>Ga0209266_1000005_pt1 | contig 170632 bp, 164 predicted proteins | sample GraSoiAngelo_132_FD_185889 | JGI IMG/M metagenome (GOLD analysis project Ga0209266, IMG submission 185889) | Grasslands soil microbial communities from the Angelo Coastal Reserve, California, USA - 14_0929_02_40cm (SPAdes) (version 2) | ecosystem: Environmental > Terrestrial > Soil >...
CCGGCATCGGCCAGGTCCTGATCTTCGGCGCGTCGCAGTACGCCATCCGGCTCTGGATCAATCCCGACACGCTGGCGAAGCTCGACATCACCGTGAACGAGATCGCCAGCGCGTTGCAGGCGCAGAACACCGTGAACCCGGCCGGCCAGCTCGGCGGCGATCCGGTGCCCCCCGGCCAGGAGTTCACGTACACGGTGCTGGCGCAGGGGCGTCTCGCGAGCCTCGCGGACTTCGAGAACGTCGTGGTCCGCGCACGGCCGGACGGCGCGCTGGTCCGCGTCAAGGACGTGGCCCGGGTGGAGCTCGGCGCGCAGAACTACATCCGGCGCGGCCGGCTGAACGGGCAGCCGGCCGCCATCGTCGCGGTCTACCAGCTCCCCGGCTCCAACGCCATCGAGGCCATGCGGGGCGCGACGAAGCTGATGGAGGAGATCAAGGCGCGCTTCCCCGCCGACCTCGACTACGTGACGGCGCTCGACACCACCCTGGCCGTGAGCGCCGGCATCCGGGAGATCGTCAAGACGCTCGTCGAGGCCCTCATCCTCGTGGTCATCGTCGTGTTCATCTTCCTGCAGGGCTTCCGGGCCACCCTCATCCCGCTGCTGGCGGTGCCGGTGGCGCTCGTCGGCGCGTTCATGGTCTTTCCGCTGCTGGGATTCTCGATCAACACGCTGACGCTCTTCGGCCTCGTGCTGGCCATCGGCCTCGTCGTCGACGACGCCATCGTCGTGGTGGAGGCCGTCGAGCAACACATCGAGCGGGGGCTCTCCCCGCGCGACGCCGCGTTGAAGGCAATGGAGGAGGTGTCGGGACCGGTCGTCGCCATCGCCCTCATCATGGCCGCGGTGTTCATCCCGACGGCGTTCATCCCCGGCATCACCGGGCGGATGTACCAGCAGTTCGCGGTCACCATCGCCGTGTCGGTCCTCATCTCGGCCTTCAACGCGCTCACGCTGAGCCCGGCGCTCTCGGCGCTGCTCTTGCGGCCGAGGCGCGAGATGCGCGGCCCGCTCGGGTCGTTCTTCCGTGGCTTCAACCGCGTCTTCGAGCGGGTGATGGGCGGGTATCTCGACGGGAGTCGCTTCCTGATCCGCAAGGCCGCCTTCGCAATACTCCTGCTGCTCGTCGCGGCGGCCGTGTCGGGCCTCATCGGCATCCGGCTTCCAGGTGGTTTCGTCCCGGAGGAGGACCAGGGCTACGTCTACGCCAACGTCCAGCTTCCTCTGGCCGCCTCGCTCGACCGCACCGCGGCGGTCAACGACAAGCTCGACGCGATCTTCAAGACGCAACCGGGCATCAAGTACTACACGGGCGTGGCGGGCTTCAGCCTGCTGAGCCTGGTCACGACGACCTACAACTCGTTCTACTTCATCACGCTGGACGACTGGGACGCCCGCAACAAGGTCGGCCTCACGGCCGACGTCATCATCCGCCAGCTGAACCAGAAGCTGGCCGGCGTGGCCGAGGCCCAGGCCTTCGCCTTCTCGCCGCCGGCCATCCCGGGCATCGGAACGTCCGGCGGTGTGACGTTCATGCTCGAGGATCGCTCGGGCAAGGATTCCGCGTTCCTCGCCGAGCAGACGGAAAAATTCCTGGCCGCCGCGCGGAAGCGCCCCGAGTTCGCGCGGCTGTTCACGACATTGCTGCCGAGTGTGCCGCAGTTCTTCGCCGACGTGGATCGCGACAAGGTGCTGAAGCAAGGCATCCCCCTGACCTCGGTGTACCAGGCCCTCCAGGCGTTCCTCGGCGGCGCCTTCGTGAACTACTTCAACCAGTACGGACGAGTCTGGCAGGTGTACGTCCAAGCTGAAGGCCAGTTCCGAACCCAGGCCGACAATGTCGGTCGCTTCTACGTGCGCAACGCCGCGGGGCAGCCGGTGCCGCTGTCGACGCTGGTCCGGATGAGAGAGGTCAACGGCCCGGAGTTCACGACCCGGTTCAACGAGTATCGCGCGGCGCAGATCAATGGGCTTCTCGCGCCCGGGTTCAGCACCCGGCAAGGGATGCGGGCACTCGAAGAGGTATTCGCGCAAACCATGCCGCGCGACATGGGCTTCGACTACTCGGGGATGTCGTTCCAGGAGCAGGTGGCGTCCCAGGGGGTGCCGGCGACCGCGGTGTTCGGCTTCTCGGTGCTGGTGGTGTTCTTGCTCATGGCCGCCCTGTACGAGAGCTGGACGCTTCCGTTCGCCGTCCTGCTCGCCACGCCCATCGCCATGTTCGGCGCCCTCGGAGCGCTGTGGCTCCGCCGCTTCGAGCTCGACGTCTTCTCGCAGATCGGCCTGCTCATGGTGATCGGCCTCGCCGCCAAGAACGCGATCCTCATCGTCGAGTTCGCCAAGGCCGCGTACGAGCAGGGCATGCCGCTCGTCGACGCCGCGCTCGAAGGCGTCCGTGTGCGTCGGCGCGCCCTCTTCATGACCTCGTTCGCGTTTATCCTGGGCTGCGTGCCGTTGTGGACCGCCGCCGGTGCCGGCGCGGTTGGACGCCGCATCCTCGGTACCGTGGTGATCGGCGGGATGCTGACCGACACGCTCATCGCCAGTCTCTTCATCTCGGTGAGCTTCTATGTCAGTGAGCGCTTCCGCCGAGAGCCGGAGAAGGGTCGGCTTCCTGACGCGGTGCCCGCCCCCATCAGCGGGGGGACGAACGGCACGGCGTCGGCCGATGGGAAACAGCCATGACACGCTCCACGAGCCAACAGATCGTCTCCGGTGTCGTCGCGGCCGCGCTCCTGGGTGGCTGCGCGATCGGACCGGACTACAAGCGCCCCGCCGTGGCCGAGCCCCCGACGTTCCGGGGCCAGGCCGCCGCCGAGGCCGTCTCGTTCGCCGATGCGCCATGGTGGGAGGCCTTTCAGGATCCGAACCTGAAGGCGCTGATCCAGGAGGCGCTCGCCAGGAACTACGACGTCGCGATCGCCGCCGCCCGCGTGCAGGAGGCCCGCGCGAGTCTCAGCGTGGCCCGCTCGGACCTCTACCCGTCGCTCGACTACGGCGCCAGCGTCTCGAGGAGCAAGATCAGCCCCGGCATCGCCGGGTCACCCGGCGGACCGGCGCTCCGGGCGAGCAACTTCTATTCCGCCACGATGTCGGCCTCGTGGGAGCTCGACATCTGGGGCCGGATCCGTCGCTCGAACGAGGCGGCCCGGGCGACGCTCTTCGCCACCGAGGACGCCCGGCGCGGCGTGTGGCTGACGCTGGTCAGCGATCTGGCGCAGGCGTACTTCGAGCTCTTGGCTCTCGACGTGCGGCTGCAGATCGCCCGGAACAGCACGGATGCCTACCAGCGTACCTACGATCTATTCCTCGATCGCTTCAACCTGGGTGTCGCCTCGAAGCTCGAGACGTCGCGCGCCCAGGGCGCTCTCGGCGACGCCCAGGCCAACATCCCGCAGCTGGAGAGCGATATCGTCGCCAAAGAAAACCAGATCAGCGTCTTGCTGGGCGCAGTTCCCGGCCCGATTCCTCGTGGCAAGCCGATGTACGAGCAGCCGATCGTGCCAACGGTGCCGGCCGGATTGCCGTCGACGCTCCTCCAGCGGCGCCCCGACCTTCGCCAGGCCGAGCAACAGCTCGTGAGCGCCAATGCAAGGATCGGCGTCGCCAAGGCGGAGTTCTTCCCCAAGCTGAGCCTGACCGCTCTGCTCGGTACGGCCAGTCCCGAGGTGTCGGCCCTCACGGGAGGGACGGCGACGATCTGGGCGGTGGCGGGCATGTTCAGCGGACCGCTCTTCAACGCGGGCCGCACCCTGGGGACCTATCGCGCGTCCATCGCGCAATGGGAGCAGGCGCGGCTCCAGTACGAGCAGGCGGTCCTCGGCGCGCTCCGCGAAGTCTCGGATGCCCTCACCGCGCTGGGCAAGCTGAGCGAGGCCGAGATGGGAGAGGACACGGCGGTGAAGGCCCTCGCGGAGGCCGTAGAGCATGCGACCGATCGCTATCGCCAGGGGCTGGCCAATTATTTCGAAGTGCTCGAAGCCCAGCAGCAGCTCTACCCGGCGCAGAACACGCTCGCGCAGATTCGCCGCAACCGTCTCCTCGCCTACGTGCAGCTCTACAAGGCGCTCGGTGGTGGGTGGAGCCTGACGGACGCCGAGTGGACAAGTCAGGATGAAGCGAGGACCAGGTGAGGCCAGTGATGAGTCGGCAGGCCATGGAGTGGATCGGAAGCTGGGCCGACGGAACAGCGCCTGACGAGCCAGGCCGCCCACGATCGCAACGGAACGGGTGACTGACATGGACGGCGCCATCGGCGTTCTCGTTCGATACGGCTATGTGGTGGTCTTCGGTTCGGTGCTCGCTGAGCAGATCGGTCTGCCAATTCCTGCCGTACCGTTGCTGCTCGCCGCCGGCGGCTTGGCCGGCGCCAGTCGACTCGATCCGGTTGTCCTGCTCGCCAGCGCGGGAATCGCCTCGCTGCTGGCCGACACGGTCTGGTACTGGATCGGCCGCACCCAAGGCGCGCGGGTGCTCGGCTGGTTGTGCCGCATCTCGCTTGAGCCCGACTCGTGTGTGCGTCGTACCCAGCGCATTTTTGTCTCGCGTGGCGCGCGTTCGCTGCTCGTCGCCAAGTTCGTCCCCGGCTTCAGCACGATCGCCCCGCCGCTGGCGGGCATCATCCGGATGCCGTTCCGCGAGTTCCTCGTGGTCAGCGGTCTGGGCGGCGTGTTGTGGGCCGGCGCGTTCGTCGCCGTCGGCTGGGTGTTCAGCCAGCAGCTCGAGTTGGCCGCGGAGTACGCCCTCCGCTTCGGGCGCTGGAGCCTCGCGGGGCTGGCGGCCGCGATCGCCGGCTACATCGCCTGGAAGTATGTCGGGCGCCAGCGCTTCCTGCGGCAGATCCGAATCGCGCGGATCTCGCCCGAGGAACTCAAGAGGCGGCTCGACGAGGGCGTGGACATGTTGGTGGTGGACGTGCGCGACCGGCTGGACTTCGAGGCCGAGCCGTCCATCATTCCGGGCGCGCTGCACTTGACGCTCGAGGAGCTGGAGGATCGGCACCACGAGATCCCGCGCGAGCGGGAGATCGTCCTCTATTGCACGTGACCCAACGAGGCGTCGAGCGCCCGTGTGGCGCTCCTCCTCAGACGGCGCGGAATCCAGCGGGTGCGGCCACTCGCCGGCGGGTTCCGGGCCTGGCGTGACCGCGGTTACCCGATGACGGGTCTGGCGCCCGCGATGAGTGAAGGCCTTTGACATAGCGAAGGAGGCCGTATGCCAACACAGAAAGCAGAGGCAGAATGGAAAGGTAATCTGGCCGAAGGCAGCGGGCGGCTGAAAGTCGGGAGCGGTGCCTTTGACGGCCCATATTCGTTCAAGTCCCGATTTGAAGCGGGCCAATCGGCTACCAACCCTGAAGAGTTGATCGGCGCGGCCCACGCCGGCTGCTTCACGATGGCGCTGACCGCGCAACTTTCGCGCGCAGGCATCACGCCGAAGCGCATCCACACCGGCGCGACAGTGAAACTGGAAAAGGTCGGCGACGGGTTTTCGATCACAAAAATCGAGCTGGAGACCGAGGCCGACATTCCTGGCATTGACGGTGCGACATTTCAACGACATGCGCTGGACGCCAAACAGAACTGTCCCGTGTCGAAGGCATTGGCCGGAACGGAAATTCACCTGAGCGCAAAGCTGCTGTCGTCAGAGGATACGTCTGGCTGAGCCCGCGACTACGCCTTGCAGTACGAGGGCACCCAGCTCTTTTCGATCATCTCGGGCGCGATGGTGCTGTAGTCGAACCCCTTCCCGCCCTGCACCATGTGGTCGACGTTGAAGAGCAGTTTCGTCTCGGGAATGTCGCGGAAGAAGGCCCGATACATCGACTCGACCATGACCTGAGCCACGCGCAGCCCGAGGGGACCGAGGAAGTTGCGGCGCTGGCCAACGTGGGCCAGCTCGTCGGTCATGACTGCCCGCAGGAGCGTGCGGACGCGCTCGCGGGCCTCCGGCTCGTCGTCGAGGATGTCGTCCAGGACACCATCGAGATGCTGGTACACGGTCAGCCCCATCAGCTCGCTCACGAAAGCGGGGGGCGCGAGCACGGCCTCCGGGAACAAGGGAAAGAGACGGTACATGCGACTCATCCATTTGCCAAGCGGGACCCATTCCACCTTGTCGAGGTGAAACGTGCGGAAGATCTCCTGAAAGAGACGCATATGACCGAATTCCTCGCAAAGGTGATAGAGGCCGATCTTCGCGATCATCGAGGTCGACTCGGTCATCCGCTCCGTCGTGTTCCAGGCAGCGGAGATGCCGACGTATTCGTGCCGGGCGAACTTGTAGAGGAAGGTCAGCAGTAGCGTCTTGCGGTCGAGCGTTTGGGGATCGTCCTGCATGATGACGTGGTTGCGATAGAAACGCGCGGGGTCGGCCAGCGGCCGGCGCGAGCGAACGGGATGTGCCTGGAAACCGGTCAGCGTCTGCCGCTTCTTGGTGAGATCCTTCTGGCCCTGGAGGATCTCTCCGTCGTGGCTCACAGAGTAGACCCAGTAGGTCTCAAAATTGGCGATCCTCTCTCGCCGGGTCGCCGGGGTGAAGATGGATCGGTACCGCCTTCGGGCAGGCTCGATCGCGGGGCTCACACATCACAGTGTATACCTTAGCCGCGATTCCCTAGTATCTCCATGGCCGAGACGGCGAGGTCGTAGCGAAAAACCTCCACCGCCTCTACAGTGACCCAACGCTAGGAGGAGAGGTGCGGGACTCCATGATCGGCTCCGGTAAATGATCAGTGACGCTATGGAACGGCCTACACTTGAGCCATCCCGCCATCCACGAACAATTCCGTTCCCGTGATGTAGCTACTGTCGTCGGATGCGAGAAACACGACGGCCTTGGCGATCTCTTTGGGTGTACCGAGCCTGCCGAGCGGAACAATGTTGGAAAGCATCTTCAAGCGTTGCTCGCCCGCCCCCGTGGAAGCCATCAGGTCGTTCAGTCCGGGCGTGTCGATGGGGCCTGGGCTCACTGCGTTCACGCGAATGCGGCGATCCTTTAAGTCCGTTGTCCATGTCCGCGCGAACGAACGCACGGCGGCTTTGGTGGCGCTATAGACACTAGTCGCCGTCAGCCCTTTACTGGCGACGATGGACGCATTCAGGATGATCGAGGCACGATCCGGCATCAGCGGAAGGGCCTTCTGCACCGTGAACAGGAGGCCTTTCACATTGGTGTTGAAGATCGAGTCATAATGCTCCTCAGTTATCTGGCCGAGGACTGCATACGTCGCAGCCCCGGCATTCGCGAAGACAATATCGAGCTTGCCCTTCTCCCGCTTGATTTGTGCGAAGAGGCGATCGAGATCGTCAAGGTTCGACACGTCTCCTTGTACGCCGGCGACAGTTCTCCCGATCTCCTTGACCGCCGCAGTCAACTGCGGATCACGGCGCCCCGTGATGAAGACGTAGGCGCCTTCGTTCACAAACTCCTTCGCCGTCGCAAGGCCAATGCCGCTATTGCCACCGGTGATGAGGGCGATCTTTCCTTCAAGCTTACCCATGTATTTCTCCTTGGTTCCGGGTGAGGGCGGCGAAGTCCGAGCGTCTTCATCGTGCGGCCTCAGCCTGGAACTCCTTCATGTTCCTTGAGACGTTGTTCGGAGCCGCTGGGATGCATGGTTCAATGTACACACATGGATTAATCATGTATCGACATGTGATTGGTTCCCTGGCAGGGCCTGGTCAGTTCCTTGACAACTGCCGGGTGTTTGCTACTCCCAATAATGGGAGGACCCCGCGGGGCGGTTGCGGGGAGGGACCTCCTGACTCGCATTCCGAACCGAGGGTTCGGGGCGTGCGTCTCGAGCCTTTCGGTTCGATGCCAAGGCCGTGAGGGCGACGTATCGCAATGGCGCACTCAATATCGAGGTGCCGCTCGCAAAGGAACTGACGGCGCAGACGGTGCCGATCAGCGTTGAGCAGCCGGCGCTCGCTGCGTGATCGTCGGTCCTCGGTGTTCGGACGCGGGGGGATCCGCTCCCCCTGCGCGCAGCTGGGTCGATCCGGCGAGCCCGACATGTCGTGGAGCTCGTCGAGAAGACGCTTGTCGCAGAAGGGGGAGGAACCATGGGAATGGCAACAGTGACACGAATCGGAACGCAAACCGACCAGGACATCCAGCGAGACGTCCTGAACGAGCTGAAGTGGGAGCCACGCGTGCAGCCGAACGAGATCGGCGTGGCCGTCAAAGACGGCGTCGTGACGCTCACGGGCTGGGTCGAATCGTACACCAAGAAATGGGCGGCGGAGGAGGCTGCTCACCGCGTGCGCGGCGTGCTGGCCGTGGCCAACGACATCGAAGTGAGGCTGCCGAGCTCCGCGGAGCGCACCGACGCGGACATCGCGGCGGCCGCGATTCGGGCCCTGGAGTGGGATGCCTTCGTGCCGGTGGACAAGCTCGACGTCACGGTGTCCAAGGGCTGGGTGACGCTCAGAGGCGAGGTCGAGTGGCAGTACGAGAGGCAGGACGCGGAGCGGGTGGTACGGCGACTATCGGGCGTGCGGGGCGTGACCAATCTGATCACGGTGAAGCCGCGGCTGACGCCGACGGAGCTGAAGGAGAAAATCGAGCAGGCGCTCGTGCGGACGGCGGAGCTGGACGCGCAGCGGATCACGGTGGAGGTGCAGGGGAGCAAGGTCATCCTGAAGGGGACGGTGCGCGCGTGGGCGGAGAAAGAAGAGGCGGAGCGGGCGGCGTGGTCGGCGCCGGGGGTCACCTCGGTGGAGAACCGAATCACGATCTCCTTCTGAACCGCGCATCCTCGACCGTTCCGGGAGGGAGTTCGTTGACGACTCGAAGCGGTTCGCGGTCGCTGGCGGACGTCGCCCGATGCAAAGGCGACGCCCGCCAGCAGCGTGTCAGCCCATGAAGTCCCGAACGATCCTGTTGAACTTCTGAGGGTTCTCCATAAACATGAAGTGGTTCCCGCCCTCGCTCTCCTCGAAGATCTCCAGCCTGGACCCGCGGATCTGGTTCGCGATCCAGACCTGCGACTTCCAGGGCACGAGACTGGTCTTGCCGCCCACAACGAGAGTCGGAATGTTGATCCGGGGGATGATGCGGCGCCAGTCGCGCGTGGCGTGGTCGTACAGCAACCTCGCCGCGTACTCCCGGGGCAGCTTCAGATTCTGCTTGATGACCCACGCCACCTCGTCCTTGGGGTAGGCGGGGGTGAACATCGCCCCGATGAAGCCCTCCGTCGTCTTCACTCCGTCGGGTCCGGCAAGGGCATTGACGTTCGTGTAGAGCGAGTTCGGATCGAAGAGGGCGCCACTCGCCTCCTTCTCTTCCGCTGACCACGCGGGGTTCGCGGTGATGAACGGCATCTGGTCGACGAGGACGAGCTTGGCCAGCCGCTCGGAGCCGAAAAGCTCCCAGTAGCTCCAGATCACCGAGCACCCCATCGAGTGTCCCATGAGGGTGACATCGGCGAGGCTCAGGTCGGCCAGGAGGTCGTGGACGTCCTTGGACAGCCGTGCGATCGAGTAGCCGTGGGCGGGCTTATCGGACTCGCCGTGTCCCCGCATATCGACGGCAATCACGCGGTAGCGGTCGTTGAGTCCGGTCAGTTGGTGCTTGAACTGCGCCGCCGTCTGCGACCAGCCGGGGATGCACACCAGCGGCTTCCCCGATCCGGCCTCTTCGTACCTGAGCTTGTAGCCGTCGTTCGTCGTGACGAAGCCGGGGCCGCCGGCACCTCGCGCGTGGGACGGCTCGATGAGGTGCGGGAGCGCGAGCGCCGCCGCGGAGAGGGTGGTCGTTTTGAGGAAGCTGCGTCGATCCTGTGGGCTCATGCGAGGTCTCCTTAGTCGCGGGATGAGGAGCGTGCCGGTCGATTCGTCTCGGGCGATTGCGTCACCTCCTCCCCAGCGAGCCAGCCGCGGACGCCGCGAGCGATTAGGATCGCACAGGTGCATCGCCGGATATAGTCCCCAAGTCGGCCCCAATGCGGCTGCAGCAGTTGGCCGTGTTTTGGTACCTTGTCCTAGAGACGAATGGGATGGCTTGTCTCTTGGCGATGAGGGCATTCGGCGCGGCGCTGCTGATCCTCGGTCTGGTCATTGTGGCGCTATCCCTTCCCGGGATCCTGCACGTGTTCGCGGGCGGGAATCGGCCTCCGGACAATCGTTCCTGGGCGTCCGCGTTCGTCGGCGTGGCGCTGATCGGCATCGGTGCGGTCGTGCTGGCGGTGCGGCCGAGCGCGAAACGGGACGAAGAGGCGGACGAGGACCGAGTGGCATGCCCCTTCTGTGCCGAGCACATCAAGCCCGAAGCCATTCTGTGTCCCCACTGCGGGAGCATCGCCGCGACGCCGACGGGTCGGCTCGCGCGACGAGAAGGGCCGATCAAGGGCGATGCGAAAGCCCTCCTCGATAGTCTGTTCTTCAGGATTGAGGAAGAGCGCTCCATCGGTCCGTCGTCGCGGGATGCCGCCAAGAAGATCCTCGAGTGGCTGGACGGCATGGACCCGGAACGGCGCCACCGCGACGTCATCACGAAAGAGCTGAGGTGGTCGGTGACCGGGACCGATCGGATAGCTGACATGGACTATTCGGTCCACGAGGCGCTGCTCGACCTGCTCGAGCGAGGGAACAGCGCCACCTCGAAACGCCCTCACGCGCCCTGACCGACGCCGAGGGTACCGGGCGTCGATCACGGCGATCAGCGTTGCGGATGCATCAGTGACCGGCCATGTACCGCCCCACCGTCGCGAGATCGGCGCCAGCGATCTCGGTCTCGTACACCAGGTCGCCGTTAAACATGACGACGAGGCGGTCGGCCAGCTCGAACAGCTCATCGAGGTCTTCGCTGACCAGTAGGATGGCGGCGCCGCGGTTGCGGGCCCGCATGATCTGAGCGCGGATCTCGGCGACCGCGGCGATATCCAGGCCGAAACAGGGGTTGGCCGCGATCAGTACGTCCACCTCCCCGGACAACTCGCGCGCGAGGACCATACGCTGGACGTTGCCGCCGGAGAGCGTACCGGCCGGCGCATCCGGCGAAGACACCGTGATCCGATAACGCGTGATCAGGTCGCTCGCGGCCCGCCGCATCGCGCCCCGATTCAGGAACCACCGGCCGAGGGTCAGCGGCGGCTCGTCGAATCTACGGTACGCCAGGTTTTCGGCCACGCTCATCCGTGACACACAGGCGTTGCGGAGCGGGTCTTCCGACAAGCAGAAGACCTTGTGGCGGCGCATTTCCGCGCGCGTCGCGGTATACGGCTCACCGTGGACGGTGACGGTTCCGGCCGAAGACTCCCGCTGACCGGCCAGGACTTCGACCAGCTCGGTTTGCCCATTGCCCGACACGCCCGCGATGCCGACGATTTCCCCGGCGCGAACGAAGAGCGACACATTCGACACCGCCCGGTGACCCTTGTCGTTGTCCGCGCAGAGGCGTTCGAGGCGCAGTCGCTCCCGGCCGTTGGTCTGCACGGCGCGCTCGGCCGGGGCTGCGATCTCACTCGAGCCGATCATCATCTCCGCGAGGTCCCGCGGCGTCAGCTTCTCCACCTTGCCGCGGCCCGCGAGCCGCCCGCGGCGCAGCACCGTGACCTCGTCGGCGAACGCCATGACCTCGCGCAGCTTGTGCGTGATCATCAGCACGGAGAGGCGGCCTGCCGTCGTCATGTCGTGGAGCAGGCCGAGGATCTCGTCCGCTTCGCCCGGCGTCAGCACGGAGGTCGGTTCGTCCAGAATCAGGATTCGGCAGTCCACGTAGAGTTGCTTCAGGATTTCGACCTTCTGCTTCTCGCCGGCGGCGAGCGCGCTGACTGGAGCCGTCAGGTCGACCTTGAAGGGCATATCCTTGACGAACTCCTGCATGCGCCGGCCTTCCGCGCCCCGGTCGATGACCATCGGCAGGTCGGCGCGCGCCAGCAGGAGGTTCTCGGCGACGGTCATGCTCGGCACGAGCGTGAAGTGCTGATAGACCATGCCGATGCCGAGCGCGTGCGCGTCACGCGGCCCCCGGATGGTGTGCTCGGCCCCTCCGAGGATGACCGTGCCCTTGTCCGGCGCGTGGTAGCCCATCACGCACTTGACGAGGGTGCTTTTGCCGGCGCCGTTCTCCCCGAGCAATGCGTGAAAGGCGCCGGCCTCGAGCGTGAGCGAGATGTCGTCGAGGGCGACCAGCGAGCCGAACCGCTTGGTCATGCCCGCGACCTGGAGGCGCTGCGGGGCGGCGTTGGTCTCGGCGACGGACCCGCCGAACCTTCCGGCGCGGGCCGAAACGCCGACGCCTCCGCCACGCATCTTGATCATCGCGCTCCCGGCGGGGTGGACGTCAGGGGCAGTCGACCGGTGACACCGGGTTACCCCGGGTACGTGCGAGTGGGCCGAGGAAAGCCGCAGCTGGTGCCGTCGGTGACCTGCACCTCGTCCTCCCACGGCAGGCGATACTTCCCCGCCATGAGGTCGTGCATGTAGGTATACGGACAATCCTGCGCGCCGCCGCGGACGGCGACGAAGCCGCGATGGCCGAGCTGGTAGATGTTGTTCTCGACGCCCCACACGCGGCGGGCCTCGCCGGCCAGCTTCGGGCGAACCTCGCCGGTGATGATCTCGTCGGGCACACCGGTGCCCGTGACCAGCGGCGTGCCGTCGAAGTTGACGATCATGCCTTCGCCCATCGAGTTGAAGGTGCCGTCGGTGCCGCACATGCAGACGTTCGCCGTGTACATGAGATTACAGAACGCGTTGGCCTGATTGGTCACACGCCAGCTATGGCGGATCGGCGCCGTGTAGCCGGCCGTCCGCAGCATGATGTCGGCGCCTTTGTAGGCGCACTCCCGGGCCATCTCCGGGAACATACCGTCGTGGCAGATGATCAGCCCGACCTTGCTGCGGTTCGGCCCGTCGCAGACCGGGATGCCGAGATTGCCCGGCTCCCACGGCTCGACCGGCGTCCACGGGTGCATCTTCCGGTAGTAGAGTTTGAGCTCGCCCCGGTCGTCGACGATGATCCCGCTGTTGTAGGGGTTCCCCTTCGGGTTGTACTCCATGATCGAGAAGCAGCCCCAGATCTTCTCTTTGGCGCACGCCGTCTTGAACGCGGCGACTTCGGGACCGTCGAGCCGGCACATGATCTCGGGGTTGGTGTCCATCGAGAGGCCGTGCAGCGAGTATTCGGGGAAGACGACGAGGTCCATCGTCGGCATGCCCTTCCGGGCCTTGGTGACCAAGGCGCAGATCTTGTTCGCCTGCGCCGCCAGATCGGCTTTGGTGACCACGACCGGGAGCTGCGACTGCACCAGTCCGATCACGACGCCGTCGGGAGATTTGTTCAGTCCACCAAGTCCGCTCATCGCTCTCCTCCCTCTCAGCCTCCGGTCATTTGGTCACGCTCAGTTCGCCAGGCGCCCCGATCAGGGTCCGCCGTGTCGAGGACGTTGCGATCATGATGAGCAACGTTAGCACGTAGGGCGCCGCGTTGAACAGGTAGTAGCCCCACGTGATGCCCACGGACTGCAGCGCGGGACCGAGCGCGCCGGCACCGCCGAAGAGCAGCGCCGCAAAGAAGCACAGCACGGGGTCCCATCGAGCGAAGATCACCAGGGCGACGGCCATCAGACCCTGGCCGCTCGACAGCGCCTCGTTCCAGCTCCCCGGATAGTACAGCGACAGGAACGATCCTCCGATGCCGGCGAGAAACCCGCCCGCCACCGTGCTGAGCAGCCGAACGCGATTGACCGGGTACCCCATCGCCCGGGCCGCGTCGGCACTGTCGCCGACCGCCCGGACCGCCAGCCCCCAGCGCGTGTTGTTGAGCGCCCAGAGCAGCACCGGCGCCAGCACCGCCCCGACGATGAACAGCACGTTCACCTCCAGGGCCGCGCGGACCTGGGGGCTGCTGCTCCACCAGCCCAGGTCGATTGCCGGGAGGCGAGGCGCCTTCGGTTGAATGAACGGCTTGCCCAGGGAGAACGCCAGGCCGAGGCCGAACAGCATCAGGGCGATGCCGACCGCGATATCGTTCACCCGTGGGCGCGAGCACACCACGCCATGCAAGGCGCCGAGCGCCATGCCGGAACTCCCCGCGACGACGACGCCCAGCCAGGGCCATCCGGTCAGATAGGCGATGCCGTAGCCGCTCATCGCCCCCATCACGAGGGTGCCCTCCAGACCGAGATTGATGCGACCGCTCTTCTCGGTCAGGCACTCGCCGAGGCTGACGAACAGGAATGGCGTGCTGGCACGGATGGCGCCGCCCAGCACCGCCAGCGGAACGCCCCACCACCCAAGCGCCTCCATCTCACGCGGTCCGCTGCTGGAAGATGCGAAACCGCCCGTACAGAGGCTCGCTGGCCAGGATGACCAGGAAGATGATTCCCCGCACGACCAGAACGGTGGCGTCCGGCAAGTCATGCCATCGCTGCATCAGGCCGCCGCTCGCTTCAATGCCGCCGAGCAGGATCGCCACCGGGATCACCGCCAGTGGGTTCTGGCGGGCGAGGAAGGCGACGAGAATGCCGGTATAGCCGTAGCCGGCGACGAGCGAGGAGCTGGCCCGGCCGTGCACGGCGGCAATCTCCGTCATGCCGGCGAGCCCTGCGGCCGCCCCCGCGATGAAGCAGGTGATCAGCGCGAGCCGCCCCACCGATAGCCCCGCGATGCGGGCGGCGCGGGTGTTTCCGCCCACCACGCGCGCGCCGAATCCGAACACGGTGTGCTCCATCAGGACCCAGGTGACGGCGCAGGCGACGACCCCGAAGACGAGGCCCCAGTGAACGTCCATGCCCGGGATCAGCCCGATCATGTTCGGCTCCCCGACGTGCCAGCTCGACGGGCGGTGCACGATGGCGGGGTCGCGCATGGGGCCGGTCACGAGGTGGTTCATGAGGGCGATCGCGATGTAGTTGAGGAGGAGGCTGCTGATCGTCTCGTTGACGCCGCGGTAGTGGCGCAGGCCGCCAGCGAGGGCGATCCAGAGGCCGCCCGCGCCCATGCCCGCCAGCAGCATGGCCGCCACGACCGCGGGCGGGGGCACGCCGGGAAGCACGGCGGCCATCGCCACCGTGGCCACCGCGCCGATTATCAGCGCGCCCTCCCCGCCGATCACAATGAGCCCGACCTGGGCGGGCAGCGCCGTGCAGAGCGCGGTCAGCATGAGCGGCGCCGCCCGCTGCAGCGTGTTCTGCCAGGAAAACCAGCTGCCGAACGCGCCGCGGTAGATGGTCCGGTACACCGCGAGCGGGTTGGCTCCGGCGAATGCCACGAAGATCCCGAACAGGATCAGCGACACCGCCAGGGCCCCCGCAGGGATGATCAGCGCCTCGGCGGCCCCTCGCGGCTTGCCACCGAGCGGACGCATCAGCTACGGGTGGAACCGGTCACACCTTCCACCAGCCAGTCCATGGACTCGAGCCAGACGTCGACCTGGCCGTGCGACTTGCCGGCGGCGATCACCGTCTTGCCCGTGTTGTCCTGCATGGGGCCCTTGTAGATCACGAAGGTGCCGTCCATGAACCCGGCCTTCGCGCGGTCGGCGTGCTTGCGAGCCGGCTCGCTCACCGGCCGGCCGTAAGAGGCGTTGCGGACGATGCCCTCCTTGAGGCCGCCACGCCGCATGTGCGGCCAAGTCTTTCCCTCCCGCAGCCAGTTGACGTAGTCCGTGTACACCTTCGGCCAGTTCCACTCGGCTCCCGTCAGGTAGCCCCTCGGGGCCAGGGTTGCCTGGTTGACGTGGTAGCCGGAGGAGAAGATGCCGCGCTTCTCCGCCGTCTCGATCACCACCTTGGGGCTGTCGACGTGGCAGGTGACGACGTCGATACCCTGGTCGGCGAGGCTGTTGACGGACTCCGCCTCCTTGACCGGCAGCACCCAGTCGCCGGTGAAGATCACCTGGGTGGTGGCCTTCGGGTTGACGGTGCGGGCGCCGAGGGTGAAAGAATTGATGTTGCGGAGGGACGCCGGGTACGGCTTGGCGCCGACGAAGCCGAGCTTGCCGGTCTTGGACGTATAGCCGGCGACGATGCCGGCGATGTACTGGGCCTCGTCGATGTAGCCGTTGTAGCTGCCGGAGTTCGTCGGCATCCCGTCCTTCCATACCGTCGGCCCGGCGTGGAGGAACTGCACCTTGGGATGCTTGGCAGCCACCTTCAGCATGTGCTCCCAGAAGCCGAACGAGGTCGCGAAAACGAGGCCCGCGCCGTCCAGATTGATCATGCTCTCCATCGTCTTCTGGACCTGGATCGTCTCGGGCACGTTCTCCTCTTCCACCACCTTGACGCCGTCGATCTGCTTCAGCGCGGCGACGCCCTGCGCGTGGCCCTGGTTCCAGCCGTAATCGTCCTTCGGCCCTACGTAGGCCGCGCCGACGACGAGCCGCGCGGCCGCGGAGGCGCGCGAGACCTCAAGGCTGGCCGCGACCCCCGTGGCACCGGCCGCCATCATCTTCAACACGGAACGTCGTGAGATCCCGCCCTGCACAGACATCATGGCCCTCCTCCTTGCTGGTCCGGGGTGACGGTGCTCGGCTCTCTGGGCGCGCGCCGGGAGGACCGAGCGGGCTCGATGCGCGGCGACCGTACACCGCCGGCCTTTCGAGTGTCAATGCCCCCGTCCTGCGCCCTGGAACAGGCTGAAGACGCTGCCAAGCAGCCGCGCGCCGCCGGCGTAGAGGCGCAGGGCGCACCGCGGCGAGTCCAGCACCTCCAGGAGCCCCTCGATCGTGCGCATCGCGCGTGGTCGACGTCTGGCTCAGCGCGTGCGGCGCAGCACGAAGAAGTACTGGTGTGGCAGAAAGCGGTGCTCGGCGATCAGGCGCAGCCCGGCGCGCCGGGCGTCGCGCAAGAACCGAACGCGGGGAACGCGGCGCCGGGCCGGCGGCCCCCACTCCGACTGCTCGGCCCAGTCGATGTTGACGACGCAGGCATCGCGGGTGAGCGTCGGGACCAGCCGGCGCAGGAACGCGGCGCCCTCGTGCACGTGGTGGTAGACGTTGATGAGCACGGCCAAGTCGCAGCGCCCGCTCGGCAGGAGCGCGTCGTCGTCCCGACCGAGCACCGGCGTGACGTTGCGCAGGCGAGTGCGCGCCAGACGCCGGCACAGCACCTCGAGCACCGCCGCCTCCGGATCCACCGCGTAGACGTGACCGGATGGACCGACGGCGCGCGCCAGTCGCGGCGTGAAATACCCCGGGCCCGCGCCGATCTCGGCCACCACCTGCCCGCGACGCAGCCCGAGCGCCCGCACGACGGCGCCAGGCTTCTGCCACCGCGCCCGCCGCGGGTTCAACTGCCTGCGTAGCGCGGCGGCCAGGTCGCTACGCGTCACCCTGAAACCCGCGGGCCCACGGGGGCCGTGGCGCAAACGGTAGCTATCGACGACCTCTCCGGCGATAGGATACCGGCAATTCACTCTCGATAGGGGATGAAGATCTAAGGAAGCTGGCCTGTCGTGTCCCGTGATGCCCTAACGCATCGGCAGCGTGCGCTGGATAACTCGCCGGAGCTCCTCGAGCGTGAACGATTTATACAGGTACGGGGCGCCCGCACGCTCTAGAAATGCGGTGATCTCAGAGCTCAGCGCATCGCCAGTGAGGAAGACGACCCGCCGAAGCATATGCGGGTGGTCCCGCGCAAGAGTCTCGTAGAGGCCCGGCCCGTCGAGCTCTGGCATCTTGAGATCGCTCAGGACGAGGTCGTACGTTTCGGCGCGCAGCTTCTCCAGGGCGGCGCGGCCGTTGGGCGCGACGTCCACGCGGTGGTGATCGAGCCGGAGAAGATCCGCCAGCGTCTTCGCGATGTCGGGCTCATCGTCCACCACGAACAGCTCGTCCGCGAACGGACCGAGCAGTTCCTTGGCCCACGACGACGCCCTCCGCCAGCGGGCCGAGAAGATCGGCTCCGCGGCCGAGCGCTGCGGGCGCATCGTCAAGAACTTCCTCGCCCTCGCCCGCCAGCGCCCAGCCGAGCGGGGAGACGTGTCGCTCAACGGGGTGGTCCAGGAGGCGGTCGAGCTGCTCGCCTACGAACTGCGGACTGACAACATCGAGGTCGTCTTCGATCTGGCCGACGACCTCGCGGTGCTCTGGGCTGACGCCCATCAGCTCCACCAGGTCATCGTGAACCTCGTGGCCAACGCGCACCAGGCAATGCGGCGCACGGCCGCGCCCCGCCGGATTCGCCTCACCACGCGGCGCGACCGCGCCCGGGCCCGCGTCCAGCTCGAGATCGCCGATACCGGGCCCGGCATTCCCCACGACATTCAGGCGAGGATCTTCGAGCCGTTTTTTACGACCAAACCCCCCGGCCAGGGCACCGGCCTTGGGCTGTCGCTCTGCCGTGGGATCATCGAAGAGCATGGCGGCACGCTCGGCGTCGAGAGCGAGCCAGGACACGGGGCGACCTTCCGGATCGAGCTTCCGCTCCTCACCCGGCCCGCTTCGGCCCCCGAAGCCGTCTCGCAGCCGCTCGCCCCTCTCGAGAGCGCGCCGAAGCGCATTCTCGTCGTCGATGACGAACCGGGCGTCGCGGGCGTGCTCGCCGAGGCCCTCGGACGAGTCGGGCACCACGTCGAGGTCGCGGCCGATGGCGCCCAGGCGCTGGAGATCCTCGCAGGGCGGGCCTGCGACCTGATCATCACCGATACCAAGATGCCCGGACTCGACGGAATCGACCTCTATCGTGAAGTTGAGCGCCGCTTTCCCGCGCTCCGTGAGCGCATGATTTTCGTGACGGGCGACGTCCTCGACGCCGAGAAGCGGGCCTTCCTCGAGCGCACCGGCGCGGCGTTCCTCACGAAGCCATTCGACGTCCAGGAGGTGCGGCGTCTCGCGCACCAGGTCCTCGCCGGGGGGCGGTCCCGCGAGGTCCGCCCGCGACAATGAGCGCTCCGGGCCGCCGCACGGTCAGGCGGAGCGGCGGATCGCACCCGGGGGCGCTGGAACGGTGGCCGACCAGCTGAAGCGCATTCTCATCATCGACGACGCCCCGGAGATCCTCGAGACCCTCGACGAGTATTTTCGCAGCAGGCAGGACGGGAAGGCGGCCTACGTGATCGAGACGGCTTTGACCGGGGCAGACCGTATGAAGGCGTTCTCGCGCGCGCGTCCGGACTTGGTCATCCTCGACATCGACATGCCAGGCATGAACGGGGTCGAAGTGCTCAAGATCATCCGCGGCGCTGATGCCACCATTCCGGTCATCATGCTCACAGGGAACACCGACAACGCGGTTGCCGCCACAGTGCTGCGATACGGCGCGGCGTCCTACGCCCCGAAGCCCCTCAATTTTCAGTATCTCGACCATCTGGTCGCCCTGTTCCGCGGGGAGACGGATCGGTCGACGACGTAGGCAGCGAGTCCCTCCTCTGGTCCGCCGGCCTATTGTCGTCTCAGTTGCGGCACTGCGGGCAATCTCGGCGTGACACCCGTGATGCGCGCGAAGCGCGCGGCCAGCCGCTCGCCGAAGAGCGAGCCATCGAGTGGGTTCAACCCGGACTCCCCGGTGGGAGCGAGCCGCGCCTCTGCCGTCCGGACCAGCCCGCGCATGCAGGCCAGGGCTTCGTGATAGGCCAGTCGTGCGGCATCCAGAGGCTGCCGGCGCCGGTACCCGTGGAGATAGCGGGCGACGAGGATGCGCCGCGCGATCTCGACCAGACCGCACAGCGCTGGCGGGACTCCCAGCAGCCCCACGGGGACCAGGCCCAGGATCACCCGTGTTGAGGCCACGTCGAAAGCGGGATCGGCCACGATCACGTTCGGCCAGTCGATCACTCCCGTGACCCGACCGTCCGCCATCAGGATGTTCTGGGGATGGAAATCCCCGTGGCAGATGACGCGCCGGCGCTCGCCCACCGGCCGATGGTCGGAGAGCCAGGCCATGGCCTTCTCCAGACCGCGGAGGCTCCCGCGCGCGATCCGGCGTTCGAGGCGGGCGAGATGGCCGTCGAAGGCCACGAGCTCGCGGCTGATCGGCGGCTCGCCGGCCGCGCTCGACGTCTGGCCTTCACGGTCGAGCGCCAGGAGCAGGACCTCGGCGTCGAGTGCGTGAAGCCGGAGTTGCATCTCGACCAGCACCGACGCGACCCCGAGCCGCTGCGCATCGAGAAGCGGCCGGCCCGCCAAGCGCTCCATGACGAGGAATGCCCCACCCAGGATGGTCGGGTCGGGGCTCGCCAGCAGCACGCGAGGCGCGGGATAGCCGAGCCCGGCGACGGCGTTCTGGGTAGCGCGTTCGCTCAGGGCGCGCGCGGGGGGATGCTGACTCCCGAGGACGCGGAGGATCAGCGGGATCGAGAAGGGCTCCGGAGCGCCGCTCAAGCGGAAGGCGAAGATCCGGGTGTCATAGCCGCCCGTGATCGGCGTCAGCAGCTCGGCGTAGCCCAACCCCGGCTCATGGAGCTCCGCGCGGAGATGCTCGACCAGCCGCCGGGCGGGCTCGGTCATTCAGGTGTTTCGTTCGCGAGCCACGGTGCGGCCATTCTACCGGTACCCACCGCGTCTCGCGTGCGAGCCCGCTGGCCGGAACGAGGGTGCCGACGTCTTCCTTGCCGAGATCAATTCCGGAAAATCAATCCCATTTTTGGGGACCTCCGTGCCAAATGAGTCAACGCGAGCCGCAGGCTTGGCGCTGGCGATCTCCGAAAGGAGGCGACCGATCATCACTTTCCTGTGTTGGCACTCCTGTTGCTCGGTAGCACGGCGATGCCCACTGACTCGCCATGGGAGCGTCGTGAACACGATCGGAAAGCGCCATCCGCCCCACGTCCCGGTCTGCTCTTCATCGTGTCTCGTGACGCCCTGGACTATTACGAACATCTCAGGAAGGCCTTCGCCGGCAATCACAGGGTGGCGGTCATCCTCGATCGCCGTTCGGCCGAACGGCGGAAGACGCCAAGTCATCGGAAGCCGGAACGTCGTCGGGCCGATCGTCGCTCACGACCTCTCATCGACGACCGTTTGCGACGGCAGGGCTGGGCCATCGTGCGTCTAGAGCTCTCGCGGTAGTTACGAGATGTATGTTTACCTTTCGTGACCGTCTGGTCTGTTGGTCGTGGTTTGGTCCCGCGGCCTGCCGACTCGGCCGAACCAGGCGCCGCTCGCGACGGCCCCGGCGTTGATCAGGCCGAAGGCAGCAAGCGCCGCACTCAGCGCGAGGAAGACATGGGACAGGTTGCCGGTCCACCGCAGCGCCAGCCATCCGCCGCCCGCCGCGATCGCCAGCCGCGTCAGGTTCGCCAGCAACGGCCACAGCAGCCGTCCGGCGCCCTGTGAAGCGAAGTAGAGGGCCATGCCCAGCCCGAATAGGCCGTAGAGCGGCCCGACCGTCTGCAGGTAGCGCGATCCGGCGTCGAGCATCGCCGGATCGGTGTCGAACAGCGAGAGCCACGCGCGCGGGGCGGCGGCTGCCCAGAGGCCGATGATCTCCGTGAGACCCGCGGCGATACCGGCGCCGATCCAGGCCGCGCGCAACGCGCGGCCACGCTGGCCTGCGCCGGTGTTGGTTCCCACCATGGCGACGAGCGGGCCACCCAACCCGAAAACGAGAGGGACCAGGAGGTACTCGAGGCGCGAGCCGGTGCCGTAGCCGGCGATCGCCGCGGGCCCGAACCGACCGACGAATCCCGTCGCGATCGCGATCGTGAGATTGGTCTGGACGGTGATCAGGGCGGCGACCGCGCCCACCCGCAGAATGTCGCGGAAGAGCGGCCAACGGAAGTGGGCTCCCTCGAAGGCGAGACGGACGACGCTCCGCCCCGCCCAGAGATACGCGGTGAGCGTGACGCTCCCCACGGCGTAGTACGCGACCACCGCGACGGCGCCACCGGCGACGCCGAGCCGCGGGAACGGTCCCCAGCCGAAGATGAGGCACGGCGACAGGGGGATGAGCGCTGCGGCACCGACAGACGTGACAGCGGCCGGTACCGCCATGTTGCCGGTGCCGCGGATCACATTCGCGAGCGAATTGAAAATCCAGATCAGGATGGCGCCCGAGAAGACGACATTGGAATAGGTCAGCGCCGCAGCGAGGGAAGCCCCCCTTCCTCCCAAGGCGCCGTAGAGCCATCGGCCGCCGCCCAGCACGGCCAGCATGAAGACGAGCCCGAAGCTTACGGCGATGGCGAGCGCATGGAGCACGAGCGCATCGGCATCGGCCCGGCGTCCGGCGCCGAGCGCGCGGGCGATCGCCGACATGATCCCACCGCCCACGGCGCCGGCCGACATCATCTGCATCAGCATCAGGACGGGAAAGACCAGCGCGACACCGGCGAGCGCATCGGTGCCGAGCTTGGCGACAAAATAGGTCTCGATGAGCCCGACCGCGGCCTGCACGAACATCACCAGCACGTTCGGCGTCGCGAGCCGCAGCAGCGTTCCGACGATGGGTCCCTCGAGCAGCAGGCGGGTTCGCGAGTCGAAGCGGGGGACTGTGGCCTGCGGAGCGACGACGTCCGGATCCTGGACCGAGCGGGTCACGTTCGGATCGTATCGTCTATCCGTCATGTCGCGGGGCTCCGCCTGCCCTTTGAGACGTCGGCCGTCGCTGGCGGGATTCCTGAAGTCGATGGATCCGCACGCATACGGCAAGATGTATCTACATGCAAGCGGGCTTGCCCGTCAAGGACGTCGCTGATAGCATGAGGTCATGAATCGACGAGGCGCCAGACCGATGAGCGGACACGACCCTGGACGGCTGTCCGCATGCGTCTGCAATACACTCCGCATGGTGAGCCGGGCCGTGACACAGCTGTACGACGACGTCTTGCGGCCGAGCGGTCTGCGGATCACTCAGTTCACCATTCTCGCGACGATCGCCCGCATGGGCGCCTCGAATCTGAGGCAACTCGAGGACACGCTTGCCATCGACCAGACGACCCTGACGCGGAGCCTCAACCTCCTGGAGCGGGATCGTGTGATCGAGCGTGTTCCGCACCCCGACGGGCGCATCAAGGCGATGAGACTCACATCCAAGGGAAGAAGAGCCCTGGAGGTCGCGCGTCCGCTCTGGACCCAGGCGCAGGCGAAGGTGCTCCGCGAGGTGGGGACGAAGAGCTGGGCTGACGCGCAACGGCGTCTGGCGTACTTGTTTCATGTCGCCGTCGAGCGACAGGGGCCGCGTCCGGGACGGCGGAGGGGCCACCTCGGCAGAGAACCTCGACGGCGCCCGGCGATCGAAATGCGTCGAGAAGCGCAGGGTCACCCTTGACATTCCGAAGGAGGTCCGGAGCATGAACCAGTCGTCACGCTCAGTGGCCCAGGTGGTGACGCCGGAACCGGTCGTTGAAGGTGCGGGAGTTCACCTCCGGCGCAGCATCGGGACTCGAAAGCTCGACCACCTCGACCCCTTCTTGCTCCTCGACCACTTCGAGTCGATCGACCCGGGGGACTACAAGGCGGGCTTCCCCTATCACCCGCACCGCGGGATCGAGACGGTCACGATCGTCCGGAAAGGAGAAGTACGGCACGAAGACTCTCTGGGGCATCGTGGGACGATCGGCACGGGTGACATTCAGTGGATGACATCGGGGAGCGGCATCATGCACGAAGAAATGCCGCAGGTCCGTCCCGAGGGAATCGCCGGTCTGCAGCTCTGGCTCAACTTGCCCGCTCGCGAAAAGATGACGCGGCCGAAGTATCGCGACCTGCAAGCGGATCGCCTGACGGAGCCAGTGCTGGACGGGGGAGCGAAGGTTCGGGTCATCGCCGGTGAGGCGGCCGGCGGGCGGCTCACGGGGCCGGTCGAGGGCCTGGCGATCGCGCCGAAGTTCATCGACGTGACGCTGCCACCCGGCACGACCTTCCGCGAGACGGTGCCACGGGGCCATACGGTGTTCGCGTACGTCGACCACGGCGACCTCCGCTTCGGGCCCGAGCCGACTCCCGTTCATGGGCCCGCCCTTGTCGTTTTCGGTGACGGCGACGTCGTGGAAGCATCAGCCGGCGCGGGCGGCGGGCGCTTCCTCCTGGCCGCCGCTCGACCGCTTCACGAGCCGATCGCCCGCTACGGGCCGTTCGTCATGAACACGCGCGCGGAGATCGAGCAGACGCTCGAGGACCTTCGCACTGGCCACTTCATCCACGATGCGCCGCGGGACGAATGACGCCGGGTTGGTGATGGGAGCGCCGCCGTCCACCGGACTCTCGGTCTCGTTCTGACGCGAAGGAAGTCACCATGACGGGGATAGCGACGGCGATCGGCGCCGCGATCAGCTTTGCGTTCGCGATGTCCTGGGAGATCCTGTGGGCGCTCGTCCTGGGTTTCGGGTTGTCGGCGATCGTCCAAGCCGTCGTCTCGAAATCCGAAATGAGTCGGCTCCTTCCCGACGACTCGCCGCGCACACTGATGATTGCCGCCTGCCTCGGCGCAGCGTCGTCGTCGTGCTCGTACGCGGCCGTGGCGCTGGCGCGCTCGATCTTCCGCAAGGGGGCCAACTTCACAGCCGCCATGGCCTTCGAATTCGCATCGACAAACCTTGTCATCGAGCTCGGGATCATCATGGTCCTGCTGCTTGGGTGGCAATTCACGCTGGCCGAGTTCGTCGGCGGGCTGTTGATGATCGCCATCCTCGCCGTCCTCTTCAAGGCATTCCTTCGCCCCGCGCTCGTGCGCGAGGCGCGCGAGCAGGCCGAGCGCGGCCTCGTCGGTGCGATGGAAGGCCACGCCGAGATGGACATGTCGGTTACGGACGGGCCGCTGATTCAGCGGATCTTCTCTCCTGGAGGATTCACCGCTGTCAGCCACTCCTTCGTCATGGACTGGGCGGCGATCTGGCGGGACATCGCGGGCGGCCTGCTCCTGGCAGGCGCGCTCGCCGCCTGGGTGCCAACCGAGTTCTGGCAGCGCTTCTTCCTCGTCCGGCATCCAGTGGCTGCCTTGTTCTGGGGTCCTCTGGTCGGGCCCATCGTGGCGATGCTGTCCTTTGTCTGTTCGATCGGGAACGTGCCGCTCGCTGCGGTGCTCTGGAACGGCGGCATCAGTTTCGGCGGCGTCATCTCGTTCATCTTTGCCGACCTCATCGTCCTGCCGATCCTGAACATCTACCGCAAGTATTACGGCGGCCGGGTGGCCCTGTTCCTCCTCGCGACGTCGTACACCGCTATGGTCATGGCCGGGCTGGTGGTCGAGCTGGTCTTCAAGGCGTTCGGACTGGTGCCGCGTGAGCGCGCGGCCGTGGTCCTCGAGCCGCACGTCACGCTGAACTACACGACGGGCCTGAACGTGATCTTTCTTGGTCTTGCCGGCGTGCTCCTCGTGCGGTTTTTCAAGACGAACGGCCCGACGATGCTGCGGATGATGAACGTGCCACGCGGCCACGCGTCCCATGCAGAACACCGCCATCACACGGGCTGACGCGCAGCCGCGAGGGCGCGGGAACGGCCCTGTCCGCATATCCGCGGGCGCTATGCGGCTGAAGGAGGTGTCAATGGAGACGAACCTGGCGCAATGGTCCTTGATTGCTCTCTGTTGGCTCTCTATTGGCTGAAGAGGTCCTGAAGCGCCATCTCAGAGAAGAGATTCGATCGCCTCGCGCGTCTCTGACGACGGCACGACGGGCACGATCTCGAACTCGATCAAGTCACTCCAGAATGTGACCCACTGCTGCAGAAGGCGTGCGTCGTCGCACTCCATGATCTGGAAACAACGGTCGAAATTGGCTTCAATCCAGCTATGGACGTATGTGAGTCCAGTGGGTGCACCACGCCCCCCATCGCGAAAGCGACGATAGACCGCCTTGGCATCACGGTTTTTGAATCGCTCGATCACCATGAAGAGCATGAGTCGCCCCTCCAACCCGGACGTGTCGACATTCTGCGTGTCGCCATTCTCCCACCCTGCTAAAGGATCGCGGCCTCCCAGCTCGTCGACCGCTGATAGGGTTCCCTTGGTCCAGACTTCGTCGTGGCATAATCTAACGACCAAACTCGGGGCCGCCCCGGGCGCTTCTGCCGGCTGACGAATCTCTCGCCGGCGGGCCAGGCGTCGCAAGAGCGGCAGTTCGAATGGTCCCCTGGGGACGGATCCACGGGATCTGGAGGTGGGCAATGACGGTTCGCCTGGACCATACCATCGTGCCAGCGAAAGACAAGATCGCCTCCGCCGAGTTCTTCGCCGAGATCTTCGGCTTGACGGTCAAGCCGGGCCCGGGCTACTTCGCGCAGGTGCAAGTGAACGAGAGCCTGACCTTTGATTTTGCGGACGAGCCAGAACTGTGGGGCGGGCCGGGCTTCGACCCCAGGACGGGCCAGAGCCATCACTACGCGTTCCATGTCAGCGAGGCGGAGTTCGAGGCGATCTTCTCCCGGGTGAGGACCAAGGGGATCCCCTACGGCAGTGGCCCAGACAGCCACACCGACGGCCAGATCAACACCCGCCGGGGCGGGCGCGGTTTCTACTTCGAGGACCCTTACGGCCACCTGTTGGAGATCATGACAGTGCCCGAGACGGGGAGCTAGGCGCCGGATCGCCCTCTATCACGGTCGCCTCAGCCTGGCTCTTCCCCGCCACTCTTCCCCGTGACGCCCTAGCCATTCGGCCGATTCCCACCGGCACGAGCCTGGAGCATGCTGGACGCGGATGCCAAGCTAAGGAGGAGAGCCGAATGGACGCACTGCTATCTCTTTCCAACGATCTGGCGGCAGCCGTGGAGCGTGTGCGCGGGGCCGTCGTCGCCGTGAACGCACGTCCGCGCCTACCGTCGACCGGAGTGCACTGGCGCCCGGGGATCATCGTGACCGCCGATCACACGGTGCGCTCCGACGAGGACATCACGATCATCGCTCCCGACGGCCGTACCGTCGCCGCGAGCCTGGTCGCGCGTGATCCTGGTACCGATCTGGCCGTACTTCGGGTCCACGACACCGATCTCCCGCTCGCAGACCTCGGCGATCCGGCCTCGCTCAAGGTGGGCCACATCGTGCTGGCGGTGGGACACGGGCCGCGCGTGAGCTGGGGCGTCGTAAGCACCCTCGGGGGCCGCTGGCGGACGTGGCGCGGCGGGGAGATCGATCAGCTCATGCGGCTGGACCTGACGCTCTACCCCGGCTTCTCCGGAGGCCCGCTCGTGGATGTGAAGGGGCGTGTCGTGGGGATCAACACCTCGGGGCTGTCGCGGCAGCTCGAGCTGGCCATTCCGGTCTCGACGGTGACGCGCGTCGCTGACGAGCTGATCGACAAAGGCCATGTCAGCCGTGGCTTCCTCGGTCTGGGGCTACAGCCCGCACGCCTGCCCGAGGCCTTCAGGCGCAGGCTCACCGGGGCGTCCGAGATCGGACTGCTCGTTGTCAACGTCCAGCCCGACGGCCCCGCCGCGAAGGCGGGCGTTCTGCTCGGCGACGTCCTGGTCACCCTCGACGGCGCCCCCGTCGGCGCCACGGAAGACGTGCAGGCCGTCGTCGGAGCGCGGCGCGCCGGCTCGACGGTCACGGCGACGATTCTGCGCGCGGGCGCGCCCGCAGAGGTGAGTATGACCGTCGGCGAGCGGCCGTCGCGGAGACGCTGAGGTGCCCGGGCACAGCGAGACGCACGACACAAGACCGCCAGCGATCGACGGCGATCTCACCGCTGTCACCGAGCGGCTCAGGCGCATCACCGTCCAGGTCCACGGATCCAGCGGCGGCACGGGATCAGGGGTGATCTGGATCTCCAACGGACTGATCGTGACGAATGCGCACGTCGCCAGGGATACTGCCGCCGTCGTGCTTCCGGGCGGCCGCGCCATCGAGGCCCGTGGGCTCGCGTGGGATCCAGAGTACGATCTCGCCGCGCTCGCACTTGATGCGGAGGGCCTGTCCGCTGCGGACGTTGGTGACTCCGACCGCTTGCGCGTGGGCGACCTGGTGGTCGCCGTCGGCAGCCCGTTCGGACTGGTCGGCGCGGTGACGGCGGGGGTGATCCACGCGATCGGACCCCGGCGCACGGCAGGGTCGAGCTTCATCCGGGCCGATCTGAGGCTCGCGCCTGGGAACTCGGGTGGCCCCCTTGGCGACGCTCGCGGCCGCGTGATTGGCATCAACGCGATGATCGTGGGTGGGCTCGCCCTGGCAGTGCCGAGTAATGTGGTGGCGCGCTTCCTGGCTCCGCTCCGCTACGGCGCAGCGGCCGTGTCGTGACGACGGTCCTCATCGTCGCCCCCACAGCCATCGCGCGGGCCAAGCTCGCCGCGGTCGTGGGCGCGAGCAAGACGCTATACCCGGTTGTGGGCGCGGCCGATCTCTCACTCCCCGAGCACGTCGAGGCCGCCCAGTACGACGTGCTGCTCGTCGATCTCGGCTCCGAGCGCGCCGCCGCCTGGCTCCGCAACCTCGGAGCCGAGCCAGTGCCGCCCGCCATCGTCCTCCTCACGGAAGAGGCGCGCCGCCCCCTCGGTGCCGCGGCGCTCCGGGCGGGAGTGCGGGCCGTACTGCCGCGCCACGCGAGCGGGGAGGAAATCATCGCCGCGATCGAGGCAGCCGCCGCAGGCCTCATTGTGATTCACCCCGATACCGTCGGGGCGTTCCAGCCAGGGCCCTCCGCGAGCACGCGAGCCGGTGTTGTGAGCGCGCGTCAACCCCTCACGCCGCGCGAGATCGAGGTACTTGGCATGATCGCCGAGGGGCTCGGCAACAAAATCATCGCCGCGCGGCTTGGTATCTCGGAGCACACCGTCAAGTTCCACATCGCCTCCATCTTCGTGAAGCTCAACGCCCGAAGCCGTACTGAGGCGGTCACCATCGGCGTTCGGCAGGGGCTGCTGATGATTTGACCGCCTCGATCGAGGTGATCGAGGCGCGGACTCCCCAGTTGGTCCCCCCGTCTTCTCGGGCTTGACGCCCGAACAGAATCAAAATCGTGCCGGGCAGGACGCCCGAAAGGTTCCGGGGCGGGTGCGAACTCCGTAGACGTTGGCGAACCACGACGCGGCATGCACCAGTTGCAGATTCCACATCGGAACGCCCCGTTCCGGGACGGAACCGGGTTGGTTGCGCCTCCGGAACCGAGCGTGTTTGACCGTTCGGGCAGCACACTCGAAGTTGGTCGTCTCGTTGCATGGAGTGTGTGACAGCGGTAGATGACTCATGGGCTGGATGGACCTGAGTGAGTACGTTCTCATCGAAGAGGCCGTCAGGGATCGCCTGAGGGACCTTCGGCGCACGATCGAGCGACGAGGGCTGAGGGCGGCCGAGGCGAGGATGTCGACACTCGCGACGGTCCTCTACGTGGCGTCGGTGCTCCGGGCCCGACCGCGGGCGATCGATGGCTACATCGACTACTTCGGCGATGTTGTGCGCCGCAGTGCTTCGGTGAAACGCGCTCGCGCCTGAGCAGGGCATTCGTCACGTGCCTAGCGGCCGGAGACGGGAACCCACTTCCTGGTGGCATCGCGAGAGGAGAGGGTGTTGTCTTCCAAGGTGGCGAAGGACATCAGCGCGCGGGTGGACGCCGACGCCGGACTGGTAGAGGCGCTGCGCCGGGACGATCCCGCCGCCGCCGACCAGCTCGTCGAGCGCTACGGCGACCGGGTCTACCGGCTGGCCATGCGCATCACCGGCGTGAAGGAAGACGCCGAGGAAGCCGCCCAGGACGCGCTGTGGACTGCCGCTCGCAAGATCGACATGTTCAGGGGCGAGTCGGCGTTCGGCTCCTGGATCTACCGGATCACTGCCAACGCGGCGTACCAGAAGCTTCGGACGCGCCGGCGGACGGCCAACGAGGTCGCGCTGGACGACGTGCTGCCCTCGTTCGACAGCGACGGCCGGCACTTCGAGCTGATGGACGACTGGTCGAACCGGGTCGACGAGCAGGCCCTGCAGGGCGAGCTGCGCCAGGCCCTGACCGCCGCGATCGACGCGCTGCCGGTGGACTACCGGACCGCGCTGGCCCTGCACGACGTCGAGGGCGTGTCGAACCCCGACATCGCCGAGACGCTTGGCATCAGCCTGGCGGCGGTGAAGTCGCGCGTGCACCGCTCGCGGTTGTTCGTGCGCAAGCGCCTGTCCGAGTACCTCAAGTCTGCCTAGTGTCGTGGCGGAACCCTCGCCAATCTTTGCGGGGACACCGGGTGTACCCTGAGCACGGGATACGCGATGGTGACTGACCGTGACCCCTGTCCTGTAGAGGAGGGAGACCGCGATGGCGGTGAAGAAAGTTCCCGAGGGACACAACCGCGTCTCGCCCTATCTGATCGTCGACGGCGCCGAGCAGGCGCTCGAGTTCTACAAGAAGGCGTTCGGCGCCGTCGAGCTGTTCCGGCACACGGCGCCGACCGGGAAGGTCGGCCACGCCGAGGTGCGGATCGGCGACACCGTCGTCATGCTCGCCGACGTTCATCCGGACTTCGACGCGCACGGCCCGGCACACTACGGCGGCTCGCCGATCAGCCTGCACATGTACGTCGAAGACGTCGACGCCGTGGCGCGCCAGGCGATCGCCGCGGGAGCGAAGGTCAAGCGGCCGGTCGCCGACCAGTTCTACGGCGATCGGCTGGGAACGTTCGAGGACCCGTTCGGCCACACGTGGCACATCTCGACACACATCGAGGACGTGTCGGGCGAGGAGCTTGACCGCCGCGCAAAGGCGGCGATGGCGCAACACACGAAGCGCTAGCGGTTGCATCGCTCACGCAGCGTCATGACGGTCCCATTGGTCACCTGACTCGAGGTTGTTCGACGAGCGCCTTCCTCGGTTCCTGGCGGTCGACCTGAGGGGAGAGACGAGGACGCCCAGCAGCAACGAGGGTTGCCCAGAATTTTGGGGAGGTTCGGCATGAAGTGTCCCCGCTGCCAGGCGGAGAACCGTGAGGGGGCACGATTCTGCCGAGAGTGCGGGGCGACATTGAGTGCCGTCTGTTGGAGCTGCGGCGCCAAAGTCGAGGCTGGAAGTAAGTTCTGCGATGGCTGTGGAGCGTCCCTTGACGCTCCTCCAGCATCGGGTCCACGCGCGTCCCGCTTCGCTTCCCCGGAGTCCTACACCCCGACGCACCTCGCCGAAAGGATTCTGACGTCGAAGAGCGCCATGGAAGGCGAACGCAAGCAGGTCACGGTGCTCTTCGCCGACCTGAAGGGCTCGATGGAATTGCTCGCCGGTCGCGATCCCGAAGAGGCGCGGAAGATCCTGGACCCTGTCCTCGATCGCATGATCGAGGCCGTCCATCGCTACGAGGGCACGGTGAACCAAGTGATGGGCGACGGGATCATGGCGCTCTTCGGCGCGCCGCTCGCCCACGAAGACCACGCCGTGCGGGCGTGCTACGCGGCGTTGCGGATGCAGGATTCCATCAAGACGTACGCCGACGGAGTGTTCCGATCGCACGGCGTGAACGTGCAGATCCGCATCGGGCTCAACTCGGGGGAGGTCGTCGTGCGCGCGATTGGCAGTGATCTCCACATGGACTACACGGCCGTCGGGCAAACGACCCATCTCGCGGCGCGGATGGAGCAAGTCGCGAGCCCGGGGAGCATCCTGCTGACGCCGTCGACCTTGGACCTCGTCGGAGGCTACGTCGATGTGAAGCCGCTCGGTCCAGTGCCGGTCAAGGGCCTCGCTCACGCCGTCGAGGGTTTCGAGGTGATCGGCGCCGGTCCGGCACGGACTCGGTTCCAGGCCACCGCGCGGCACGGATTTACGCGCTTCGTTGGCCGCGACGATGAGATGGCCACGCTCGACGCCGCGTTGCGGCGCGCGCTTGAGAGGCACGGCCTCGCGATGGGTGTCGTGGGCGCGGCCGGCGTCGGCAAGAGCCGCCTCTGCCATGAGTTCATCGAGCTTTGCCGTTCGCGCCGTCTCCCCGTCGTTGAAGCGCACTGCCTGTCGCACGCACGGACCGCCCCCTTTGGCGTGCTACGCGACCTGTTGCTGGGCGCCCTCGGCGTCGATCAGAACGAGAATCCGGAGCTGACACGCGCGAAGATTTCGGAACTCCTCGTCGCGCTTGACCCCTCGCTCGTCGACGCGCTGCCACTCGCGCACGACCTCCTCGACGTGTCCGAGCGACCTTCGCGGGAACCCGCGAGAGATCCCGTCGAGCAGGAGCGTGCGGTCGCAGGCTTGCTCCGACGCCTGCTCCGCGCCCGCGGCGCCGCCGGACCGTTCGTGGTCTATCTCGACGACGCCCACTGGATCGATCCGCAGAGCGAGCGGCTGCTCGCCGCGCTTGCCGACGTGGCCAGCACGACGCGGGCATTTCTCCTGTTGAACTTCCGGCCGGAGTTCCACGCCGCGTGGATGGGACGCTCGTACTATCAGCAGCTGTCCGTCGCCCCGCTCGGGCGCGAGGCGACGCGCGAAATGATCAACGGCCTCCTCGGGTACGACCCGAGCGTCGTCGAGCTCGGCGAGCTCATCCGTGGGCGCACGCAGGGCAATCCGTTCTTCATCGAGGAGGTCGTGCAAGCGCTCGCCGCATCGGGCGCGCTGGCCGGGGAGCGCGGAGCGTACCGCTGGACGAGGTCGGCCGCCGACCTTGAAGTCCCCGCCACGGTGCAGGCGTTGCTCGCTGCACGCGTGGACGGTCTCGCGGAGAACGACAAGCTCGTGCTCCAGACCGCGGCCGTGATCGGCAAGCGCTTCTCCGAGCGGGTCCTGCGGCACATCGTCGGCCTCCCCACCGGCGAGGTCGACGGGTCGCTCGGGACGCTCGAGCGTGCGGAGTTCATCCACGGCGAGACAGAGACGGAGTACGTCTTCCGCCATCCCCTCACCCAGGAAGTCGCCTACGGATCGCAACTCCTCGAGCGGCGCGTCGCGCTGCACGCCGCGGTCGCACGGGCCCTCGAAGAAGTGTTCGCCGACCGGCTCGGGGAGCGTGCGGCCCTCATCGCGCATCACTGGGAGCAGGCGCGGCGACCCGCCCAGGCGGCGCGCTGGCGACGCCTGGCCGCACTCCGCGTGGCACGGATACAGCCGCGTCGACCGCCCCGGCGCTGACGGCCGATCGCACCCCGAGCGCTGCCGGTCAGGGCCGTCTCTCTCTAACCCGGAGGCCACTCCTTCGCACACCGTCGGCACAAGGCGGTAGAATCGAAACGCGAAGGTGGTCTCATGACGGAGCTCGAGGCGTTATCAGCGCTGCGGGGCGATGACCTCGTGCAGGCCGTGCGCGCCGAGGCGGCGCTGTGGGCGATGTGGCACCGATCGGGCGATCCGCGGCTCGACTCGCTTCTGCGCGAGGGGATCGAGGCGATCGAGCGCCAAGATCTGCCCACGGCGGCGGCGGTCTTCACGCGGCTGATCGAGGAGGCGCCGACGTTTGCCGAGGGTTGGAACAAGCGCGCCACCGTCCGATACCTGGCAAAGGACTACTCAGGCGCGATCGCCGACTGCCGCGAGACGCTCGCGCGCAACCCGAACCATTTCGGGGCGCTTTCGGGTCAGGGCCTCTGCCACCTGGGGCTCGGTCAGTTCCGTGAGGCGGCCGATCTCTTTCGGCTGACCCTGACCGTGCATCCGCACCTTGGCAGTGCGCGCGAGAACTTGCGCACGGCGCTGAGCGAGCTCGTGAGGTGGAACTGAGCGTCTTGGCAGGGAAGGTGTCGGCCACCTATCCGGAGGAGGGATATGCGACTTCAACGATGTTCGCGGACGGCCACCATTGCTGTGCTGGTGATGTTCAGTGCCGCCGCCACGACGGTGGCACACGCCCAGAGCACGGACGAGCTCAAGCAGCGCATCGAGGAGCTCGAGCGGTCGACGCGCGAGCAGGTCGACGCGCTGAAGCGAATGCTCCAGCAGCAAGAGGCCGAGCGTGCGAAGGAACGCCGCGCCCAGGAAGAGCGGGAGCGCACGCTGCGGACGCTCCAGGAACAGGTCGAGCAGCAGCAACTCTCGCTCCAGAAACAGAAGGAGGACGTCTCCCAGGCGCTCGCGGGCCTGTCAAACTTCTTCGAGCTGAAGGCCGGCGCCAGGCAGACCAACAACGGCCCGCCGCCGTTCCTGGGGGAGGACATCCCCGGCAACGTCTACTCGGCCAAGGACTTCAAGATCCGGCTAGGCGGCTCGCTGCGGCTGCACGTCCAGCATAACGACACCCCGGCCGGCGAGTCGGTCAGCCGGGCGCTCGTGCCCAACACGTCGGCGCCGGGGGGCGGGAACAACGCCAGTCGCGAGGCGTTCCGGGCCTTCGTGAGCCGCACCCGACTGAACCTGGCGATGCAGGGGCCGGAGACCCTAGGCGCGAAGACGTCTGCGTTCTTCGAGATGGACTTCAACCAGCAGGCCATCGGGAACGGGGAGGTCAACGCCGTCAACAACAACCCGCGGCTCAGGTGGGCCATCGGCCGCTGGGCCTTTCCTAACTTCCTGGCGAATGGCAACGAGCTGATCTGGACGTTTGGTCAGGGGGACGCCTTCGACCAGATCACGCCCGACACCATCGATTACAACACGTTGCTGGCTGGCCTCGGAGACGCCGAGCGGCGGAACCCGCGCGTTGAGGTGGTCGACAAGCTCCCCCTCACGTCCAACCTCAAATTCCTGACCTCGCTGGGCTTCGAGCGGCCCTTGTTCGACGCCGGATTTCTTGGGGGAACGACGGACTGCGGCTCGGGGTGCCTGAATGGCTTCCCGGCGGTGAGCGGCGGGATCGGGCTCGAGGCGGGGCGGCTCGGAGGGGACTTCGGCATCGGAGCCACGAGGATCTACGCCCGGACGACCTGGGGAGAATTCCAGGAGCGCTTCACCCAGGGCACCCTTACCCCGACGACCTCGGCTAACGACGAGATCAACTTCACCCAGCACACCTTCGACAACCAGACCGCGGCATTCAGCGTGACGCTGGACCGGATCGGGTTCAACAAGACCGGGCAGGCGCTGACGCTCAGGCTCAAGGGCGGCGGGGTGTGGACGCGCGGGGAGGGGCGGATCACCAACTCGGAATTCGACCGGCGGGTGATCCTCGACGGCGGGGGACACCTCGTGCCGGCGCAGAGCCTCGGGGGCTGGATCAACCCGCAGTTCTACCTGACGGACACGCTGAGCTTGCGCTGGGCCGGCGGCGAGCAGTTTGCGCTCCAGAGCAACAGGCCGGCGATCACGGGCGCCCTGCTCGCCGACCCAGCGCCCGGCTCGACGCTGACGTTTTTCCGCGTGAACAACTTCCAATCAGAGGTGAGCCTCTGGTGGACGCCCGGGCCCTTCACGTTCGCGCTGGGCTACAACTTCACGAGCACCAACTTCAAGAGCGTCAACCGCAGCGGCGGGTCGGAGAGCCGGCACAACGAGAACAACAAGGTCGAGTTCATCAGCTGGTGGAGCTTCTAAGAAGGAGGTGGCCCTTCCCAGCTTCGCAGCGCGTCCCCATGACTGAACCGCTCCAGCTCCTCCAGCGGTACGGCGACCTCGTCCTTTTCGTGTGGGTCCTCGTGGATCAGATGGGGGTGCCGATCCCTGCCGTCCCGATGCTCATCGCGGCCGGTGCCCTGGCCGGAATCGGAAGCGCAAACTTGACTGTCGCGATTGGCCTTGCCGCGGGCGCCTCGCTCATCGCCGACGTGTTCTGGTACTCCCTCGGGCGGCGGCGTGGCCACCGCACGCTCGCGTGGCTGTGCGCGCTCTCGCTCGAGCCCGATTCCTGCGTTCGGCGCACGGAGAAGGTCTTTCTCGCGCGGGGGGCTGGAGCTCTGCTGTTCGCGAAATTTCTCCCGGGGCTGAACGCGGTCGCCGCCGCCCTGGCCGGCATCTTTGGCTTCGGGACGTCGAGGTTCCTCCTCTATGCCGGTGCGGGCGGGCTGACCTGGGCGGGTTCGTGGGCAGGTCTCGGGTATCTCTCCAGCGATGTGCTCGAGCGCATCGCGCCTGAGGAGGTCACGCATTTGGGTGCGACGGCGTTGGCGGTGTCGGGTGCCGCCCTCGGGGCGTATGTCCTCATCAAGTACGCTCGGCGGCGCCGCTTTCTCCGCCTTCTCCGAATCGCCCGGATCACGGCGGACGAGCTGAAACAGAAGCTCGACGCTGGAGAGGAGGTGGTCATCCTCGACCTGAGAACGGCGCTCGACGTGGAGGCCGTACCCTACGCGATCCCGGGCGCGCTCCGGGTCGCCGCCGAGGATATCGAGCGGCGACAGAGCGAGTTGCCGCGTGACCGCGAGATCGTTCTGTACTGCACGTGACCGAACGAAGCGACGAGCGCCCGGGCGGCGCTCCAGCTTCGGAGGGCGGGCGAGGCGCGTGTCCGGCCGCTGCTCGGCGGCTTCGAGAGCTGGCGGGAACGTGGGTTTCCCGTCGAACCGCTTCGCGTTGGAACACACGGGCCCGGCTCGGCCACTGTCTGGGCCAGAGAGGAGAAAGCCATGCCAGAGGTTCCGCGCATCAGCGTTCAGGAGGCTCGAGAGAAGGTCACTTCGAAACGCGCGCTGCTCGTGTGCGGCTACGAAGACGAGGAGAAGTGTAAGAAGATCAAGCTGGAAGGCGCGATGTCGTTCGGGCGGTTCCAGGCGACGCTGCCTTCGTTGACCACAGACCAGGAGATCATCTTTTACTGCGCCTGACCCGCCGAGGCGACTGCCGCCGGTCAGGCGGCGAAGTACCAGGCGAAGGGGTTCTCAAACGTCAAGGCTCTCAAGGGGGGTGTCGAGGCGTGGATGGGGGCGGGCTATCCGATGGCGACCACCTAGTGTCCCGTCGGAACAGTCATGTCGAGGACGGGACACTAGGGATCGTCGTGCGGGCGGCCGTCCTCCGCTCACTCCATGCTGTGGCCGCCCTGGCTCACCGCGTGGAGGAACCAGATCCGCTTCTCCGTCTGATCGAGGATGTCCTGCAGGATGTTGCCCGTGGGTGTGTCCCGGTTCTGATCACACAGTTCGATGGCCGCCCGCTGATTCTCGGCGAGCTGCCGATTGTCCGCGATCAGGCGGAGGATCATCTCCTCCGGAAGCACGAAGTCGTCGTTGTCGTCCTTGATGGTCTGCAGCTGGCCGATGTGCGAGACGCTCCGGATCGTCGTGCCGCCGATGCGTCGTATCCGCTCCGCCAGCACGTCGATGGAGTTGAAGATCGCGTCGGCCTGCTCATCCAGCAGCAAGTGATAGTCGCGGAAGTGTGAGCTGGCCACGTGCCAGTGGAAGTTTTTCGTCTTGACGTACAGCGCGAACCCATCGGCGATCAGGCGGTTGACGGCCGCCGTGACCGCCTTGACTTCGCCTGGCTTCAGGTCGGTCGGTGTCGCGAGCTGCGTCGGAACGGAAGGGGTTTTGCCTGTGCTCGTCATGGCTGCGGCTCCTTTCCCGGGGGTCAAGCCCGGTCAGCGCACGTTCCTCTTGAGGGTTTCGGAACTTCCTTCACGCTCTCCATCAGTCGTCGTGCGGGTCGACGGGCCGACTCGAGGCGCCGCCGAGTGGGCGGCCCCAGGCGCTCGTCCGCCAGTTCTCGTGGGGCTCGACGCCGGCGCGCCAGGCCGGCAGCGGCATCAGGAGATGCTGCGCGAGCGCGGCGACGTACGGCTCGTACATCCGCCGCAGCTCGGCCAGCTTGTCCTCGGCACCGTCCCCCGCGTGCAGGACGACCCCCGCGGCCGCCAGGCCCGTGCGGAGACGAGCCAGATCGGACGAGGGCAGCCGATCGGGCGTCGAGCCGATCGGCGGCCGGCCGAGCACCTGGGCGAGATCGACGACCGCGTGGCGCGCCATCGCGAATGTCAGGCCCGCCTGGCGTGCGCACGCGCCTTCGATGCCGACCATCACGAGCGCGCTCGCGTCGAGCACCGTCGTCAGCGCGGCCAGCCACGACTGGTTGTCGTGCTGCGAGCGATAGTAGGACAGCACGGGATAGGACAGATGCGACTCGAGCACCTCGGCGCCCCAGCGTTCCCATTCCGCGAGCAGCACCGTGAGCTCCTCGTGGTCGGCGCCGAAGCCGCGCAGCAGCTCCTCGGCGCTCGGCGGCGACCCCGCGCGCGCGTCGAGCAGCGTGATGTTCAGCTCGCGCCGCGAGAAGGACTGGTACAGGACGGGCAGATAGCCGATCACGAGGGCCAGGAAGCCGAAACCCACGCCCGCCTCGATCACCATCACCGCGCGGCCCGCGCGTGACATCGGCGTCACGTCGCCGAGACCGAGGGTGAAGAACGTCTCGCCGCTCATGTACAGGTGGTCGAGGAAGGCGCCGTCGCCCTCCACGTTCAGGCGCGTGCCGATCCCCGCTTGCACCATCGCGAAGGCGGTGACGAGGCTTGCGGCCCAGGCGGCGAGCAACACGAGCAACGAGAGCGGGCCGTAGAAGCTGAGGAAGGTCTCGCGACGGCCGCCCGGACGCATACGGCGCGGCACCGACGACCACACCCGCCACGTCACCCGGTAGAACATCCGGGCCGGCCGCAACCGCCGAGTCACGCGCCGGGGCAGGACGATCGCCTCGAAGGCGTCCCACATGATCACGGCGATCCAGAGTGCGCCCGCGGCGGCGATCAGCGAACCCATCACGTCCTTTCGATGCGGCGCCGGCGGCCGGAGGTTCAGTCCGACCGGCCGCGGGCCGCGATGTTCCAGACCGATCGCGAAACGGCCGAGGGCTTCGCGCCGCTTCGTGTCAGGATGCGATGCGCCCGAAAACGCTGGACGGGCCGCCCCACGAGAGACGCGGCCCGGTGCAGCGGAACGCGCGTATGCGACCCGTCGCGTCGGCGTCGAACATCACCCGCAGCGGCCAGGACTCGACGTCGAAGACGTTGCGTGCGATCGGCAACAGGGCGTTGCCGGACCAGAGGATCCCACGCAGGACGAGCCGGCCGTCGACCACTTCGACCGTCACCTCGCGCTGACCATCGCCGTAACGGACGGCGACCCGTGCGATCTCAGTCGCGTCGGCGACCGGGTCGTCCTCGACCTCGAGGCCGGAGAGACCGCGCGCCTGGGTCAACGCGTAGCCGTGGCTGCTCGCCGCGTGTTGCAGGAGCCAGGCGAGACCGCGTCGCTCACCGATGTCGCGGAACGCTCCCTCCGGATCCCGTCGGGCGAGATAGACCAGGGTCGGTCGTAACGGTGCCGCCGCCTCGACGAGGCGGCTCACCAGCGCGGCGATGGCGGCGGGATCGGCGTTTCGGCGGAACATCGTGAAGACAGGAAGCTGCAGGAGCGCGCTCTCGGGAAGGACGGTGACGTCGTAGTCTCTGGCCGCGGCCGCGAATGCCCGCCATCGCTCGACGCGCACATCGGCGAACTGCTCCCACGTTCCGGGAAAGCCTTCGACGAGGATCAGGCGGCCCACCACTGAGCTCCCGGCGTCGCTCTCGGAAGAGGAATCTCGTACGAAGTTCGGCCGCCCTTAGCGCTCGAGAATCTCTGCCTGGCTGATGGTCACAGGTCTGCCCCACCACCCCTGTTCGCGTGCCGCGGCAAGGTCCTCCCGAGTGACGCGCGGCGGGGTGCCCTCCGTATTCCGCACGGAGAACACCAGATGATCGCCCGAGGCGAAATGGGCAGGATGCGCCGCCCAAGTCTCCCACTCTTGTTTCGTCGCACACCCCGCCGTTCCCAGCAGGACGAGACCCGTCAGGAATAATTTCCAACCACTCCCCATGGCCATTTCTCCTCTCGGAGGATCTGAACGGAAACGGTCACGAGCACTCCGACAACGTGGGACGATGCCTGCATAGTCAGAAGAGAAGCCGTCGACGTCCACCATCAAGACAAGGTCGAGACTGCTAAGCCGGAAGGTACGGCAAGGAAAGGGGATCTGTCAAGCGACTGTATCGTCTACTCCGGGCTTCGGGACTCCCTCCTCATGGAGCTCCGGCAGCCGGTCGGAACCGCGGCAGGGGCGAGAGATCGAGCGACGCGCACTCCGCGTCCGCCGACGCGGCCCGCTGGGTCACGGCATCATCCATACGGGTCGAGATCTCCGTCCCATACCAATCGGGAACACTGCGCCGAAGAAACGTCGCCATCGCCTCGCACGAGCCGACTTGATGGACGGCCCGTGTTCGCTTCAGAAGGGCGATGGCGAACCGATCGGCCTCCAGCTCCTGTGCCTGGATTGCGCGCCAGTGTTCTCCGGAGACCGTGAGCGTGGCGGTATCGGACTGGGGCGTGTGATGCAGGGCGAGATGGCCCAGCTCGTGCGCGATCGTCGCCATCAACTGCTCCGGCGGGATCTCGAGCGCGCCTTCGGTGATCAGGAGGGTGAAGTACAGGCACGGGGAAGTGGTCGCCGGTGAGCTCCACACGTTGACGCGATCCGTTCGGGCGACGGCAAATCCGATCTTGCAGTCGCTCGACGCGGCGATGATCCGAAGAGACGGAAGCTCGAGTGTTATCAGTAACGGATCCAGGAGCTCGGCGACCTGCCGCGATTCGCGGGGCCGCGGCCCCCGAAGGGGATACCCCTGGATCGTCGGCCCGCAGGCGGTGAAGAGTAATGTGAGCAGCACGGCCAAGGCACGTTGCCGCATCCCACCGGGAGGCAAGATGCAAGACGGACTCCACGCTTAAAATCGCGAAATCAACGACCTTCGCGCGCCACGGGTTGGACCGGACGACACTCAGCGTGACCGCGTGTCACCGAGGCGGCGCGCTGGCAGCGGTGAGTCTGCTCGTCGACCCCGGTCGGCGACACGCGTCGGGAAGGGCGAGGTCGGAGCGGCCAACTCTATCATGCCGTGATATTATCCACCCGTGCGCCGCGGCGCGATGAGCCACCAGAGCCGCCCCCCACACGTCGACTACCAGGCGCTCGCAGACCTCCGGTATCAGGTGCGGCGGTTCTTGCGGACCCGGGAAGTCGCCGCGCGCGCGGCCGGCGTGGCGCCGCAACAATACGTGCTGTTGCTGCAGGTCAAGGGGTTGGACGGGCGCGAGCCGGCGACGATCCGGGCATTGGCCGAGCGACTTCAGACCCAGCACCACGCGGTCGTCCAGCTGGTCGACCGGCTCGCGGCACGGGCCATGGTGGTGCGCCGGCGCGACGTTCGTGACCGCCGCGAAGTGTTGGTGGAGCTTCGGCCAGCGGGCGAGGCGGTGCTGCGTCGGCTGGCGGGCCACTCGGTCGCGGAGCTGCGGACGGAGGGGCCGGCGCTCGTGTCGAGCCTGACCCGGCTCGTGAGGAAATCGTCGGATGGTCGGACACCGCTTCGGACGAAGCGGAAAGGGGGCGTGCGATGATCAGACCCTCGCTTGCGATTCCTGCCGTTGTGGTGGTGCTCCTGGCGGTCGGGTGCGCGCGGCGGCCCGCGACGATTCAGGCATCGGCGCCCGCACCGATCGGCTCCGTGACGAATCCACGGCCGGCGGCCGACGTGACCCCGCGCCGGGCGGCGGCGCCCTCGGGCGAGCCGGTCGCGACGCCCGTGCGGCCGGCGCCACGGGAGTTCGTGGCGATCCCGGAGCTACGAGATATCCACTTCGATTTCGACAAGTACGACATCCGGCTTGGGGATGCGAGGACGCTCGACGCGAACGCGGCGTGGCTGAAGGCGAGCGCGAGTCAACTCCTGCTCGTCGAGGGGCACTGCGACGAGCGCGGCACCAACGAATACAACGTGGCGCTCGGCGAGCGGCGCGCGAAGGCCGCGATGAACTACCTCGTGGCCCAGGGCGTCCGGGCGAACCGGATCACGGTCATCAGCTACGGCGAGGAGCGCCCGCTGTGCACGGAGCACAACGAGGGGTGCTGGAGCCAGAACCGCCGGGCGCATTTTCTCGTGAGGCCGCAGTAGCCCGACGCGAAAGGAGTCGCCGTGGAGATGCTCGCCGTACGGGTCGTTTGGTGGAGCGTGATCGCTGCCGCTTCCCCGTGCCGTCGCGGGTCGCCGCGATCCTGGCCTGGGTCGTCGCCGGTCTGACGCTGCGCTGGACCATGCCGTGGGCCACGCACTGGTTCAGCTGGGTACTGCAGACGATGTGCGGGTGAAGCGAGCCACCGATTGGCCGGGAGCCCTGGAGGGCTCGTGGCGCTGGCTCTCACCATTGGCGTCGGTGCCGGTGTGGCCGCGCCCCACGGTCATCGGCTAGAGGCCCGTCTGAGAAAAGTTGGCGACGAGCGCATTGCCGAATCGAATCAGCGGAGCCTCGAGGCTGTGATACAGCGTGAGCGGGGCGCCCACCACGGTGGTCACGAAGACCGCCCACCGTAGCGGCATTGGAAGAAACGCTAGCCTGGTGAAGCTCAGCCACAACGACACGATGTGCGACAGGTAGAGGCCGTATGAATACTTCGCGATGAAATGGCAGGCCGACTTCCAGAAGGCGCTCTTGATCGGCTCGAATCGCGGAATGGCGAGGCCCGTCAGCAGACAGATCACCCATCCGTGATCGCGGCCGTGCGTGACGACGTAGAGCAGCGCCAATCCGAGCAACGTCAAAGGCCAGGCGAATGCCGGAAGACGTGGCCGCGAGGTCGCGGCGAGCCGGTAGGCAACGACGCCTGGGAGAAAACACGGAACGTATTCGACGATTGGAGCGAATTCGAAGTAGGCCCTATGACTATTGACGAGCAGGCGCGAGAGGCAGAAGGCGATTCCCGCCGAGACGGCCCATAAGGCCATGACCCACCGCCATGACGGAAACCGCCGGACAAGCAAGAAGATGGCCGGCAGCACCAGATACATCTGTATTTCGTAGGGAAGGCTCCACAGCGGAATGACGACGGAGCCGCTCATCGTGACATTCTGCAGCAGCAGCACGTTCGCGAGGAGCCCCCGAGCCGTGAGGTGCTGAGGGTGCATGGCCCACGGAGGGCCGGCGACCGGCAGCCCGAGCAGGAACACCGCGAGCACGACCGCGATGCTGAGCGGGTAAACGCGGAAGGCACGCCGGGTCATGAAAATCCAATGCAGATTGTGGAGGCCGAATTTCGCGGTCTGCCGTTCCAGCGAGAGCATGAGAACGAGGCAGGTGTGGACAAAGAAGAACAGCACGGCGAGACGCCCGAGCTGCTCTAAACCAAGGTTGGAGGCCAAGCCGCGGTTGAAGAAGCCGACCGTGTGAAACGCGAGCACCACCAGGACAGCGCAGGCGCGCAACACGTCCAGATTTGGGGAGTCTGCGTCGATCGGCATCCGTGCCCCCGATGAGGACATCCTGCCCTCGGCGCCATTGTTCCCCGCGCGCGGGCCGATTGCAACTTCGACGACTTCTCGGTTCCGCGGCCACGTTCCTCTGAGGCGGAGCTGGAGGTGACTCCAGAAGGGAGCCACCTCTCTGGCTTACTGGCCCGCGCCGATTGATACGGTGAAGTTGATACTCTCCTCCCGGTACGGTGACGGGATGTACGCGAGCTCCAGCCGGATCTCCTTCAGCTTCTTCGCTTTCAGGGCCTCGGCAGGGAAGTGCACGTCCAGGGACTGGGTTCCATCCTGCCCGGGATCGAGCCGCTCGCCGCCGCCGTAGGCGCTGAATGTGACGACCGGCTCGGCCCGTGACTCCTCGAGCTTGATGGGCTGCCCCTGAGCATCGATGTACAGGATCTTGCCGGCGACAAGCCGGACGGTCTGATTCGCGGACGTATTCTTCAGCTTGAGCGTCCCCGTGAGCTTCGCCGGGGAGACGACGCGGTCGGAGCCTTGCTCGACTCGCTCCATAACCTTCAGCTCCGTGACCTCGCCCGTAATGATCCCCGCCTTCACCGTCACCGACGCTGGCGTCACCGTGTAGGTCTTGTTCTCGACCACCGCTGCGGTCGCTGACGGCCCCTGCGCGCAGCCGAGGGTCATCACCGCCACCGCCGCTCCCAAGACTGTCACTCCCGCCCATCTCGACATCGTCGTCTCCTTGCCCAAACGCCGATTCCCAGCGTTCGGTCGTCGTCGTGTGTGCCTGACATCGAGCCGCGTCGCGCGTTCGTCTCGTCGCTGCGATCTTCTCACTTCCGGGGCGTCTGCCGCCCTCGACCGCTCGGCCCCCGCGGAGATCCAGACGGGAGATTCGCCAGCTCGCCCACAGCCCATTCTCGACGCGCCGCGCTCCGCTGGAGGCGAACCGCCTTGGCCTGGTCCTCAATGTTCGCGAGGAGGACCGGGCGATCCTCTTGCTTCAGCCCCACCTCGATGAGCGCGCGGAGGACAATCTGGAGGCTCACCGGAAGCTTGAGCGCGGCCGTCGCCTTCCCCGCCAGGACCCGCGCCCGGTCCAGAACGTCCTGCGGGAGCAGGAGGAGGACCTTCGTCTTATTCGTGAGCATCACCACCTCCCGCCGGCGGCCGACTCCTGAGCAATCCCGCCCGCCGTCCAGTGTTTATATATTATTTACTTGATATATAATTTATATCGTGATATCGATGAAGTCAAGCGAGATCGCGGAACGATGCCCCATCGGGGAGTCGGGAGGATTAGGGCATGAGCCCACTCGTCGTGATGTTCGCCTGGGCCCTCTGGCACGACCTGAGCGTCTACCGTGCCGCTGAGCTCCTGCCGCTCGCCGGCCCGACGTACCAGGGTCACCTCGTACGACACGAAAGACGAGTGTGAGGCTGAGCAGCTGCGGCGATGGCAAAAGAGGAGCTGCCTCGGGCAGGGCCGCCGGCACTACACGACATTCCGGTACCTCTGCTGGCCTGTTGGGGCGGGCCCGGCTCCGTTCCGATAGAACAGAGACCGACGCGGCGGGGAGGCGGGCGTGTCCGGGCTTCCGGGTCACGGGGAGGTGTGGGATGCGCTGGCTCGTGGAGTTCTACAACGAAAGGCAGGGGATCTTGGCGCGCTACGGCATTGAGGCATCGTTGCCGGCGGCGGCAGCCCTCTTAGGCCGGAATGCGCTTCTCGCGGAGCATCCACCGGCTCGCGCGAGACGGAGGCTGAGCTTGTTCGAGCGGGCCGAGCGCGTCGGCGGTCAGGACGGCAGCGGGTGGGTCCTTCACCGGATCGTGAAGGACAGCGGGCCCGGATCAGCTGACATCACACCAGCGCCAGCGGCATAGAAACGAAGGCCACGGCATCGGCGCAGCTGTGTCATACTCGTCGGGTCTGGTTCGGTTGTTGGTTCGCTGGTGAACCCTCCTCCTCATCAGACCGTGTCTCTGGTGCTCGCTTCCGCTGTCCCAGAGCGTGCTCATTCATCGCGGGAGACACATTCGGAGGTGCGCGATGGCGCACAAACTGTTCATCGGGGGTCTGCCGTTTTCGACGTCGAGCGAGCGTCTCCGCGAGGTATTCACACAGGCAGGCGGGGTTCAATCGGCGACGGTCGTGATGGAGCAAGGCACCGGTCGCTCGCGCGGCTTCGGGTTCGTCGAGATGGCGACGGCCGAAGAGGCGGAGGCCGCGGTCAAGAAGTTCAACGGTCAGGAAATGGACGGCCGGACGCTGAAGGTCGAACTCGCCAAGTCCTCGGGCTCGGGCGGTGGCGGGTACCGGAGCGGGGGTCGCTACTAGGCAAGTGTCTCGCCGGGCTGGGACGGGTGCGGTCGCACGTCGCCCCGCCTCAGCCGTTCCCAACGTCCGTGACCACGCGGAGGGGCAAGGCAATGCAGGAGCGGTGGAGCGAGATCGACGACGCGGTCCTCTCCGGCCTCGGCGAGACCAGCCCTGACGAGAGAACGCAATGACGCTCGACGTCGGTGTCCGGGCGCTGTCGGCACCAGCGGCAGCGGTGATCGAGGAGATGACCTACACGATCACGCCGGTGTCGGTGAACGTGCAGGCCGGGATCGTCGTGGGCGAGATCACGGGCATGCGGGTTGTGGAGCGGGTCGCGAAGAGTACCGGCGGCACCGTCTCCCCGGCGAGGCTGACGGGGACGCTCACGTTGACGAATACCTCGGCGAGTCAGAGTGTCCGTCTGGTGGCAGGAAAGATCCAGTACCTCGACGATCAGTGGCAGCCGATCGAGCTCGAGGGATCTCGGACAGAAGCGACCTTCGCGTTCACCACGTACGGCAGCGAGCGGCTCGACCCCGGGCAGCAGGCGGTGGTGCAAGCCGTGGACGTGGTGTTTCCCGCCGAGGCGCTCAAGGCCAAGAAGCTCAAGGGACTCCGGCTGAAGATCGCCTACATTCCGTCGCCCTATAGGGAAGAGGCGATCAGCTTCGCCGTGTCGCTCGATCGCCGTCCGACAAGCAGCTGACGTTCGCCTCAGAATCCACTTCTTCGCATGCACGTGCGATAGGCCGCCTGATACGCGGCATCCGTGGTCCCGGCGGTCTCCATGCCGACGAGCTGAGGATCCGAGGAGTACGGCGTGACTTTCTTCGGCGAGTCGATTGACGGCGCCGTCGTGGCGTGGCCTTTTCGGGCGGCCTCCGCGTGCATGTAGTCCTTCGTCGTCGGGGTGGCGGTACCCGCCGCCACGGCGGCTCGCGCTTGAGCATTGCAGGCGGCGAAATCGGCCGCGCTCGGTGTCTCGGCAGACACCCTCGTCGCTACGGCGGCGACACTCACCACGACGGCGGTGACCAGAGCACGCCTCCACGTTGGCACGGGGCACCTCCTCAGGGCAGCCTGGGTATGCTGGCCGGCAGGGCCCGTCACCGGCCGGTGCGCGACTGCCGGCTCTCCTCGAATTCCGCGATTCTGGCGCGGCCCTGGACCTCCGCGTCCTTGGCCGAACGAAACTGTGTCCGCGATTCCTCGACGAGGGCGCCGGCGCTGTCCCGGATCGTCCACACCCACCACATCGAGTGCCCTCGGACCGCGACAATCTGGAGTGTCATGATCGAGCTCCTCCCTCATCCTTGCCGCTTGCGCGGGTCACGGGCGCTTGTCAACGTGCCTTCGAGCCGGTCGCCGACTCCCATCGTGGCGGCGCCTCGCGATCACAGCGGATAGCGTAGGCGCGCGCGACGATGTTCTCGGCGTCGTACTCGACGACGACGTCGAGGTAAGGGTCGACGTCCGCCTCGGCGCGTCGGATTCGAAGCCGTGCCCCCGCGGGCTCGGGCCCGACCGTGTGTCGCAGGAGCGCGATGTAACGCGTGCACTGCAGGAACGCGACCTCCGCGTAGCCGCTCTCGCCGACCTGCGCGGCGGACTCGCCTGACGGAACCGCTCCCAGCGGGATGACGTCGTGGGCCATTTCAGCGTCGCCTTTCCCTGTTCCCCGTGTCTCCGGCCCTGAGGAGGTCGACCGCTCGGCAGCTCATGGAGGCGCGAGACCTCGCCCCAGCGCCATCTCGCTTGACTTGATATATATCACGTTATAGATTATATAACAACACCTAAGTCTGTCCTCGGAGATGGTGGCGGGCCGAGCCGGCGGGTACGGAGGTGGTGATGGCCGACAACAAGACCAGAGTCCTCCTCATTCTCTCCCAAGACGCCCTGGACCGAGCTCGGGTCTTTGCGGGAAGGGCGACGATCACGCTCAAGCTCCCGGTCAGTCTTCAGATCGTGCTCCGAGCCCTCATCGAGGAGGGACTGAAGCGGGACGACCACCCGGCCCTCCTCGCGAACGTTGAGGGCCAGGCCAAGGCGGTTCGCCACAAGCGGAGCATGGCGCGTCGCGAAGGGGCTGCGGGGGAGCGGAGGAGTCTACGGTCTGGAACGCCGCGGGCGCCGAGCGGTCGTGGGCGGCGGAGGCGCCGGAAGTGAGGCGATCCGGGGAGCGATCCGGCGAGCCGACGCCGGGCAGGATGCGAACGCAGTCCCTGGACGTGGACGTTCCAGCGGAGGCGGTTACCTTCACCGTGTCGATCGGCGGGGGCACGTAAGCCCCGGCAGGCTCTTCTGGAGGTGGGGAACCTTGTCGACTGAGATTTGGATCATCCCATTGGTCGCCATCGCGCTGACGCAAACCGCCGTCGTCGCGACGTCCGTGTACCTGCATCGCACCCTGGCGCACCGAGCGCTGGCCGTGCATCCGGTTGCGGATGTGCTCTTTCGGACAGTGCTCTGGCTGACGACGGGACAGCTCCGCCAGGAGTGGGTCGCGGTTCATCGTAAGCATCACGCATTCACCGACCGGGAAGGTGACCCCCACAGCCCGCGGCTGCTCGGCCTGTGGCGCGTCCAGCTCTTGAACGCCTACTACTACCAGCGGGAAGGACGAAATCCCGACACGATCCAGACGTTTGCCCGGGACATCCCCGAAGACCGACTCGACCGCGCCGTCTTCTCGAAGGGCTGGATCGGTCTCGTCCTCGGCATCGCGCTGCTGTGCCTCGTCCTTGGCCTCTGGCCGGGGCTCATCGCCGCGCTGGCGCACGCCGTCCTCTACGTCTTCATCCTGGCACCGCTGATCAACAGCGTCGGTCACTGGCGAGGCGCTCAAAACTTCGGGAACACGGCGTATAACTCGGCGGTGCTGGCCTGGGTGACGGGCGGCGAGAGTCTTCACAACAATCACCACGCGCACCCGCGAGCGCCGAAGTTCAGCGTGCGGCGGGTCGAGTTCGATCCGTCGTGGCTGGTGATTCGTATGCTGGCGGCGCTCGGGCTGGTCGTGGTCGTCGGCCCGCCGGTGAGCCTTTCGAGCCACGGCCGAGCAACACGGTGAACGGGGAACAGCGCCGGATGCTTGGGCCGGGGGCGACGGAATCACGGGCGAGGACCTCGTAACGTCGCGCGATGGAGGACGGCCATGGCCAAGTGCATAGCCTGCAAGCGAGTCCTCAAGGATGAAGCGCAAGGATTCTGTAATGAGTGCAGCCGTGGCTTCGGCAAGAGGCCGGGGCAGGGCACACCGGGATCCCCGGGACGAACTGCTGCACGAAGGCGACGCAGGCGCGGACGGTAACGTGCTCGCGGCGCTTCGGCCCACGAGCCTCGCCGAAGGCGATCCCCCGAGCTCATGACGCACCGGCGACAGAGGCCCGAGCGCGCCCCGAGCCGGTGACCAGTCGGAGGAAGGCCGGTGACAGTCGCGGGTCGAGCGTGTCGCGGATGCCGTCGCCGAGGAGGTTGAAAGCCAGGACGGTGACGGTGATGGCCAGGCCCGGGAAGAAGGCGAGCCACCACGGAGGCACGAGCGCCGTGATCGAGTCCGCCAGCATGTTGCCCCACGTCGGCGTGGGCGGCGGCACCCCGACGCCGAGAAAGCCCAGCGCCGCCTCGATCACGATCGCCACCCCGAGGTGCGTGGTCGCGAGGACCAGATACGGCGCGACGCATTGGGGCAGGACGTGGAAGGCCATGATCCGTAGCGCGGAGGCCCCGCTCGCCCGCCCCGCCTCCACGTAGGCCATCTCCCGCACCGACAGCGCCACGGAGCGAATGACACGTCCCCCGAAGGGGATCCGCGTGATGGCGATGGCGAAGATCACGGCGGCCAGGCCGGTCCCGATCGCCATCGAGATGGCCATGGCCAGGATGAGGTCGGGAAACGACTGGAGGACCTCCATGATGCGCTGGCTCACGAGGTCGAACCGCCCGCGCAGGTAGCCACACGCGAGGCCCCACAGCGAGCCGACGGTCGTGCCGAGGAGGACGGCCGCGAGCGCGACGAAGAGCGAGGTGCGGGCGCCGTAGATCACGCGGCTCAGCGTGTCCCGCCCCACCTGGTCGGTGCCGAGGAGGCTCTGGGCGTCGGGCGGCTTGTTCATGCGCCGGAAGTCGGCCTTGAGGGGGTCGCGAGGGGCGAGGAGCGGCGCCGCCACCGCCACGACGACGATGAGGACGCCCACGAGCCCGCCCGCCGCCGCGAGGGTGTTGCGGCGGGCGAAGCGCGCCAGCTCGACGACCACGGCTCTGATCACTGACTCGCCTCGGACGCGCGTCGCGTGCGGCTCCTCGGCCGCCCTGCGGCTCGCCCTCCCATCAGCCGTACCGGATGCGCGGGTCGAGCCACGCGTAGCTGAGGTCGACGAGCACGTTGATGATGACGAAGATCGACGCGTAGAGCAGGACGAGATTCTGAACGACGATGATGTCGCGCTCGATCACCGCGGTGACGAGGGCGCGCCCGAGGCCCGGCACCCCGAACGCCTGCTCGACCGCCACCGAGCCCCCCAGCACGAAGCCCAGCAACACGCCGGAGATGGTGATGACGGGTAGGAGCGCATTGGGGAGGGCGTGGCGGAAGACGACGAGCCCCTCGCGGAGTCCCTTGGCCCGCGCCGTCCGCACGAAGTCATCGCCGATGACCTCGAGAAGACAGGAGCGTGACATGCGCGCAATATAGGCGCCCTGGGCGAGCCCGAGCACCACCGCGGGGCCGATGACGATCTGGAGGTTCTGCCAGGGGTCCTGCCAGACGTGGACGATCACGATCGGCGCCTTGTAGCCGAACCAGAAGAGGAGGGCCAGGACGATCAGCATCCCGAGCCAGAAGCCCGGGATGGCGATGAAGAGAACCGACAACGCCCGCGCGACGCCGTCCGGGACGCTGTTGGGCCGGAACGCGCTCAGGATGCCCACGGGGAGCCCGACCAGCCAGGAGATGACGAGGGCGAGCACGCCGATCTCGGCGCTGATCGGACCGCGGTGCAGGATCAATTCCGACACGGTATCGCCCCGGAAGAACGATCGGCCGAGGCGGCCGGCGCCGATGTCCACGAGCCAGCGGCCGTACTGGACGGGCAAGGGAGCGCTGAGCCCGAGGTCGGCCATGATCCGTACGCGATCCGCTGCCGACATCCGCGCGTGGCCCTCCACGCCGAGGATGGCCACGAGCGGGTCGCCCGGCAGGATCCGGAGGACTACGAAGATGATGAGCGACACGCCCAGCAGCGTCCCGGCGGCGTAGACTGCCCGGCGGACCAGATACTTCCGCACGCGCGCCGCGCCGACCTAGGTCGGCGCGATCCAGACCGTGTCCCACCGCACGACGTCGTAGATCCCGAAGTACGTCGACGGGTTCTGGCCCCTGACCTTGTTGTACCAGGCGTCGTAGATCTGCTCGTAGGCCACCGGGATCAGCGGTGGGTCCTGCTCGAGGATGTCCTCCGCCTTGCGGACCAGGGCCTTGCGCTTGACGTCGTCCAGCTCGCGCTCGATCTGATTGGCGAGGTCGTGGAAGGCGGGATTCGTCCAGCGGGAGTAATTCTGGGGGCCGTCCTTACCGTACCAGGCGCTGAAGTAATCGGACGGGTCCATCAGGGTGGACACGATCGCGCTGATGGCCAGGTCGAAGTTACCGGCCGCCGCTTCGTCGAACCACACCGACGTCTGCACGACGCGGAGGTTCGTCTCCACGTTGATGTGCTCCTTGAGCATGGCCTGGATCGCCACCGCCCACAGCTTGAAGGTGGCGATGTCGCGGACGACGAAGTCGAGGCCCTTGATGCCCTGGCCGTAACCCGCCTCTCGCATGAGTCTCCGCGCCTCCTGGACGGCGGGCGTGACGTCCGCCTGGTAGCCCAGACGCTTCTCCAGCTCGGCCCGCGGCGTCGAGAACTCGTGGAAGGGATAGACGAACCCGCCCACCTGCATCGGCGCGGTGTCCTTGACCACCTCGACGAGGGCGTGCCGGTCCATGGCCAGGTGGATGGCCCGGCGCACCCGGGGGTCGGCCAGCGGCTTCTTGTTCATGTTCGTCCAGAAGGCCTGGATGACGCTCTGGTTGAAGTTGGCGGCCGTCGCGCCGGGCATTTCCTTGGCCTTGCGCCAGCTCACCGGGTCCATCAGCCGCGCGTAGTCGATCTTGCCGCTGAGGAACGCCGAGCCCAGCTCCGGCGAGAACGGGAACATGTGGTAGACCTCGAGCCGATCGATGTAGGGCAGCCCCTTGTTCCAGTAGTCTGGATTCCGCTCCATGATCCAGATTTCCTTGTCCTTCCGTGAGACGTGGCGGAAGGGACCGGTGCCCGGGTAGTTCATCACCTGACGGAGGTTGCCCCCATGCTCGTCGAGGGTCTTCTTCCGCACGATGATGTTCCAGCCGCTCGCGAAGGCGCCCAGCATGAAGGCTCTCGGTCGCGGCTCGGTCAGCCGGAACTCGATCTTGTGAGGATCGAGCGCGACGATGTCGCCGACCGTGGAGAACAGGGGCGTGCGTGGAATGACGACGCCCTTGGGCGGCCGGGCGATGCGCTCGTAGGTCGCCCTGACGTCCTCGGCGGTGAAGTCCCCGCCGTCGTGGAACTTCACGCCTTTCCGGAGGTGGAAGGTGTACTTCTTCCCGTCCGGAGCGATGTCCCACTTCCAGGCAAGGTCCGGGATGATGGTCTGCCCGTCCTTCGGGTGACGGCGGAGCAGCGTGTCGTACATCGGGCTCTGGGGACCGATGTTGGCGACCGTGCCCGACTGGTGGACGTCGAAGTGGGCCGGAGCGTTGTGGACGGCGTAGCGAAGGGTGCCGCCGCGCTTGGCCGTGGGGTCGGGGCGGAGCGGCGACGGAGTCTCCTGGGCGCTCGCCGGTGTGCGCACGAAGGCGGGCGCGACCACGACGCCGCCGCCCGCGATCCCAAGCGTGCGGAGGAACGTGCGACGGCTCACCGTGTTGGCAGGAGGTGGAGACGGGCGCTCAACGGACATGGCAGGTTCCTCCTCACGAGTACGATCCCGAGCTCGGCGCACTCAGCGTTGACGCTCCAGCTAGCCTCCGTCGGAAACGCGCGTGCCTCCCGCGGCGCCGGGGCAGTCATATCAGAGATGGGGTTCGAACGCCACTGGTCGACGGCGCAGAGTGGCCGGTCGGCGAGAAGCGCCGCGAGGCGGATCTCATGGTGTGGCCTGTGAAAGAGCTTGCGCAGTGGAAGCCCCATCTTGCATGGTGTGGGTGCGCCGCGTCACCGGCAACCCCGCGAAATCAAGCAGCCGGGCGTCCCTTTCTCGTGTTGGCACTGCGGTTGCTCGGTAGTGGAGGGATGCCCGCTGACCCGCTGCATGCTCGCCGTGACCACAAGGCAAAGTCCACCGCCCGGCAGGCCCTGCTCTTCGTCGTGTCTCGCAATGCGCTGGACCATTATGAACGCTTCAAGGGCATCTTCGCCGACGCCGCTGGGGTCACGGTCGTCCTCGATCGCCGCTGGGGGAAGCGTCGGAAGACGCCGGATGCGCGGAATCCCGAACGACGTCGAGTCGATCGACGCTCACGACCTGGGATCGATGAGCGGTTGGGCTGGCAGGGGTGGGCCATGGTGCGTCTGGAGCTCACGGTGGACACCAAGACCAGAAAGTAAGGAGGCACGATGTTTGGCTTTGGGAAGGCCACGTGTGTGTTCTGCGATCATCGTGTGGCGAGCAAGGAGGTCCTCCGGGCGCGGGACTGGAAGGACGTGGCGGTCTGCGTGGGCTGCTACGAGAGCTGGGAGCGTGCCGGGAGGAAGTGTGGCGCGTGTGGCACAGTGGTGCACGGCCCCCAAGAGGTCAGCGCCTTTGACAAACCCCGGCGGACGTTCGGACACGCGGACTGCGGCGGCATGCGCCTGGTCCGCTGACGCCTTCCGAACCCGATGAAGGTTCGCGGCGGCGCCCTTCTCCGGGTTCCAATCGCGTTGATCCTTGGATCGATGGTCTTTGCGGTGGGATTCCTTCGTCTCGTCAGGCTGTCCACGCGATTCACGACCCACGTCATGCGGGGTGACAGTCTCGATCAGACACTACGCCGACTGCAGCACGAGCGAACGAAGAGCCCGCGACCGTCGGCTCCGTGACCCGCTACGCCGAGACGCGGTTCTGACCGCCCTGCTTGGCGCGGTCGAGGGCGAGATCGGCGGCGCGCAGGACTTCGTGGGGATCGGCGCGGCGGCCCTGGGGCTGGGCGACCCCGACGCTGATCGTCGCCGCGACCGTCCGCTCGACGGTGCCCACTCGCCCTGGCTGGCCCGCGGGAGGCCGCTGAGGCACCCGCACGTCGAGGGTCGACCGCTCGACGACGTGCCGGACGACGTCGAGATGGTGGGAGGCCGCCTGCGCCGACGTGCGCCGGAAGACGACGGCGAACGTGTACGCCCCGCAATAGAACGGATGGCCGCGCCCGCCGACCTTCGTGAGCGCCTCGGCGATGAGCCGCAGCATGCGGCGGGCGGCGTCGGCCCCGTGGTGCTCACGGAACGTCGCGAACTCGTCGATCTCCACGCGCGCCAACGCGTAGTGCCGCGGCAGCCGCAGGAGCGCCTTGTTGAGCGCGAAGCTCGTCGGGAGGCCGGTCACGTCGTCCAGACCGACAACACGTGGAGGCCCCCACGCGGCGCCGATGACGAGCAGCAGCCCGGCGGTGACGAAGTACAGGGTCGCCAGCCCATTGACGCTGGCCCCGTCCAGCGCGAGGAACGACGCGACCAGCGCCCACGCCGCCCCGGCGCTGAACGGGCGGCGGTCCGTGAGGAACCGCGCCAGGATCAGGCACAGCGCTGCGCCGAACGCCGCGAGAGCCAGTTGCGGAAGGGCCGTCCATGCGCCCAGGTTCGTGGTGACGAGTGGTCGCTCGAGCGAGGCGGCGAGGCCGGCGAGCTCGGGACGCTGGAGGAGCGCGACGAGGCCGGCCTGAAGAAGGGGGATGCCGAGCCGCGCCCCCCCGCGCACGGTGAGGAGGCTCGCCTCGCCGAGCCAGACGAGGGCGCCGAGGTTCAGCGGCAGTAGAAGCGCCGCCAGGTTGAAGACGGCGCGACCGTCGAAGTGGGCGAGCGCGCGGTCGGCCATGGCGAGGACGACGAGCCCGAGGACGAACCGGCCCCGCCGCAGGAAGAACCCGAGCACCGAGCCACCGACGAAGACCACCAGCGGCGCGACACGCACGGTCGCGGCCAGCCAGTCTGGATGCGGCCGTGCGACCGCCAGCACGACCGCGAGCGAAAGGACCAGCGCCGGAAGAACCAGCACGGGAACGGCGAGCGAAGCGGCCCGTGTCACAGCGCCTCCTGCGGCGGGATGTGGGCGGACGCCCTCACGCCCTGAGAGGCAAAGCAACGCCGATACCAAACTGGGAGGCGCGTGATTGGTCCATTCTGGCGCGTATTCCGCCGCCCCGAGCACCCGTCGGCCCACGGTTCGCCGCCCCGATGGCACGCTCGTCTGGACACACGCGCCAGGCTGACGCGGCACCGCCGGGTCGCTGACCCGCGGCGTGCGCCCTTGACGTGAGCCCCATCTTTCTCTAGCTTCGACCACACCCATGTATGCCGCGCACTTCGGCCTCACCGAGCGGCCGTTCTCCCTCGCGCCCGACCCACGCTACCTCTATCTGAGCGACGCGCACCGCGAGGCTCTCGCCCATCTGCTCTACGGAGTCGGGGGTGGCGGGAGCATCGTGCAACTGACGGGGGAGGTTGGCACAGGGAAGACCACGGTGTGCCGCACCTTGCTCGAGCAGCTGCCGCCCGACGTCGATGTCGCCATGATCTTCAATCCCCGGCTGACGTCGGTCGAGCTGCTCGCGGTCGTGTGTGACGAGCTCCGGATCGCCTATCCGGCGGGCACGACGAGCCTCAAGGTCCTCGTCGACGCGCTCTCCCAAGCGTTGCTCGACGCCCACGGGCGCGGGCGCCGGACCGTGCTGATCGTCGACGAGGCGCAGAGCCTCAGCGCCGAGGTGCTCGAGGAGATCCGGCTGCTGACGAACCTCGAGACCACGCGGGAGAAACTCCTCCAGGTCATCCTGATCGGCCAGCCCGAGCTGGCGGAGCTCCTCGCCCGGCCGGAGCTGCGTCAGCTCGCCCAGCGGGTCACCGCGCGATATCACCTGCGGCCGTTCACCGAGGAGGAGACGCGCGCGTACGTCCAGCACCGGATGGAGGTCGCGGGCCAGCGGCAGCCAGTCTTCGAAGCGGGTGCCGTCCGCGTCGCCCATCGCCTGGCGCACGGTGTCCCGCGACGGCTCAACACCATCTGCGATCGCGCCCTGCTCGGCGCGTACGCCGCCGGGCTCACCCGCGTCACCGCGCCGATCGTGCGCCGGGCGGCGCTGGAGGTGCTCGGCCGGCTGGCGCGGAGCCGGCGGTGGGTCGCCGCCGCGGCGATCGCGGCCGTGCTCGTCGGCGTCGGCAGCGCGGTCACCCTCCTCGGCGTGTCGGGGCTCCCGCGCCTCGGGCCCCTGGCGCTCCGCTGGGGCGTTGCCAACTCGGCGCCGGCGACACCGACGGTGCCGGTCGTCCTGGCGCCGGCGGCCGTGCCTGCGCGCCGCGAGCCGACGCTCACCGAGACCCTGGGCGACCCCTCGGTGAACACCGACGAGACGACGGCGTTCGCGAAGCTCTACGCCCTCTGGCAGCTCAACTCCGATCCCAACGCGACCGATCTCGGGTGCGAGTACGGGTACCAGGCCGGCCTTCGCTGCCTGCGTCGAACGGGGACGTGGGCGGTGCTGCGTCGCCTCAATCTCCCCGCGATCCTCCCGCTCGTCACGCCCGGAGGCGACAAGCACTACGTGATCCTGACCGGGTTGGGCGACGCGCGCGCGACGCTCCTGATCGGCGAACGAAGCGTGACACTGCCGGCCGTCGAGATCGAGCGTTTCTGGGACGGCTCGTTCGTCGCGATCTGGAAGCCGCCGGCGTTGGGCCAGGTGCCGCTCAAACCCGGGATGCGCGGTAAGGATGTCGTCTGGCTCCGCCAGCGACTCGGCGAGGTCGAGGGGGACGGGACGCCCGCGAGAGGCGACCCGGTCTACGACGAGGAGTTGAAGCGACGGGTCATCGCCTTCCAGCAGGTCGAATCGCTGACCCCCGACGGGATCGTAGGTGAGGAGACGCTCGTCCGCCTCGCCGCCGCAAGGGTGGGCGCCGGCGTCCCGTCGCTCTCTCGGGCTCGGCCGTAGTCATGTCCTACATCCTCGACGCGCTCAAGAAGGCCGCGGAGCAGCGAGACCGGCACGTGCCGGTGTTGAAGCGGCTGCTCGGTCCGGCTCCGACGCCGAGATCGGTCTGGGCCCGCTCGCCCGGCCGCCTGCTCACCGCGCTCTTGCTCAACGCCGGCCTGCTGATCGTGCTGCTGGTGATCTGGCTCCGTCCCGTGCCCATCGCGGCGCCGCCGGAAGCGGTCGGCGTTCAAGGCGTCGCGACCGCGCCATCCCAGCAGTCGTCAGCGCTCGAGCCTCCAGCGACGATGCCGCGGACGCCCGAGCGCAGGGCGGCGGCGCCACGGACGGCGCCCGGACCGCCGCCGCCCAAGCCCGCCAAAGCGGTGGCTCCGACGCCTCCACCGCCCGCGGCAGCGCCTGCGGCTCCCCAGCGGCCCGCGCCGGTGACCCAAGGAGCGGCCGCCGCCCCGCCGCCCGCGACGCCTGCCCAGCCACCGACGTCGCCCAGCCTCGCCGGGCTGAGACTCGAGGCGCTGATCTACTCGGACGTGCCGGAGAAGCGGATGATCTTCGTCAACGGACGTAAGTACGTCGAGGGCGACACGATCGAGGGTCGGCTCCGCGTCGAGGAGATCCAGGAAGACGGCGTCGCGCTGAGTGACGACGGTCGCCGCATGACGCTCCAGATCGCGCGCTGACGCGACCGCGCAAACTCAGGTTCCCTGACTGCGGACCGGCGCGCCCTCCCGGAGGCTGTCGGGCACGTTGACGACGAGGCGCTCCGTCCCGTCGAGCCCGTTCAGAATTTCCACGGACGAGCCGAGGTCGCGCCCGACATCCACCTTCTGATTCAGACTGACCACGGGAATGTCGATCTCCGGGAAGATGTCGGTCGGGGTGGTCACGATGGAGAGCACCCCCAGGAGCAGACGCCCTTGGTGTATAGATACGTTTCGATCGATCACGGATTCAGGAGGCGAGTGCGATGAGCCCGAGCCCCTATGTCGTCAGGCAGGATGCGGTCACGCCCTACTCCCCGCTCAATCACGAGGCGACGGTGAATCGGCGCCTCGTCGGCCGCGACAACGTCGGGGCGCGCCAGCTCGAGGTCGTTCTCGGCGTCGTCGCCAGGGGCGGGGGGGCGCTCAAGCATTCCCACCCCGGCATCGAGCAGGCCTGCTACGTGCTGGAGGGGCGGGCGCGGGTCGAGGTCGGCGACGATTACGTCGACGAGGTCGGGCCGGGCGACACCGTCTTTTTCCCGGCGGGCGCGCCCCACGTGTTCACCACGATCAGCGAGGCGCCGGTCAAGGTGCTCGTGATCTACGCCCCGCCGTACGCGGAGACCGGCGCCGTCCGACACGCGACGCCACACCCTGCGCCAGCCCGTCGGGCGGCGCGCGGATCGAACGTCACCCGACGTGCGCGTTGACGAACGCGCCGATCTCGTCGACGGCGGTCTGGGCCTCGTCGAGCATGGGCAGGAACCAGTGCCAGACGTGGACCATTCGGGGCACGATCTCGAGCCGCGCCGCGACGCCCGCCACCTTCAGGCACTCGGCGAGCCCGGTGGCGTCGTCGAGCAGGACCTCGTCGCGACCGACGTGGATCAGGAGGGGCGGCAGGCCGGAGAGGTCGGCGAAGCGCGGCGACGCGAGCGGGGTCTTGGGGTCGGCGCCCGCGAGGTAGGCGCGCGCCATCTCGGCGACGATCGCCGGGCGCACGATGGGATCGGCCGCGGCGTTCGTCGCGTAGCTCGGCGCGCTGCACGTGAGGTCGACCCAGGGCGAGATGCAGACGCCGGCCGCCGGGAGCGGGACGCCGAGCTCGCGCAGCGCGACGAGCGTCGCCACCGTGAGACCGCCGCCGGCGGAGTCGCCGGCGATGACGAGGCTGGCGGGTGCCTGCCCCTGGGCGAGGAGCCACCGGTACGCGGCGACGGCGTCCTCGAGCGCGGCGGGAAACGGGTGCTCGGGCGCCAGGCGGTAGTCGAGGACGAGCGCCCGCGCGCGGGCCGCGCGCGCGATCGCCGCGGCTAGATGACGGTGCGAGCGCGGCGAGCCGATGACGTAGCCGCCCCCGTGGAGGTAGAGGACGACGATGTCCGCGCGCGCCGACGGTGGCGCGAGCCACTCGGCGGGGGCGACCGGCGCCGTCACGCGCTCGACGGTGACGTCGGCGGGGACGGGGAACGCGCGCTCGGCGCGCTCGTACTGGGCGCGCTGCTCCGCGAGCGTCAGCGACTCCTGCGGAGGGAGCTTCGCGAGGTGAGCGAGGACCGCGTCGACGCCGCGTGTTGTCATGTCGGGCCTCCCACCCCCGTCGGTCGCCCTATCCCCATCGAGTCCCCAGAGTGATAGCATCGGGGCTCCGGGAGGGCAAACGGTCTCGTCACGGTCCTGACCGAGTGGGAGGGCACGCGATGGCGAAGCAGGGATTCAGGATCGCCGACTCCGACATGCACGTTCTCGAGCCCGCCGATCTCTGGCTCAACTACATCGACCCCCGGTTCAAGGCCCGGGCGCCCGTCGGGCTCACCGAGGTGCCCCGCGACGTCGCGATCGAGTGGGAGGGCAAGCGCATCCCGAATAACACGTCGCTCTCGCGGCGGATGCTCCAGGTGGTCCAGGCCGGCCAGGCCGACCGGTACGCCCACGCCGAGCGGCGCGGCTACGACGCCGTCGCCCAGGTCGAGGCGATGGACCAGGAGGGGATCGACGTCGCGGTGCTGTTTCCGAGCCGCGGCCTCTTCGCCCTCGCGGTGGACGGGATGGACCCCGAGCTCGCCGCCGCGATCGCGCGCGCGTACAACGAGTGGCTCGCCCACTTCTGCGCCGAGAACCCGAAGCGGCTGCTCGGCGCCGCCATGCTCGCGCCGCACGACGTCGACGCGGCCGTCGCCGAGGCGCGCCGCACCGTGACGGAGCTCGGGTTCAGGGCCATGTTCATGCGCCCGAACCCGATCAACGGCCGCTACTGGCATCACCCGTACTACGACCCGCTCTGGGCCGAGCTCGAGCGCCTCGGCGTGCCGATCGGCTTCCACGAAGGCGGCTCCGGGGAGATGCCGTACATCGAGCAGACCGGCAAGCGATTCGACAGGGGGATCATGGGTCACGTGGTGAGCCACTCGCTCGAGATGATGCAGGCGTGCGTCAGCATGTGCATGGGCGGCGTCCTCGAGCGCCACCCCGGCCTCCGCGTCGCCTTCCTCGAGGGCAACTGCGGCTGGGCGCCCTGGCTCCTCTGGCGGATGGACGAGCACATCGAGTGGCGTGGCGCCGTCGAGGCACCGGACCTCACGCGCCCGCCGAGCGAGTACTTCAAGCGCCAGTGCTGGGTCTCGATCGAGTGCGACGAGGAGCCCGGCGTCCACGCGGCGGAGACGCTCGCGGACAACATCGTCTTCTCCACCGACTACCCGCACGGCGACTCCAAGTATCCGCGGGCGACCGAGCGGTTCCTCAGGCTCCCGCTGGCCGAGACCGCCGCGCGCCGGATCCTCTGGGATAACTGGGCGCGGCTCTACGGATTCTGAGCGCGCGGGCCGCGCGCGCATCGGAGGTCACTATGCGCATCGGATTCATCGGGCTCGGCAACATGGGCGGGCCGATGGCCCTGAACCTCATCAAGGCCGGCCACGCCCTCGTCGTCCACGACGTGCGATCCGAGCTGGCGAAGGCGTACCTCGAGCGTGGCGCCAAAGCGGCGGACAACCCTCGCGGCGCGGCCCAGGGCGCCGAGCTGATTCTGACGTCGCTCCCAGGCCCGGCGGAGGTCGAGGCCGTGGCGCTCGGCGAGCGCGGCGTCATCCACGGCGCCGCCAAGGACGCGGTCTACGCGGACCTCTCGACCGGCTCGCCGCGCGTGATGCGCACGATCCATGCGGCCTTCAAGGAGAAGGGGATTCACGTGCTCGACGCCCCCGTGAGCGGCGGGGTGTGGGGCGCCCAGCGCGGGACGCTCCAGATCATGGTCGGCGGCGACGAGGCGCTCTTTCACCACCTCAAGCCCGTGTTCGAGGCGATGGGCGACAAGGTCGCCTACATGGGCGAGATCGGCTGCGGGACCATCGCCAAGCTCGTCCACAACATGATCGGCATCTGCACGCGCCAGGTCGTCGCCGAGGCCTTCACCCTCGGCGTCAAGGCGGGCGTGCGGCCGGAGGCGCTGCTCGCCGCCGTGAAGGGCGGGGCCTTCGGCCAGGGACTGCTCCTCACGCAGGTGCTCCCCGAGATCGTCTTCAAGGGCGACTTCGACACCGTCCGCTTCGCGCTCCGCCTCGCGCGGAAAGACCTCGGGCTCGCGACCGAGCTCGCGCGCGAGTACAACGTGCCGATGGAGATGGCGGCGCTCGCCGAGCAGACCCTGATCGAGGCGCTGGCGCGCGGCTGGGGCGACAAGGACTTCTCCGCGCCCTTCATGCTCCAGGAGGAGAGGGCCGGCGTCAAGGTTCGCACGTAGCGACCCGCGCGCCGTGGGCGACTCCGCGCGATGAGCGAGTGGTTCTCCCGGCAGGCGCTCGGCTCGCTTCCCGCGGACGCCGCGCGCCGCTGGAGCGCGCGCGAGGCGCTCTCCTTCCAGGGTCGGCGCTGGACCTTCGCCGAGCTGTCCGAGCGCGTCGACCGGGTCGCCCAGGGGCTGATGGGTCTCGGGATCGCGCCCGGGGAGCACGTCGCCCTCTGGATGGTGAACCGGCCGGAGTTCATCGATGCTGCGTTCGCGGTGATGAAGATCGGCGCGGTCCTCGTCCCGATCAATACGCGGTTCCGCACCGAGGACCTCGCCTACGTGCTCGCCCAGTCCGACGCCTCCACCCTCCTGATCGCCGAGCGCTCCGGCCCGGTGAACTACCTCGGCATGGTGCGGCAGCTCGCGCCCTCACTCGAGACGGCCCGAGCCGGCGAGGTCCGCGAGGCGAGGTTCCCCCGGTGGAAGCGCGTCGTCGTCGCCGCGGCGGAGCCCCGGCCGGAGATGCTCGACTGGAGAGCGCTGGTCCGAGCGGGAGAGCAGGTCGACGACGTGGACCTTCGGAACCGCGCGGCGGCCGTCGACCCCGAGGCGGCGGCCTTCATCATGTACACCTCGGGCACGACCGGGTTCCCCAAGGGGGCGATGCACTGCCACCGGATCGTCCGGAACCTGGTGGACCGCGCCTTCCGTCTGGCGATCACGCCGGCGGATACGATCATGATGTACCTGCCGCTCTTCCATCTCTTCGGGTTCTCCGAGGGGATGCTCATGTCGATGGTCACCGGCGCGCGCCAGATCCTCACGGAGACCTTCGATCCCCCGGCCATCCTCGCCCTCATGGCCGAGGAGCGGCCGACGATCCTGCACGGCTTCGACACGCACTTCAAGGACCTGATGGAGGCGCTTGACCAGTCGCCGCGGGAGCTGTGGCGCGTGCGCACGGGGATCTGCGCGACCGGGATGTCGAGCTCCGTCCCCATCGCGCGCCGCGCGCGGCACGTGTTCGGGCGGCTCGTCTCCGGTTACGGCATGAGCGAGTTCGGCGCCGGCGCCGCGCTCGGCGCGCTCGACTCCACGGAGGAGCAGTGCGTCGAGGCGTCGGGCTATCCCGCGCCGGGCTACGAGCTCAAGGTCGTCGACCCGGCGACCGGCCGCGAGCAGCCCGGCGGCACGCCGGGCGAGATCCGGGTCCGGAGCTACATGACGATGCAGCGCTACTACAAGCGGCCGGAGGAGACCGCGAAGACGATCGACCCCGAGGGCTGGGTCCACACGGGGGACATGGGGCTCATCCGCGCGGACGGCCACCTGCGCTTCCTCGGACGCTACAAGGACATGCTGAAGATCGGCGGCGAGAACGTCGACCCGATGGAGGTCGAGGCGTTCCTCATGGGCCATCCAGCGATCAACCTGGCGGCGGTGGTCGCCTTCCCCGACGCGCGGCTTTCCGAGGTCGGCGTCGCGTTCGTCAGGCTCGAGCCCGGGGAGGCGCTCGGCGGGGCGGAGGTGATCGACTACTGTCGGGACAAGATCGCGAGCTTCAAGATCCCCCGCCACGTGATCTTCGTCGCCGAGTTCCCGATGACGGGCTCGGGCAAGATCCAGAAGGCGAAGCTGCGCGAGGAGGCGCTCGCGCAGCTCACCCCCGGGTAGGGCATCCGAGCCGCGTCACGATATCGCTGGCCGCACGAATCAGTTGATTCGCCTGCTCGCCCGTGAGTTGCTTGCCCGACTGGGCCTGGACCTCGTTGCTGAAGGCGGTGAGCGCATTGCAGGCGACCGGGTCCGGCCTCTGCCCCTTGACGGCGGCGAGAGCGTTCCGCAGCTTGGCGTACAAGCTCCTCTCGAAGCCCTCCCTGATGTTCCCCTTCAGGTAGGAGCCCTCGACCGACGCCATCAGGTCCCTGATCATGGCGGCGGGATCGGCGGGCGGGTCCGTGGGCGGGACTGTAGGCGGCGGCGGAGTCACAGGCGGCGGAATCACAGGGGGCGGAGTCACAGGCGGCGGAGTCACCGGCGGGCCAGCGAAGACAACCCGCCCGATCTTGTTGCTGTTGGACTCCGTGAACCAGAGGTTGCCGTCGGCGCCGACCGTGATCCCCATTGGGCCGCTGCCGGGAGTGGCGACGGCGAACTCGGTGATGTCGCCAGTGGGAGTGATCCGCCCGACCTTGTTGCCGCAGGACTCCGTGAACCAGAGGTTGCCGTCAGGGCCGGCCGTGATGCCGAGCGGGCTGTTACTGCCATTGGGAGGACAATTGAGATTGGGCGGAAGAGGGAACTCGGTGATCACGCCGGCGGGAGTGATCCGCCCGATCTTGTTGCCGCTGTCCTCCGTGAACCAGAGGTTGCCGTCGGGGCCGACCGTGATGCTGTCGGGGCCGCTGAGCGACGTGGGACTGGAAAGCGGAGGGAACTCCGTGATCACCCCGGCGGGGGTGACCCGCCCGATCCGGTTGCCGTAGTACTCCGTGAACCAGAGGTTGCCGTCGGGGCCGGCCGTGATGGCGCGTGGCCCGTTGAGAGGAGCGGGATTAGGAAGCGGAGGGAACTCGGTGACCACGCCCGCGGGGGTGATCTGCGCGATCCTGTTGCCAAAGAACTCCGTGAACCAGAGGTTGCCGTCGCGCCCGGCCGTGATGGCGAAGGGGCCGCTGTCTCTGATGAGGTCGGAGGCGAACTCGGTAATCACCCCGGCGGAGGTGATCCGGCCGATGACGCCAGAGACCTCAGCGAACCAGATATTGCCGTCGGGGCCGACCGTGATGCCGCGGGGGCTGCCCGTGATGCCGCTCGGGTTGCCCGCAGTAAGGACCTGACAGAACTCGGTGATCAGGCCGCTGGTGGGAGCGATCCGCCCGATCTTGTTGCCAAACCTCTCCGTGAACCAGAGGTTGCCGTCGCGGCCGGCGATGATGCTCGTGGGCCCGCCGTCGAGGGTGCACGCGGGGTTGAATGGTTCAATCGCGAACCCATTGATCGGGTCGATCGTCTGAGCCGCGACGGGAGACACGAGCAGCGCGACCAGCATCACACCGAGTGCCGTTCCGGTTCTCACGCAAGGCTCCTTCGCTGCATGTCAGGCCGTAATCGGCCTGGCGAGCCGGGGCCTTCATCCCGCGCCGGGACGAAGAAACTTCCGGAAAAAGAACCGCAAAGGAAGAAGGGAGCAAGCGCGGTGCCACTCCCGCACTCGTTTGGCTGCGCGTGGTTAGAACGGGATCAACGGTCGGAGTGGCACGCACCGCCTGACCTTTTCCGTCAGCGCTACCGATCGGTGCAGTGCGAGTCGATGTCTTGTCAGGCCGCGAGCCGCGCGCCCACCTCGCGCACGGTCGCGACCAGCACGCCGATGTCCGCCTCGCTCGTGCCGTAGTGGAGAATGCACGCGCGCAGCGCGAAGCGGCCGCGTATCACCGTGGCGGTCAGGAAGACTCGCCCTTCGGTCTCCGCTTTAGGGGAGCCGTCAAGCGGCGGGGGCCGTGCGGTCAGTCGTAGACGATCACGCTGCGCTTGACCTCGCCCTGCTGCAGGAGGTCGAAGGCGTGGTTGATCCCGCCGAGCGGCATCCGGCGGGAGATCAGCTCGCGCAGCTTGTACGTGCCGTCCATGAAGAGGTCGATCAGCATCGGCACGTCGGTGCGCTGATGGCCGGCGCCGAACGACGACCCGGTGAGGATCCGCTGCTGGACGAGCAGCATGGGGTCGATGCTGAGGCGCGTCCCCGCTGGGCTGATGCCGATGACGACCGCCATCCCCCCGCGATGGGTGGACAGGAGCGCCTGCTCAATGGTCCGCTGCGTGCCGACCACCTCGAACGCGAAATCCACGCCCCCGCCGCCGGCGATCGCCTGCACGCGGGCCACGGGGTCTTCGCGAGACGCGTCGACGACATGGCTGGCGCCGAACTCTTCCGCCCACTCGAGCTTCTTCGGCAGCACGTCCACGGCGATGATCTTCGCCGCGCCCACGAGCCGTGCCGCCTGGATGGTGTTGAGGCCCACGCCACCGCAGCCGAACACGGCGACGCTCGCGCCCGGCGGGACCTTGGCGCGGTTCCACACCGGGCCGGCGCCGGCGAGGACACCGCAGCTCACGAGGCAGACGACGTCGAGCGGCGCGTCCCGGCGAACCGGGATGACGCTCTCCTCGAGCACCACCGAGCGCGTCGCGTAGCCCGACACCTGGAGGAAGTGATGGAGCGTCTGACCACCCTTCCGAAAGCGTGAGGTGCCGTCGAGCATGAACCAGCGCGGCGTGTCGCGCAGCGCGCAGAGCGTGGGTTGGCCGCCGATGCAGTACCCGCACTTCCCGCACGAGGGGATATAGCTCGAGCACACGTGGTCGCCGGGCTTGACGGACTCCACGGCGGCGCCGACCTGCTCGACCACGCCGGCCGCCTCGTGGCCGAGCACGACGGGGAGCGGGTGGGGATAGTCGCCGGTGATCACGTGCAGGTCACTGTGACAGACCCCGTTGGCCACCCAACGGACGAGCACCTCGTGGGCCCCGGGCTCCAGCACCTCCACGTCCTCGACCACGAGGGGCTGCTTCACCTGGTAGAGCACGGCCGCCGTCGCCTGCGTCGTCATCGCGTCCTCCCCACCGCCGCGCCGGCCGGTGTCACTGGCCTCGCCGGGGCGGACCGATTGTGCGCGCCCCGCGAACGCCTCGTCAACCTTGTGGCCCCGCTGCGCGGACCGTCTGAGGCCCTGCTCCCCGGACCGTCTGAACGTCCGAAAGCTGACGTCATACCACCCGTAGTTCGACACCTTCCTGACGGGGGAGACGATTTCACGACACCGCCACGGCTACTTACACGGGGCGCGAATGTGGTGCGTCTCTTGCTGCGCGGGCGATTGGTCGGGCTGGTGCACCAGGCGGTGGGGTGAATGTCCTTCCGTGGGCAGGCCCCGCCATCGAGGACTCGGCGGGGCCTGGGAGGAGGGGTCACGACACCCGATGCCCATGTTGCTCTTCCGTTCGCTGCTCCGTGACGTGCTCACGAATCTCTCCGGACACGCGTTCTCGGCCCGCGAGCCGACGCGAGAGCCCACGATGCGGTATCTGATCGTCGTCGCACGGAATCAGCCGGCTCTCTACGAGCATCTGCGCAATCGGCATGGACGCGATCCGGGGGTGCAGGTGGTGGTCGACCGGCGCGGGGACGGCAATGTGGAGACGACGGCTGACCCGCCACCCGTCGAGCGTCGGCGACGGCGATCCTGGCTCGCGACCGGGGCATCTCACGAGCTCGTCGAGCTCCCGGCGGAGGACACGGCCGGGTCCCGGGGTCCGAAACAGGAACCCAGTGTTCGTCACGAGGAGGCATCACGGCAGATGAGCGAGACGCAGACGAGCGAGACGCAGACGAGCGCGATGGGGACCCTCGAAGATCCGCAGCGAGTCGCCCGGTGGCTCGCCGAAAGCCGGCAGATGGTCGACCGCGTCATCCCCGCGCTGATCGGGGAGCGGGATCGCCTGCGCCAGACCCTCGAGGCGAGGGAGCGGGAGTGCGAGCAGCTCCGCGGCGAGCTCGGCGCGGTCCGCCGTGACCTCGCCGCGCTCCAGAGCGAGCTCGAGGGTCTGCGCGGTGAGCGGGCGGCGGTGGTCGAGACCTTCGGCGAGGTCGTGGACTTGCTGGGGCAGCTTCACCGGCCGATGGACGAGATCGCGCGCCGGCTCCGTGCCGTGCAGCCGGTTCCGGCTCGGAAGGGTGGATCCTGAGGGGAGCCGCCGCGGCTCACGCCCCGCGGAGCCGCGGGTCCAGCGCGTCGCGGAGCCCGTCGCCGAGGAGGTTGAAGCCGAGCACGGAGACGACGATCGCGAGGCCGGGCATGGTCGCCACGTGGGGCGCGACCAGGAGGACGTCGCGGCCGGTCGACACCATGAGGCCCCACGAGGGCGTCGGCGGCTGCACGCCGAGCCCGAGGAACGACAGCGCCGCCTCGACGAGGACAGCGTTCGCCATGAAAAGCGTCGCGTAGACGCAGAGCGTCGGGAGCACGTTCGGCAGGATGTGCCGCAGGACGAGGGCCGGGCCGCCTGCCCCGAGGGCGCGCGCCGCCCGGACGTACTCCGTCTCCTTGAGCGCCAGGACCGAGGCGCGGACCATGCGCGCGACCGTCGGCGTGCCCCAGACGCCGACGGCGATCGTCGTGTTGACGACGCCGGGGCCGAGCGCGGAGACGATCGCGATCGCCAGCAGAAGGTACGGGAAGGCGAGCAGGATCTCGATCCCCCGCATGATCGTCGCGTCGAGCCACCCACCGGCGAAGCCCGCGACGCAGCCGAGCGCGCCGCCGGCCACGACCGCGATGGCGGCCGCGAGCGTCCCGACGAGGAGCGCCACCCGCGTGCCGTAGATCACCCGCGAGAGGATGTCGCGGCCGAACTCGTCCGCGCCGAGGAGGTGCTTGGCGTCCGGGCGCGCGCGCTTCTCGAAGAGCGACTGCTTGACGGGATCCTGCGGCGCGAGGAGCGGTGCCGCCGCCGCGACCAGGACGAGCCCGGCGACGAGCGCCAGGCCGAGGAGCGCCAGGCGGTTTCGCCCGAACCGCCGGGCCGCGTCGGCGCTCATCCCTGCCTCGAGATGCGGGGGTCGAGGAGGCCGTACGAGAGATCGACCAGCAGGTTCACGAGGACGAACGCGAGCGCGAACACGAGCACCGCGCCCTGCAAGAGCACGTAGTCGCGGGCGAAGATCGCCTTCACCATCAGGCGCCCGAGCCCCGGCCACGCGAACACGGTCTCGGTCAGGACCGCGCCGCCCATGAGCTGACCCGCCTGGATCCCGACGAGCGTGACGATCGGCAGGAGGGCGTTCCGCAGGCCGTGCTTGACGACGACCGCGAGCTCCTGGAGGCCCTTGGCCCGCGCGGTGCGCACGTAGTCCTCGTGGAGGACCTCGAGCACGCTCGACCGCGTGAGGCGCGCGAGCATCGCGATCGACGGCAGCGCCAGCGCGACGGCGGGCAGGACGAGGTGGGCGAGCGAGCCCCGCCCGCCGACGGGGAGCCACGGGAGCCAGAGCGAGAACAGGACGATCAGCACGAGCCCGGTCCAGAAGATCGGCATCGAGAGCCCGAAGAGCGAGCCGAGCCGCGCGAGCGCGTCGAAGCTCGAGTTGGGCCTGACGGCGGAGACGACGCCCGCCGGCACGCCGACGAGCGCGGCGATCAGGAGCGCCGCCACGGTGAGCTCGAGCGTCGCCGGCCACGTGTCGGCGAGCTCGTCGACGACGGGCCGGTTTTGGATGATCGAGCGCCCGAGGTCGCCGCGGGCGAGCTGCCCGACGTACTGCGCGTAGCGGACCAGGAGCGGCTTGTCGAGGCCGAGGTGCTCGCGGAGGCGGTCCACGGCCTCCTTCGTCGCGTGCTCGCCGAGCATCATGGCCACCGCGTCGCCGGGGACGAGCTCGAGGGTGAGCATGACGATGAAGACGACCCCGAGCAGAACCGGGACGGCGAGCAGCAGTCGCCGGAGCGCGAACGTCAGCGATCCAGCCACACCTTCCCGAGGGGAAGGAAGTACTCCACCGGGTGGACGCCGAAGCCCTTGACGGAGGCGCGCGTGGCGACGATCTCCATGGTGTTGTAGATCGGGATCCAGACCATCTCCTTCGCCAGGAGGTCCTGAGCCTCGCCGTAGAGACGCTCGCGCTCGCCCTGGTTCAGGCTGCGCCGCGCCTGCTCGACGAGCGTGTCGACGCGCGCGTTCGCGTAGCGCGAGGTGTTCCAGCCGCCGGGCGGGAGCTGCCTCGAATGGAAGAGCGGGTAGAGGGAGGAGTCCGCGTCGGTGCTGCTCGTCACCCAGCCGAGCGTGAAGAGGTGGAAGGAGAGCGGGTCGCCGCGGAACTGCGTGAAGGCCGAGGCCCACTCGCGCCACTCCACCTTCGCCTCGACGCCGACGTCCCGCAGCATCGCCTGCACGGCTTCCGTGATCTCGCCGTCCTTCGGGTACCGCCCGCGCGCGGCGAGCCACGTGAGGGTGAGCCGCTGCCCGCCCTTCTGCATGACGCCGTCGGGGCCGGGGTTCCACCCCGCCTGGGCGAGGAGCGCCTTCGCGCGCCCGCGGTCGAACGGATAGAGCTGGTCGAGCCTCATGTCCTTGAAGCCGAAGACGCCGGGCGCCAGGACGCCGCGCGCGGGGAGGGCCGCGCCCTCCAGGATGTTGGCGAGGATCGCCTTGAGGTCGACCGCGTGGAGGAGCGCCGACCGCACGCGCACGTCGTCGAGCGGGGGCTGCTTCGCGTGCATGCCGACGAAGACGACGCGGAGGCCCGTCGCCTCGTGGACGGCGAACTTCGGGTCGCGGCGGAGCGCCGCGAGCTGGATCGGCGAGGGAAAGAGGACCATGTCCGCGTCGCCCGTCTGGAGCGCGATCATCCGCGCGCCCTCCTCGGGCAGAACTCTGAAGACGACGCGGTCGAGCGGCGCCTTGTCGCCCCAGTAGTCGGCGAAGCGCTCGAGGATCACGTGCGTGTTGGTCTTCCACTCGACGAATTTGAAGGGCCCCGTGCCGACGGGCGCCCGGCTGAAGTCGGGCCCGGCCTTCACGACCGCCGTCGGCGAGACGATGCCCGCGTAGACCAGCGCCAGCGACCTCAAGATCGGGCCGAACGGCTCGCTCGTGACGACGTCCACCGTGAGGTCGTCGACCACCTCGGCGCCGGCGAGCGGCCCGGCGAGGCTCGCCCAGCGCCCGGGCGGCGTGCCCTTGAGCGCCCGGTCGAGCGTGAACTTCACCGCCGCCGCGTCGAACGGCGTCCCGTCGTGGAACCGGACACCCGGCCGCAGCTTGAAGCGCACCCGCGTCGGCGAGATCACGTCCCACGACGTCGCGAGCTTCGGGTGGAGCGCGAGCTTCTCGTCGATCGCGATCAACGACTCGAGGATGTTCGAGTAGACCCACGCGCCGGGCGCGGTCGTCTCGTAGTGGGGGTCGAGCGACACGGGATCGGTGGGGCGCACGATCGTGAGCGTCCCGCCGCGCTTCTGCGCGGCGGCCGGGGTCGCGAGGGCGCCGAGGGCGAGCGCGGCGGCGAGGAGCGCGAACAGCGTGGCCAGCCGAGCGCCTCCCCTCTTCATGCGGGCGTCTCCTTGGCCGCGAGGACGTCGTCGACGAGCTCCGCCGCGTCGTCCAGCGCATGCACCACCCGGTTGCGCTCGCGGGTCAGCGCGGCGGCGGCGAACTTGAAGTCGTCGGCGTGGGGCTCGAGCCGCGCGAGGTCGCGCACGGCCTGGAGCCCGGCGAGGGGCGCCTGCGGCAGGGCGAGGTCGTGCCGGAAAGGATCGCCCGTCGTGTACGCGAGCGGCACCAGGATCCGCGAGAGCCTCACGAGCGCGCGGTTGGCCCGCTCGAGGGCGGCCGCGCCCGGCGTCGTCGCGGCGAGACGGGCGAGCGCCGTGGCGAGCGCGTCGGCGCGCTCGACGAGCCCTCGCGCCGCGGTCGCGACCGGCGCCAGGTCGAAGCGCGAGGCGCTCGCCGTCCGGAGCTCTTCGACGACGGCGAGGAGCGCGCGCGCCGTCCACGCGTGGTCGAGCGGCAGGACGGGCGCGTTGACGGCGCGGAGCGCGGCCGAGAGATAGACCTTCGTGTCGAGGGTGAGGACGCCGGCGTCGATCTTGTCCACGGTGTCCTCGCGCGTGTGCCACCACCACGGGAAGCCCGAGGTGCCGAGCAGCCGCTCCATCGTGCGCGACAGCTCCGTGTCCTGCCTCGGGATCCCGGAGAGCGACATGAACGCCGACGGCACGCCGGCGCCCCAGAAGGACTGGTCGCCCGCGCGCGAGATCCGCCGGCCACGCGCCGACTGGCCGGTCAGGTCCCGCACGACCGCCTCGGCGAACAGCTGGGCGTCCTCCGTGGCGTGGAGCGTCGAGTAGTCGGTCGCGCCCCTGGCGCCGGTGGAATCGGCGTTCAGGTGGAGGACGCAGCGGCGGTGAAGCTCGCTCCACGCGTGATCGGCGTACCAGGCCGAGCCCGCGTAGCGCCCGTGAGAGTGACCCGACCAGAACGCGACCCGGAGCCCGCGGCGGAGCCGGTCGCGCCGTCCCCCGAGGAGGCGGGCGACCTCGAGCATCGTCGCGTTGGCCGCCGCGTTGTCCATCGCGCCGTGGTGCCAGGAGTCGACGTGGCCGGAGAGCAGGACGAAGCGGTCCTCGACATGGCCGTCGAGATGCGCGACGAGCAGCGGGATCGGGATCCACCCCGTCCGCACCCGCGTCGTCAGCGTGATGCGGACCGCGCCCTGGTGCAGTCGGACCCACAGGAGCTGCCGGAGACGCTCGGCGTCGGCGTGGCGGATCGACAGGCACGGAGTGCGCGGGAGGCGCCAGGCGGTGTCCGGCGCGGGCGTCCCCCACACGGTCGACACGATCATGTTGTGGAGGTGGTCCGCGTTGACGAAGACCTGCGCAAGCGTGCCGGCCTGCTGCGCCGCCCACGCCTTGCCCGGCGTCGCGAGCCCGGACACGAGCGCGACCTTGCCCTCGGCGCGCACGCGCGCGTAGTCGCCGGGCGTGCCCTCGCCCGCGTCGACCAGCTCGCCCTCGAGCGCCTCGGCCGACGGCGAGAACGAGTGCGTGAGCCCCTGGATGACCTCGCCGCCGGGCAGCGTGAGACGGCCCTCCTCGGGCAGGCTGATCAGCGCCTCGACCTCGCGGCGCTCGACGGCGAGGCCGTAGCGCTTGAGCGTGTCCTCGATGTAGTCGAACGCGCGCGCCTCGCCCGCGCTCCCCGACTCGCGCTCCCAGGCCGCGATCGCGCGCACGTGCTCCATCAAGACGTCCGGGGAGACTTCGCCGTGGAGCGCGGGCTCGAGCGGGTCGCGGTAGCGCCAGTGGGGCTCGGCCATCACCGCGCCTGCCTGAGCGCGACGAGCGCGTCGAGGTTCTCCCAACCCATCGCGCGGCGTCCCTCCTCCAGGTCGTGGATCAGCTCGATCATCCGGCGCGTGAGCGGCAGCGGCACGCCGAGCTGCGCGGCCTTCTCGAGTGCGGGGCCGAAGAGGCCGTCCACCTCCGTCTTGCGCTTCCGGACGGCGAGATCGCGCCAGATGCCGGTCTTGGTCTTCGTGCGGGTGCGGTAGTGCTGGGCGACGGCGGCCATCGCCGCGTCGAGCGCCACGTCGTCGCCGCCGAGCGCGGCGCGGTAGAGCCGCGGATCGTACTCGTCGAAGGCCTCGAGCCTGACGCGCGCCTTCTCCGCGAGCGCCATCCCCTCGGCGACCAGCGCGACGAGCATGCGCTGGACGGGACGGGAGCGCTCGACCACCTCGTAGACGTGCGCGTCCACGAGCGCGGTGGCGAAGAGGAGGGCGCCGTAGACGTGCTTGGCCCACTTGTAGCCCCGGACGTTGTCGGAGATCCGGAGCTCCGCGACCGGCTCCAGGAGCCGCCCGAGCTCCTTCACGCGCGGGCTGATCGCTCCGTCGAGCTCGCCGAGCACGAAGGCGCCGGGGCCACCGTACCGGACCCGCCCGGGCGCGATCCAGTCGGCGGCCCAGTTCACGAGGCAGCCGACGGTTCGCCAGGCGCCGATGTGGCTGGCGATCAGCTCTTCGTTCAGGCCGTTCTGGAGCGACACGAGGATGCCGCGGGGGGCGAGGTGGGGCACGAGCGTCCGGAGCGCGTCCCCGGTGTGCTGGGATTTCACGGCGAGCAGGACCAGGTCGTGCTGGCCGCCGAAATCGTGCGACGTGACCGCGCGCACGGATGCGGTCCAGCGGCCCTCGGGGGTCTCGATCGTGAGGCCGCTCTCTTTCATCTCCGCGACATGGGCCTCGGCCAGATCCACCAGGAGGACGTCGTGGCCGGCGCGCGCCAGCGCGGCCCCCGTGTACCCGCCGATCGCGCCTGCGCCGTAGACCGTGACCTGAATGGGCTCACCCTCCCTGGCCGTGCCGACGGGTCGCATCATAGCCTGAACCCCGGGCGTTTGACAGACTGAGGCTTCCTGCCTAGGCTCCGTGGGGACGAGGAGGTCTCCCATGTCGATCGGGTCGAGAGGGCGCACGGCGCTGGTCGCGACGCTGGCGGGGACGCTGCTGCTCGGGCCTGGCCCTCGATCGCGAGCGGAGCAGGCGCCGCACGTCCTGGTCGTCGGCCCGATCGACGGCTACGGCGCGCTCCTCGGCGGCGTGTCGGAAGGGCTCCAGTCCGCCGGCCTGGCGGACGCGCCACGCATCCGGATCGACATCCGGAACGCGCGCTCCGGGGATGAGGCGAAGGCCGCGATCGGAGCCGCGCTCGAAGCGGGCGTCAACGCGATCGTGACCGTCTTCGGTCCCTCGACCCAGGCGGCGCGCGCGGCGACGACCACGATCCCCGTCGTCTTCTGCCCGGTGGCCGATCCGGTCGCCGCGAAGCTCGTCGCCTCGAGCGAAGCTCCGGGAGGCAACCTGACGGGCGTCGCGAGCGCCGATGCCGAGGCGAGCCGGCGGCGGCTCGCCGCCTTCCGCCAGGTGCTGCCGGAGCTCAAGCGCCTGGCCGTCCTCTTCGATCCGGGCTTCCCGCCCGACCGCGTCCAGATGACGAATCTGGAGCAGATCGCCCCCTCGACCGGCGTGACGCTCGTCGCGCGAGCGGTCGGCGACGAGACCGCCGCCGTCGCGGCGCTCCGGGGGCTCGGCCGGGCCGACGCGGACGCGGTCTTCGTCCTGAAGGAAGCGCTGCTGCGGCGCGCGGCGGACGAGGTCGGACGCGCCGCGATCGCGCAGAAGCTTCCGATCCTGGTCGGCGACCAAGACCTGGTGACGATGCCGGGCGTGGTGGCCGCTGTCGGCCCGGACCAGCGGGAGCTCGGGAAGATCTGCGGCCGGATGACCGCCAGCATCCTCAAGGGCGCCAGGCCGGCCGACCTTCCGATCGAGCATCCGGTCTTCGAGCTGCTGGTCAATCTCAAATCCGCGGGAAGCCTCGGGGTCGCCGTGCCCCAGCGAGCGCTCGAGCAGGCCGTTCGCGTGATCCGTTGAGGGGGCGGCAGCTCCGGCGCGTCACGCGTAGCACCGTCGTGGTCCTCGGTGGGCTCGTGGCCCTCGTGATCGTCGCCACGGCGCTCTTCGCCGGCGGCCTCGCGCCCAGCGCGCCCGACGAACAGAACTTCGACCTGATCGAGTCCGCGCCCGGGGCGAAGGCGCTCTTCGGGACCGACCGGTTCGGCCGGGACGTCCTGAGCCGGGTCATCTACGGCTCGCGGATCTCCCTCTACGTCGCCACGGTCTCGATCGGCATCGCGATGGCCATCGGCGGCGTGCTCGGGCTCACGGCGGGCTACCTCGGCGGCGCCTGGGACAACGTCATCAACCGCGTGATGGACATCTTCTTTAGCGTCCCGGGCCTCCTCCTCGCGGTCGGCATCGCGGCGATGCGCGGCCCCGGCGTGAACAGCGCGGTCGTCGCGATCTCGATCGTCTACACGCCCCTCTTCGCGCGCGTCATGCGCGGGCCGGTGCTGGCCGAGCGCGAGAAGGACTACGTCCAGGCGGTGCGCGCCCTCGGCGCGACGCGGCTCGCCGTGGCGCTCAAGCACGTGCTCCCCAACGTGATGTCCCCGTTTGTGGTCCAGGGGACGGTCGCCTTCTCGCAGGCGATCCTGATCGAGGCCTCGCTGAGCTATCTGGGCCTCTCGGCCCAGCCGCCGACGCCCTCGTGGGGGAACATGCTGAACGAGGGGCGGACGTACCTCGAGACCGCGCCGTGGATCTCCGTCTTCCCGGGCATCGCGATCATGCTGAGCGTGCTCGCGTTCAACCTGATCGGCGACGGCTTGCGCGATATCCTCGACCCCAACGTCCAGTGACCCCCTGACAGCGAACGAGCCACAGGACACTGAAGGAGCCACAGCGATGACGACCCCGTGGACCCGAAGAGATCTCCTGAAAGCCAGCGGCGCAGCCCTCGCCGCGCTCTCCGTCGGCCGGCCCGCGCACGCGCAGGCGCCGAAGCCGGGCGGCACCTTCGTCTCGGCGCAGACGACCGAGGCGACCGGCCTCGACCCGCAGCTCGTCCCGGCGTTCTCGCGCAGCCGCCGCTCGCCCATGATGTACAACCAGCTCGTCCGCTTCGACGCCGAGATGACCCCCGTGCCGGAGCTCGCCGAGTCCTGGCAGATCAGCCCGGACGGGCTCACGTGGACCTTCAAGCTCCGCGAGGGCGTGCGCTTCCACGACGGCCAGGAGCTGACCTCCGCCGACGTCAAGTTCACCTTCGACCGGCTCTTCGAGAAGTCGCCCGGGAAGTCGGACTTCATCGCGGTGGACCGCGTCGAGCCCACGGGGCGCTACGGGGTGAAGTTCCTGACGAAGGAGCCCTTCGCGGGGCTCCTCGCGGCGCTCGGCGGCTTCTGGGGCTTCATCCTCAGCGAGGCCGGGATCAAGAAGCACGGCGACCTCAACACGGCCGCCCTCGGCACGGGCCCCTTCATGCTGCAGGACTGGAAGGTCGAGCAGCAGATGGTCCTCAAGCGCCACCCGCACTACTTCAAGAAGGGGCTGCCCCACGTGGACGAGGTCATCCTCCGGATCATCCCGGACGAGGCGAATATCGTCGCGGCGCTCCGCACGGGCCAGATCCACCACGCCTTCCTCGAGGACAACAAGAACTTCAACCTCCTGAAGGACGAGAAGACGCTGACCGGCTACCGGAGCTCCCGTCTCGGCTACGACTTCCTCAACATCAACGCGAGCCGCGGGCCGCTCCGGGACGTCCGCGTGCGACAGGCGATCAGCTGGGCCGTGGATCGGAGCCAGGTGCTGCGCGTCGCCGCCTCGGGGTTCGGCCGGCTCACGGCGCCCGCGACCGCGCCCATGAAGCAGTGGCAGCTTCCCGAGGAGCAGTGGATGCGCTACTACAGGCCCGACCTCGACCGCGCGAAGAGGCTCATGGCCGACGCGGGCCAGGCCGGCGGCTTCACCGTGAAGCTCGGGGTCATCCCGACCTTCCCCACGATGGTCCTGGGCGCGCCCGTCGTCGCCGCCCAGCTCAAGCGCATCGGCATCACCGCGGAGATCGAGAACGTCGAATACGCCGTGTGGATCAAGCGCTGGCTCGCGAAAGACTTCGACCTGACGATGAACACCACGCCGGGCTACGCCGACCCCGACACCGCGTTCTTCCGCGCGCTCCATTCCACGAAGGGCCAGAACTGGAACAGCTGGAGCGTCCCCGAGCTCGACAGCCTCATGGAGGAAGGGCGCCGTACGCTGGATCAGAAGAAGCGGAAGGACATCTACGACCGCGTCCAGATCCTGATCCTCGAGAACGTGCCGCACCTCTGGCTCTTCTCCGCCGACACGATCGACTTCACGCAGGCGTCCGTGAAGGGGTTCAAGCAGCACCCCATGACGCTCCTGTACGGCTTCGAGGGCGTCTCGCTCGACCGGGCGTGAGCGAGGGGCGTGCGGCGCTGAGGGGGAGGCGCTGAGGGTGGGCCGCTATCTCGTCGTGCGGGCGTACTCGATGGCCCTGACCCTCCTGGGGCTGACGGTCCTGGTGTTTCTGATGCTCCGGCTCATCCCGGGGACGGTCGTCGAGCAGATGATCGGCGCCGACGCGATCGTGAGCCCGGAGATGGTCGCGCAGCTCCGGCGCTTCTTCGGCCTCGACCAGCCCTGGTGGGTCCAGTATTCCCGCTGGCTCGGCAACCTCGCCCAGGGTGATCTCGGCACCTCGTGGCGCACGGGCAAGCCCGTCGTCCGCCTCATCCTCGAGCGCCTCCCGGTCACCATCGAGCTGACGCTCCTCGCCGTGGGGTTCGCGCTCGCCCTCGGCATCGCCGCCGGCATCGTCTCCGCCGTGCGGCGGGACCGCGCCGTGGACAACGTGGTCCGCGTCGGCGCGCTCCTCGGCCTCTCCGTCCCGGTCTTCTGGCAGGGGACGATGCTGATCCTCTTCTTCTCGATCTACCTCCGCTGGATGCCGCCCGTCGTCTGGGTGGACTTGTTCGCCGACCCGCGGCGAAACCTCACGATCATGGTGCTGCCCGCCCTCTGCCTCGGCACCGCGAGCGCTGCCAACATCGCCCGCACCACGCGCGCCTGCATGCTCGACGTCCTGCGCTCGGAGTACATCCGCACGGCCGCCGCCAAGGGCCTCGCGGGCCGCGCCGTCGTCATGAAGCATGCCCTCAAGAACGCCCTCATCCCCATCGTGACCGTCGCCGGCCTCCAGATGGGCATCCTCCTCGGCGGCACCGTCGTCGTCGAGGAGGTCTTCACCCTCCCCGGCGTCGGCCGCCTCGTTCTCTGGTCCATCTACCAGCGCGACTACCCGCTCACGCAGTCCACCATCCTCTTCGTCGCCGTCCTCTTCATGGCGATCAACCTGGCGGTGGACATGCTGTACGGGTATCTCGATCCGCGGATCCGCTACGGGGAGTGAGGCGGGGAAGCGGCGACTTCGACTCCTCGAGCGCGAAAACGAGCGCCTCGCTGACAACTGTGGGGTTGAGTATGGCGGAAGGAAGACTTGAGGCCCTGCATCGGACTCTGCTTGTTCTTACGTCCCCGCGGTGAGCAGTCGAAACAGGGAGCACTCCAGTAGCACAGTACCGAGGTGGCCCATGTGCAGCGTTTTGCACAGGTATGAAGAGAGACTACGAGAGAATCAAGGCGGTTGCAGAAGTTGCGAGAGCCGGGCGGGTAATTTGTCTCCGGCTATTAGACTTAACGGCTGCGTCGACCTCTAGCACAGATCTTGCTGCCGCATCAGATTGCTTCGAACTCAACCCCAAATCTGGAGTGGTGGCAAGGGGACGATGCTTGGCTGCTGTGACACAGATCCAGGTACGGTGTGCGACCTGCAACAGACGGCTCGCGGATCTCGTCAACGAGATTCGGGACGGACAAGTGTTCTTCGAGCTGAAATGCCCGAGATGCGGAAACCCTCACATCGAGGTCGTCCGGCCATCGCAACCGCGCAAAAGTGACGATCCCGCCCAGGACACTCACGTGAGCAAGGTGAAACGGGGTCCCGGAAAACGCCCGGCGGGCCCCCCCGCACCCGGTGACCGAACGTCTGTCGCCCACGCGCTGGGTCTGTGAGCGCTGCGGGGTTTGGGAAGTGGACGCGAGGTTTGTGATGTGTCTCTTGACATCGCACGCTGAAGGGACCTATATGTTCCCAATTCTTAGCTCAGCGGACCCCGATAGGGAGGTGATTTTCCAAGTCTGACCGCGCACGTGCGAGCCCCGCCGAGGGCCGTCTCCGAGTTCCCCCGAGAACCGCAACGAGGTCCCCAAGAGGCCCGACCTGAGCGCCATCGCGCGCCGATCCGGGCCCTTTTTGTTCTGGGTTCCGGCCCACGGAGGAACTCGAAAATGAAGACGCTGCGGGAGCTAGTCCCGGCCACTCATGCCTTGGTCTGTCGAGCCTCGTCCGGGAGGCTCAAAGCCGGGGCCCTCGTCTTGGCCGCCCTGCTGGCCCTCCTCCTGGCGGTCGGCGTGCCGCCAGCGCTCGCCGTCCACAACGACGGCATTTTCCAGGTCGATGGCGATGTGCAAACGGGTACCTGCGGGGGGGCATTCGGCGGAACAATCGGATGCACAGGAGACGACTGGAACAACCTATACACGTGCCCAGCAGACGGGGTGCTCGGTTGTACTAAAGCCACGCCCGGGGTTGGCAACAATGCCGCCGCAATATCGGATCTGGTGGTCGACCTCGCACCCGCGAGCATTTTCACGGGCGGCGGCTCCAAGGACCAGCTGGACATCACCCAGTGGAACTGGAAAGACGGGAGTGTCCCGGACAAGGATGACCTCATCGAAGCCTTCGCCTCCCTCTATACGCCTACGTCAGGCGCCAGGGCGGGCCACAAGATCCTCTACTTTGGCGCCAACCGCCTCGCCGTCAACGGCGATGCCCAGATCGGCTTCTGGTTCCTCCAGAAGGCCGTCAGCCTCAAGAGTGATGGGACGTTTCAAGACGCACTCGGGAACCCTGCCCACCACGCTGTGGGCGACGTCCTCATCCTCAGTAACTTCGTCAACGGCGGCGGCACCTCCAACATCCAGGTGTTCGTCGTCGCCAGTGTGAACAGCGACGACAGCGTGACCTTGACTCAGCTAATCAATAACACTGCGGGCGCTAACGGCGTGTGTGATCCGGCAGACGCCGGCTGTGCGGCGACGAATGGAAGTGTGGTACCCGCCCTCGACCCGGACTTCACCGCCAAGTCTGGCGCGGGAGCGGGGCAGTATCCGATCGTGGGGTTCTTTGAGGGTGGCCTGGACCTGACCGCCGTCGGCCTGGGCAATGAGTGCTTCCCTACGTTCGCCGTCGAGACGCGTTCCTCGCAGTCAATTACTGCGGTGCTCAAGGACTTCACGATCGGAAGGTTCGAGCAGTGCGTGGCTGCAATCAGGACCGAGATCCATTCGGCCGCCGATAATTCCGACCCTGATCTCCAGGGCACCTCGGTCGCCCCGAATACGACGATCCACGACCTGGCCATCGTCACGGGCACTGCAGGCGCGCCCGTCCCCACGGGTAGCGTGACGTTCAAGCTCTTCGGCACCATCGGCTGCACTGGCGCCTTTACCTCGGAGACCGTCGCCTTGACCGTTGGATCGACGGATTCGAGGGCGAACTCGACCAGCTTCACCCCGCTCCCCGGTGCCCTCTCCTACAATGCGACCTACAACGGGGATAGCAACTACCCCAACCCACTCACAAGTACCTGCGAGCCGCTCACCGTGAATAAGTTCCAGTCGGCCATCAGCACCCACATCTTCAAGGTGAATACGGACGGGACTCTGGGCGGCGAGGTCACCGATTCGTTGATCGATCTGGCCGGTGCAGCCACAGTGGCCGTGCGGGACCAGGCGATCGTCACGAAGAACCCTGCTGGAGGTGGCCCCACGCCCACAGGTACCGTGACGTTCCAGATCTTTGACGACGGCGCCTGCGTGCACCAGGCTAACGGCGAGACCGTGAACTTGGTCGGTGGCACCTGCTCAGGGAACCCCTGCGGGACGGCGCTATCGAGCATCATCAATCTCGACGCGAACACCCTCTCCTACAGGGCTACCTACAGTGGAGACAGTAACTTCCTGCCCTCATCGGTGAGTAGGTGTGAACCCGTGTGCGCAATAGACACCACGAAGTAGGCTTGACTTCGTCATAGTGATCGGACGCCCTGGTGGCTGGTCCACCAGCCACCAGGGCCAAGGGAGGTCAATAGCACCGGGCAGGGCGGCGAACACGCCCTGCCCGGCCTTTCGCCAGGTTCTGGCAGCCTCCTACTGCACCGTAAAGCTCGTGGTGGCGCTGCCAGACGATGGGGTCTTCACCGCGTCTGCGCGCGCCTTATAGCCGCCGGGCGGATCCTGCCTCTTGAGCCTGAACTTTCCCACGGCTGAGCCCTTCGAGTCGGTGGTGGCGCTCTGGCTCACCGCTGTGCCGTTCGACTTCGTCATCGTGAACGTCACGCTGGCGTTCGAGACCGGTGATCCGCCGGAGCTCGCTCTGGCTGTGACGGAGACGGTCTGGCCGCCGGTGTACGTGGGCTTGTCGGTCGACACGGCGACATTAAGAGTGGAGCCAAGAGCCGAGCCGATGGCGTAGACGGCCGAGCTCGTCGCCTGGTAGGAGCCGTTCGCGCTGTTCGTCACTACCACCGGGAAGGTGTAGGAGGTACCGGTAACTGAGGCCGGAGAGGTCACGGTGAACGTGGTGGAGGTGCTGGTGCCAGGACTCAGGGTGAGCGTTGGCGCCGCGAACGCGGCGGTCCAACCGGTCAGCAGCACCATCGTTTGAAGGCTGAAGCTGGACGCGGCGCAGCTGGCGCCGTCATTGTTCGTGACCGAGACGGTGTAGGTCACGGCGGTCCCGGCCGGGACGACCGGGCCCGGGGACGGCGAGACCGCGACTGTCGGGTTGGCGCGCGCGCAGGTCGGGGTCGTCAGGGTCACCGAAACGACGGCTGCGCTACCGTCTACGGACGCCACCGTCAGCGTTACGCCGGCGTCCGGGTCAGAGAAGCTGTTGCCCACCGTGAGTGCGGGATCGTTGGTGTAGAGGTCGACGATGCCGGTGTAGGGGTCCACGCTGCCGGGAGTCATGTCCAGGAGCCGGCTGCTGTCGCTGCTCGACTCCGAGGCCCAGCGGATCTCCACGCCGTTCAGGATGTTGCTACTGAGGAGCTGGTACGGGCCACCGACCGTGGCGAGGTAACTGTCGAACCCGATCGCTCGGCGGAGTTCCACGTAATACCACTCGCGAGCCCCGGTCGTGGGATCCGTGTGCCTGAGGAGCTTGAGCGCCTTGGGATTGGCGTCGGCCGCTTCGTAGGGGGCGAGAGCGTAGCTGCCGCTGGCGGTGACCGTGGTGATCGGCGGCGAGACGCCGTAGTTCAACCACCCCAGCCGCTCCTTCTGGAAGGCGTTGAAGTGCCCCGAAGCCGACCATCCCATGATGTCGAGGCCGTCACCGTACTCGAGCGTCGTACACGTGCCCGTCATGGTCGTGCCGTCGCAGGAAAGGGAGTGTGAGTGGAGGAGGCCGAGGTTATGCCCCACCTCGTGGCCGACTGTTCCTAGAGACATGCTACCGGACCCGTTGATCCAGGCCCGCGAGGGATTGCCGCCGACCGTCGCTGCACCCGAAAAGCCGCAGCCGGCGTTTGCGGGGAAGGCATAGACACGGTGGGTGTAGGCGGAAAGATTAACCCCTGCGGCAGTGGCCGCGGTCTCGGCGTACGTCGCGATGCCGCCCGAGTCGCAGGTCGTGCTGGCGAGAGGGATGGTGTACCAGCCAACGACGTCGCCGGCCAGCCAGGTTTGCCGGTAGGAGCTCTCCAAGAAGAAGTTGCTTGTCGTGCCGAACACGACACTCTGTGCCTGGGAGAGCGCGTAGGGCTGGGTCGGGTTATCCTGGAAATTGACCAGGATCACGAGCGTGGGCTGCGCCCCGAACGTGTTCGGCACTGGCGCCGGAGCCACTGTCTGAATGCTGGTACTGCCATCGAGTGCTAGCATTGTACCGATCTGAACGCCTCCAACTCGAATCCTGGCGCCCGTCAGAAGGTGCATTGACGGGCGGTGGGCGAAGTGAAGCGAGTACCGTCCACTCGTGGAGTGGATGAAGTAGTGGTAGCGACCTCCGCGTGGCCAGTCCTCGTGCAGGATCTCAAGTGTCCCTTCGAGCTGTGTATCCTGCTCGAGGCGGGCGCTGACGCGGGAGGGCAGCCTGGAGCGGACGTGTGCGGGCAGCGCGGCGCGCAACACCGCCGCGGGATCGGTCTCCATGAGCGACGCCAGGAGCTGCAAGCGAGTCGCCGCGGTGGTGAGGAGGCTGTTCTCGAGACGCCGGCGCTCGGCGGGGCCGGCAGTGGGATAGCGTGCGCTCATCGCGACCAGGGCCTGCGTCAGGGCTTCCGCGGGGCTCGACCCGCTCGTCGACGGTGTCTCGGCGAGGGCGAGCTGGGGAGTGGCGCACAGCGCGATTTCCAGCGCCGCCAGCGCAGCAATGACCGCTCGCCAGAGCGTCGAGCGGCGAATCGGCTTCGAAGATGCGTTTCGAACTGGAGACAGCGGAGCGAGCGATGGTCGGCAGACGCGCCTGACTGAGCTAGAACGCCGTAGCGAACCCACGAGAGGCCTCCTTTCACGAGAGGCCCCTCGTCCAGAGATATCCCTTCTTCGGTAGCCCGGCTGTCAGATTCGATGGTCTGACCCGTGGCTTTGCGCCCCCGCCTCACGGCGGGTTTGCCTTTGTCGTGAAGGGCCTCGCCCGTAGTCAGGGCAAGGACCGTGCCCGTGGGCTTAACGTCGAGAAATACGAATTATCGGTACCTTAACTGTTACGAGGTTCTTGGCCGGGTGTGATTTCCGGACACTGGGCGTGTCAGCGGGACAACGAGGGTGATCCGCACGATGCAGCTTTTGGGCCGAGACGGGCTCCGGCTCTCACCGGCGGGCAAAGTTCAGCAGGTCGCGGATGATCATGCCCGCCCGCTTCGCCTCCGCCTCGATGAAGGGATCGGACAGCCACCGGTACAGGAACGTGCTGAAGACGCCGACGATCTGTCTGGCGGCCAAGGGAACAGAGTAGAGCGCGAAGGCTGTGGCAATCAGGGGTACCGCCAAAGTGCACGACGTCGCCGGAAGTTCCGAGAAGTTCCGAGCCAAGTGCGACACCGGCGATGTGAAGAAGTACTATTCGAAGTTCGATGTCTGCGTCGAGGTCCCGCTCGCCTGAGATACCGGTCTCCTAGTTCTCATCACGGCCGCGCGCCGTCTGGCTTGGGCAGCCCGGCGGCGACGCGGGCGACTGCATGCCGCCACCGCTGCCTGCCGTCGAGCCCGGCGAGGCTCTCCGAGCGCAGGAGATGCTCGACCTCTCCTCGGGACAGGCTGACCTTGTCCGCGCCGGTCACGATGATCACACGATCGATGACCGTGTAGCGATCGAAGACGCGGATGGCCGTGGCCGCGGCGAGGGTGCGCGCCTCGACCGGCAGAGTCGGCGCGAGGGTCACCGTGAGCGCGGTCCCCTCGAGCGCGAGAGACTCGACGAGTCCTCTTTTCATGCCGTCCTTCCTCGGGCGTCCTCCTCGGGCGGCGTCTCCTCCTCCAGCCGTCCGAGCATGAGATCCAGGACGCGAACGAGTCGGGGATCGAACGTCCGCCCAGACTCGTCGCGAACATAACCGCGCACGTCCGTGTTCGGGATGGCCTTCTTGTATGCGCGGCGCGAGGTCATGGCGTCGAACACGTCGGCCACGCAGGCCAGGCGGCTGATCGGATGCTGCGTCCAGCCGGCGGGAACGGACGGGTAGCCGCGCATGTCGAAGCGGATGTGATGCTCGAAGGCGACGATCATCGGCAGACGGTTCGAGCCTGGCAGGCGGCTCAGGAGATCCGCGCCGAGGACGGGGTGACGTCGCATGACCCGCCATTCCTCTTCGTCGAGCGGGCCCGGCTTCCGTAGGATCTCGTGCGGGATGGCGATCTTGCCGACGTCATGGAGCATCCCGGCCATGGCGATCTCCCGGAGGAGGGTCTCCGGCAAGCCGATCACGAGGCCGAGGCCGATCGAGATGACGGCCACGTTCACCGAGTGGTAGAGGGTGTACTCGTCGTAGGACTTGATGCTCGCGAGGCGGAGCACCAGCGCCGGGCTCTGGAGGATCTGCTCCAAGAGCGTCGAGGTGAAGACGCGCAGCGTTCCGATTTGCTCCACGGCGAGGGGGGAGCGCGCGCGGACGGTCGCCTGGATGTCGCGGAGTGCGTCGATGGAGCCGTAGTAGGCTCGTCGGGCCGTCGCTTCTCCGCTCTGTTGCTCGGGCTGCACCGGCGGACCCAGCCGCACGTGGGTCAACCCCTTGCGAGACGTCCACGACGACGGCTCGCGGCCCACGCCCTCGGTCACGGCCTCGAGGAGCGCGTCCACTTCGCGTGGCTCTACCCCCACCATGAACGAGATGCTCCCGATCTGCCGCTCGTTTTGGCAGACCGCGAGGAACTGACGGTAGAGGAGGCTCTCCCGGGGGAGGATCCGATCGTCGGCGACGAGAACGTCGCCCAGGAAGCGGTACACGAGCCTCCCGTGCGAGCTCAGGTAGGCGGTCAACGCGTTGTGCAGCGTCTGCTTGGCTTTGACGGTCTGGGCGTGCATCGGTGGATAGAGCGCGGCCGTCCGGACCATGCCGTGCAAGCACCCGAAGACGTGCGACGCCTGCTCGGTCGGGCTACCGGTCATCGACGGCCTTGGGGGAGACGCGCGCCCGCGGCTTCCGGGCGCTCAGCGTCTGGGCGGCCAGATCACGGACGCGGCGCTCGGCGCGCCTCCAGAACCAGGTGCGTCGGCTGACGGCAGCCTCGAGAACGCTCAGCGCCGCCGAGGTGCCGATCGAGGCGAGCGCGCGGATCGTCCCGAGCTGGACCTCCGTGTCGTCCTCGCTTCGGGCGCCCGAGCCCAGGAGCACCTTTCGCAACTCCGGGACCGCGCCGTCGTTCCCCGGGATACCGACCGCGCTGATCGCCGCCCGTCGCACCGATGCGTCTGGATCGTGCACGCGGCGGAGAACCGGCGCTCTCGCGGCTGCCCCGCCGACCTGGACGGCGACCCGCACGGCCTCCAGCCGGACCCGCGGGTCGGGGTGCTCCAGCACGGCGACGATGGCCGGGAACGCGGACGCGTGCCCGATCTTGCGGAGCGTGTAGAGGGCGTTCCTCACCACGAACCAGCGCTTGTCAGCGAGCCGCGACAGCAACGGGGGGATCGCCGGCGCTCCCACCCGGGCCAGCACTTCGCACATCCGTATCCGGACCCGTCGGTGTGGCTCCTCCGCGAGGAGCGCCGTGAACACCTCGACTCCCTCCGGGCCGGCGAAACGCAGATATTCGGTCGCGACGTCCATCGGGCCCATCGGAGGGTCCCGACGGAGGAGATCCACGACGAGCGAGACGTGGCTCGGCCCGGCGAGCTTGCGGCGGACCAGCATGGTCGGGGTCGGGGGCTCTCGGGATACCTCCGGCGCGGCGTCGGTCGCCACGCCGCGCAAGACCCGGAGGACCAGATCGGGCTGGCCGCCCGCCAGCGCCTCGCGGGCGATCTCCGCCAGCGCATCGGCTGCGAACCCCGGATATTCGCCCGGATGGACGCTCCCGACCAGCGCCAGGAGCACGTCCGCGCTTCGCGCGAGGAGCACGTCGGGGCGGCAGGCGTCGATGATCTCCTGCCGCAGCTCGAGTAAGAGCGGATCCTGGTGCGAGAGCAGGGCCGGTCCTGCCGGAGACGCCCCGGGCTCAGCGCCACGCTCGAGCGTCAACGTGATCGCCTCCAGCAAGCGCAAGCGCTTGCCTTCCTCCCAGGGGTACTCGAGCAGCTCCGTCGTCAGCGCGACGAGCCGCTCCCGTGGGACGTGGCGGGCGATCCCCCGCAGCTCGTCCTCGGTGACCTGCGTGAGCAGGTTGAACGCGGTGAGATCGCTCGCCGCGCCGGGCAGGAGGCAGTCGGTGAAGAAGGGCGCCAGCGTGGCGTCGGGGAGGAGCATGAGGGCCTCGAGCGTCGTCCGTGCGCGAACCTCGCGGTCGCCACTGCCTTGCGCCATCGCGCCGAGCATGTTCACCGCCGCGTAGAGGCGATCGACGCGCCCGCCGCGCGAGACCGTCTGGAACCACTCGAGCAACCCGGTACGGTCATAGGCCAGGCTCTCGAATCGCTTGTCGACCAATTCCAGGATCGACTCGACGAGCAGATCCAGGGTGTCCCCGTCCGTCCCAGCGAGGCTCGCGCCCGAGCCCGTCTCCTCTATGCCAGTGCCCCAGCCGGTGTCGAGATCCGGGGACACTGGGAGGCCGCCGAGACCTGCCCCGCCGACACTCACGCGGACGACGGCTCGGTCGCGGAGGTAGCTGTGCGCGGCGGTGATGGAGGCGAGCTGCTCGATCGGCTTGTTGAGCAGCTCCAGCATTGCTTGGAGCTCCCAGTTCTCGACCGACGGCTCGATGCTGAGCTCGCCGATCCCCCGGGACTGCATCTCGAACCGGAGACCCTTCAGCGCCCGGTCCGTGGTGGGGAGCTCGCCGCCCGCCCAGGCGAAGCTATCCCGGGCCACGCGGATCGGGAAGATCAGGCCCTGGCGGAAGGCGTCGTCCAACGAGCGCCGCAGCCGCTCGATCCATGCCATCGCTGTCTCACTGCCCGGCGGGTAGAGCGCCAGCGATTTCTTGGCAGCCACGAGCGCGCGCAGGAACAGGACGAGCGCCTGCTGATTGGACATCGCCCCAGGGCCTTCTCGTCCCAGTGTACTTGAGCCCTACCAGGCGGTCAGAGGGAAAACTTGAGTCCCTGTAGCGGACTCTGCTTGTATGAATGGTATATGCGGAAGACCAGTCCTGTCGCCACGCAGCCGAAGCCGGCGGTGTCCGCCGTCGAGATGGGGGCGCGCCAGCGGGAGATCTCCGTCTCCGAGTTCTTCACCAAGAACCGGCATCTCTTGGGGTTCGACAATCCGCGAAAGGCGCTGCTCACCTGTGTGAAGGAGGCCGTCGATAACGCGCTCGACGCCTGCGAGGAAGCCGGGATCCTCCCCGACGTGGTCGTCAAGGTTGAGGCCGTCGCCAATGGGGAGGCTCCGCCCCCTGCGAGCCAGGCGAGCCGCTTCCGGATTACGGTCACCGACAACGGCCCCGGCATCATCCGCCAGCAGATTCCACCGATCTTCGCGAAGCTCCTGTACGGGTCCAAGTTCCATCGGCTGCGCATGAGCCGAGGACAGCAGGGCATCGGCATCTCGGCGGCCGGCATGTATGGACAGCTCACGACCGGCAAGCCCGTCCAGATCATCTCCCGCACCAGTGCGAGAACGCCCGCCCATTACTTCGAGGTCCAGATCGATACCAAGAAGAACGAGCCGCAGATTCTGGAGAAGAAGCAGATCGCCTGGGAGTCCCAGCGTGGAACCCAGGTGACCATGGAAGTTGAGGGCCGTTACCAGAAGGGGCGGGCCTCGGTCGACGAGTACGTCGAGCAAACCATCATTGCCAATCCGCACGTCAAGCTGACGTACCTCACGCCGGAGGGAGACACGAAGGAGTATCCCAGGACGTACCACGAGCTCCCTCCGGCGCCACGCGAGATCAAGCCGCATCCCTACGGAATCGAGCTCGGGATGTTGCTCAAGATGCTCCAGGACACCAAGAGCCATTCACTGTCAGGGTTCCTGGCCAGTGATTTCAGTCGGGTGTCGCCTCGCCTTGCCGCGGACATCTGCAAGGCCGCGGGCCTCTCGGCCCGCGCGCGTCCCCGGGACATCCACGGGCAGGCCTCCGAGACCCTCTATAAGGCCATCCAGTCGACCAAGATCATGGCGCCACCGACCAACTGCCTCTCCCCGGTCGGAGAAAAGGCGATCCTCTCCGGCCTGTATCAGCAAATCAAAGGGGAGTTCTACACGGCGGTGAGCCGGCCGCCAGCCGTGTACCGCGGCAACCCGTTTGTGATCGAGGCGGGCCTGGCCTACGGACGCGGGCCCGCGCATGGGGAGGAGAGCCAGGAGCAGAAGCCGATCGCGCTGGCGGAAGGGGAGACACAGGAAAGCGACCATGAGCTCGCCCGCCTCATCCGCTATGCCAACCGCGTGCCGCTCCTCTATCAGCAGTCCGCCTGCGTGATCTACAAGTCGGTGCTCGACACCACCTGGCGCAACTACGGAGTGTCTCAGTCCAAGGGCGCACTCCCGTCTGGCCCGATGGTGGTCTTCGCCCATATGGCCTCGGTCTGGGTTCCGTTTACCAGCGAATCCAAGGAAGCGATCGCCGATTACGACGAGATCCGCAAAGAGATCACCCTGGCGCTGCGCGAATGCGGCCGACGGCTGGGAGCCTTTCTCAGGCGACGCGAGCGGGCCCACAGCGAGTTCCGTCGACGCAACATCTTCGAGCTCTACATCGAGGAGGTCGTCGAGTCGTGTAACCGCCTCAAGGGTGGCCGATTGCCCACGGCGAAGCTCAAGGCGCAGCTCCAGAGGATCGCCATGAGGCGGACCGGAGGCGAAAAGACCGACGAGCTCCTGGGGAAGAACGGAGGTGGCCCGGAAGGTCTCCCGCATTCGATCATCGTCACGCCGGAGGGCGTTGAAGGCGAGGTGCCGGTCCTGATCGGCGAGGCGCCAGGAGGGGCCATGTCCCCGAACGGAGCTCCCGAAGACGAAGCGAAAGCCGGCAAGCCGTCGCGGCCACGAGGGAAGACCACGGGTCGGGCGACGCGCAAACGCGCGACCGCGACGCGCAGGAAGGCCTGAGACGCCCCATGGCCCAGAGGCAGCGACGGACGAGCGCGGTCGAGAAGAAGCTCGTGGGGGTGGCGGACGTGGTGATCACGGCGGCCCAACGGTTCCGGGACCCCACCATGGCGATCCCGGTCCGCTCCCTTTCGAACGTCACCTTCAGCGAGCGCAAGGGCCTGATCGAGATGGGCAAGCGGAAGCAGGCCCGGTCGTTCTTCAACGTCGGGATGGCCAAGAAGTTCATGCAGACGGTCCTCGTGGCGGATGCCCTCTGCGAGCTCCAGCGGGCCAACCTCACGACCTCGCTCAGGGAGATCTACTACCGAAGCAAGCACACGATCAAGAACTCGCACGAGAACACCCTCGACACCCAGGACGAGTCCGATCCGCTCATCGAGGACCTGGAGGTGACGCTGGCGGCCCTCCGCGAGGAGCTGCACGTGCGGGCCGAGAACGCGGGCTCCGTCGTCGGGCCCCTGGTGCTGGTGGACGACGGCGACCGGGTGGACTGCGCGCGGCTCGGGAAGGGCGGCTATTCCGTGCCCTCCATCGTCGAGCCGGAATATCTCCAGATCAAGAAATGCACGGCCGATTTCGTCCTCCTGGTCGAGAAGGGCACCCAGTGGAACCGGCTCTCCGAGGACAAGTTCTGGCGGAAGTACAACTGCATTCTCCTGACAGGAAACGGGCAGCCGCCCCGCGGCGTCAGGCGTCTGGCGCGGCGGCTGCACGAGGAGAGGCGGCTCCCCGTCTATGTCCTCGTCGACAACGACCCGTGGGGCTACTACATCTACTCGGTCGTCAAGCAGGGCTCGATCAATCTCGCCTTCGAGAGCCAGCGCATGGCGATTCCGAAGGCCAAGTTCATCGGGCTCTCGAGCGGGGACGCCGAATCGTACGGGCTCCCGCGCAACGTGGGGATCAAGCTCAACGACAAAGACATCGCCCGCGCCCGCGAGCTCCTCGGCTATACGTGGTTCCAGAAGAAGAGCTGGCAGGCGGAAATCAAGCGGATGCTCTCGAGCGGGCTCAAATACGAATTGGACGCCCTCGCCAACAAGGACTTCCAGTACCTCACCAAGAAGTATCTTCCCCGCAAGCTCAAAGAGAAGGATTGGCTGGATTAGGCGGGGCGCGACGAGGCCCCGCGATCGTGCCGTTCGAGGCGTCGCACGCGACGGCCGTGCTCGACGTCATCGGCGCCGTGTTCCGCGAGTACGCGATGACGTTCGAACCGTCGGGATTCGACGCGGACCTCACCGACATCCGCCGTTCCTACCTGGAGCGAGGAGGCCGGTTCTGGGTTCTCGTGGACGACGGCCGCGTGGTGGGCACCGTCGCGGTCGTCCCGACCGGGCGGGTCGCCTGCGAGATTAAGCGGCTCTATCTACTCCCCGAGTACCGTGGCCGCGGCCTCGGGCGTGCGCTCATGGAGCAGCCGCTCGGCTGGGCGACGGCGGCAGGCTATCGGCAGATCGTCGCGTGGTCCGACGCGCGACTCACGACGGCCCACGGCGTTTACGAACGCATGGGGTTCGGGCGGTTCGGCGAGCGCACCGTGGAGGACGCGGACCGGAGCCGCGAGTACGGTTTCACAAAGGAGCTCGCGCCATCGACGATCGTTCCTCCTCGGTTGGAGTGACTTGCTTCGGCCCCTTGACTGAGCGAGGGTGCTCCACCATAGTTGCGCCAATTCGGACCCGAGGAGGAGCGTATGGCTTGCCGGACATCCATCGAGAGGCGTGTGTGGGCGGTGGCGGTCGCGCTCGGGCTGAGCGTCGTCGCGCCCGCTGTCGAGGCGCAGCAGGTCGTGAAAATCGCGGCAGGCGTACCGCTCACCGGTCCGCTCGCCAAGCAGGGTCAAGAGGTGGCCGACGCCGTCAAGCTCGCAGCCGAGGAGTGGAACAAGAAAGGCGGGGTCCTCGGCCGGAAGATCGAGGTCCTGGAAGCCGACGACCAGGGCAACCCACAGGTCGGCGTCGCCGCCGCCGAGAAGGTGGCGGCGGATGCGGCCGTTCTCGGCGCCGTCTGGGGGATCACCAGCGTGACGTGCATTCCGGTCTCGGAGGTGCTCGACCGGGTGAATCTGGTCCTGATCAGCCCCGGCTGCACCAACCCGAAGGTGACCGATCGAGGGCTCAAGAACACGAATCGCGTCTGCGCGCGGGACGACGCCCAGGGCCCGGCCGGCGCGATCTTCGCCGTCCAGGACCTCAAGGCTAAGAAGATCGCCGTCTTCGACGACGGCACCACGGGCCCGAAAGGCGTGGCCGATGAGGTGGAGAAGAAGGCCAAGCAGCTCGGCGCCCAACCGATCCGCTACGTCATCCGCTCGGGCGACAAGGACTTCCGCGCGATCCTGGCCACCGTGCCCAAAGATGTCAGCGTGATCTACGCGAGCCTGTGGGCGCCCGACGCCGCGCTCATCGCCAAGCAACTCTCCGACGTCGGCCTGAACGTTCGGATGATCGGGCCCGACGGACAGTTCGAGCCGGTGGACTACATCCAGGCCTCGGGCGGCGCTGCCGAGGGGAACTACGTGAGCTTCCTCGTGCCCGACCTCAAGAAGATCCCGGCCGCCACCGCCTTCGTGAAGGCCTTCGAAGCCAAGTACGGGCCCGTCAGCTCCTACGGCCCCCTCGCCTACGAGGCCGCCAATATCATTCTGGAATCGATCAAGAAGGTCGGCAAAGCCGACCGGGCCGCGGTCCGCGACGCCGTCCGTGCCACAAAGAACTATAAGGGCATCCTCGGTGTGCCCATCTCGTTAGACGACAAGGGCGACGTGGCCGGCGGCGTGATCTACTTCTACCGAGTGAAGGGGGCCGGCTTCGAGCAGGTGAAGCAGATCACGGTGAAGTAGGCGGGGGCGCGGAGGCGCCCTGGAGGATGTCGCTCCTCGAGACCGAGGGCCTGACGAAGGACTTCGGCGGCCTCCGGGCCGTGCACGATCTTGCGCTCCGGGTCGAGGAGGGCGAGATCGTCGGCCTCATCGGGCCCAACGGCTCCGGGAAGACGACCTGCTTCAACCTCATCACGGGTCTCTACCAGGCGACGGACGGGCGGATCCGGTTCGACCACGGACGGCGGGAGCTCGTCGGTCTCGCCCCCCACCGCATCACGGCGCTCGGCATCGCCCGCACGTTCCAGAACCAGCGCCTCTTCGATCACATGACGGTTCTGGAGAATGTGCTGGTGGGCATGCACTGCCGGACCCGGTCCGGCATCGCGAGCATCCTGCTGGGCCTGCCTTGGTCCCGAAAGGAGCACCGTCGCGCCAAGGCGCGGGCGGCCGAGCTGCTCGGGCTCTTTGGTGATCGGCTGCTTCCCCGGGCGGCCCGGCCCGCCTGGACGCTCTCCTATGCCAACCGCCGACGCCTGGAGATCGCCCGCGGCCTGGCCGCCGAGCCGCGGCTCCTGCTCCTCGACGAGCCCGCAGCCGGCATGAACCCCACCGAGACGCGTGAGCTGATGCGCGACATTCGACGAATCCGCGAGGCCGGCGTCACGATCCTCCTGATCGAGCACGACATGGGGGTGGTCCGCGGGATCTGCGACCGCGTCGCGGCGCTCGACCACGGGACCAAGATCGCCGAGGGGAGCTTCGAAGAGGTGCGGCGGAGCCCGGCCGTCCTGGAGGCCTATCTCGGGCGGCAGGCGGGTCGTGCTTAAGCTCACCGACGTCGTCACCCACTACGGGCCCCTCCGAGTCCTCAAGTCGGTCAACCTCGAGGTGCGAGCCGGGGAGATCGTGTGCCTGCTCGGCGGGAACGCATCGGGGAAGTCGACCACGATGAAGACGGTCCTCGGCGTGGTCCGGCCCACGGCCGGACGCGTCGAGTTCGAAGGCGACCGGATCGACGGCCTGCCGACCGAGGTCATCGTCCGTCGCGGGATCTCACTGGTCCCCGAGGCTCGCCGGATCTTCGCCCGCATGACCGTGTGGGAGAACCTTGCCATGGGGGCCTTCACCCGCCAGAAGGCGCCGGCCGGCGAGGTGGCCGAGGACTTCGAGCGCGTGTGGGCGCTCTTCCCAAGGCTTCTGGAGCGCCAGCACCAACTCGGCGGCACGCTCTCGGGTGGCGAGCAGCAAATGCTGGCCATCGGACGCGCCCTCATGGCCCGCCCCCGCCTGCTCTTGATGGACGAGCCCTCGATGGGGCTCGCGCCCGTGCTGGTGGACCAGGTCTTCGACATCATCCAGGCCATCAACCGCTCGGGGACCACGATCCTGGTGGTCGAGCAGAACGCGCCCGTGGCGCTCGCGATCGCCAGCCGCGGCTACGTGCTGCAGAACGGCCGGATCGTCATCCACGACACGGCCCGAACCCTCCTGGCCACCGACTACATCCGGCGCGCTTACCTGGGCGAAGACTGACGCCGTGGCGGACGTCCTCGCGATCCTGCCCCAGCAGCTCGTCTTCGGCCTCGCCCTCGGGACCGTCTACGGGCTCGTCGCCCTCGGCTACACGATGGTCTACGGCATCCTCTTCATGATCAACTTCGCCCACGGCGAGATCTTCATGATCGGCGCCTACGTGGGCTGGTGGGTGCTGGCGCTGCTCCTCCAGGCCCAGGTGGGCGGGCTTCATCCGGCATGGGTGCTGCCACTCATGCTGTTCCCTGCGATGCTCTTCACAGGCGCGCTCGGCGTGGGGCTCGAGCGCTTCGCCTACCGGCCGCTCTACCTGCGCGGGGCCACCCGCCTCGGCCCCCTCATCAGCGCCATAGGCGCCTCCATCTTCCTCCAGAACGCCGTGATGCTGACCCAGGGCGCCCGGATGAAGGTCTACATGACGAGCCTCCTGTTCCCCCGCAGCTGGCGGATCCAGATCGCCGGGGCCAGCATCTCGGCGCTCGTGATCGTCATGGTCGTCGTGGCCGGGCTGATGATGTGGGGCCTGCATCTCCTCGTGCAGCGAACGACGCTCGGTCGGTCGATCCGCGCGGTGGCCGAGGATCGTGAGATGGCCGCCATCATGGGGGTCAACGTCCGGCGGGTCATCGCCGTCACCTTCTTCATGGGCTCGGCGCTCGGCGGGGCCGGCGGGGTGCTGGTCGGGCTCTACTACACCCAGATCGATTTCTTCATGGGGTACTCGGCCGGCCTCAAGGCCTTCACCGCGGCGGTGCTCGGCGGGATCGGCAACATCCGGGGCGCGATGCTGGGTGGCCTGATCCTCGGACTGGTGGAGAGCCTTGCCGTCACCTTCATGAACCCGGCCTACAAGGACGTCGTCGCCTTCGTGCTCCTGATCGTGGTCCTCGTGGTTCGGCCGACGGGCCTCCTGGGCGAGACCGTGGCCGCGCGAGCGAAAGTCTGACATGGCCGAGCCCGGCTTCCCGCGGTGGGCGGCGGCGGTCCTCGGCCTGGTGGCCCTGGTGGCGCCTCTGGTAGCGCCCAACGACTACTGGATCGGCGTGATGGCCCGGATCTGCCTCTACGCCACGCTCGCCCTCGGGCTCAATATCGTGGTCGGCTTCGCCGGCCTCCTGGACCTGGGCTACGTGGCGTTCTTCGGCATCGGCTCCTACCTCTATACGTTCCTGGCCTCCGCGCACTTCGGCCTGCACCTGCCATTTCTGGTAACCCTGCCGATCGTGATCGTCCTCACCGCCTGCTCGGGGATCCTGATCGGGGCGCCGACCCTCCGCCTCGCGGGGGATTATCTCGCGATCGTCACCCTCGGGTTCGGTGAGATCACCTACCTCCTCCTCATCAACCTCGACCGGCCCGTCAATATCACCGGGGGCCCGAGCGGGATCGTGGGGATCGATCCGCCCGCCGTCGCCGGCTTCGCCCTCTCCCGCAACACCCACTACTACTATCTGTTCCTGGCCGCCCTGGCCCTCACCCTCCTGGCCTCGGCGCGGCTCCGGCACTCGCGGATCGGGTGGGCCTGGCAGGCGATCCGCGAGGACGAGCTGGCCGCGCGGGCGATGGGCATCAACACCACCGTGGCGAAGCTCCAGGCGTTCGCCATCGGGGCGTCCTTCGCGGGGATCGGCGGCAGCTTTCTCGCCTCCTGGCAGCGCTCGGTGTTCCCCGAGAACTTCCTCTTCACCGAGTCGATCAATATCCTGGCCATGGTCATCCTGGGCGGGATGGGCAACCTGCTCGGGGTCGTGGCCGGAGCCGCGCTGCTGGTGTCGATCCCCGAGGTGTTCCGCGACCTGCAGCGCTATCGGCTGCTCGCCTTCGGGCTCATGCTGATGGTGCTGATGGTGTTCCGGCCCCAGGGGTTGCTGAGCTTCGAGCGCCGCAGCCAGGAGGAGCCCGAGCCGGAGGCCGGCGCCGGGGTGTGACAGGCGCGCGGGCCTCGCGTCGCAGCAGACTGGCGAAAGCGTGAGCGCCGAGGGGATCAGAACGGAGTCGGGCTCCCCTCCGCCTCACAGCATGTTTTCCCCGCCTCTTGCGAAACGCAACCCACTCCAATAGAATCCGGGCGCTCCTGCCGGCGCGACCGTTTCGTTTGTGATGGAGGACGAGAATGGCATTGCCAAATGAGCTCTGTCGTATGGACGCGGTCACCCTTGCGCGACAGATCAGGAAGAAGAGCGTTTCTCCTCGGGAGGTAATCAACGCGGTTCTCGCACGCATGGAGAAGCTGGAGCCGATACTTCATGCGTTCTGCACGCCGACCCCAGATCTGGCGCGCAAGCAAGCAGACAAGATCGAGAAGGCCATCATGGCCGGCGAGGAAGTCGGCCCTCTCGCTGGCGTGCCAATCGGCATCAAGGACCTGGTCTGTACTGCTGGGATCCGAACGGTGTCCGGCTCGATCGCCTACAAGGAGTTCGTGCCCGAGGAAGATGACATCGTCGTCGAGCGACTGAAGAACGCCGGAGCCATCATTCTTGGTAAGACGAACGTGCCGGAATTCGGCTACAGCGGCGTCGGCCACAACCCGGTGTTCGAGACCACTCGTAATCCGTGGAACACCGAGCGCACGACCGGCGGATCGAGCGCCGGCTCAGGCGCTGCCGTCGCCACTGGCATGGGCCCGTTCGCGATCGGCAGCGACGGGGGCGGATCCGTTCGCATTCCCTCCGCGCATTGCGGCGTGTACGGCGTCAAGGCCTCGATGGGGCGGGTGCCGTTGTATCCCGGCTGTCGTGATGAGCGCTATCCCGGAGTGTCGAGCTGGGAATCACTCGAACACATCGGGCCAATGAGTCGGACGGTTGCCGACTCCGCCCTGATGCTGTCCGTCATCGCCTCGGGCCCGGACGCGCGCGACCGGCATACGCTGCCAAAGCCCGATTTCGATTGGACAGCATGCGCCAAGGGCGATGTGAAGGGACTGCGCGTGGCCTATAGCCCCGACTGGGGGTATGCGGCCGTGGACCCGGAAGTGCGGCAGGTCGTCAGCGAGGCCGTCAAAGTGTTCGAGAAGGACCTGGGGTGCCGTGTGGAGGAGGCGCACCCGGGATGGGAGGATCCCTATCAGTCCTTCTGGGGGTTGGTGGCCCTCGAGTCTGACTTGCGGGGGTTGCGCACGCTGGTCGATAAGTACGGCGCGCAGATGACCCCGCACTTCGTCGACTTCGTGCGGCGCCCGTGGACGGCCGAGGAACTGACCGACGCCGTGATCACGCGCAAGGCGGTGGTCAACAAGATGTGGAAGTTCATGCGCACATACGACCTGCTACTGACTCCGACGCTTGCCGTCCCGCCGTTCGCCCTGCACATCCAGGGCCCAGAGAAGATCGACGGCCGGATCGTTGCGCCATTCCAGTGGCTGGCGTTTACCTTCCCCATCAACATGACTGGCCAGCCGGCGGCCTCCATTCCCGCCGGCTTCACGAAGGACGGACTGCCTGTGGGGTTGCAGATCATTGGCCGGCACCTCGACGACCCGATGGTGTTGCGCGCCTCCGCCGCCTTCGAGGCGGCACGCCCCTGGCGAGACAAGTGGCCAGCGCTACTCGAGACGATGGGATTGTAGCCGGTAACCGCGCGGGAGATCAGAAGACTGCGGCCTCTGCGGAGGGGTTTGCTCGCGCTGCTAGACAGTTCGCCATGAAGCGGAGGGGAAGATGACAACGCGATCAGGCGTCTCGACTGCACAGGAGGATGTTCGCGAGGAGTTTCACTCGAAGCCTGTGCCGCTGGGCGCACGGCTCGGATTCCGCGATCCCGCGCTGGTGTGGTCTGGCTTCGGAATCGCCTACATCTGCGCCGTGATCGGCGGTCTGATTCAGCAAGGGTTGGGCACCACCAACGCCATCCTGGCCATCGCGCTCGGGAACTTCATCCTGTTCCTCTATTCGGCCGCGATTGGCTATGGCAACGGCAAGTGGGGACTGAACTTTCCATTGACGGTCAAAGCGGTGTTTGGCGAGAAGGGCGCGGTCGTTCCGATCCTGATTCTGGCGGTTCTTGTCACCGGCTGGTACGCGTTTCAGGCGTGGCTGACTGCCGACGTGATCCGGGTCGCCTTCGGTTTGCAAGGAGGGCTCCTCCTCGGCACCATGGCGGTCGCGTTCGCCGTGCTCTTCGCCCTGCCAAGCATCTTCGGCTTCAAATGGATGGCGAATCTGATGAAACTCGCCTTGCCGACGATGGTCATCTTCGCGGGCTATTACCTCCTGGCCAAGGTGTTACCCCTGGGGAGCGCCCTGTTCGAGAGCCATGGCGACGGCAAGATGGCGTTCATGACCGGTGTGGCCATGGCCTGGAGTACATTCGTCGTCAGCGGCACGATGACAGGAGATATCGTGCGCTATACCGTCAACGGGCGGCAGGCGGTGTGGGTGACGGCGGTGGCGTTTCTGTTTTCGAACGGGCCATTCATGATCTTTGGCGCGTTGATCTCCGCCGCCCTCAACGATCCCAAAGTCGTTTACTTCTTCCACTCGAGCGCCCTCACCGTGGTCGTGCCGCTCCTCATCGTCGCGATCCTTAGCAACTGGTCGACGTGTGACGCCTGCCTCTACAACGCGACCATGGGCTATACGAACGCGTTCTCGGGCCTGCGTTGGCGCCACGCTGCCATGCTGGGGAGCGCGATCGGCATCATCGCGGCCGGCACGGGGATCATTGGCAACATCGTCAACTGGCTCATCTTGCTGGGCCTGCTGGTCCCACCCATCGGCGGAGCGATCATCGCCGACTACTACGTCGTTCGTGGGGGCAAGGGCTTCAGCGTCCTTCGGCGGACCGATTACAACTGGGCGGCGATTGTCGCGATGATTGTGGGCGTTCTGGTGGGCTACTACGTCTATGTCACATTCCCGAACTTCTTGTTCGGGGCGGCCGGCATCGCGGCGAGCTTCATCGTGTATATCGTCCTGGCCAGGGCCGCAACCGAGCCACTTGGGGCTACCCTCAGCAGCATGCCGAGTGGGGCCGAAGCGGGGCGTTGAGGGCCGCCGCAGGCGGCGCTCTTCGCCATGATCCACCATACCTTCGGCAGCAGCGCCCGCGGCCCGTGCTCCCGTTGGGGATTATTCGCGCACGACGATCGCGGTATAGCCGCTCGCGGCGAGTCGCCGCGCAGCGTCGGCGGCCGCCGTGTGGCTGGCGAAACGCCCGACGCGCACGCGGTGAATCGTGCGTCCGCCGACCTCCGCCGGGAGGACGCTCGCTTCAGCACCAGTACGAGCAAGTTCACGCTGGAGCGCTACGGCCCTCTCGCGAGCACCGAACGCGCCCACCTGGACCGCGAAGGCGGGGTCCCGCGACGGCCGTGCAGCGGCTGACCCATTCGTCGCGCTCGACGGCGAGGCTTCGCTCGCCGGCGCTTTCGCGATGGCGGGTGGTTGCGTCGATTGCTCGAGTGGGCGCGACGCCCGCGAACGCAGCACGAGCGGGCCCCAGACCATGAGCAGCGCAACCGACACTGCGACGGCGGCGCCGCACACGATCACGGCCGTTCGCTTCCACCGAGGCGCTGGCCGGTGCGCCTCAGACCACAGGTGGTTGAGCAGGTCCGGCATGAAAGGCCGCACCTCTGGCTGCTTGTCGAGCGCGAGCGCGACGGCGGACTCCACTGAGACGGGAACGGCGCGCCGCCGGCGCATCGGCACGGGCGGCTCCGTCAGATGCTTCTGGAGGATGGCCTCACGCGTCGCCGCGCGGAACGGCGGCACGCCGCACAGCATCTCATAGAGGATGGCGGCGAACGCATAGACGTCCGCCTTGTCGGTCACCGGCGCCTGACGGATCTGCTCGGGCGCGAGGTACTCCGCCGGCGGCTCCGCGGCAACGACGGCCTTCATCGATTCCGAGTCGCGCAGGCAGGCCAGCTCCACGTCCATCAGCTTGACGCGTCCGTCCTCGAGCACCATCACGTTGCAGGGGCGGAGCGCGCCGTGGACGAGGCCCATGCTGTGAAGCGTCTCCATGGATCCCCCGAGGTCGAGCGCCAGGCGGAGCGCGGCGCGGACGGCGAGCGGTTTGCCCTCCGACAGGATCTCGCTGAGTCGGCGACCCCTGACGCGCTCCATCGCCACGAAGGGCCGGCCGTGCTCGGTCTGACCGAACGCCAGCACGCGGACCAGCCCCGGATGGGATGTCGATGCCTCGACGATCGATTGGCCCAAGCGCACGATCGTCCGCGCGACCTGCGGCGCGCGAGCGAGCCCGCGGGGCAGCAGCCGGATCGCGACCCGGTGGCCCGTTGCCGCGTCCTCGGCGGCACACACGGCCCCGAAGGCGCCGGCCCCGAGCTTGCCGATGATGCGGTAGCGGCCCTGGACACGCCGGCCGATCGGAGCACGGTCGTCGAGCTCGACGACCGGCGCCGCCGTCGGCTCCAGTCGCATCAGTTGCGGCCCGTCACGTTCAGGATCCGCCCCTCGAGCAGGTACACGAGGGGCACGTGCTCGTCGCTGCCGCACGACGGGCAGGTCGCCTCGCCCAGCTCGAAGCACTCCTCGCACGCCACGCAGACGGCGAGGCCTCGGAGCGGGATCGGGACCCGTGAGAGGGAGCGGACCGCGGCGCTTATCATCGTTCTGAAACCCCTACGAGAGGGTTCCACGCAAAGGGAATACCAAAACCGGAAACGGGCCGGAACCAGTTGCGCTGAAAGGCTTCTCCTGGCGCGGCCCACCAGCCGGGCAGGGTCTTCTGCTCGCTTACGCACCACCCCGGATGGCTTGGCCCTGGTCACCCTTTACTGGAAGTCCATGGCAGAATGACGCGATGCCCGATTTCCTCTACGGCACCGCCTGGAAGGAAGATCGCACCCAGGCTCTCACCGAGCTCGCGCTCCGGATGGGCTTCCGGGGCATCGACACCGCCAACCAGCGGCGGCACTACTTCGAGAGCGGAGTCGGTCAGGGGCTCGCCACCGCCTACCGCGCGGGGGTGGTCACGCGCGCGGATCTTTTCTTACAGACGAAATTCACCTACCAGCACGGCCAGGATCACCGGCTACCCTACGACCCCGCGGCCGACCTTTCCACGCAGGTCGCCCAGTCGCTGGCCAGCTCGCTCGAGCACCTCGGGGCCGACTACGTCGACAGCTACGTGCTGCACGGGCCCACCTCCGGCTACGGCTGGACGGACGACGACGCGGAGGTCTGGGCGGCGATGGCGAAGGCGCGCGATGCCGGCCGCACGCGGTTCCTCGGCGTGAGCAACGTCTCTCTGCGGCACCTCGAGCAGATGGCGGCCGCCAGCGCCGAGGCCCCGGCGTTCGTTCAGAACCGCTGCTTCGCCCGCCTCGGCTGGGACCGCGATGTTCGATCGTTCTGCATGGCTCGAAAGATCGCCTACCAGGGCTTCTCGCTGCTCACCGCCAACCCGGAGGTGCTGCGCCACCCGCTGGTGACCCGCCTTGCCGCGCGGCTCACGGCCACGCCGGCCCAGGTTGTGTTCCGCTTCGCGCAGGCGGTCGGGATGCTGCCGCTGACCGGCACCTCCAACGCCGAGCACATGAAGCAGGACCTGGCCAGCCGCGACCTGGCGCTCTCCGCCGACGAGGTGCGGGCGATCGAGTCGCTGGCCGGCTGACCGAGGCGAGACCCGAGGCCTGATGTATCTCGATCGGCGGCTCTGGAGCTTCACCAGGGGCGTGCGTCTTCGTATCGCGGGCACCGTGGCCCTCGGCCTCCTTCAGGTCATGGCGGGCATCGGCCGCCTGGCGCTCCTCGGCTGGCTGCTCGCCCGCGTCTTCCGGGGCGCCTCCCTCGAAGCGCTCGCCGTCCCCATCCTAATGACAGCGGCGGTGATCGTCGTGCGCGGCGGCCTCGAGTACGCGCGTGCGATGATCGCCCACCGGACGGCGGCCATCGTGCAGGCGCGCCTGCGCCAGACCATCTACGACCGGGTCGTCGCCCTCGGGCCCGCGCATTTCACCCGGGCCCGCACCGGCGACGTCCTCGTCTCGATGGTCGAGGGCGTACAGCAGCTCGAGGTGTACTTCGGCCAGTACCTCCCGCAGCTCGCGGTGGCCGCGCTGACGCCCGTCCTGATCTTCGCCTTCGTCGCCGCCCTCGATCTTCCGATCGCCCTCGTGCTCCTCGGAGCGACGATCGTCACGCTGCTCGCGCCCGCCCTCTGGCACCGCACGGACAGCCGGGCGAGCCTCGCGAGGTCGAAAGCCTACAGCGCCTTCGCCGCGGAGTTCCTGGACTCGATCCAGGGTCTGGCGACGCTGAAGGCCTTCGGTCAGAGCGCGGCACGGCTCACGATGCTGGAGACCCGGGGGTGGGCGCTCTTCCGGAGCACCATGTGGGTCCTCGGGACCAACACGCTCGCCCGCGGCATCACGGACACCGGCATCGCGGTGGGGGCGGCGGTGGCGCTCGGCTGGGGCGCCTTTCGCGTGCGGGCCGGCGAGATGGATCTGTCCGTGCTCCTCGTCATCTTGATGCTGGGCGTGGAAGTGTTTCGCCCCCTGCGCGAGCTCCGCGTCCTGCTTCACCAGGGCATGCTGGGCCTCTCGGCGGCGCAGGGAATCTTCTCCATCCTCGACGCTCAGCCTGCCGTCCGCGACGGCGCGGCGCCGCCCGTCGGGCGCCGACGGCTCGTGCCGACCGTCGAGTTCGACCGCGTCACCTTCGCGTATCCGGGGGGCCGTCATCCTGCGCACGAGGGCCTGAGCTTCACGGTCGGCGCGGGCGAGCGCGTGGGCATCGTGGGGCCCAGCGGCTCGGGCAAGTCGACCATCGCCCGACTGCTCCTGCGCTTCTACGACCCGCAGGGCGGTCGCGTGCTCGTGGGCGGCCACGATGTGTCCACGCTCCCGCTCGCCGAGCTACGGGGCGCGATCGCCGTGGTGAGCCAGGATACCTATCTCTTCCACGGCACCGTCGAGGATAACCTTCGCATGGGTAAGCCTGACGCGACTCCGGCGGAGCTCGGGGCCGCCGCGCGGGCCGCCAACGCCCACGAGTTCATCGAGCGGCTGCCCCAGGGCTACCACACCGTCGTGGGCGAGCGCGGCGTGCGCCTGTCCGGCGGCCAGCGCCAGCGCGTGGCCATCGCGCGCGCTCTCTTGCGGGACACGCCGATCCTCATCCTCGACGAAGCCCTGTCGTCGGTCGACGCCGAGAGCGAGGCGGTCATCCAGGAGGCGCTCGATCGGCTGATGCAGGGCCGCACCACCCTGATCTTCGCCCACCGCCTCTCGAGCGTGGTCGGCGCGGACCGCATCGTCGCCCTCGAGGACGGGCGGGTCGCAGAGAGCGGGCGACACACCGAGCTGATGGCCCGCCGCGGCGCGTACTACCGGCTGATGGCCGGTCAAGCCCGCGACGGTCTGGCCGCGGCCGACTTCATCGACGCCGTCGAGGCGGCGGCTCTCGATCCGAACGGGGACACCGCTCCGGGCCCTGGAGTCGAACGACACCCGGAGGAAGCGGCCGCCGTCGACGGAATCGTGAGGGCCGAGGGCCTGGGCTGGCGCCCGGTGATCGAGATTCTCCTGGGCATCGTCGCCCCGCACCGCGGACGGCTCGTCGTCACCTTCCTCCTCGGCGTCGCGCGCGTGGTGTCGCTGATCGGTGTCGGCGTCGTCAGCGCGCTGATCGTGCTCACCCTCAAGCGCGGTGCGCCCTTCGGCTGGCTGCTCGTCACCCTGGGCGTGGTGGCGCTGCTGGCCGGCCTCCTGCACTGGCTCGAATCGTGGCTCGCCCACGACATGGCGTTCCGGTTGCTGACGCACATGCGGCTCGATCTCTTTCGAAAGCTGGACGCCCTCGCGCCCGCCTATCTCACGCGGCGACGGTCGGGCGACCTGGTGGGAGTGGCGACCCACGACGTGGAGCTCATCGAGTATTTCTTCGCCCACACGATCGCCCCGGCCTGCGTGGCGGTCCTCGTCCCTGCGGGCGTGCTCGCCACGCTGGTCGCCTTCGGCTGGCCGCTGGCGCTCGCCGTGCTGCCCTTTCTCGCCTACACCGCCCTGAGCCCCGTGCTCGCGCGGGCCCGCATCGACCGGCTCGGCTCACGGGCGCGCGAGGCGTCGGGCGAGATGAACGCGCACGCCGTCGATACCGTTCAGGGGCTGGCGGAGATCGTCGCCTTTCAGCAGGAAGGCGCCCGCGGCCTCGCCTTCGCGGCGCGTGCGCGCGCGTACGTGGAGGCGCGCCTGCCCTTCCTGGAGGATCTGACGCGCCAGACCGTGCTTCAGGAGATGGCCACCGGCCTGGGCGGCCTGGCGGTGGTGACGGCGGGGGCCACGCTCGTCGCCGCCGGCCACCTCGATGCCGGCGTGCTCCCACTGCTGACGCTGCTCGCCATGTCGGCGTTCGTCCCCGTGTGGGAGATCGCCCAGGTCGGACGCCAGCTCGCTGACACCCTGGGTGCCACGCGACGGGTCTACGCCGTCCACGCCGAACCTGTTCCCGTCACCGACGGTCCCGGGGTGATGACGACGCCGACGGCGACGGCGCTGGAGATGGTCCGCGTGCGCTTCGAGTATCCCGGCCGCGCGCGGCCCATCCTCGACGACGTCTCGCTCGCCGTGCCCGCGGGCTGTACGACGGCGCTGGTGGGATCGTCCGGCGCCGGCAAGACGACCATCGCCAGCCTCTTCCTGCGTTTCTGGGATCCGGGCGCGGGCGCCGTGAGACTCTCCGGGCGTGACTTGAAAGACTACCGGCTCGACGAGCTGCGCGGGCAGATCGCCCTGGTGGCGCAGGACACCTACCTCTTCAATGACACGCTCAGGAACAACATCCTGATCGCCCGCCCCACCGCGAGCGAGGCGGAGGTGGCGGAGGCCGTAGCCAAGGCCTCTCTCGATGACTTCGTGCAGGCACTCCCCGACGGGCTCGACACGCTCGTGGGCGAGCGCGGGGCCCAGCTCTCCGGAGGTCAGCGCCAGCGCGTCGCCATCGCGCGCGCCTTTCTCAAGAATGCGCCCGTGCTCATCCTTGACGAGGCCACCTCGCACCTGGACGCGGTCAACGAGCAGGCGGTGCAGGACGCCCTCGCCATGCTCGCGCGCGACCGCACCACTCTCGTCATCGCCCACCGGCTGTCCACCGTGCGCGACGCCGATCAGATCATCGTCCTCGACGCCGGGCGCGTGGTGGAGACGGGCTCCCACGAGACGCTGGTCGCCCTGGGCGGGCTGTATGCGCGCCTCGTCTCGCGCCAGTTCGGCGCCGCGGCCTCGCCGCGCGCAGGAGGCTGACCGGTCAACGTCGACGCCCACGTTTTCGATTTGAGAGGCGAACCGGCCGGGACATCATCGCTCAACCCCGGCAAGAAATATGAGTGATTCGATCTTCGAGGTCGATCATCTTTCGCTGGCGTATCCGGGAAGTCGTGGGGGGCCCGCGCCGTCGATCCTGGATGACGTCTCCTTCACCGTGGAGCGCGGTCGCGCGCTAACGCTCGTGGGCCCGTCGGGGTCCGGGAAGTCGAGTCTCCTCAGGTGCCTCAACCGTCTCGTCGAGCCGACGTCGGGGACGGTGCGATTCGACGGCCGCGACATCCGATCGTTCGACCCCCGGGCGCTCCGGCGCCGGGTCGCGCTCGTCATGCAGACGCCGGTGCTGTTCGAGGGGACGGTGCGCGAGAACCTCCGCGTCCGTCCGGCAGATGTTCCCGGCGATTTCTCTGAGGACCGGCTGAGCGCGATGCTGGCCGAGGTCGGCCTCGAGCCGGATCTGCTCGACCGGGACGCGGCCACGCTCTCCGGTGGCGAGAAGCAGCGGGTGACGATGGCCCGGGCATTGCTGCGCGATCCCCAAGCGCTCCTCCTCGACGAGCCGACCTCGGCGCTCGATCCACCCAACGCGCTGCTGGTGGTCGAGACGGTCTCCCGGCTTCGTACGACGCGCGGCCTCAGCATCGTCGCGGTGACGCATCAGCCCGAGCTCGTCCGCCGTCTGGGCGGCGGCCTGCTGTATCTGGTGAAGGGGCGCGTCGAGGCCTTCGAGTCGATCGACGGTCCGGGCGCCGGCGCCGTGGCGGACGCGCGCCTTCAGGCGTTCCTGGCCGGCGAGCGGATCCCCAGCGCCGCGAGTGACGCGTGAGCGCGACGACAGGCGTCATCGATCTATCCGTCTGGCAGCTCGCCGTCGCGCTCGTCCTGGTGGCCGCGGTCGTCGTCGTGTCGGTTCGTCAGTCCCTCGGCCTCGAGCGCGACCTGGTCATCGGCTCCGTTCGGACCATCGTCCAGCTCTACGCGGTCGGCCTCGTCCTCGCCGCGGTGTTCGCGGCCGCCCGCTGGTACTGGGTCGTGCTGATCCTCATGGCGATGGCGGCCGTGGCCACGCAGGCGGCGGTGTCGCGGCTCGGGAAGCCGCTGCCCGGCGGAGGCTGGATCGCCGGGACCGCCCTGACCGTCTCGACGGCGGCGACGCTCGCGTACGTGATCGGCGTCGTCGTCCAGGTGCGTCCCTGGTGGGAGCCTCAGTACATCATCCCGATCGCGGGCATGATCCTCGGCAACTCGATGACCAGCGCCGCGCTCGCCGGCGACCGCCTGCAGGGCGACCTGCGGGCTCGCGCGGACGAGGTTGAGGCGCGGCTGGCCCTCGGCTTCTCCGGCCGCGAGGCCGTGCAGCCGATGGTGCGCGCCGCGCTGCGGGCCGCCATGATCCCCACGGTGAACGGGATGATGACCGTCGGCCTGGTGCAGCTGCCAGGCATGATGACGGGCCAGATCCTGGCCGGCTCCTCGCCGCTCGTGGCGATCCGCTATCAGATGGTCGTCGTGTTCATGCTGGCGGCGGCCACGGCGCTGGGCTCGCTGCTCTTCGTTCGCCTGGCCGCCGGCCGCTACCTCACTCCCGCCCACCAGCTCCGGCGTTACCTGCTCTAACCTCGACGCCTGTCAAGAGGACACACCGCCAGACCCGACGCGTTCACACCGATTCTGCGCACGGACCGGAGCAGGGCGATGATACTGTGCATCAGCGTCCGCGTCCCAACTCTCCAGGAGGTCGTGTGTATGGGCTCACACTCGAAAACCAATCGCGCGGTTCAACGACTCCGACGTCTCGCGCGGCGCCGCCGCCAAGCCGATCGGAAAAAGGATCCGCGCGGAAAGGATCCGCGCGGTCGGAGCGACCGTTCGTCGTCTCGATGATGCCCTTTAGAAGCCCTTCCGTCTCATGCAACTGCGATATGCGGCCTGGTACGTGGCGTCCTTTGCTCCCGCCGCCTTCATACCGTGGATCTGTGGATCGGACGACTCGATGACTCTGCCCGTGAAGTCGATGGAGTTCATCGTTATGCTGCCGGCGCGTGCGCTCTTGGCTCGGACGTGGTCGCCCAGGGTCGGCGAGGCCGTCCCTGCCTTGATCGCTGCGGGCGCTTCGTCATTGCAAGCGGCGAAGTCGGCGACGGTAGGGACCTCGCCGTCGGCCGTCCGCGTGGCGGCGAGCGAGACGAGGAGGGTCAGGGCGAGAGTCACCGCCACTCTGGACTGCAGGGCCATGTCGTACTCCTTTCAAGAGCATCCGAAAAAAGGGAACAAGTCGAGGCACCCATATCGCGTCGTAACGCGCCAAGAGCCCGCGTCGCTCGTTGTAGAACTCCATGAGCCACGTCATCCCCCCCACCTCCTCACGGGCCTCTCCCGCGCGTCTCTCCGCCTGGGCTTTCAGCCGCCCCTTCGAAATGTCCGTCTGGGCACTCTCGTCGAGGCACGTTGTGACGCGAGCCGCGGCCCCGGCGTGCCTTGTTTAGGGTGTTTCATGAAAATACGGCGACACCTGTCACCGCTGTCGCCGCCGCAAAACCGCTGCGAGGCGTCTTGAAGCTCTGCCCCACAAGTGGCGCACCTAGCGGTCAAGCGAGGATCCTCCGGACGCTGCCGAGAAAGCCAGTGTCCTCGGCCACCACCTGATCGAGCTCGCCGACGTCCAGCCACACCCCCTGGCAGCGCGAGCACTTGTCCAGCTCGACGCCCCGATAGGGGACGGGCACCAGCGCGCCGGCGCACTTCGGGCACCGTCCCCGGGCAACGGCGAGAATGCGCCGGCGTTCTTCTTCGGCCGCCTGGGTTTCCCGCTCCTCGAGGACTTTCCTCCGTCGCTCGAACTCGAGTCTCACGAAGTACTCCTCTTCCTGTTGCGTCGGCTTCATTTGCATCGCGCATCTTCCGTATCAGCCACCGCGGGGCTGCTTCGGTCACCCGGGTGTGGTGTCCAGTTTCCCGCCGCATACTCCGCCAAGGCGTTCAAGAGCACCGTGCGGAGCGTCGTCCCCTCGCTGGCGGCGCGGACGCGCGCGGCCCGCTGAAGCTCGCGGGGGACGCCGCGCACGAGGTAGATGCCCGTGGTCGCCATCCGAGCGAGTACGCCCGTTCCCACTCTCATCGCTGCCCGCCGATGGCCACGGTGAAGTGGACCGTCTCCTCGTGGTACGGAGACGGGATGTACGCGAGCTCCAGGCTAATCCCCTTGAGCTTCTTCGCCTTCAGCGCCTCGGCGGGAAAGGCCACGTCGAGCGACTCGGTGGCTTCCTGCCCGGGGTCGAGCCGGTCATTGCCGTAACTGGCGAACTTGAGGGTCGGCTCGGTGCGGGCGTCCTCGAGCTTGATCGGTTGTCCCTGGGCGTCGATGAACCGGATCTTCCCTGCGACGAGGCGGACGGTCTGATTCGCCGAGCTATTCTTCAGCACCAGCTTCGCCGTGAACTTCGCCGGGGAGACGACGCGGCCCGAGCCTTGCTCGACCCGCTCCATGACCTTCATGTCCGTCACCTCGCCCGTGACGATCCCGGCCCTCACCTTCATCGCGGTCGGCGTCACGGTGTACGTCTTGTCCTCGACCACCGCCGCCGTCGCTGCCGGCTGCGGCGAAGGGCCGAGAATCATCCACACCACCACGGCCGCGACCGCTGCGGCGAGTCCCCACCGCCATACGGTGATCACGGCCTTCTCCTCGCCGGCACTCTCAGTCGGCCAGAACTTGCGTTGAGCGACGATCGGAATGGCCGCCCCGATCAATGCGACGACAGCCACCACGAAGATTCCAGCTCCCGTCAGCACCCCGAGGGTTCTGAGGATGACGTTCGCCCCGACGCTGCCGACAAGACCGAGGATGATGTCCCGCTTGAGCCCGTAGCCTCCACGCTTCATGACCAACCCTGCCAGCAGGCCTGCCGACAGTCCCACGAGAACCCACGTCACGAACACGGCGAAACTCATGACTCTTCCTCCTTCACCCGGTTAGCAGCTCACCCGCGTCACTTCCCCTGCGCCGTTGCCCGCGCCACGCCCCGTGGCCGGTTGCGTCCGTTGGATGGATTAGGGCTCGGGCCGCTCCGAGCGGCGGCCGGAGCGGGGATCGCCCCGTCGCCGTTTTGTCGGACCAGGACGGCCGCGAGCATCTCGATCGCCCGCTGGTCGAGGGCCCGGTCGTCGATGATCACCTGTACGGTTGGGCCCGCGAGCCCCCGCACCCGCTCGGCCGCCGCGGTGGAACAGACGATGACGTCCACTCGCCGCAGCAGGCGACCCAACGCGGCCCCCTCGGCGGGGCAGGCCCCGACGAGAGCGATGTTTGGCAGGCCGGCGTTCGCGATCGAGTGCTCCAGGTTGTGGGCCGTCTCGACGGCGGCGGAGGCCACACCCACCCGCGTCCCCGACGGGAGCTGGGCCAAGCGATGGAGGGTCTCGAGATGCGCCTCGGCGAGGAGCGCGACCACCGGGACCCGCCTGCCGCTCAGGAGCCGCTCCACCTGCGGGAGATGGCAGAAGCTCGTGACCGCCGCCCGCCAACGACCGGCCGGCCTCTGGCGCCGCACGGTCGCCGCCAGCTCGCCGAGGAGCACCTTGTCGACGCGGACCGGAAGGTGAGCCTCGAGCTGCCGGGCAAAGAAGTCGAGCTCCGGCGGGCTGCACTCCACGAGGAGAACCTCGACGGTCCCCTGGACGGCGGCGGGCCGGACCCCGGCCAAGCTCAGAACGCCCACCGACAGGTCGTCGGCGGTCATCCCGAGGGCGGCCGCCCGGATCACCGTCTCTTGGAGGAAGCTCTCGCGGAGGTGAGGGACGGGGCGGACGGGCGGCGCCGGGGCGACGAACACGCCTTTCCCCCGCCGAGCCTCCACGTAGCCGCTCTGCTTGAGATCCTCGACGACGCGCGCGACCGTGTTCGCATTGATGCCGAGGAAGCCGGCCAACTCCCGGATGCTGGGCAGGGCCTGGTCGCGCGCGACGCCGCCGCTCTCGATGGCGTGCTTGAGCTGCTCCGTCAGTTGCCGACGGATCGGGATCGGGCTGTGCCCGTCGATCGTCAGATTCATCGCGATCCTCATGCCTGTATGACAACAATAGTACACTAGATCAATTTCGTCAAGGTGTACTATTTTAGTGGTACACTGCGGCGCAGGGAGGGACTACCGCTATGGCTCAGGCAATGAAGACGGCTCAGGCGAAGAAGACGACGCTGCGCCCGCTCCATGACCGCGTGCTCGTCAAGCGCCTCGAGGAGCAGGAGGCGAAGCACGGCCACCTCATCATCCCCGACACCGCCAAGGAGAAGCCGCAGGAGGGCCAGGTCGTCGCCGTGGGCACCGGCAAGGTCAACGACGACGGCAAGAATTTCCCGCTCGCGGTGAAGGAAGGCGACCGGATCCTCTTCGGCAAGTACTCCGGCAGCGAGGTCAAGCTCGACGGCGTGGAGTACCTCATCATGAAGGAGGAGGACGTCCTCGGCATCGTCGGCTCGTGAACGAGCGGCTCAGCCGCGGTCGACCATTCATGCACACTCGGGAGGAAGGTATCCATGGCTAAGCAGCTTTTGTTCAACGAGGAAGCCCGCGCGGCGCTCTTGCGCGGAGTCAACATCATGGCGCACGCCGTCAAGGTCACGCTCGGGCCGAAGGGCCGGAACGTCGTCATCGACAAGAAGTTCGGGAGCCCGACGATCACCAAGGACGGTGTGACCGTCGCGAAGGAAGTCGAGCTGAAGGACCCCGGCAAGAACATGGGGGCGCAGATGATCAAGGAGGTCGCAGCCAAGACCTCGGACGTGGCGGGCGACGGGACGACCACGGCCACCGTTCTCGCCCAGGCGATCTTCCGCGAGGGTCTCAAGAACGTGACCGCGGGCGCCAACCCGATGGGCCTGAAGCGGGGGATCGAGCAGGCGGTCGACGCAGTGGTCGAGGAGCTGAAACACCTGTCCAAGGCGACCAAGGATAAGAAGGAGATCGCCCAGGTCGCCACGATCGCCGCCAACAACGACAAGACGATCGGCGACTTGATCGCCGAAGCCATGGAGAAGGTCGGCAAGGACGGCGTCATCACCGTCGAAGAAGCCAAGGCGATGGAGACCACCCTCGAGGTAGTCGAGGGCATGCAGTTCGACCGCGGCTACCTCTCGCCCTACTTCGTCACCGACGCCGAGCGCATGGAGTGCGTCCTGGAAGACGCGCTCATCCTGATCCACGAGAAGAAGCTCAGCGTGATGAAGGACATGCTGCCGCTGCTCGAGCAGGTCGCGCGCGCGGGCAAGCCGCTCCTGATCATCGCCGAGGACGTGGAGGGCGAGGCGCTGGCCACCCTCGTGGTCAACAAGCTGCGCGGCACGCTGCACACCTGCGCGGTGAAGGCGCCGGGCTTCGGTGACCGGCGGAAGGCCATGCTCGAGGACATCGCGACCGTGACCGGCGGCAAGGCGATCACGGAAGACCTCGGGATGAAGCTCGAGAACCTCAAGCTCGAGGACCTCGGTCGGGCCAAGAAGGTGGTCGTGGACAAGGACAACACCACGATCATCGAGGGCGCCGGCAACACCAAGGAGATCGAGGGTCGGATCAAGCAGATCCGGGCGCAGATCGAGGAGACCAGCTCGGACTACGATCGCGAGAAGCTCCAGGAGCGGCTCGCGAAGCTCGCGGGTGGCGTCGCCGTCATCAAGGTAGGGGCGGCCACCGAGACCGAGATGAAAGAGAAGAAGGCGCGGGTCGAGGACGCCCTCAACGCCACGCGGGCCGCCGTCGAGGAGGGGATCGTGCCCGGGGGCGGCGTCGCGCTGCTCCGCGCGTCGGAGGCTCTCGGCAGCCTCAAGCTCTCCGGCGACGAGGCCACCGGTGTCAACATCGTGCGGCGCGCCCTCGAGGAGCCGATTCGGCAGATCGTGGAGAACGCCGGGCTCGAGGGCTCCGTGGTCGTCGAGAAGGTCAAGGCGGCCCTACCCGTCACGCACGGCTTCGACGCCGAGACCAACGAGTATGTCGACATGATGCAGGCGGGGATCATCGACCCGACCAAGGTCGAGCGCGTCGCCCTGCAGAATGCCGCGTCGATCGCGTCCTTGCTGCTCACGACCGAAGCGCTCATCACCGACATCGCGGAGGCCGGGAAGGCCGACCCATCCATGGCGCACGGTGGGGAGGGGGAGTTCTAGTCTCAGGTGATCAGGCAGCGGGTGGCCGTGCCGTGCGCGAAGGCGCCCTTCGCGTACGGCACGGCGACATTTGTCGACCTCCAGGTGGTCACCGCTTGGGCGCTCGCGCGAAGCCTCCGATCAGGCGTGCGTCGCTCGGGCCACGTGCTTGGCGAGCAGGTCGTTGATGAGAGACTGGTAGCCTAGCCCGCGCCGCTTGGCCTCGCGCCGCACCGCCTCCAGCGCTTGGGGGTCGATCCGAATCGCAATCAGCCGCCGGGCTGACGCCCCCAAGGGGGGTCGCCCAACACGGCGCATCGCCCGGAGTTGCGCCGGGGACGCCTCCGGGATGTCGGAGAAGTCAATCGCCGGGGGACGCCGCCGCATAGGCCGCGCGTTCCTTGCGGCTCGCCCGGCGCGCGCTAATGATGCGGATGCTTTCGCCATCGTCTCGCCTCCTCACGGTATAGGCCACGACGAGCACGCGTCCGGTCCCCGCCCGGCCCAGCCGCAGGAACCGCGATTCTGTCGCGGAATGACCCAGGTCCGGACCGTCGAGGCCGTCGGGATCGCTGAACACGGTTGCTGCCTCTTCAAAGGCCACTCCGTGCTTGGCACGGTTCGTTGTGGCCTTCCTCGTATCCCACTCGAACACAGTTCAGTATATACGAAAAGGCACTGGGCTCAGCGGCGCCGCGGGCGCGGATCGAAGCGGAACGGCTCGGGGTCGCCGGCCCGGATGCGTCTGAAGTGAGAGTGCAGGGGATTCAGCAAATAGGTCAGCTCCTGAGGGATGACGGCCGAGGGCACGGCGAGCACCGGGCTTTTCAGCTCGCGCGCCCAGCGCGTTCCCAGGTCGGCGAGCGCGTCGGGCGGAGGGTAGCTCCTCCAGTTCGCCGGGAGCTCTGACGGGGACACTCGCGAGATGGTCAGGGTCTCGGGAATGTCGGCTGAGATCGCGACCAGGTCGCCCGGCGGCTCCGGCCGCTCGAGATTGACGAAGAGCTCGAGGGCGGCCAGCGCGAGGCTCGCCGAGGTGTAGACGACCGGGGTGCCCGGCGGGTTCCAGCGGCCGCCGTGACGGCGAGCCCCTTGGCCGTCGAAGGCCGCGTGCCGCGCGCGCGTGATCCGCCAGACGCGGATCAGCTGTAGACGCCGTGCTCGATGCGACCGAGGATCCGCTCGACCTGCTGCGCCCCGAGGTCGGTATCGAGCAGATCGAGGGGGCGGACCGACCCGAGCGCCCGGACCGGTCCACGGAGCCAGGCGCCGGCCCTCTCCTGACTGCCGAGCACGCCCTCCGCCCGGGCCGCGACCCGGGCCAGGCGCAGGAGCCGGTCGGACTCAGCCGTGCTCAGCCGGCGCGCCTTCTTCCGCCGAGCCAACGTGCGGGGCGGCAGGTGTAGGACACGGGTGAGCGTCTCCTGGGGGATCTCGAAGCGGGTCGCGAGGGCCTCGAGGGTCGCGTACGGGAATCCCGTTCGGGCCTTGTCGATGATCGCCTCAAAGGTCGCCTGGCGCTCCTTGAACACGCCCTTGCCACCCAATGCCTGGACGAGTCGCCCGGTCGAGATCATTCAGCGCTCCTGTGCAACTTGGCAGCGATACTACTGCCAGGTGGCATCGAGGTCACTGGCGCGCGCCTCGTCTTGCGGTTCCGGTAATTCATCCCCCCAGCTTGCCGAAAGCCACTTGACACGGACCCTCTTTTGACAGATCGTCGCGCGAACGGACGATGGCCAGCAAGCTCGGCGCGCGGACTGTCTTGTGGAGCTCGCTGGCCATCGTCCTGTCTGGCATCGGGAGTCCAACGGAAGCGAGGATCACCGACATCGTCATCTCGAGCGTTCAGTCGCCGGCGTTCGGCGGCGCCTCGTTCGGGAACGTCGGGAAGTACGAACAACTCGACGGAATGGCGTTCGGCGAGCTGGATCCGAACGGTTCACTAAACGAAATCATTACCGACATCAAGCTCGCACCGCGCAATGCGCGCGGGATGGTCGAGTACTCGATGACCATCTCGATCCTCAAGCCCATCGACATGAGCCGCGGCAATCACACGCTGCTCTACGACGTCGTGAACCGCGGAAGCAAGCGCTCCACGGACCTGAACATCGGCGGCAACGCCACCAACCCCGGCGATGGGTTCCTCGAGAGGGAAGGGTACACGATGGCGTGGAGCGGATGGGAAGGCGACCTCACGGCCGGTATCCGGATCAACCTGCCGGTCGCCAGGAACCCGAACGGGACCGCGATCACCGGGCGGGTGCGGTCCGAGTACGTCTTCGGCTCCCCGGTGAGCACGGAGGATGTCACCGAACCACCCGTCTACGAAGCGGTCAGCACCAGTAACGCCGACGGCACCCTGTCGCGGCGTGTGCATCAACGCGATCCGCGCGAGCTCATCCCGAACGATCAGTGGGCGTTCGCGGATTGTAGGATCGTGTCATTCCCCGGCGTCCCCGATCCGACACGCGTCTGCCTCCAGGGCGGGTTCGACACGAACCGCATCTACGAGCTGCTGTACACCGCCAGAAATCCCACGGTGGCGGGGCTCGGCTTGGCCGCGACACGCGACTTCATCTCGTTCCTGCGCAACAACAGGAACGGCGAGGCTAAAGCGAAGGATAAGGGGAAAAACCATTCGACCGCGCCCACGGCGGGTCCGGCGAACCCGCTGGGCAACGCGATCCATCACGCCATCATCTACGGCACGTCTCAGAGTGGGCGCTGGATCCGCACGTTCATCCAGCTCGGTTTCAACCAGGACGAGAACGGGCGACAGGTGGTCGACGGCGCGATACTGCTCAAGGCCTCCAACCGAGGGGCGTTCAACGTCCGCTTCGCCCAGCCGACCCGGCTGTCGGGGACGCAGCACACCGAGGCGCAGTACCCGGGGGGCGAGTCGCCGTCGACCTGGGGCAAGAGCTATGACAAGCTCTCGGGCATCATGGCGGGGCAGCTCGACCGGTGCCGCGAGTCCCGCACCTGCCCCAAGATCATCCACACCAACACCGACACCGAGTGGTGGCAGGCCCTGATGTCGCTGAACACCACCGACTCCGAGGGCAAGCGCGATGTCAGGCTCCCCAAGGAGGTCCGCATCTACCAGCTCTCCGGCACGCGGCATGGCGGCGGCGACCCGCTCGCGCAGCCACCGGCGGTGCTGCCGGCCCCGCCGAGCGGTTGCCAGCTCCGCAACAACAGCAATCCGACTTTCTGGGCCCAGCGGGCGCTGCTGGTGGCGCTTCGCGCCTGGATCGTCGACGGGACGGAGCCCCCACCGAGCCTCTACCCGACGCTACGAAACGGAACCTTGGTGAGCGCGAGCGAGGTGCGCATCCCGTTCGTCCCGGCCGTGAACTTCAGCCTGCCCGGGCTCCTGAATCCGAAGTTCTACCTCGACCGGGGACCGCAGTTCAACGTGAAGGACATCTCCGGGATCATGGCGGAGCCCCCGGTGGTTGGCGCCGCGTACAACGTGCTCGTGCCGCAGGTCGACGCCGACGGCAATCCGATCGACGGGCTGCGCAACACGAACGTGCAGGTGCCGCTCGGGACCTACACGGGGTGGAACGTCCGCAAGGCCGGGTTCAGCGAGGGCGATGCCTGCGATCTCGATGGCGCCTTCATTCCGTTCTTCAAGACCAAGGCCGAGCGTGAAGCGGCCGGTGACCCGCGCCTCTCACTCGAGGAACGGTATCCGACCCATGGCCACTACGTCGCCGCCATCACCGCCGCGGCGAAGAGCCTCGTCGCCCAACGGTTGCTGCTGGCTGAGGATGCCGCGAGCATCATCGCCGCGGCGCAAGCGGCTGCCGTTCCCTGATTACCTGATCGCGTCTGACGCGTAGGCCCGGCCCTATCCCTTGATCGTGCGGCTGATCCGCCAGGCGATCGCGGAGAAGAGCACGAGCAGGATGCTGAGGAACACGAGCCAGGCGCGCGGGATCTCGGGAAACGCCCCCAGAAGGACGGAGAGCCCGACGGCCGCGACCAGCCCCAGCAGAGAGACGGCCACCACCGCGTGGTCCCGGGGCCGCATCCGGATGTCGCGGAACACGGTCCGCCGAGCGCCGACGGTCTCCGCATAGTTGAACCCCCGGAGCTCCATCGCGAGGGCGATGTCTCGGCTGCGCCGGAGCGCGCCGAGGCCGAGGGGCATGATGGAGATGGCGACGCCACGCAGGAAGACGTACGGGTTCCGGGAGCCGATGGCGCGGTACCCGCGGGCCGACAGGGCGTTTCGAATCACCACGAGCTCCTCCTGCAGCAGCGGGAAGAAACGCATCGCGAAGGCGAACATGAAGGCAACCTTGTAGTTGAGCCCGCTCTGATACATCGCCATGCCCCAGTCGAAGGGATCGGTGGTCATCGAGAACATGATGAACGCGATGCCCATGGCCGCGAGCCGGAACGCCACGAGCAGGCCGGCGTCCCACCCGGGCGTGGAGATCGGGATGACGCCGAGCAGGCGCGCGTCGAAGTAGGGCGGGCCGTCGGTGAGCAGATGGATCAGGACAATGGCCGTCATCAGTGGAAGGAGGAAGAGGATGAACACGAAGTACTCCAGCGGGCTGACGCGGCCGAGGATCCAGATGATCGCGATGATGACCAGGGGCATCACCCAGGGGTGCGGCAGGAGGAACGTCGAGATCAGAAAGCAGACGACGAAGACGAGCTTGGTGCGTGGATCGAGGCGGTGGAGGAACGAGTCGCCAGCCGAGAACTGGTAGAGGAGCTTCATGCGTACACCAGCTTCATACGGACAGGCGCCGAAGGATGGCGTCGCGGGCCTCGGGCACGGTGATGGGCAGGGGATCCAGCCCGAGGATCAGCCCGAGGCGCGCGACGGGCGGCGGACTGATCGCCGAGATCCGGAGCTCCTCGACCCGGGAGAACACCTGGCGGGGCGGCCCGTCGAGTAGCACGCGCCCGTCGTGCATGACGATCACCCAGCGGGCGTACTCGGCCACCAGCTCCATAACGTGGGTGATCGTGAGGATTGTCATGCCCTGGTCGTGGTTCAGCCGCGCCAGGAGATCCATGATCTCGCGCGAGCGCGCCATATCCTGGCCCGTGGTGGGCTCGTCCACGATCAGGATCTGTGGCCGCATCACGATGATGGCCGCGATCGCGAGCCGCTGGCGGTCGCCCCTCGAGAGCTGAAAGGGGTGGAGCTCGCGCTTGTCCCACAGCTCGAGCCGCCGGAGGACCTGCTCGACGGACTCCTGGATCTCGTCGGGGGAGGCACCCAGGTTCTGGAGGCCGAACGCCACGTCGTCCCAGACTCGCTCCCGGAACAGCTGGTGGTCCGGGTTCTGAAAGACGTAACCCACCCGGGTCGCCCGCTGCGCCGGCCGGAGCCGCCACACCTCGGTGTCCGCGACGCGAAGGGTGCCCCGCGTCGGGCGCAGGTAGCCGCTGATGCACCGGGCCAGCGAGGTCTTCCCGCTCCCGTTCTGACCGACAATGGCGGCGAACTCGCCTTTCGGGACGCGAAGCGCCACGCCCTTCAAGGCCAAGATGCGCCGGGGTGCCGGGTACTCGAACTCCAACCCTTCGGCCAGGACGGCCAGCTTGGCCGGAGACGACGATGTCACCCGGCGGTCGTCTCCCCGCGGCCCGGGTCCAGGAGCCCGCGGAGCGCAGCCGTCATCTCCTCGAGCGTGATGGGCGGGACGGCGAGCTTCACCCCCGCTTCGATCAGGCGCGTGCTCAACTCGGCCATCTGAGTCGGCCGGACGCCGGCGGCGTCGAGCAGATCCTTCCGCAGGCAAAACTCGCGCGGCCCCGCGTCGAGGACGATGCGACCTCCGTCCAGGAGAATGAGTCGGTCGGCGTGCTCCACCAGCTCGTCGACCTTGTCCTCGACCATGACGATGGCGTGCTCGTGGTGCTCCGCCAGCCGCCGGACGGCGGCGATCACTTCGGCCGCTCCGATGGGATCGAGCTGAGACGTGGGGTGGTCGAAGAGATAGACCTCGGGAGCGATGGCGTGGACCGCGGCCAGCGCCACCCGCTGCTTCTCCCCGCCCGAGAGGTCGTAGGTGATGCGGTCCTGCAGCTTCTCGATCCGGAAGAACGAGAGCGTCGAGGCCAGCCGCGAGGCGATCTGTGCGCGCGGGAGGCCGCGGTTTTCCAGGCCCCAGGCGAGCTCGTCCCGAACGAGCAGGTTGAAGAGCTGCGCTTCGGGATCCTGGAGCACCAGGCCGACGCGCTCGCTGATGCGAGCCAGTGAGAGCTCCTGCGTGCGCCGACCGTAGATCAGGACGTCACCGCTGATCTCGGCGCCCAGGTAGTGCGGGATCACGCCCGCCAGAAGGTACAGAAGGGTGGACTTCCCGCTGCCCGTGGAGCCGACGATGCCGACGAACTCGCCGGGCTCGACCCGGAAGGAGATGTCGCGGAGGGTCGGGCTCGGGGCAGTCGCGTATCGGACGCTCACGCGGTCGAGCGCGATGAGGGGATCGGCCATGGCGCGCCGGCGAGCCCGCCGCTAGGTTTGCCGCTTCCTGGCGGGGAACATCTTGAAGTAGACGACGCCGACGAGCGCCGCGAGGATCAGCAACGCCAGGAGGCGGATCGGCCCGCTCACCCAGGCGAGCGGGGCCTGGATGACGGGCACCTTGCCCTGGGAGGCGAGGTAGATCCAGGCGAACACGAAGACGACCAGCAGGACCCCGATGATGGCGCCGGTGACGAGAAGCTTCATGACAGCACCCCCGACTTCGCCACGGTGCGAACGAACGCGAAGCCCAGGATCGACGCGGGAACGGCCTCCGCCACCGCCCACAGCCACAGCCCGGCGGTTTGAAGCGCGCTGAACTTGAAGAGGAAGAGCCACACCGGAATGAGGCCGGTCGCCAGAAACAGCTCGGAGACCAGCACCATGGTCAGGTAGGTCGCGAAGCTGATCGGCTGCTTCTTGGCCAGGACGTACGAGGCCATGATCGCCATGGGGATGTTGAACGACCAGTTGATGGTGAAGTGGACGGGCGCCAGTGGTCCCGTCGCGGTCAAGACGGCGATGATCGGGTTGAAGCTGGCCGTGATCAGCGCGCCCGTCATGCCGAAGAAGAAGCAGGCCGTCGTGAACCACATGATCCCGAAGGGCAGCGCGGTCCACGGGATGATGCCCCCGACGGTGGCGGTGTCGAGCCGCTCGGTGATCTGCATGTTGGCGCTGAAGGCGACGGCCAGCAGGACCGACCCGACGATCGATCGCGTATCGGTGCGCCACAGGCTCGGGAAGGGGATCGGCGGAATCGGCTCGAAGAGGCCTCCACGCCTGGCGACGTTCACTGCCGTATTCATGCGTGCCCCCTTTCGCGACTCTGGGTGGTCTGTGCGTTGCGCGCCGCCCGGACACGGCCTAGACGGGTGCCTGCAGCACCGCCGGGTCAATGGCCCGCGGGAGGAATCTCCCGTGCCCCGGGGTCCCGAGAAAGGCCCCTTTGCTGACGATGACCATGCCCCGGGAGATGGTGGTCACCGGCATTCCCACCACGTCCCATCCCTCGTACGGGCTGTACTGCACCTTCATGTGCAGGGTCTGGGGCGACACGCGGAGCCGCGCCGTGGGGTCGATGAGCACGATGTCCGCGTCGCTCCCGGCCGCGATGACGCCCTTTCGAGGGTAGAGCCCGAAGATGCGGGCCGGGTTGGTCGAGGCCACCTGGACCAGCCGGGTGATCGGCAGCCGACGCTTGACGACGCCCTCCGAGAAGAGGAGAGGGATCCGCGTCTCGACGTCGACGCAGCCGGGCGACGCCCGGTCGAACGATTCCGCGCCGGCCCGCTTGTCCTCCACGTCGACGGAGTTGTCGTCCGAGGAGACCGTGGCCAGCCAGCCACCGGCCAGCCCCTCCCAGAGCGCCTCGTTGTCGGCTTCGGTGCGGAGCGGGGGGCTCATCACGTAGTTGTAGCCGTCCGGCCGAGCGTACATCGCCTTGGTGAGCACGAGGTAATGCGGGCACGTCTCGCCGTACACGGGCCGTCCCTCCGCACGGGCCCGGCGGACGGCCGCCACCGCCTCGCCGGCCGCGATGTGCACCACGTAGACGGCGGCCCGCGCCGAGCGGGCCAGGAAGAGCACGCGCCGGATGCACTCCACCTCCGTGAAGGTCGGGCGACTCTGCGGGTAATGGACAGGGGTCCGCTGGCCGGCGGCCAGCAGGCGCGCCGTGCAGTAGTCGACGATGTCGGCGTTCTCGGTGTGGACGGCCGCGATGCCGCCGAGGTCGCGAAGCCGCTCCATCACGTTATAGACGGTCGCGTCGTTGACGTAGAGGTTGACCTCGCGGTAGACGGTGAACATCTTGAAGGACGGCACGCCGTAGGCCACCACCTGCTCGAGCTCCCGCAGCGTGTCGTCGCCGCCGTCGTTGACCACGCAGTGGAAGGCGAAGTCGATGACGGCCTTCCCCTCCGCCTTCTCCCGTCGCTTCTCGACGGCGTCGAGCAGCGGCCCGCCGAGCGTTTTCAGATCGAGGGTGAAGTCGATGATGGTGGTCGTGCCGCCGAAGGCGGCGGCGATGGTGCCACTCTCGAAGGTGTGCTTGCTCTGGCCGAGAAACTCCATGTCGAAGTGCACGTGGGCGTCGATCCCGCCCGGCACGACGTAGAGCCCGCGGGCGTCGATGACCTCGCGCGCCTGGACGGGCTCCGCGGTCTTGAGAAGCCCGGCGATCCGCTCGCCCTGGACGGCCACGTCCGCCTCGAGGACGGTCTCGGGCGTGACGACCTTGCCGTTCCTGATCAGGAGATCGAACACGGCTGGCGCCTCGCAGTCCGTTTCATTTGCGCGGCAAAGCTACTACGCCTGGCGAGACAGAGGCAAGGGGATCAAAAAACTGCTGAGCAGGGCTTCTGCGTTCTCCAGCGGTTATGGGGCACCAATGATTTCTTGCACTTCGGGGTAACCCGATGGCCGCCGCGCCATCTCGGCTCCCGCAGTAGCCGTCTGTTCGGACGCCTTTTCACACGGGCGCCCGTCCGGTGTCTCAAGGGTAGCGGGAAGGGAGGCAGGGGCATGAGCGACGACATCCGGTCCGAGGCGGGCTTTCTCGTCCTGGCTGACATCTCCGGGTTCACCGCGTTCGTCGTTGGGACCGAGCTGGAGCACGGCGCACAGGTCACCGGCGTCCTCCTGGAAGCGGTGATGCGTCGGCTCGCACCGCCGCTCGAGATCCAGGAGCTCGAGGGGGACGCCGTGTTCGCCATCGGCGCCGACGGGGCGCTGCCCGATGGCAGTGTCCTGCCGGCCCTGCTCGCGGACGCGTTCGGCGTGTTCAAGGAGGAGCAGCGGCGAATGGCGGGTGACGAGAGTTGCGCGTGCCGCGCCTGTCGTGACATCCCGAACCTGGATCTCAAGGTGGTCGTCCACCACGGGCACTTCGCCCGGCAGACCGTCGGGGGGCGGGCGCGCGTCGCCGGACCGGACGTCATCCTCGTCCATCGCCTGCTCAAGAACCCGGTCCGTGGGAGCGCCTATCTGCTCCTCACCGCCTCGGCGCTGGAGCGGGTCGGCCTGGATCCCGTCGCCAGCGGGATGCGGCAGCACTTCGTGAGCTACCCCCACCTCGGCGAAGTGCCGTGCTTCGTGGCGGACCTGGAGCCGCTCGCGCGTCGGGATCTCGCGGCAGCGTCCGTCCTGGCGGCGTAAAGTCGCAGTTCAGGGCAGCCGGCGGGCGTCCGTCGCTGCGGTCGCCAGCGCGCACGAGGCTTATCCAGCTGTCGTCGGGCGCCCACTGGCGCGCACTGTCGGTCATGCCAGCCGATACTTCACCCCCGCTCTGACTGCGTGACCTTGCCGGAACACTCCAGATCACCTGCTCGAGGATGCCGGCGCCCATCCCCTCTCGCGAGGTTGATCGGCGCCGGCGTTACTCCCCTCCCTGGCGACCGCTAGTGGCCGTCGGGCGAGGCCGCCACGACGAGCGTGCCGAACAGGCCGTGGTGCTCGCCACCGGGGCCCGCGGTGAAGAAGAGGGTGTTCGTCGGCCCGTTGGCGGCGCCGCCGCTGCCGAAGGCGATTGCCCAGAGGCCGTCGACGGCGATCGGCGACCCGTCGGCGGAGTGGAGCGGGCCGCGGCGCTGGAACTCGCTCTGCCCAGTGAGCTGAGTGGGGTCGAAGGCGTGGATGCGGCCGTTGCCGAAGTTGCCGACGAGCAGGTCGCCGCTGAAGGAACCGAAGTCGGCCGGCGCGAGGGCGAGCCCCCACGGCGAGTTGAGCTGACCCTTGGAAGCGACGCGCCGGAGCCGGTTGCCGGCGGTGTCGAAGGCGTTCACGAACCCATGGCCCTCGCCGGGGACATCGTCGTGCTTGTCCGCGTCCTGCAGTGCGTAGGTCACGTAGATGATGCCGCTGATGTTCCGGATGCCGAAGGGTGCGTAGCCGGCGGGGAGATCGGGGTCGGTGAACGCGTCGGTCGGCATGGTGACGGGGTGGAAGGTGCTGTTGAACACGTCGACGGTGCCCGCGTGGAAGTTCGTGGCGTAGAGGAAGTCGCCAGTCGTCGTGCTCGCAATCGCGAGCCCCTTGTACACGGCGCCGCTCGCCGAGTTGTCCACGGCGATGACTAAGGGAGCCCCCCTGAATCCGGAGATTGTGCCGTCCTCGGCGGCGAAGATGAAGCGGGCCGGGCTCGTGCCCCCGCTGTTGGTCACGACAAAGCCAGTGCCGCCGTTGAACACGACGCCGGTAGGCGTGCCCTGCTGGCCGCCGGCGCCCGGAACCGTGAAAATCGCCTGGATGGCGCCGGTACCGACGTTGTAGAGCGTGGTGCGGCCCGACCCATTGTCGGCGATCCACCACGGCGTGGTCGGGCCGGAAACCAGCCCCCAGGCGTTGACCATGTTGGGATCGGGGTGGTCCGCTGGCACGAACCCGTCGGAGACGAGGTTGTGCTGGGTGTAGAACTGAGCGGCGGCGGGCTGGACACTGCCGAGGCTCAGGACGACCGAGAGCGAGACGATTGCTGAGAGGATCCCTTTGCGCATGTGGCCCCTCCTTCTTTAGGGTGGTGGGTGACACGTCGGACCCCGAATAGGAACCAGGTAACTAGGAGCAAAGTTCCGGCGCCCGCGCTTCTGTCAACCTGAGACACTACCGGCGAGTGGGAGGGAGCGATGGCTGTGCCCGTGGGGCTCAACGTGTGGTCGCGTCTGGTGGAGGCGACCTTTCCGTACCTGGACCGCACCGCCGCGCCCTTCGACTCCCTTTGGCTTCCGGACCATCTCCAATACGCCGGCCATAACGTCGCGGAGGGCTGGAGCCTCTTGGCCTGGACGCTGGCTCGGTATCCCGACAAGCTCTGCGGCCACGAGGTGCTCTGCAACAGCTTTCGCAATCCCGCGCACCTCGCGAAGATGGCTGCGACCCTCCAGGCGCTCTCCGGCGGCCGTCTGGTCCTCGGCATCGGCGCCGGGTGGAACGAGGAAGAGTACCGGGCGTACGGCTGGCCGTTCCCGCCGGCGAGAGTCCGCATCGCCCAGCTGGCGGAAGCGATCGAGCTGATCCGCACGATGTGGACGCAGGCGCCCGCTCATTACAAGGGCGAACACTACCGGATCGAGGGCGCGTACTGCGAGCCCCGGCCGCAGCCCGTCCCACCGATCATGGTGGGCGGCCACGGCGAGCGCTACCTGCTGGGCGTCGTGGCCCGACACGCCGACTGGTGGAACTACCCCTTCCGGGGGCTCGAGACGTACGCGAAGAAGCAGGAGGCGCTCAAGGTCCACTGCCGCGACGTGGGGCGGGACTACGACGAGATTCAGGAGGTCGTCCGCGTCGGCATCCTGATAGGCGCGGACGAGCGGGAAGTCGAGCGTATCAAGGCGAGACCGGAGACACGGCCGCTGGCGGACATCGCTCTGGTGGGAACGCCCGACCAGGTCACCGAGACGCTGCTCTCGATCGTGGCGCAGGGGGCCGACCGGCTAACGGTCAACTTCGCCGACGTGCCGCATCCGGAGGGCACCTGGCTCTTCGCTGCGACCGTCCTGCCGCGGCTGCAGGAGGCGTGATGGGCTCTGCCAGCTCCTTCCCGGCCTCAAGCCGCGCTCAACATCCCCGAATACTTCTGCGGCGCCCACGTCCATTCTCCTCTGCACAGGATCATCATTCTCCGGCGCGGATTCAAAGGAGCTCGTCAGCTCTCCGATACACCGCGCGGTCCAGCCCGCGGAGATGCTTGAGCGCCTCGTTCAGAGGGACGACATCCGCACTGATCATCTCCATGTCGAACAGGTTGACCCTGTGTGGCACCTCCGCCCGGTCGGCGACACACTCCTCGGGAATGATCACCCGGTAATCGTACGAGAAGGCGTCGTCGACGGTCGCTCGCACGCAGCCGGAGGTCACCATCCCGGTGATGATCAGCGTGTCGACGTTGTGGTAGGTCAGCATGCTGTGAAGCTGCGTCCCGAAGAACGCGCTCGGCTTGCCCTTCACGATCACGGGCTCGTCGGGACGCGGCGCGATCTCTGGCGGGATCGCGGCGGACTCGTGGGCGGCGAGGTCGTCGGGCCGACCGAAGATGCCGGGGCAGGAGTCGTACCAGCGCCCGGCCTCGGTGCGGTTGCGAAAGGCGACCATCTTCGTGAAGCACACGGGGATCCCGATCGGCCGGGCCACCTCCAGTAGGCGCGCGATCCCGCGTAGCGCCGCTTGCCCCATCCTCGCGCTACCGAGAGCGAAGCGGTCCTCCACGAACGCCCGCGTCATGTCGACGACGACGATACCCGCCTTCCGCCCCCAGCCGATCGGGTGGCCGAAGTTCGCCTTGCGATACATGGCGAGGTCGCTGTCGGGAATGACGTCCGGGACGTACGCGTTCTGGCGATCGAGCTTCCAATCGGACATCGGTGCTCCTCCTCGGGCGTCAGCCTGCCCGCGTGACGGGATCCGGCGGCCGCCTCTCGTGCCAGCGCGTGGCCTCTTGATAGGCGTGGCCGGCACGCAACAACGTCGCCTCGTCGAACGGCCGGCCCACGAGCTGCAAGCCCACCGGGAGCTCGGCGGCGAAGCCGCAGGGCACGCTGAGCGCCGGGAGTCCGGTGAGATTCCACGGGTAGGTGAACCGCCAGCAGGCGTGGAGCACGTGCTCGGGCTGCCCGTCGACCTGGACGTGGCTCTCCGAAACCTCCCAGGCGCACAACGGCAGCGTCGGGGTTGCCAGCACATCGACGCTGCTGAACGCCGCGCGCACCTCGTCAGTCAACACCCGCCTGAGGCGCTGGGCCTTGAGGAAATCCGTCGCAAAGATGAACTTCCCGGCGTCCATGAGAGCGCGAACTTCGGGCGTGTACTTCGCCCGTCGCTCGGGCAGCCTCAGGTACGGGTCGTGCCAGGCGGTGACGGAGGCCATCTCGGTGACGAGGATGGCGCCGAGCGCCGTGTCCACGTGGGGGATCGAGACGTCCTTGACCTGCGCGCCGGCGCCCTCGAGGTCGCGCAGGGCCTGGCGCACGACTGTCTCGACGCGCCGTTCGATCCGCTCCCAGAAGTGCTCGCGGGGGACTCCGATCCGCATCCCGCGAACGCCCCTCGTGAGCTCGCTCAGATAATCGCCGACGGGCACGTCGGCGGAGGCAGGGTCCCGCGTGTCGTGCCCGGCGATCACGCCGAGCACGAGCGCGGCGTCCTCGACGCGCCGGCTCAGCGGCCCGGCATGATCGAGTGACCACGTGTGGGGCATCACGCCGGCGCGGGAGACGCGCCCGTACGTGGCCTTCAGCCCCACGACTCCCGATAACCCGGCCGGGATCCGGATGGACCCGCCCGTGTCGGACCCCATGGCCATGAAGCAGAGACCCGCAGCCACGGCGGCGCCCGACCCGCCGGACGACAGACCCGGGTTGCGCCGCACGTCCCACGGATTCCTGACGGGCGGGAAGTCGACGCCCCAGGCGGCCTCGCTCATGGTGGTCTTGCCGAGCAAGACAGCGCCAGCTTCCTTCAAGCGCGCCCAGACGGTCGCGTCCTGCGCCGGCATCCGGTCGGCGAACACGCGCGACCCGTTGCGCGTGGCGACGCCCGTCGTGTCGTAGTTGTCTTTGAGGCCGATCGGGATGCCGTGGAGCGGGCCGCGGTAGTGGCCGGCCTTGATCTCGCGCTCCGCCCGCTGCGCCTCCTGCAGCGCGTGCTCGGCGTCGACAGAGACGAAGGCATGCACCACCGGGTCGACGCGTTCGATCCGCTCGAGGCAGGCACGCGTGAGCTCCACGGGCGACACGGCGCCAGCCTTCACGGCCGCCGCCGCCTGGGCAAGAGACTGCCAGGGCCACTCCGATGACGCGGCCATCGCGGTCGGCTACACCCAGGGCTCGACGCGAAAGGTGAGGATCGGCTCGAGGTCGTCGGGGAGATCGAGGGCGCGGAGCTTCTCGATGTCTTCCACGATGCCCTCGAGGATCGACGCGACCGCGGCGAGGTCGGCCGCGGACAGCGGGTAGCCGGCCAGGTCGGCGACCGGGGCGAGCGGCGGCGTTTCCATACGTCGACGATCCTCAGTACCAGCCACGGCTCATTTGCGCGCCCAGCATCTCGTCGTAGACGTCGGTGCGCCGATCGCGAAGAACCTGGTTGTACTCGTTCCAATTGCGCTTGCGACGTGCGTCGGCCAGGTTCACCTCGGCGTAGATGATCTCCTCGCGGTCGGGGCTGGCCGGGCCGCCGATGGCCCAGCCCGTGTAGCTCACGATGATGCTCTGGCCGATGAACGGCTGACCGCGCTCCACGCCGATCCGGTCGGCGGCGGCGACGAAGACCGAGTTCGCGTGGGCGGCCGCCATGCAGAGAATATTCGCCATCGCCTCGCGCTGCTCCTCCTGGCCCGGGATCGGCACCCAGTTGGTGGGGATGCAGACGATGTCCGCGCCCTGGAGCGCGCAGAGCCGATAGCTCTCGGGGAACCACCCGTCGTAGCAGATGAAGGTGGCGATCCGGCCGAGCGGCGTCCGGAACACCGGGAACCCCACGTTGCCGGGCTCGAAGAAGAGGTTCTCCTCGTTCCAGAGGTGCACCTTGCGGAACGTCCCGACGTGCCCGGAGGGGCCGATGACGACCGCGGTGTTGTAGAGCGCCTGCCCGTCGCGCTCGCCAATGCCGGCCACCAGATGGAGGCCGTGCTTGCGCGCGACGTCTTTCCACGCCTGACAGGTCGGTCCGTTCGGGATCTCTTCCGCGAGAGCAAAGGCTTCGTCACGCGACTCGAAGACGTAACCCGAGTTGCAGAGCTCAGGCAAGACGACCAGCCGCGCGCCGCGCGCCGCGGCCTGCTCGACGCGCTCGAGCGTCCGCCGCACGTTCCGCTCCTTTTCGCCGACGACCGGCTCCATCTGCACGCAGGCGATCTTCACCACGGCCTCGTCACGCGTCTTTGGCTCGCTCATGCGCCCCTCCGCTGCGCCGTCAGCAGTACCGGCTCCCTCCAGCGCGCCGTCAGCAGCACCGAGAGCATCGCGCACGACGGCCCCCCAGGGCAAGGGCTGTCGCGCTATACTCCGCGGGACCGATGGCATCGTCCGCCCGCTACTTCGCCCTCCTCGCTGCGCTGCTCGCGGCGAGCCCGCTCGTGCTCGGGGAGTACGCACAGCAGATCTTCTCGCAGGCGTTCTTCTTCGCCATCGCCGCGGTCACGGTCGACCTCCTCTGGGGCTATACGGGCATCCTGACGTTCGGGCAATCGGCCTTCTTCGGCGTCGGCGTCTACACGGTCGCCATCGCGCTCGCCTACTACGTCGAAGGGACGCTCGCCACGGCCGCCGTCATGCTCGGCGCGATGGTGGCGGCGGCCTTCATCGGCGCCGCCGTCGGCTGGCTCTCCTTCTTCGACCGCGCGTCGCCCATCTACGTCGCGATCGTCACGCTCGCCCTGCCGGTCGTTTTCACGCAGGTCATCCTGAGCGGTGGAGCCTACACCGGATCGAGCAGCGGTCTCCCGATTCCCGTGCCGGCACTCTCGATCATGCAGTGGTACTGGATCTCGGGAGGTCTCTTGCTCCTCGTCGCTCTCGTCTCGTACGTGTTCGTCTCGAGCGACACCGGGCGCATCCTCGTCGCCATTCGCGAGAACGAGGAGCGCTGCCGGTACCTCGGCCTCAGGACCTCGCGCCTGAAGATCTGTCTCATGGCCGCCTGCAGCGGGGTCGCGGCGCTGGCCGGCGCGGGCTACGTGCTGTTCGGCAGCGTCGCCGCCCACTCGTATGGCGACTTCGTGTTCGGCACGGAGCTGGTCGTCTGGACGGCCCTCGGCGGGCGCGGGACCTTGCTCGGGCCGATTCTCGGCACGGTTGGCGTCAACTATGTGTCCGCGGTCCTCGGCGGCAACCTGCCGTTCGTCTGGCTGCTCTTCGTCGGGTTCGCGTTCGTGCTGATCGTCGTGTATCTCCCCCAGGGGCTCGTCCCGGCGATCGGCAGTTCGCTCTCGCGCGTGACGCGCGCCGCCGGGCGAGACGCAGTCGTCGGCAGCAAAGGCGCGAGCGCCGCGAAGCCCCAGGTTCGAGCCGCCGCGACCACGCGCGGCGTGCGGCAGGGGAGCGCGACGACCGGCGCGGAGACGGGGACACTGGTCCTGGAGCTCCGCAGCGTGAGCAAGCGATACGGCAGCCTTCAGGTGCTCGACGGCGTCAGCCTTCAGGCCCGCCGCGGCGAGGTCGTGGGGATCGTGGGCCCGAACGGCGCCGGGAAGACGACGCTCCTGCGCTGCATCGCCGATGGCCGCGAGCGGTCGAGCGGCGACATCTTCGTCAACGGCCGCCCCATCGCGAGGCTTCCACCCCAGGAGTGCGTGGCGCTCGGCGTCAGCCGGAAGTTCCAGACGCCGAACGTGTTCGACGCCTTGTCCGTCCTGGACTGCCTCCGTGTCGCGCGCTCGTACCGCGCGTCCACCTCGCTGTGGCGGAGATCGCATACGGTCGACCTCCCGGAGCCCGCTCTCCACGCGGTGCACGTCTCAGGGCTCCTCGCCCTCCTCGACGAGCCCGCGGCCCACCTGTCTCACGGCGCAAAGCAGGCCCTCGAGCTCGCGATGGTGCTCGCGCTGGAGCCGACGGTCCTGCTCCTCGACGAGCCGACGGCCGGGCTCACGCGCGAGGAACGCACGGCGATCGGCAGCGTGCTGACGGAGCTGGCGCAGAGTCACCGGCTCTGCATCCTCCTGATCGAGCACGACCTCGACTTCGTCCGAGAGATCAGCACGCGGCTCGTCGTCCTGCATGTGGGGAAGGTCCTCGTCGACGGGCCACTCGCCGAGGTGGCCGAGTCGGAGGTGATCCGCGAGATCTACGTCGGCGGAGGGACGAGGGCCTGAACGCGGAGAGGCCTGAGCGCTCCGCCCTCGCCGTCGAGGGGCTCCAAGGGGGTTACGCCGACTCCGCCGTGCTCCGCGGCGTGACGCTCGACGTGCGCCCGGCGGAGATCTTCACGATCCTCGGCAAGAACGGGATGGGGAAGACCACGCTGCTCAAGACGCTGATGGGACTCCTTCCCGCTCGCGGCGGCCGCGTGGAGGTCCTCGGCGCGGACGTGAGTCGGTGGGCTCCGTACCGAATCACGCGGCTCGGCGTGAGCTACGTGCCCCAGGAGAAATCGATCTTCCAGGATCTCTCCGTCGAAGAAAACCTCAGACTCGCGCTGCGGGAGCTGTCCGAGTTCACCGACCGGCTCGACGCCGTGGCCCGGTGGTTTCCGATCTTGAAGGCGCGGCACCGGCAGCGCGCGGGCACGCTGTCGGGTGGCGAGCAGAAGATGCTCCTGATCGGCCGGGCGTTGCTGACGCGGCCACGCCTGGTCCTCGTCGACGAGATCAGCGAGGGCCTCCAGCCGGCGATGGTCACGAGGCTCAAGGAGGTGCTGACGGAAGAGCGGCGCGCGCGCGGGCTGACGATCGTGCTCGTGGAGCAGAACGTCGACTTTGCCCTGGCGCTCGCCGACCGGTACGCGGTTCTGAAGGTGGGAAGCGTCGTGGAGACCGGACGCACTGGAGATGCCGGGGCGCGGGAGAGGATCGAGCGACACCTCGTCCTCTAGACGACTTCACAGAACGTAGACGGCCTCACAGAAAGGAGAGCGTGACATGCGAGAGAGATGGACGGATCAGAGATCGCGATCGCTGGCGGCCCTGCTCGTGGTGCTGATGGTGGCGATGCTGCCGGCCGGAGCCGTGCAATCGCAGGACAAGAAACCGATCGTCATCGCCGTGCCGGTCGGCCTGAGCGGCGTCAACAGTGTCGTGGCGCCGGCCGTGGTCCAGTCGGGTGAGCTCGCGGTCGAGGAGATCAACGCCAGGGGCGGCGTCCTCGGCCGGAAGCTCCAGCTGGTTCCGCTCGACGACGAGAGCGGGCCCGCCGGTGCCGTGAAGGCCTTCAACACGGCGATCCGCCAGCACAAGGCGGACACCATCATCACGATGGAGACGAGCGCGGCCCGGAACGCCGGGGCGCCCATCGCCGAGCGGGCGAAGACGCTCTTCATCTACACGTCCTTCTACGAGGGCCGAGCCTGTGGCAAGACCCTCTTCGTCAACGCCTGGGTGCCCGAGCAGGTCGTGCCGCCGCTCATCAAGTTCATGACCGACGAGAAGAAGGTCAAGAAGTGGTTCGCCGTTGGCAGCGACTACGCCTTCGGCCGCGGGATGATCGAGGCCGCCAAGAGCACGATCAAGGGGGTGGGGGGCACGATCCTCGGCGAGGAGTACCAGCCGCTCCAGCAGTCGGACTGGACGGCGATCATCAGCAAGATCCGCGCGGCCAACCCGGATGGCATCATCTACTCGACGTCTGGCGGCGGCCCGAACATCGACTTCATGAAGCAGTTCAAGGCGGCGGGGCTCAAGATGCCGGTCGGGAGCCTCTCGATCGACGAACTGACCGCCGAGGCGGGCGGCAACGCGGCGGAGGGCGTCTACTACACGGGCGATTACTTCACGGGCCTCGACAACCCCGAGAATAAGAAGTTCCTCGACGCGATGAAGAAGAAGTTCGGCGCCGGTCTCAAGACCCCGAACTCGCTCTCGGAGCCGGAGTACGACGGCGTCTACGCCTATGCCATGGCCGTGGAGAAGGCGGGGACCACCGACGTGGACAAGCTCGTTCAGGTGCTGCCGACCATCGTCTTCAAGGGGCCACGCGGGCAGGTCCAGATGAACAAGCAGCACCACGCACCGCTGCCGGTCTACCTGGCCCAGGTGCAGGCCGACGGCAAGACCAAGGTCCTCAAGAGCTTCGGGCTCGTCGATCCGGGCAACCAGTGCCCTAACCTGAAATAGGGGCGGATCGGGGCAGGGGACCGAGCGCGTGTTCACTACCCAGCTCCTCGACGTCGTCACGACGGCTGGCGTCCTGTACATCGTCGCGCTCGGTCTCCTGATCGTCTACGGCGTCCTCAAGATCATCAACCTGGCGCACGGCGCCTTCCTCGCGGTCGGCGCCTACGCCGGTGTCGTCACGACGGGGCTCGGCTGGAACCCGTGGACGGCGCTCCTCCTCGCGTTCGTCATCGGCGTCGCCGTCGCGGCGCTGGTCGAGTGGCGGGTTCTCCGCGGGCTCTACGCCCGGCCCCTCGACACCATCCTCGCCACGTGGGGTCTCAACATCATCGTCGTGCAGCTCATCACCCTCTACTTCGGCCGGGAAATCCACTTCGCCGAGAGCGCGATCGGACGGGCCATGAACGTGGGCGGGGTGACCTACTCCGAGTACCGTCTCGTGCTGCTGCTGCTCGCGGTGGTCCTGGGCGTGGCCGTGTGGCTCGTGATGCAGCGAACGCAGATCGGCATCGTGGCGCGTGCGGTGATCATGAACGAGGAGCTGGCGCAGGCGCTCGGGATCAACACCCGGCTCGTACGGTTCGTGACCTTCGGCCTGGGGGCCGGGCTCGCCGCTCTTGCGGGCGCGCTCCTCACCCCGCTCATCAGCGTCCACCCGAACCTCGGGGTCCCCTGGCTCATCAACGCCTTCATGCTTGTTCTGGTGGCGGGGGTCTCGCTCCTGAACCTGGCGCTTGCCGCGCTCGTTCTGGGCGGCGCCCAGGTCCTCGTCAGCTCGTATGGCAACCCGGTGCTCGGCAGCCTCACGATCGTGATCCTGGCCGTGATCATTCTGCGGTTCCGCACGATCACGGCCTGAGCGGGGCTCACCGCCGCGCGAGAGAGGCGGGCCTTCGGCTAGTCTCGAGCCTGCCCGCGATAGCTCCAGGGATCTTTGGCGTCGAGCGCCTCCTCGGCTTGCGGCTTTGCCACGTCCGTGCGCTCGATGGACAGGACCGCGAGGCCAAGACGCTTCAGGTTGGCCCGGAGCTCCTCGAGCGTCTTGTCGATCTGGTCTCCTGGCAAAAGCATCGCGCCGGTCTCGACGGTCGCCCTGATCTTGGCAAGCGTGAAGTTCCCTTCCATAGGCCGTCCCCCGGTCAAGCAGGAGGAGCATATTCGATGCCCGACGTGCCGGTGGCAATTTTCGCAACAACGATTGTGCGACAGGTATTTCTAGACCGGAGGAGTGTCGAAGGGGGTGCCATCCTGACGCCATCGCAGTACAAGCCGGCACGGCAATCTCTGTGACCGAGCGGCTCCACGAGGCCACGGCGCTGATCCTGCTCGGGAGCCTCGTGGCCAGCGGACGGATCACGTTGCGGAGGATCGACGGCTGGCGGAGAATCGCCGCTCTGAGGAGGACGCTTGGAGCTGTTCATCTTTGGACGTTTTCATGCGCGCCCTGGAGACGAGAGCGCCGTGGAAGAGGCGCTCCGGAACGTCGTTGGTCCATCCCGTGAGGAAACTGGCTGCCTGAGCATTCAGGCGTTCCGCTCGACCCGTGACCCGCGCCTTTTCTACATCCATTCACGCTGGGTGGACGAAGCTGCATTCGACCATCACGCGGGCCTGCCGCATACGGTGCGTTTCATCGAACGGGTGCAGGCTCTGATCGATCACCCGCTCGATGTGACGCGGGCGAGGCTCGTCGGGTGATCTTGCGCGTAGGAGCAGCCCAAGCGGTCGGTCGCCGATGATGATAGGCCGAAGCTCCCGCCGGTAGCGCGCCCGTAGGACGTCAGCACTCAACGGCACGACCTTCACCAAAATGGGCGACGTCTTCGCGATCGACGGGGGAGAGTTCCGTCAGGCGCTACGGCAGAGTCCATCACAACTCTTGTAATACCAACCGGGTACGAGCGGTGAAGCGAGCGTACATCGCGCGGTTGACACGAGGGACCCGCCTGTGCAGTTTATCCTTACCGTGGAGGAGCCATGAAGACGACGCTGACCTGGAGCACGGTCGCGCTAGTCCTGCTCGCCCTCGCCGCGGGCGGCAGCGCTCTCGGGCCAACGCCCGCGGGCGCGCAGGCGAAGCCGGTGGTGTGGAGCCTGCCGACGGTCGCGGCCCCGAGCTACTTCCACACCGTCAACTACAACGCGCTCGCCGCCAGGGTGAAGGAGAAGTCGGGGGGGCGGATGGAGATCCGCGTCCACCCGGCCTCCTCGCTCTACCCCTCGGCCGAGCTGATCCCCGCGGTCCTGGACGGGCGGACCGAGCTCGGCACCGTCCTCGCGTCGTACCTCACCGACGTCCTCCTGGAAATCGGCCCGCTGGAGCTGCCCTTCATGACCGGGAGCGTGGAGGAGCACAAGAAGGCGGCGCTGCAGCTCCGCCCCTTCTATACGGAGCGGTTCGCGCGGCAGGGCCTCAAGCTCCTCTCGATCCACGCGTGGCCGTCGCAGCAGATCTTCTCCACCGTGCCCATCCGCAGCGTCGCCGACTGGAAGGGCAAGAAGATCCGCGTGTACGGGGCCGACTCCGCCAACATCGCGCGCCTGCTCGGCGCCGCCCCCGTCAACATCAATTTCGGCGAGGTGTACTCGGCCCTCGAGAAGCGGACCGTGGACGGGGCGATGACCTCCGCCACCAACGCCGAGCCGATGAAGTTCTTCGAGGTCGCCAAGTACCTCGACTACTGGTACCTCGCCGGGGCCGCCATGGAGTGGCTGGTGGCGAACCAGAAGGCGTGGGACGCGCTTCCCAGGGACCTCCAGCAGGTCGTGCTCGACGCGCTGAAGGAGACGAACCTCGAGGAGAAGGAGTGGCAGGACGCCATCGCGGCGGACGAGCGGGCGCGCAAGCGCCTGCCCGAGCTCGGCATGACGGTCGTCGATCCTCCCAGGGAGGAGATCGAGAAGGCACGCAGGATCGCCCAGGGCGCCTGGGACATCTGGCTCCAGCGCACGGGCGCCGACGGCAAGCGCGCCCTCGAGCTCGCCCTCAAGGCGCTCGGGCGGTGATCGGCCGCGCGGCCGGCGTCGCGTCGCTCGTCGCGGGCTTCGCCACGCTCGCCATCGTCCTCCTCATCTCGTGGGACGTCACCATGCGGTCCTTCTTCGACCGGCCGCAGCTCTTCGTGGACGAGGTGGCGAGCTTCCTCGAGGTGCTCGTGATCTTCGGTGGCGCCGCCTACACCTTCCGCGCGGGGGGCCACGTGCGCGTCGACCTGATCACGGGGCTGGCGCGGCCGTCGGCTCGGGCCTGGCTGCGGGTGGCCACCCTCACGCTCGGCGTGGCCTTCCTCGCTGTCGTCATCTGGGTGACCACGCAGTCCGCGCTCACGGCCTATCGCTACGGCCGCGTCTCGGCGGTCATGCTGTATCCACTCTGGGCGCCGATGCTCTTCATTCCCGCCGGCCTGGCCCTCATGGCCCTCACGATGCTCGCCGCGCTGGTCTGGCAGGTGAGGACGACCCTCGGCGCTCGATCCGCCCGCGGCGAGGTGACTCCACCGGGCGACGCGTGACACCCCTGAGCGACGCGTGAGCGAGTCCGCCCTCGGCGGCGTGCTGATCGGGCTGATGTTCGTCCTGTTCGCCGCCGGCGTCGAGGTGTCGATCGCGCTCGGGATCGTCGGCATGCTGGGTCTCCTCTGGCTCAAGGGGTTCACCATCGGGCTCGGCGTGGTGGGCTCGATCGCCTGGTCGAACGCGTCGAGCTTCTCGTTCCTCGCGGTGCCGCTCTTCGTGTTCATGAGCGGCATCCTCCTGCACTCGGGCATCGGCAAGGGGCTCTACACGGCGGTGGCGCGCTGGGTGTCGTTTCTCCCCGGCGGGCTGGCGGTGGCCAGCATCTTCTCGTGCGCGATCTTCGCGGCGATCTCCGGCTCGAGCGTGGCGACCGCCGCCACGATCGGGCTGATCGCCATCCCGGAGATGGAGCGGCGCGGCTACGCGCGGCCGCTGATCTTCGGCTCCCTGGCCGCGGGCGGGACGCTCGGCATCCTCATCCCGCCCTCGATCCCCATGATCATCTACGGCGTCATGACGGAGACGTCCATCGGCCATCTCTACGCGGCGGGGATCGTGCCGGGGGTGGTTCTCGCCCTGCTCTTCGCCGGTTTCGTCGTCGGCTACGCCGTGCTCTGGCCGGACGCGGCGCCGCGCGTCGCCGAGGACCGGGGCGGCGTTCTGGACAAGCTGCGGTCGATCTACGAGGTGGCGCCGGTCGCGCTCCTGATCGTGGTGGTGCTCGGCTCGATGTACGCCGGGATCGTCACGCCGACGGAGGCGGCGGCGGTCGGCTCGCTGGTGAGCCTGCTCCTGGCTGCCGCGTTCCGCCGCCTCACGTGGCGCACGCTCCGCGACGCCTTCCAGGCCACGATCCGCACGACGTCGATGGTGATGCTCATCATCATCTTCGCGTCGATCTTCTCCCACGTGATCGCGCTCATCGGCGCCCCCAAGGCGCTCTTCGGCCTGGTGGTCGGCCTCGGGCTGCCGCGGTGGGCGTTCTTCGCGGCGCTCTTCGCCGTCCTCCTCGTCATCGCCTACGCGCTCGAGGAGCTGTCGGTGATGATCATCATCCTGCCGATCCTCTTCCCCCTCGTCACCGGGCTCGGCTTCGATCCCATCTGGTTCGGCATCATCATGGTGTTGTGGCTGGAGATCGGTCTCATCACGCCACCGGTCGGCCTGAACCTCTTCGTCATCCAGACCCTCATGCCGGGCACGACGGCGCGGGACATCACGCGCGGGACGACGCCCTACGTCGTGCTGATGGTGGCGCTGGTGGCGCTGCTGTTCGTGTTTCCCGAGCTCGCGCTGTGGCTGCCGCGGCACACGGCGCCGCGGTGATTGTACTGAGCCTGTCTGCGTCAGAAGCGAAGCGCGAGTCCCGCGGAGACGCCCCAGTCGGCCGAGCCTTTCGACAACCCCCTGGTGACCGCCCCCGTCAGCTTCAGCGCCGGCAAGAGGCCGAATTCCGCCCCGACGCGAACGTCGAGGGGATCCTCCTGACCCGGCGCGATGGCCGTCGCCCCCTCGAGAAACCCAAACACGGAAACGGGCCCCAGGGCGTAGGCAGGTCCGAGGCTCCATCCGAACGAGTTACGGAGATCCGAGCCGGGCGGGCTCCCGATGAAGGTGTACGACAGGCTGAGATAGCCGAACAGGCCGTGAATGAGACGCTTGCTCAGGTCGACGCCGATGGTCTCGTCATACTCGCCCGTTCCGAGCCCGCGATTCTCATCCGCCGTCGGGAACTTGATCTTCACATAGGGCGCGATCTCGGGGATCAGGGCCTTTTCTTCGAGGATGGCGTAGGACACCTTCAACAGGACGTCCCCGATCCCCTCCTCAGTGGTAGAGCGGCCTGGCCGAGCGAGCTTGCCTTTCTCCTCTTTCCGTGACGCGACTCCACCACTGGTGATGATCACGTTCTGGGTGTCCTGGTAGACGAACGGCACGGTCACGCTCAGCCAGAGCCGGTCGAGTGGACTCACGCCCAGCGTGAAGGGCACGTAGACGATCGTGGTGTCCTTCCCCGTCCCGTAATCCCCGACCGAGTAGTTCACGGAGGTCGACAACGACACCCGGGGGTGATCCTCGGCGAGGGCTGATGTGACGCCGAGGAGCATGAGAACGACTCCCATCAGGATGCCGCGGTACCGCATGCCCTCTCTCCGTCCGATGGGTTGCGGGCGTCCCGAGCGATCAGCGTCCGGGCTTTTCCGTTCGCGCCGGCTTCTCCAGCCGATCGATCCGCGCTGGCTTTTCGGGTCTCTCAGATTTCTCGACCTTTGCCAGCTCAGCCTTCGCTAGCTTCGCGGCCTCGGGATCGCGGCGCTCGAAGCTCCTCACGACCTGTCCCAGATTCTTCTGCGTCAGCAAGCCCTGGGCCTTCATCGCCTTGAAGACCTGACCCCAACCCTTGTGACCCTGTCTGAGCTCCGCGATCTGTTCCTGGGTCAGCGTCTTGGGGCTCTCGGCCTGGTAGAGCGCCTCGACAATCTTCTGTCCTCCAGGTGAGAGCTGAGCCAACGCACCCGTGCTCGTCGCTTGGGCCCATGCGCTGGCCGGAACCAACCAGAGCGCCAGCACGGCGCCGAGCACCCCGGCCTTCAAGACTCCCATTTCCTGCCCCATGTGGTTCCTCCTCGAGGTTGAACGACTTGAAGGCTTCCGAGTCACGAAGCCTGCCTCATCACTGGTGCAGCCGCCGTACCAAGTCCCACCATGACGCATTGCAGAAGCGGAATTGACTGCTAAGGCAGCCACTTCGAGAGGCCTCGAGCGAAGCGGCTGGCACGCGCACCTGCCCTCACTTGACAGTCCTGCACGACACCAGGTGTCATTTACACGTCACGGCAGGCTGGCGAGAATGCCGCGCGTTCAAGGAAACGGGGTTCGCGTGCACTACGAGTCGGCGGGAGCCGGTGCGCCCGTCGTCTGCCTCGTCCACGGCACCGGTGGGACCGGCGGCGTCTGGACGCGCCAGCTGGAAGGATTGGCCGACGTGGCGCATGTCATCGCGCCGGACCTGCCGGGACACGGCCAGTCGGGCGGCGCTCCGCGCGCGAGCATCCGGGAGTGCGTCGCTTTCGTCGCGGGCTTCCTCGACGCCCTGTCCGTGCGGCGCGTCGTCCTGGGCGGGCACTCGATGGGGGGCGCTGTCGCTCAGGAGTTCGCGCTCACGTACCCGGAGCGCGTGGACGGTCTGATCCTGGTCGGGACCGGCGCCCGTCTCCGAGTCCTGCCGCGGCTGCTCGAGCTGCTGGCAACCGATGACCCCGAAGGCGTGAGCCTGCTGATGCGGATGGCGGTCAGCCCGACGGCCCCGACCGCACTCAGGGCATCGCTGGATCGTGCGATGGCCGCCAATCCCGAGGGCGTGGTCCTGGGGGATCTGAGAGCGTGCGACGCCTTCGACGTGATGACCCGGATCGACACCATTCGCGCTCCGACCCTCGCGATCTGTGGCGAGGAGGATCGGCTCACGCCGCCCAAGTACTCGAGGTTCTTCGGTGAGCGGATCGCCGGCTCGCGCGTCGTCGTCGTGCCGGGCTCGGGCCATTACGTCCAGGTCGAGCAGGCCGAGGCCACCACCGCCGCACTGCGTGAATTCGTGCAATCTTGTTGCCGTCGGTGAGGAATTCCCCTACCTTGAGGCGGCGACTGGAGCCACCGATGCGTGTGGTCGGGAGGGTCACGGCATGACAACGAGAAGATTGGTCTCAGGCGTGTCGGTCGGCTTCGTGGGAATCGCGCTCGCCCTGTCCGTGGCCGTGTCCCTCATCGGCTCGACCGCCCAGCAGGCCGTCAGCGAATCGATCCGCATCGACGACGACGACATCGGCGGCGTGGTCACGGGCCCGAACGGACCAGAACCCGGCGTCTGGGTGATCGCAGAGACGGCCGACCTCCCCACGCGATTCGTCAAGATCGTGGTCACCGACGACCAGGGCCGCTACGTGGTGCCCGACCTGCCGAAAGCGACGTACAGCGTGTGGGTGCGCGGCTACGGGCTGGTGGATTCGCCGAAGGTTCGAACCGAGCCGGGCAAGATCGTCAATCTGAAATCAGTGGTGGCGCCGAATGCGGCCGCGGCGGCGGAATACTATCCGGCGATCTACTGGTACGCGATGCTCAAGGTTCCGGACAAGAGCGAGTTTCCCGGCACGGGCCTCGGCGGCAACGGCATCCCGGTGACGCTGAAGAGCCAGGCCCAGTGGCTGGACGTCGTCAAGACCAACGGCTGCTACACGTGCCATCAGCTGGGCAACAAGGCGACGCGCACGATCCCGAAGGATTTGGGCCACTTCACTTCCTCGACCGAGGCGTGGGCGCGGCGCATCGTCTCCGGACAGGCCATGACGCAGATGACGAACAACATCGGCAGGCTCGACGCTCGGCGGGCGCTGGCGTTGTTCGCCGACTGGACCGATCGGATCGCCGCCGGCGAGCTGCCGGCCTCCAAGCCGACGCGGCCCCAGGGGATCGAGCGCAACGTCGTCATCACCCTCTGGGACTGGGCCGGTCCCAAGGACTATCTGCACGACGAGGCGTCGACCGACAAGCGCAACCCGCGGGTCAACGCCAACGGCCTGATCTACGGCGCGACCGAGGAGAGCCGGGACCTCTTCCCGGTGCTGGACCCGGTGAGCCACAAGGCGACCCAGGTGAAGATGCCGGTGCGCGATCCGAACACGCCCTCGTCGAAGCAGAATCCAATGACGCCGTCGCCGTACTGGGGCGACGAACCGATCTGGGACAGCCAGACCAGCATGCACAACCCGATGTTCGACGAGAAGGGCCGGGTCTGGTTCACCTCGCGAGTCGGTGCGCCGGCGAATCCCGACTTCTGCAAGAGAGGATCGGACCATCCGTCCGCCAGGCTGTTCCCGGTCGACCAGTCCAACCGCCACCTCTCCATGTACGACCCGAAGACCGGGAAGATCACGCTGATCAGAACGTGCTTCCCCACGCACCACCTGGTGTTCGCGGAGGATGCCGACAACACGCTGTGGACCAGCGCCGGCGGGCCGCAGAGCGGCGTCATCGGCTGGCTGAACCGGAAGATGTTCGAGGAGACCGGCGACGAGGCGAGATCGCAGGGGTGGACGGCGCTCATCCTCGACACCAACGGCAACGGCAAGCGGGACGACTACGTGGAGCCCAACCAGCCCCTCGATCCGACCAAAGACAAGCGGGTCGTGGCGGCCTTCTATGGCATCGCCGTGAGTCCCGTCGACGGGACGATCTGGGGCACCGTGCTAGGTTTCCCGGGTTACGTCATTCGGCTCAATCCGGGACCGAATCCGCCGGCGACCGCGTTGGCGGAAGTGTTCGAGCCGCCATTCCCGGGATACGGGCCGCGCGGCATGGACGTCGATCGGAGCGGCGTCGTCTGGACGCCGCTGTCGAGCGGACATCTCGCGAGCTTCGACCGTCGACGGTGCAAGGGGCCGCTCAACGGCCCCACCGCGACCGGGCAGCACTGTCCCGAAGGCTGGACGCTCCATCCGTTCCCCGGGCCACAGCTCCAGACGGTGACGGATCCCGGCAGCGCCGAGGCCACCTATTACACCTGGGTCGATCAGCACGATACGTTCGGCCTGGGTACGAACGTGCCCATCGCCACCGGCAACGCCAACGAGGCGTTGCTGGCCTTCGTGAACGGGAAGTTCGTCACCCTTCGCGTCCCGTATCCCATGGGCTTCTACACCAAGTGGATGGATGGGCGCATCGACGATCCGAATGGAGGCTGGAAGGGCAAGGGACTGTGGGCGACCTACAGCACCCGAGCGCCCTTCCATATCGAGGGCGGCAAGGGAACGACGAGCAAGGTCGTGAAGTTCCAGCTTCGTCCCGATCCGCTCGCGCCTTGAAGCGCACCGTCCGGAGCCGGAGAAGGAGGTGAGCGAAATGTCAGTCATGTGTGCGAAGGCCGCGTGTAAGGCGACGACGGGGATGTGCGCCCACGAGAAGACGGGGGCGGTCGTGGTCGGGCTGATCGTCGTCGGCCTCGTCGCGGGCAAGGCATTGAGTCTCTTCTGAGGCGGCCCGCCGGGGGTCCCGTGTGGGGCAGCTCCGACGGGACCCCACTCTTACGACGCGTCGCGAGGAGGGGGAGCATGGCAACCGACCCGAAGCACCTCGACAGCCGGCGCAGCTTCCTCCGCAAGGGCGCGATGATCGCCGGCACGGCCCTCGCCGGCCCGGGCATCGCGCGGAGCGCGCGCGGGGCTCCGCTCGAGGTTCCGCCCACGGCCAAGGAGATGGGCCGGCCGATCCCGCCGACCGCCTACGGCGTGCCCTCCAGGTTCGAGGGCCACGTGGCGCGTCGTCGCACGGACGTGTTCGTGAACCGCCAGAACTGGTCCGACTGGAGCATGACGCCGCTCCAGCATCAGCACGGGATCGTGACGCCGAACGGCCTGATCTTCGAGCGGCATCACGCGGGCGTTCCCGACATCGACCCGAGCACGCACAAGCTCGCGATCCACGGCATGGTGAAGCAGCCGCTCCGCTTCACGATGAACGACCTGCTGCGCTACCCCGCGGTCTCGAAGTTCCACTTCCTCGAGTGCTCCGGCAACACGCTGGCCGACTGGACGAAGGCGGCCTCGACGACGGTCCAGCAGACGCACGGCCTGCTCTCCGGCGCCCAGTGGACCGGGGTCCCGGCCGCGTGGCTGCTCGATGAGGCGGGCGTGCAGCCGGGCGCAACGTGGGTGCTGTTCGAGGGCGCCGACGGCGCGAGCCACACGCGCTCGATCCCGGTCGACAAGGTCATGGACGACGTGCTGCTGGTCTACGCCCAGAACGGCGAGATGCTGCGGCCGGAGCAGGGCTATCCGCTGCGGGCGCTCATCCCCGGCTGGGAGGGCAACGTGTCCGTGAAGTGGCTCCGCCGTATCAAGGTCGGCGACCAGCCGTGGAACTTCAGGAGCGAGACCGCCCGGTACACCGACCCGATGCCCGACGGCAAGTGGCGGCAGTTCAGCTTCGTCATGGAGTGTAAGTCGGTGATCACCCGACCCTCAGGCGGCATGAAGCTCGAGCGACCGGGGCTCCACGAGATCCAGGGGTTCGCCTGGTCGGGCAGGGGCCGGATCACCGCCGTGGATGTTTCCGCGGACGGCGGCAAGAACTGGCAGGAGGCGACGCTCGAGGAGCCGGTGCTCGACAAGTGTCTCACGCGCTTCCGCTATCGCTGGAGCTGGGACGGCAAGCCCGCGGTCATCCAGAGCCGGGCGGTGGACTCGACCGGCTACGTGCAGCCGACGGTGCAGGAGATCGCGAAGGGCCGCGCGCTCGCGGGGTTCGTCCAGCACCACAACGGGATCTTCCCGTGGTCGGTCAGCGCGAGCGGGGAGGTGAAGAATGCGATCGCGTAGCCTCCTCCTCGGGGTGGCCACGGCGCTCCTCGGGGTCGGCGCGGCGCTCCTTGTCGCTGCGTGCGCCGCGCCGACGGCGTCGCGGCCGGCCCGTCCCGGCGTCGGGTTCGGGCAGCCGATCGGCGAGGCCGACCTCGCCGCGTGGAACATCGACATCCGCACGAGCGACGGCCTCGGGCTCCCGCCCGGTCGCGGCACGGCCGCCGAGGGCCGGGCCGTCTACAACGCGAAGTGCGTCCCCTGTCACGGAGCGGAGGCGAAGGGCGGGCCGACCTACGGCACGATGGTCGGTGGGATCGGGTCGTTCAAGACCAGCCTGCGGGTCGTGACGCCCGGGAGCATGTACCCGTACGCGCCGATCCTGTTCGATTACATCCGCCGGGCGATGCCGATGGATCGCCCGCAGACGTTGACCGCCGACGAGGTCTACGCGCTCTCGGCGTACCTCCTGCACGTGAACGGGCTCATCCCCGCGGACGCCGTGGTGGACGCGCACTCGCTGCCGAAGGTGTCGATGCCGAACCGCGACGGGTTCATCCCCGACGACCGTCCCGACACTCGAGCCGTGCGCTGCATGCGCGACTGCAAGTAGGCCCTGGCTCCGAGGGCTCGCCAGGGGCGTGCGCCATCGTGGCTGACTCTCAGTTCTCCGCCGAGCTGTTCGAGTTCCTGCGGGAGCTCCGGAAGCACAACAACCGCGAGTGGTTCATGGAGAATAAGGCGCGCTACGAGTCGGTCGTGCGCGATCCCCTGCTCCGCTTCATCGCCGAGGTGGGACCGCGGCTCTCCACGATCAGCCGCCACTTCCACGGCGGCTCGATGTTCCGCATCTATCGCGACATCCGATTCGCGCGGGACAAGAGCCCGTACAAGACCCACGCCGCGGCCCACTTTCCTCACGCCGCCAGCGACCGGGACGTGCACGCGCCGGGATTCTACCTGCACCTCGAGCCCGGGCACTGCTTCGCGGCCGCCGGGCTCTGGCATCCCGACGCGACGACGCTGGAGAAGGTCCGGGAGCGGATCGCGCACCGCCCGGGCGCCTGGCAGGCGGTGCTTCGGCGGAGACTTCGGATCGAAGGCGATCGATTGAGCCGGCCGCCGCGGGGCTACGACCCGACTCACGCCCACATCGACGACTTGAAGCTCAAGGACTTCATCACGCGCGTGGCGTTCGCCGACGCCGCCGCGCGGAGTACGCGCTTTCCCACGGTGTTCGTGCGCGCCTGCACGACGATGAGCCCGCTCATGGAGTTTCTCACCAAGGCACTGCGCCTCGCGTGGTAGCGGCGGGGATGGCGAATCCTGAAGCGAGCCATGCCAGGATGGCAGAAAGTGATCGCTCAGGCCACCCGCGAGGGTCTCTACATCCCGCCGCCCTGGCCGCCACGGCCGGTCCAATCGAACGAGAGCACCTGCACGCGGTAGCTCGCGGCTTCGGGCACGGATGCGGTGAAGAAGGCCCGGCTGTCCGTGCGGACCTGGCCCAGCACCCAGACCGTCGAGCTGCCGACGACCTTGCCGGAGGCGTCGAGGCGATCGATCTGAAGGCGCATGCGCCCTGCGGTCCACACGGCCTGGTTGTAGACATAACCCTCGATCGCCGGCCCCTTCCGGCCGCGCGTCACCTCCCACTCGAGGCGGAAATAGCGTTCGAGGCTCTGGGGAGCATAGAGCTGCGCCGAGACACCGGGAGCGGCTGTGAGGAGTGCCGCGACCGTGAGCGCCGTGATTCGTCGTCGCATCGCCGTTCCTCCTCTCCTGCCTTTAGAAGCCGGAACCCGCCTTGGCGGTTCCCGGACGAGAGTGAAAAAAGGTGGCAGCGTGCCTGCAGGCGTCTCCCTTGAAGTACTATCTTCGTCGTGAGCGGGCCCATGCACCGGGTCGTCGAAACCAATGGCATTCGAATGCACATCGCCGAACACGGTGCAGGGCCGCTCGTGTTGCTCTGCCACGGCTGGCCGGAGTCCTGGTACTCGTGGCGGCACCAGCTTCGCGCCCTCGGCGAGGCCGGCTACCACGCGGTGGCGCCCGACCAGCGTGGCTACGGCTCCACCGACCGCCCGGAGGCGATCGATCAGTACACCCTGCTCCATCTGGTCGGCGATCTCGTCGGGCTCCTCGACGCCCTGGGCGAATCGACGGCGATCGTCGCTGGCCACGACTGGGGCGCGCCGGTCGCCTGGCACGCGGCGCTGCTGCGTCCGGACCGGTTCCGGGCCGTGGTCGCGCTGAGCGTGCCGCATCGCGTACGGGGGCGGGCGCGCCCGACCACGGTCATGCCGCAAACGCCGGAGGCCGTGTTCTACCAGCTCTACTTCCAGAAGCCAGGCGTGGCGGAGGCGGAGCTCGAGCACGACGTCCGGGCCAGCATCCGGCGCCTGCTCTACTCGATCTCCGGCGATGCGCCGCCCGGGGCCCGCCTCGGACTGGTGCCCCGCAGGGGCGGCCTGCTGAGCGCGGCGGTGGATCCCGACCCGCTGCCAGGCTGGCTCACGGAAGCGGACGTCGACGTCTACACGCGCGAGTTCGAGCGGACCGGGTTCCGGGGCGGGCTCAACTGGTACCGCAATATCGATCGGAACTGGGAACTGTTGGCTCCGTTCAGCGGCGCCCGCGTGACCGTGCCCGCGCTCTTTATCGCGGGCGACCGCGATCCGGTCCTGTCCTTCCCGGGCTCACAGGCGGCACTCGACGGTATGGCGACGCTGGTCCCGAATCTCAGGAAGACCCTGATCCTCGAGGGCTGCGGCCACTGGACCCAGCAGGAGCGTCCCGCCGAGGTCAACACGGCGATGCTGGAGTTCCTCCGAAGCCTGTAGGCGAGGGCTCGTCGCGACGCCGCGACTGACCCTCGCCTCCCTCACTATGGTCCGGCGCGCCCCTATGGCCCGGTGCGCCGGAAGAAGACGCTGGAGGCGTCGGCCCCATGCGGCTGCGTGAAGACCGCGAGCGCGTCGTGACCGCTCGCGGCCAGGCCCATGTAGTCACCGAGGAAGAGGCCGCGCGCCACCGGCGCGTTCAGCATGTCGAACGAGGTGTCTGTCAGCCGGACCTCGTTCCCCCAGCTCGACCGACTGCCGCAGGCCGCGTGGCAATGCACGGCGAAGTAGTCCGCCAGCTCGCCCGAGCTCCCGTCGTTGCGGAAGTCGTAGGAGGTCACGACGATGGTCCCGTCGGCGGTCACGGCGACCGAGGGGAGGAAGGCCTGCGCTCGCAACGGGTTCGTCGTGTCGACGGGCGTCTGATTGACCTTGATCGGCGTGGACCACGTGAGACCGCCGTCCGTGGACATCGAGAACGCGACCTCGTCGAACCGGAAGCCGCTGAAGCGTGAGTCCTGCCAGACGGCGTACAGGTTGCCGGTCGCCGGGTCCACGGCGACGTCGAAGAGGAGCCTGCCGTCTCGGATGCCGCGATGGTCGTCGGGCGTGACCGTTCCGCGAGGCAGCAGCTTGTTGGTCCGAATGGGTGGACCCGCGGGCAGCCACGTCACGCCCTTGTCGAACGAGCGCTTGAGAGAGAGGTTGAACGGTCCGGGGCCCGCGCTATTCCGGACGCCGAGGATCTCGTCGAAGAAGGCGACGAGGGTTCCGTCCGGCAGCACGACCAGCTGGTTCCCGATCGTCTGCGAGATCGCGCCCGGATCGTAGAGCACGCGCGCCGGCTCCCAGCTCGCACCGGCGTCGGTGGTCCGGGTGAACATGGCGGCGCCCTTGAACGAGAGATCGCCGGGGACGCGCTCTGGGTTGATGAGGTTGCCGGTCGACTCCTTCAGCCGGTCCCACACGGCGTAGACGAGATGCGGGTCGGTCGGGTCCGCCGTGATCGACTGCTTGTCGTTCAGGAATCGAGGATTTTCGTCCTCGATGAGGGTGATCGGGGCGGTCCAGGTGAGCCCGCCGTTCGTGGAGCGGCTCACCAGCAGCGCGTTCCGCCCGTTGCCGCCCGGCCGGTTGGCCGGCGGGTCGATGTCGAGCGCCAGGCTGATCTGATGGACCGTGCCGTCGGGGGCAAAGGAGAGCCACGGGTCCGTGGCGCGCGGGAGACTCCCGCCCGAGCACTGGGAGATCCCCGGGATCACCACCGACGTCCACGACACGCCGCCGTTCAGGCTCACGCCGGCCACGAGCCCGCGGGACCCGCCGTCCGACCAGCGATCCTGCTGCCAGAAGGCGACGATGTTGTTCGGGTTCGTCGGGTTCACATCGACCCAGGGCTCCACCTCGGAGTTGAGGTAGACCTTCCGCTGCCCCGTCGGGTCGCGCGCAATCTGCCCGGCCACATCGTCGGCCGTGCAGCCTGCGAACGGGCTCGTGCCCGAGACCTGGACGAGCGCCCCCGTGATGAAGGGGCCGGCCAGGGTCCCTAGCGCACCGAGCAGCAAGAGCGTCGCCGCCACGAGGGACGCGACTAGTGCGGGATGGCGTCGCACTGCTCTATCGTGCATGGCGTACCTCCTTGGGTGCTGAACGATTATCGCGTGGCGCGCTCACCTTTCAAGTCCGAAATGCGGGCCACGGACTCGAGCACCAGCTTCATGAAGGTGTCGACGTGCTGATCCTCGATCCATCGGACCACCGTAACGAGGTCGTGATCGGGATCGATCCAGATGATGTTCGTGGCGGCTCCGAGCACGAATATGCTGGTTGCGGGCGCAGACGGGAAGCGCTGCCGGTCCGTGTTGAGCCACACCAGGTACCCGTAGACCGGCTGAACCGAGGAAGGCGTCGTGGCGTCTTTGATCCAGGTCTCCGAGAGAAGCCGCCGACCCTTCCAGACCCCGCGTCTCAGGTACAGCAGGCCGAACCGCGCCTGATCGCGCGAGCCGATGAACAGCCCGCCGCCCCAGTGGCCGCCGCCGGACACGGACTGCATCTCGATGCCGTCGATCCGTACAAACGAGTTCCGATAGCCATGCCACCGCCAGGTGTGGGAGGCGCCGATCGGATCCATGATGTCCTCCTTCAGGACCTGAGGCAGGGGCTTTCTCCACACCCGCAAGAGTGAATAGGCGAGGAGGTTCACGCGGACGTCGTTATAGGTCCAGGCCGTGCCGGGATCCACATACGGCCGCTTCTCGCCCTTGAAGCGATCGGCCCAATCCGGCTTGCCCCAGAGGGTGCCTTCCCATTCGCTCGTCTGATTGAGCAGGTGCCGCCACGTGATCTTGCTGTTGTGTGGCGACTCGAACGTCCCGTCGTCGACGTAGCGCTTCACGGGATCGTCGACGCTCCGGATCAATCCACGATCGAGCGCCAGGCCGGCGACCGTCGACAGGTAACTCTTCGTCGCGCTGAACGTCATGTCGGCGCGCCGCGTGTCACCCCATTCGGCAACAATGTACCCGTGACGAACGATCAACCCGTTCACGCCCGCGCGGTCCTTGACGGGTCCGATGATGTCGTTGAACGGTTCGCTCGCGATGCTCCTGGCGATGGCCTCTCGCATCTCACGCGATGGCCAGGTGCTTTCGTGCGCGCTGGCCCAGCGAATGGCTTCCCGGATCTTCGTGGCATTCATGCCGACGTCTTCTGGTCGTTTCGTCTGCCATTCCGAACGCGCCGGAGCGTAGGGTGAATCCGCCCCGTCCCGTTGGGCCTCGGCGCTCAGGAGGACGCCGAGCAACAGCAGGACCCCTAGGCTCGAGGCGACCTTCCGGCGCAGATGTGCCCGAGAGCTGCCCGCCGGAAAGGAACGCGGCGTCACGGGCGCGGATTCAGCCAGCGAGGGTGAACCGCGGGTCGGCGGCGGGGATCGGAATCTCGGGCAGCTTCAGCTCGCGCCGCACGATGTTGGCGCCGAGGTTGATCGCGACGCACTTGTAGAAAGCGATCCGGCGGGCGAGCCCCTCCCGCCCGAAGCCGCAATCGGTGGAGAGGATGAGACGCTCGGGCGGAAGGTGCTCGAGCGCCTTCCGGATCAGGTGGGCCACGACCTCGGGCGGCTCGACCGCGGTGCTCGTGTGGCTCACCACGCCGAGCGCGACCTTTTTGTCCGTCCGGTGCTTCCCGAGGAGCGCGAGGTCCTTGCCGCCGGTCGACGCGCACTCGAGCGTGATGACGTCGGCGTCGGTCTGGAGCAGATGCGGGAGCGCGCGCTCGTAGGATGGGCGCTCCCAGTGGAGCGGCTGCTGGTTCGGGTTGCCCCAGCAGGTGTGCAGCCACACCTCCGTCTCGACGCCCTTGATCTCGCGGTTGATGGCGTCGGTGAAGAACTGGAGGTCCCTGTCGGTGGCGCTGCCGTCGGCGCCCGAGATGTGGTGGCGCGGCTCCTCGACCTGGATCACCCGGCACCCAGCCCGGGCCACGGCGCGCAGCTCGGCGTTGAAGATGTCGGCGAGGTCCAGGATCAGCTCGCGCTCAGAGGCGTAGTGCTTGTTGACGAGCATCTTCGCGAGCGTCTGGGCGCTGATCGCGCCGAACTTCACCGGACGGTCGGTGAAGCGCTGGGCGACCTTCCAGAGGGAGGCGTAGTCGAGCGGGCCGGCGCCGAGCTTCTCGCCGACGATCGCCGGCTGGTAGGCTTCCATCACCTCGTAGAGGATGTGGCCGGGCCGGAGCGTCGCCCAGCCGCCGGCCGTCGAGCGATCCTGATGGCCGGTCAGGCCGCGGAGCCGCTCGATCGGATAGGAGAACCACGACTTGCCGCCGACGGTGAGCTCGAAGCGTGAGTCGCCGTCGGTGACGATGTCGAGTCCCGCGCGCTCCTGGTCGCGGATGAGGCAGGCGACCGCGTCGAGGTATTGTTCGCGGAAGACGGAGTCCCCGAGCGCGTCCTTGAAGGCACGCCCCCGCAGCCCTTCGGTGAACCACTGGGGCCGCGGGTACGAGCCCGTCATCGTCGTCGGGAGGATCTTGTCGCGCGTCGCGACGAGCATCGGAGCTAAGCTACCAGAAAAGGAGGGGCTCATGCGAAGGCGAGCGTTCCTTGTCGCGATGGGGGCGGCCGCGCTCGGTCTGGCCGGCCGGCCGCGGCTCCCCCGGGCCGCGGAGCGTGGGCCCATCCGGATCGGGTATTTCGGGCCGCTCACGGGTAACTTCTCCCAGACCGGTAAGGACATGACGGACGGCTTCAACCTGTTCTGGGAGGAGGTCGGCCACAAGGTGGCGGGGCGTGAGGTCCGAGTGATCGTGGCGGATTCCGATCCGGAGCCGACCGGCGCCCTGACGAAGGTGCGGCTCCTGGTGGAGCAGGAGAAGGTGCATACGGTGGCCGGCGGGCTCCTGGCCGCGACCGGCTACGCCATCGCCCCCTACCTGGAACAGAACAAGATCCCGACCGTCTACCCGGTGATGGCGCCGGACGACATCACTCAACGGAAGCCGGTGCGGTGGATCGTGCGCACGTCCTTCGCCGGCAGCCAGGTGACGCATCCCCTCGGAGATTATGCCTCCAAGCAGCTGGGCCTGCGCCGCATGGCGACCATCAGCATGGACTACGCGTTCGGCTGGGAGTCCAACGGGGGGTTCCAGCGCGTCTTCGAGGAGCTCGGCGGGAAGGTGGTTCAGCGAATCTGGACGCCGCTGAACGTCCAGGATTATGCGCCGTACCTGGCCTCGTTGAAGAGAGACGTCGACGGTGTGTACGCGTGCCACACCGGGGGCCTCTCGCCGCGCTTCCTCAAGGCGTGGAGCGACGCCGGTCTGAAGGGGAAGATCCCGCTCGTCGGCGTCGGGACGCTGACGGACGAGAACGTTCTGAAGGGCATGGGCGACGAGGCGCTGGGCGTCATCACCTCGCTCATCTACAGTGCGGCGCTGGACACCCCGGCCAACAAGAAGTTCTCGGCGTCCTACGGGAAGCGTCACAAGCGCACGACGTCGATATATTCGGCGGAGGGCTACACGGCCGCGCGGTTCTACTACGATGCGCTGAGGGCCGTCGACGGCGACGCCGAGGATAAGGAGCGGTTCCTCGCCGCGCTCCGGAAGGTGGAGATCACCGATGACGCGCGGGGTCCGTTGAAGATGGACGAGCTGGGCAACCCGATCCAGAACGTCTACATCAGAACGGTCGAGCGGGTGGACGGCCAGCTGCAGAACAGCGTGATTCACACCTACCCGAACGTGTCTCAGTTCTGGACGTACGGCAAGGGCGAATATCTCAAAGCGCCACCGTACGATCGCAACTACCCGCCCTGCACGTTCTGCGAGTAGCGCCCTTTAAAGTAACCTAAAGGTTATCTAGACTCTCGCCAGTACGACGCGTTTCCGGAATCTCCTCCGCATTTGTGACACGTTCGGTCACCTATGAGGGCGAGCTGTCACTCGCGGTCCTCGGGACTGACCGCTAAGTCCACGATTCCCCACCAGCCCGCGCGCTGGCACCGAGTGTGCTCGTCATGGCGCGACGGTCAGGTAAGGCACTCGAGCGCGATCGAGTCCGGATATCCAGGCGGACGAGCGCGGGAGGCGTGAGGCGATGAGACGGCTTGTAGTCATCGGCCCGGTCGTGCTGGGATTGCTCACCTTCACAGTCGAGGGTGCCGCCGAGCGTCAGATCACGGCGCTTGCGTCGGTCGAGACGGTGCTCGACGGACGGGACGAGCTGGTTGGCGTCGCCGTGACCGCCGACGGCGCGCGTTACGTCTCGGACCGCGGTGCCGGAAGCGTCTACCGCGTCTCCGCGGTCGGTGCGCTGAGCATCGCCCTCAAGAGACTCGACCGCCCGGCCGGGCTCGCCCTCGACGCCGAGGGTCGCCTGCTCATCGCCGAAGAGGGAGCGGGCCGCATCCTGCGGCTCGAGCCCTCGGGCGCGCTGACGGTCCTTGTGACGGGCATCAAGAAGCCGCGCTGGATGGCCGCCGCCGACGGCAGCCTGTACATCAGCGCCCATCGCCAGATCCCTCGTGACGACGGCCGTCGCGGCCGCGCCTCTCGCGACGACGCCGACGCGAGCGGCGAGGAGGCGATTCTCCGCCTCGCCCCTGACGGCACGCTCGCCACGGTGGCCGACGGCATGCAGCAGGTGGAGGCGCTTGCCCTCGGCGAGGGCTACCTCGATGCTGCGGCGAAGGGTCTCGGGGGCAAGGCGGACACCACGGGCATCGTCCTGCGCTATCCGGTTCTCGCTGACGGGAGCCTCGGGACCCCCATCACGCTGGTCCGTGGCGAGCTCACGCAGCCGGTGGGCCTCGCCCCTGATGGACTCGGAGCCGAGTACGTGTCGATGAAGGGCCTGACGCTCGAGCAGGACACCTCGAAGCGCGCCATCGGCAAGATCCACCCCGACGGCCATCTGACCGACTTCGCCGCCAATCTCATCGACCCGCAAGGGCTCGCCTTCGGCCCCGACGGCGCGCTCTACCTCGCCGACGGGAAAGCCGGGCGGCTCCTGGAGTTCCGCGCGCCGTCGGCGCTCACGCTGAGGGCGCCCGCTTTCACCAACCGGTCACCGGTGACGGTGAGCGGGACCACCAGTCCAGGTGCGCGCGTCGACCTCTTTCTGAACGGCGCCACCGCACCGGCCACGGTAACGGCGGATGCGATCGGCGGCTTCACAGCCTTGATCACGCTCACGGCTAACAGCACGAACACCGTCGTCGTCTACGCGACGGCAGGCGCAGGGAACGGGCTCAGCTCGCCACCCGCCGAGGCGATGATCGTCCACGACGATATCCCGCCCACCCTCGCCTTCCCGACACCGGCCGCCGGCAGCTACGCGCGGCTCGACGTGAGCGTCAAGGCTCAGGCCGGCGACGGCGGCAGCGGCGTGGCGACCCTCGCGCTCAGCGTGGACGGCCGGCCACTCAGCAGCACGGTCGCTCCTCCGCTCCCCACGCCGAGCGCCGCGGCCGCGGCGACGTGGTCGACGACGACCGTACCCGATGGCGCTCATACCCTGGGCGCCGTCACGGTCGACCGGGCGACGAACACCACGGCGACGACGCGCGTCGTGATCGTCGACAACACGCCTCCCGACACGCAGATCACGAGTGGGCCGAGCGGCGTGATCCCGGTCGCGAGCGCGACGTTCACCTTCACCGGGACCGACTTCCTGACGCCCGTGGCGAGCCTCCGGTTCGCCTGGCGCGTGGACGGTGGGGCCTTCGCGCCGTTCGATCCCCAGCCGACGGCGCCGCTCACCGGCCTGAGCGAGGGGCTTCACACCTTCGAGGTCAAGGCCCTCGACCTGGCGGGCAACGAAGATCCCACACCGGCGGTGCGGACCTTCACGGTCCGATTCCCGCCGAGCATCACCAGCGTCGACCCGGCGCGCGGGCCGGCGGGCACCCTCGTGACGATCACGGGTGAGCGGTTCGATCCCGACACGCAGGTGACGTTCGCCGGCGTCTCCGCGGTCGTGCTGTCGCAGGCACCGACGGGCATCACAACGCGGGTGCCGGTCGGAGCGGTGACGGGCCCGCTCGTGGTGACGAACTCGCGGGGCAGCGCGACGGCCACGTTCACCGTGCCGCCGCCGCCGGTGATCACCTCGTTCGTGCCGACGAGCGGTGGGATGGGGGACACCGTCGTCATCATCGGGACCGGCTTCGACCCGACCCCGGCGAACAACGTCGCGCGGTTCAACGGGACGCCCGCCGGGGTGGTGTCCGCCGAGACGACACGCTTGACCGTCCAGGTGCCGGCCGGTGCGACGTCGGGGCCGATCGGCGCGACGACGCCGGCCGGCTCAGCGACGAGCGCCCAGAGCTTCACCGTTGTCGGTCGGGTGCCGCGGATCGTGGCGACGGTCGATCCGCCGTTCCTGCAGCCGACGGACATCCAGGTGAGCCGGGACGGGCGACGCGCGTACGTCGTCAATCAGGGCCGCAATACCGTGAGCGTGATCGACAGCGCCAGCCATTCGATCATCGCGACGATGCCGGCCGGCGCCGGAGCGTTTCGGTCCGTCATCACGCCCGACAGCGCTCGGCTCTACGTGCTCAACCGCCTGGCGGTGTCGGTCACGGTGTTTGACCTCGCGACGAACGGCGTGGTGACGACGATCCCGCTGGTCGCGACCGACGCAGCCCTGCTTGCGATGAGCCCGGACGGCCGCCGCGTGCTGGTGACCAACCCGACCGACGCCCGCGTGAGCCTCATCGACACCGCCACCAACACCGTGGCGACACGGATTCCGGTCGGGCGCTGGCCGAGCGGCATCGCGGCGTCACCCGACAACCGGCGCGTCTACGTGCACAACGTGCTCGACGACACGATCAGCGTCGTCGACGTGGTCTCGCGCACCGTCGTGGCGACGATCGCGAGCGGACGGTTTACGGGCGGCGCCACCTTCGGTGTCTTCACACCGGACGGGGCCCGCTACTACACGACGGACGGCGGCAACAACGTCGTGGTCGTCGACACCGCGACGAACGCGGTGACCAACATTGCTGGCCCCTTCAGCAGCCCGGTCGCCGCGGCCGTCCATCCGACGGCCGGGCGGCTCTACGTCGGCGATAGCTTTGTCCGCCCGAGCTTCCAGCCCGCCGTCGTGGTCCTCGATACCCGGACGAACGCGGTGGTCGCGACCCTCAGCGTGGGTGGGGACCCCCGGAGCATCGTGGTGACGCCCGACGGCCAGCGGGTCGTCGTGGCGGCGACTCGGGAGAACACGGCCGCGGTCATCGATCCCGCGACGAACACGGTGGCGAGCGTCGTGCGGCTAAACGCGGCGACGCCGCTGCTCGGCGCCGCCCTCACGGGCGGCCGTCTCGTCTACATCGTGGGCCGCGACAGCAACAGCCTGAGCGTCCTGGATCTTGCCGTGAACGGGATGGTCGACGCGCCCGTCTCGCGCACCGGCGCGCCGCAGGACCTGCTCGTCGCGACGCGAGCGGGTGACAAGGTGTTCGGGAGCGCGGGTTTCACCACGGCGTTCCTCGCCGCGCTGGACACTCGAACGAACACCGCGCTCCCCAACACGACGATTCCCAAGTCCCCAGCGCGCTCGGCCCCGGTGCTGGCGGCGGTGGCCGCGGATCCCGTGACCGGCGGGACGGTCTACCTCGACGACAGCCGCTCGCTCATCTATCTCATGGACGTGGCGACGGGCACGCTCACGAGCACCATCGCAAAGTCCACCGCCGGGTCTCCGGCCAGGCTCCTCGTCACGCCGGATGGCTCTCGCCTTTTCTCGATCGATGCGAGCCGCATCGCCGTGATCGACGTCGCCACCCGCACCCAGCTGGGCGTCACGTCCTTCACCGGCGGGGTCGGTGCGGGGATCGCCAACGCGGCCCGGACGACATTCTATGCGGGGGCCGTCCTGGGTGCCGGCTCGTTTGCGGTCAGGGGTGTCGATCTCAACACGACGACGGTCGTTGCGACGGTGCCAGTCCCGTTCCAACCCTCCCAGCTCGCCCTGACGGGCGACGAGCGCAAGCTCCTGGTCGTCGGCCGGTTCAATACGAGCATCCCGGTGATCGACACCGTGCGGAACACGGTCGTGGCGACCCTCGCGCCGGGCGGCGGGATTTACAACGACCTCGTGACCAGCCCGACGCCGCCGCGGGCCTTCCTGGCGAATGGCGGCGCCAACCGCGTCGATGTCATCGACACGAGCGCCAACGCGGTTGTTGGAAGCGTCGCGCTCCCCGACGCCCCGGTCTTCCTGGCGATTAGTGGCGATGGCGCGAGACTGTACGCCGTCCAGAGCCGCACCGGGGTCATCAGCGTCATCGACACGCAGACCTTGTCGATCCTCGTCAACCTCACGGTCGCCGTGGGGGCCAACGGTCTCCAGCGCCCCATCGTGGCGCCCAACGGCCGCCTGTACGTGCCCCACGGGGACTTCGGCTCCCTCATCGTCGTCGAGTGAGGCCGATGCAGCTGCGACGAGGGAACCCGACGATCACACGCTCGGAACGACCTCGCCGCGCTCGATCGTCGCGATGCGCCCGGTCAGAAGGCGCACCCGATTCACGTCCGACTCGGCCACCAGCACGGCGAGCCCGGGCTTCGTCGCCAGAAAGGCGCGGACGACCTCGGCCATGCGGGCCGAGAGCGCCGGCGACACGCCTTCCATCGGCTCGTCGAGCAGCAGGAGGCTGTGCGCGCAGAAGAGCGCCCGACCGAGCGCGACCAGCTTCTGCTGGCCCCCGCTGAGCGTGGACGCTAGCCGGCGCGCCAGGGGCGCGAGCTCGGGCAGGAGCCCGGCGACCGCGTTCCAGCGCGCGTCGGCGTCGTGGCGTCCCTGGCCCCAGGCCGGGACGAGGAGGTTGTCCTTCACCGTCAGCGCGCCGATGAGGCGCCGGTCTTCGGGCATGTAGCCGATGCCGAGCCGTCCGCGCTCGAACGGCGGGAGGCGGACGATGTCCCGGTTGTCGAGCACCACGTGGCCCGACTCCACCGGGACGAGCCCCATGATGGACCGGAGCGTCGTGGTCTTGCCCGCGCCGTTCCGACCCACGAGACCGAGGATGGAGCCGGTCGAGATCTCGAGGGAGAGCGACCGGAGGATCGAGAGCCCGCCGAGCCGGACCACGAGTCCGTGAACGCTCAACATGCTACGGCTGTCCCAGGAGGGCCCGCCGCACGGCGGGGTCCGCGAGCACGGCGTCGGGCGACCCGGCGGCGACCACCTTGCCCTCGTCGAACGCGAGCACCCGCTCGGCGTAGCGCTGGACGACCTCCATGTCGTGCTCGACGAAGATCGTGGTCACGCCCGTCCCCTTCAGCACCGGGACCAGCGTGTCCATCACCTTCGACTTGTCCCGCGCGCTCACGCCGCTCGTCGGCTCGTCCATCAGGAGGATCCGCGGGCGCCGGGCGAACGAGAGCGCCACGTCGAGGAGCTTTCGGGCGCCCTCGGGAAGCTGGCCCGCCTCGTGAGTCGCGTGCTCCTCCAGGTCGAACTGCTCCAGGACGCGGCGCGCCTCGTCCAGCCGATCGGCGCGCACGAGGGGCGCCCAGAACTCGCGCGCCCGTCCCGCCCGGATCGCGAGGGCCAGGACGAGATTCTCCAGCACGGTGAGGGAGAGGTAGAGCTGCGGCATCTGAAAGGAGCGCGCGATGCCGAGATCCGCGACGGCTCGCGGGGAGAGGCCGGTGATGTCCTTCCCCTGATAGCGGATCCGCCCGCGGTCGGGCTTCACGTACCCCGTGATCACGTTGAGCAGGGTCGTCTTTCCCGAGCCGTTCGGGCCGACGATGCCGACCAGCTCGCCCTCCTGGAAGCTGAGGCTCAGGTCCTCCGCCGCGCGGACCATACCAAAGAACTTGGTCAGGCCGATCGTCTCGAGGACCGCCCTCACCGGCTCCACCGTCTCGTCGCGAAGCCCCAGCGTCGTGCGATCCCGGTCAGGCTCCAGAGGCCGCCGGGCAGAAAGAAGATGATGATCAGGAGGACGATGCCCAGGGTCATCTGCCAGGTGTACGGGGAGTATTTGAAGGCGTAGTTGCGCACGAACTCGAACACGATGGAGCCGGCGACGGGCGCCAGCACGCTCCCCGTCCCGCCGAGCAGCGCGACGAACACGAACTCCCCCGACTGGGTCCAGAACGAGACCTCGGGGACGATGTGGCCGACCGAGAAGCCGGCGAGGACACCGCCCACGCTCGCCATCACCCCGGCGACGATGTACGAGCAGTAGATCGCCTGGCTGACCGAGGCGCCCATGTACTCCACCCGCACCTCGTTGTCGCGCACGGCGCGCAGCGTGTAGCCCAGCGGGGAGGTGGTGAACCGATAGGCGACGTAGAGCAGGAGTGCCGCCAGCACGACCGTCACGTAGTAGATCGTCAGGCGGAGGTGCTGGGCGTCGGGCTTCACGCCGGCGAGCAGGGGGGTGGGGAGCCTCAGGCCGTCCGTGCCGCCGGTGACCGCGTAGAACTTGAGGAGGATCGCGTAGAGGACCATCGAGAAGGCGAGGTTGAGGAGCCCGAAGTGGACGCCGCGATAGCGCGCGAGGAGGAGCCCCAGCAGTGCGCTCGCGCCGGCGCCCGTCACCACCGCGAGGACGAGGACCACGAGCCCGTCGTGCACCCCGAGGAACTTCACCGCGAAGCCCGCGGTGTACGCGCCCACCGCGTAGTAGAGGGCGTGGCCGAAAGTGAGCAGCCCGCCGCGCAGGAGGAGCACGATGCCGAGGACGGCGAGCGCCTTCGCCCACGCGAGCGTCAGGAGAAAGGTGATCCACTCGGGCAGGAAGGGCGGCACCACGAGGAACACCGCGAGTCCCGCGAGGGCGAGGACGAGCGCCATCAGATCCTCCGCGCCTCCACCTGACCGAAGAGGCCCTGGGGCCGGAAGAGCAGCACCAGCGCCATGATCAGGTAGATGGCGAAGAGGTCGAGCTCGGGGAAGAGGTGCACGGCGGTCGCCCGGGCCAGGCCCACCAGCAAGGCCCCGAGGGCCGCGCCGCCGATGGACCCGAGCCCGCCGATGGCGACGACGGCGAAGGAGACGACGATGACCTCGGCGCCGATCCCGGGCACGAGCGAGAACATCGGCGCGGTGAAGGCGCCGCCGAGCGCGGCGAAGACCGCCCCCAGGGTGAAGGCGAGGGTGTAGATCCGCGGCACGTTCACGCCGAGGGCGGAGCTCACCTCGCGGTCCGTGATCACCGAGATCAGCACCTTCCCGAAGCGCGTGCGCGTGACGACGAGCCACAGGAGGAGACCCGTGACCGTGGCGATGCCGGTCAGCAGGAACGGGTAGCCCGCGTAGTCGACGCCGCCCAGGCGCACCACCCCCATGTACGTATACGGCCTGTCGGCGAAGAGCGGGCTCACGCCCCACGCGAGCTTGATCACGTCCTCCAGGATTAGGAGGATGGAGAAGGTGAGCAGGATCTGGATCTCCTCCTCCTTGCCGTAGACGCGGCGGAGGAAAAGGCGCTCGATGACGGGCCCCGCCGTCACGCCGATGAAGACGGCGGCCAGCAAGAGCAGCAGGTAGCTCAGCGCGGGCCAGGCGCTCGATCCCCAGCCGAGGACGAGCCACGCGCCCATGTACGCCCCGAGGGCGTAGAGGTTACCGTGGGCGAGGTTCAGGATTCGGACGACGCCGTAGGTGAACGTGAGGCCGGCCGACACCAGGAACAGCCACGACGCGTAGCTGATCCCGTCGAGCGCGACGACGATGAGGTGGTTCAGGCCGGTCGTTCGCCGCCCGCCGACCTCACGGGCACTGGGCGCCGCGGAAGCCCTGGTCGATCCAGTCCAGGGTCTTCACCCCGTCGGGGGCGTTGACGCATTTGGCCGGGAACACCCGCACGCTCGTGAGCACGTTCTGCTTCTTCTGCGCGTCGAGCTTTACCGTCCCGTAGAGCGAATCCTCGATGGCCTGGTGGCCGCCACCGGCCGCCATCGCGATGCGCCCGCTCGGCGAGTCGAACTCGAGGTACTCGAAGGCTCGCACGACGTCCTCCACACCTGGCCACCGGCCGGTCGTCTTGATCGCCTTCTCGTAGGCGGCCTTCACCCCCTGGAGGGCCTGGACCATGTGATAGCTCCCGTGGGGCGACCCACACGGCTCCCCGAACTTCTTCGTGCAGCGCTCGACGAACTCCTTCTGGAGCGGATTCTTGGCGGGGTCGGGCACCTCGGGCCAGTGCGTGCCGCGGAACCCCACCACGAACCCCTCGGGCAGGTCCCGAAACTCCTTGAAGAGGAACGCAGAGTTGTTGTGGATGACGAGGCTCTGGCGGAAGAGCCCGCGGACCCGGCCCTGGCTATTCACCGAGGCGAGGTCCGTTCCCCAGAGGCTGTGGAAGACCACGTCGGGCTTGGCGGTGAGAAGCTTCGAGATCTCGGCCGACAGGTCGCCCTGGAAGAGCTTGGGCCAGAGGGTCTCGACCACCTGGACGTCGGGCTTGAGCTTGCGGAGGGCGCGGATGAAGATCTCCCACGAGTCCCGCCCCCACGCATAGTCCTGGTTGAGGCCGGCCACCGTCTTCACATCGGGCTTGGCGGTCAGGAGATAGCGGGCCGCGCCGATCCCATCGATGCCCGTGTGGGCGGCGGTGCGGAACACATACTTGTACTTCGCCTCCTCGAAGACCCGGGTGGTCCCGCAGTCGAAGAGGACGGTGAGGACCCGGAGCTCCTCTGCGACGGCGGGCACGGCCACGCAATTGGCGCTCGAGATATAGCCGATGACCAGGTCCACCTTCTCGTCCGCCGCGAGGCGCCTGAACTCGGCGACGACCTTGTCACCGGGCCCGGCCTCGTCGGTGAGGACCGGCACGAGCTTCGCCCCGCCGATGCCGCCCTCGTCGTTGATCTTCTCCACCCAGGCATCCGCGGCCTTCTTCGCGGGGATACCGAAGGTGCTCGAGGCCGGCCCGGAGAGCAGCGTCACGATGCCGACACGGAGCTCTTTAGGCGCGCCGGCGACCTTGGAGGGGGGCGTTTGGGTCGCTGCGGGTGGAGACAGGACGGCGATCAGGGTCAGCACGCTCAGCGCGGTCATGCTCGCGAGACGCTTCTTCATCATGCTCTCCCTATGATTGGTCGGCTGGGACCGCCGGAAGGATAGCCGGGAGGGTGGTCGGCGTCAATGAAGGGGATGACCGGGTCAGCGGTTCAGCTCGCGCCAGTGCTCCTCCAGATGTCGGCGCGCGACGGCCTCGCTCGCGGGGTCGAGCCACCTCACCTGACCCAGGCGTGAGCGTGCAGCCCTGAGGTGCGCGAGATCAACCGCGCCCGTCTCGTCGTGGTGGGGAAGGTGGCGCACCTTCCGGCCGTCGGGCGCGGTCTCGACGACGGCGAACGCGGAGTCGGGCAGGCGTGAGATGTAGGCGCGCGACCATTCCTCTGCAGCGGCGGGACTGCACCAGATCACCACGAGCACTGCGAGCATGATGGAGCGACGCGGCAGCGTCGTCATCTCCGTGAGCGAGCCTCCCTGAGTGGAGTTATCCTCACGCTGCGGACGGTGACAATGCCCAACGAACGATACACCGGAATCCGAGTCGGCTGCTGGGGGCAGACGCCCCCAAAGGGGCTACGTCACCACCTTCGAACTGGCCCGCTGCTTACCGATCAGTGATGGTGGCCACGAGTCGCGCGTCGAGCGTGAGGACCGAGGACCTGCAGGCTGACGAGGAGAGCCGTGCCGAGGCCGACGAGGATCACGGCCACGAGCATGAGCGCCCCGAGCCAGAATGTGGTCGAAGTCATGGCTCTCTCACGGTGACCGGCGCTACTGCCGGGCCAGTCCTGAAGCCAGCCACGCCAGGATGACTCCCCAGGGCGCGACCAGGCCAGCGTATACGATCCACTGCATCAGGGTCTCGGCCGCTCGGGTCCTCGACAGGGGCGTGAACATCGTTCGTACCTCCTGCTGATTCAGGATGGCAAGGACAATGCCTAACGCGCCGAGCGTGCCGATGGCACCTCACCCTTTCCGAGATTTCACAGACTTACTCGAGGATGTCGTGATGAGCCGGCGCCATCGAGCCGAGCGGCGACCTGGTGAGTTCATGGCCGATCGGTCAGGAAATGGTCGCCGACGGCGATCGGGGCTTCGTCTCGCCTGGCTCGTCCTGCTGACCCTGGTGGCGCTGGCAGGGCCGGCGCCGAGCGCGGCGGGTCCGTACCGTGAATACGAGATTCGGTTCAGCGGAGAGGCGTCGCCGCTCGGCAAGAGCCCGAGTGACGCCGACCTGATCAACGCGGTCGCGTGGATGATGAGCAACAAGCTTGATCTTCCCTTCCCGGTGGGCACCAAGGCGTACATCTACGTCAACCAGGCGACATTCGTCGACGGGCTCATCCAGATCGCCGGCGAGGAGCGCCAGCAAGCCTGGGACAAGGGTCGCTTCGCCGCGGGCGTCGCCGCGCGGGCCGGCATTCTCCTGCGGGGCGATCATCTGGCACGTATGCATCTGCTGGCGCGCGCGGGGCTCTTCGCCCACGAGCTGGCGCACGTCAGCCAGCGCAAGCTGGCTGACGGCGGGAAAGCCGGTGCTGCCATGTGGATCCTCGAGGGCCACGCCGACTGGGTCAAGTTCCAGGTGCTGGAGCTGCTCGGGCTTCGCCAGTACCGAGAGTCGCGGGACGAGGTCGTTCGAAGTTCTTCCCCGACCTGCAGGTCCTCACGACCAGCGCGGGCTGGGTCAGGTCGATGAATCAGCTCGGCGCCCCAGCCACGTATGGCCAGGCGTTCCTCGCCGTGGACTGGCTCATCGAGCGCTATGGGAGTGCCAAGCTCCTCGAGTTCCTCGGACGGTTCGCGCTTCAGGCCGAGCCTCGAGAACACTGGCGGACGGTCTTCTCGACTGCTGATCGCCAGTTCGGCGACGAGTTCCGCTCACGACTGGAGGGCCTGCGCTGAGATGACGTGGCGCTTTCTGGCACTGCTCGCCGAAGATCGGTTCGCCGCGGGGACTCTATACGCGTTGTGGTGACACTTCGGTCAACAGTTCTGGCCGCGGTGGCATTTTATGGACCGCTCACCGTGACGAGTAACCGCTAAGTCCTCGACTCGCCGCGCGTTCATGGCCTGGCACCGGCTGTGCTTAGGATCGCCGGCATGGAGCTCGCGGACACTCCGAACCTCGCCTCGTTCTACTGCCCGGGCTGCTCCCCGGGGCGGGACCCGTTCGAGGAGATTCTGACCGTGCGCTGGTGCGACCTTCACCAGCCCCGGTACGGAGGCTCCGACGACGACAGGGCGAAGGTCAGCCGGGACATCCTGACCTCGACGGGCGAGGCGGAAGGCGCGACGAACCGCGAGTGGTGCCAGTTCGTGCATCGGACCGCGAAACGGTTGAACAGCGCAAAACGGTCGTACAGCAAGGCGAAAAGCTAGGAGATCGTCATGGACAAGGGACTCCGTCGCATCGTGATCGCGGCCGGGCTCATCGCGTTGGTCGGTACGCTCATGGGGTGCGCGGCGCGCCCAGTGCTGGTGCCTTCGGCATCGGCGCCGGCGCCCACCGCCGCGGGCCCGTCGACTCGCTAGCCCTCCGCGTCAGCGCTCGACGCTGGTGAAGTAGACGCCCTCGCGCCGCGTCACCAGCCGACCAGCCTCCACCGTCTCAAAGCCTTTCCGGAATTCTGGCCGCCGTTTCAGTCGCTCCTCGACCATTCTCGTCAGACAAGAGGCACCCTCGATCCTCGCCTCGCGCTGGGTGACAATATCGAGACGGGAAGGTGAGCCCTGTGGACGTGCGGCCCTCGCCGATCGCTGGTCAGTGGTACCCGGGCGACGCGCGGACGCTCGGCGACGAGGTCGACCGCCACCTGACGGCCGCAGGCGCGGTGACGGCCGACGGCGCCGTCGTCGCGCTGATCGCGCCTCACGCGGGGCATCGGTACTCGGGCGCCGTCGCGGGCCACGCATTCGCCGCGGCGCGTGGGCTGGCGCCCGAGGTCGTCGCCGTGGTCGGGCCCATGCACTATCCGCTCGAGGGTGCGGTGCTGATCTCGGGCCACGGCGCCTACCGGACGCCGCTCGGCCAGGTGACGCTCGCCCGCGAGACGTGCCGGGTCCTCGACGACGCTCTGCGACAGGAGCTGGGCGCCGGCCTCACGCCGGTGCGGGGCGACCCGGAGCACTCGGTCGAGATCGAGCTGCCGTTCCTGCAACGGGCGCTCGCGGAGGAGTGGCGGCTCGTGCCGGTGATGCTTCGCGACCAGCGTCGCGACGTCGCACGCGCGCTCGGGCTGGCGCTCGCCCGCGCGCTGCGCGGGCACGCGGCGCTCCTCGTCGCGAGCACCGATCTGTCGCACTATCACCCGCAGGCGGTCGCGAACCGGCTCGACCGGGAGCTGCTGCGGCGCGTGGAGGGATTCGACCCCGACGCGGTGTTCCGCGCCCAGGAGGAGGGCGCGGGGGAGGCGTGCGGCATCGGCGCGCTCGCGGCTGTGCTCTGGGCGGCGCGCGAGCTCGGCGCCGACCGCGCGCGCGTGCTCGACTACATGACGTCGGGCGACGTGACGGGCGACATGGACCGCGTGGTCGGCTACGCGGCGGGCGTGGTGACGCGGAGCGCGGCGTGACGGGCTCCGCGAGCGCGCGTACGATGTGGGCGCCGTGACAGCGCTGGTCGACGTGCTCGGGCGTCTGGCGCGCGAGGGAGAGCTGTACGAGCGGCTCTCCGCGGGCCGCGTGCGGTGCCACGCGTGCGGCCACCGCTGCCTGATCCCGCCCGGGCAGCGCGGCGTCTGCAAGGTGCGCTGGAACGAAGACGGGCGTCTCATGGTCCCGGCGGGCTACGTCGCCGGCCTCCAGCTCGACCCCGTCGAGAAGAAGCCGTTCTTCCACGCCTACCCGGGCGCGCGCGCCCTCTCCTTCGGGATGCTCGGATGCGATTACCACTGTGGCTACTGTATCGTCGGTGATACACCAGTCGCGACACCGGGCGGTGTCGTGGCGATCAAAGCCTTATTCGACGCCGCGCCGGACGCGATGCCGAATCCCGACGGCGAGGTTCGATTTCCGCGCGACGTGCGCATCATCTCCGCGTCAGGTGAAGTGAGGCGGGTGCTAAAGGCGTTCAGGCATTCCTATAGCGGCGACATAGCAGCGGTCCAGCCGATGTATCTCCCTGCGGTCCGCTGCACACCCGATCACCGCTGGCTCGCAACCACTGATCCGTCGGGCGATCGGGTTGAAGAGATTCGCGCAAGCGATCTGACGCCCGATCACTTTCTGCTCTTGCCGAAGCCAGTCTGGCCCGCGGTCCGGGTCATCATCGACGCGGCACAGCTCTTGGCGGATGTCACGGTCACCTTCGCGATCCCGCGCACGCTCTCTCCCACGGAGGTCGCTGGAATCGTAGCAGCGACAAACCGTGGGGAATCATCTAGGGCGATTGGAGCGCGACTTGGCAAGGATCGGCTCATTGTCAAAGACGACACCGTTCGCTTTCCCAACGAGCACCGTCCCGGCATTCCCCGTCATGTGCAGCTTGACAAGCCGTTGGCTCGTCTCCTCGGGTTCTATTGTGCGGAAGGGTCGGTGACGCGATCGAAGACACGTCCCAACAGCTTCACGCTGGCCTTCGCCTTCGCACACGGCGAACACGCGGCGCGAGACGAAACCAGGGAAACGCTGACGCAGTCGTTCGGGGTGCGCCCTCAGGAAGTGCGTCGAAACACAACCACTGCGCTCACCATTGGCAAGGCGTCGTTGGCTCTTCTGTTTGAGGCCCTGTGTGGCAAAGGGTCCGCCGGCAAACGTGTGCCGGCACAGATCTTTGCCGCGGATCCATCGATCCAGGAGGCGTTCCTGGAAGCGTATCTCGAAGGCGACGGCCATGAGTATCCCAAAGGGAAGTTCAGCGTAACGACCGTCTCGAGGGAGCTGGCCTATGGCGTTGCGCTGCTCGTGCTGCGTTTGGGGCGTCTGCCATCGATCTACCTCGCCGCAGTAGGCGTCGAGGTGCGGATCCAGGGGCGTTCCGTCCGCCGCCACCCGGAGCAGTTCAGCGTCGTCTGGTATCGGGAGCGTGGCGCGGCCCAGAAGTGGCACGATACTGGGCGCCACTTCCTCATCCCCGTGAAGTCGGTCGCGTTCGAGCCCTTCGCCGGCAACGTCTATAACCTCGAGGTCGAGGGCGAGCACACCTACCTGGCGGGCTTCTGCGCGGTGAAGAACTGTCAGAACGCGTTGACCTCCCAGGCCCTCCGCGATCCGGTGATGGGCGTGCCGCCGCAGGAAGTGACGCCAGGGGAGATCGTCGACCTGGCCGAGCGCCATCGTGCGCGTATCCTCACGTCCACCTACAACGAGCCGCTGATCACGAGCGAGTGGGCCGTCGAGGTCTTCCGCGAGGGCCGGGCGCACGGCCTCGTCGGCTCCTACGTGTCGAACGGCAACGCGACGCCGGAGGTGCTCGACTACCTGCGCCCCTGGGTCGACCTCTACAAGGTCGACCTCAAGGGCTTCGACGACAAGCACTACCGGCAGCTCGGCGGTGTGCTGGGCACGGTGCTCGAGACGATCCGGCGCCTGCACCGCCTGGGTTTCTGGCTCGAAGTGGTCACGCTGATCGTCCCGGGGTTCAACGACACGGACGCCGAGCTACGCGACATCGCGCGGTTCCTCGTCTCGGTCTCGCCGGATATTCCCTGGCACGTGACGGCGTTCCACCCCGACTACAAGATGACCGACCGCAACCGGACGACGGCGACGACGCTCCGACGCGCTGCCGAGCTCGGGGTGGGTGAGGGGCTCCGCTACGTCTACGCGGGAAACCTGCCGGGGCGCGTCGGGCCCTTCGAGAACACGTCCTGCCCGTCGTGCCGGGCGCTCCTCATCGAGCGCGTGGGCTATACGATCCTGCGCGATGTTCTCACGCCCGCGCGGGGCGTCTGCCCGTCGTGCGGCGCGCGCATCCCCGGCCGCTGGTAGGCGTCTTTTTTTCTTCGGCCGCAGGCGTCGCGAGCCTAATACTCGTGCTCGATGAGCACCGCGTGCGAGCGTCAGCAGGCGTCGGCCGCGACATCGGCGGAATGGGGATGGGTCAGTGCCCAGAACGGGCGGAGAGGGGGAGCCATGAACAGGACACCAAGGTGGGCCGTGGGATCTCTCCTTTTGCTTCTGGTGTGGCACACGGCGCCGGTGCTAGCTCAGGAGCAGGCGCCCTTCCAGCTCCGGGTGACGGGTGGCTGTGCGGTCGGATCATCCATCCGCCAGATCAATCTGGATGGCACCGTCGTGTGCCAGAGCGCGGTGACCAGCGTGGATACGGGATCAGGCCTGATCGGCGGGCCGATTACGACGTCGGGCACGATCAGTATCGCCCCTGGAGGAGTCACCTCGGCCCATATTGCCGACGGAACGGTCGCGGCCGTCGACGTCAATTCCGCGCAGGTCCAGTTGCGCGTAACCGGCACTTGTTCGCCTGGCAGTGCGATCCAAGCCGTCAGAGAGAACGGCACGGTGAGCTGTCAGAGCGTGGGTGGCGAGGCCGTGACCGCAGTCACGGCTTCAGCTCCGTTGATTTCCAGCGGTGGGACGACGCCGAATATCTCGCTACCCAATGTGATCATTGAGGCCACCAACACGGCCATCGGCTCGTCTGCACTTTTCAACGACACCACCGGCGAGCGCAACACCGCGAGCGGGGCCGGGGCGCTCTTCAGCAACACCACCGGCTTCTCCAACACCGCCAGCGGGGTCAGTGCGCTTCAGAGCAACTCCACCGGCTTCTTCAACACTGCGAGCGGGTTCAGTGCGCTCGAGCTCAACACCACGGGCGGCGGAAACACCGCCAGCGGGGTCTTTGCGCTCGAGAGCAACACCACGGGCGGTGACAACACCGCCACCGGGGTCAGTGCGCTCGCCAACAACACCACCGGAGCTAGGAATACCGCGATAGGAAGCGGGGCCGATGTCTCCAAGGGCGATTTGACCAATGCCACGGCCATTGGCGCTGGAGCGACAGTGGATGCCAGTAATAAGATCCGCTTGGGTGATGCCGAAGTGACGGTCGTCGAGGGGCCGCCCTACAGCGTGGTCTCCGACAAAGCCAAAAAGGAAAACTTCCAGCCCGTTGACGGAGAAGGGGCGCTAGGGAAAATCCGAAGCCTCACTCTGACCAGTTGGAACTTCATTGGCCAGGATCCAAGACAATCCCGCCACTACGGTCCTGTCGCCCAGGAGTTCTTTGCCGCCTTCGGGCACGATGGCATCGGCACCATCGGAACACCAACGACCATTACGTCCACCGACATGGCGGGGGTGCTTATGATCGCGGTGCAGGCCCTGGAAGAACGCACCGCAGTCCTGCAGCAAGAAAAAGAGCGGCTGAAAGAGGCCGTGGAAGCCTCGAAGGCGGAGAACGCCGAACTTAGGGCCCGGCTCGAGGCCGTAGAGAAACGAACATTCGCAAAGGAGGCGCTGGCGCAGAAGTAGAACCCGCTGAGGGAGCTTGAGTTCGATGGCGTGAGCGAGGGCCGCCTCCTTTCCGCGCGTCCGCCAACAACTCGCTGGACTTCTCCGGGCTCAGGGCCGAGAATCTCGCCACCTCGCACAGGCACGTCGTCGGCAGTGGACCCGAGCCCTGGAGAAGGCGTCATGACACGACTCTCGCGTCGCGAAGCGCTGAGAATGCTCGCCGGGACCGGGGCGGTCACGGCCCTGGGACCGCTGGTCCGATCGGGCGCGGCCCGCGCGGCCGAGGTGCCCAGGCGGGGCGGGCAGGTGGTGGTCGGGCTCTCGCAGGAGCCGACCGTGTTCAACCCGCTCCGGCCCCACATCGAGGTGGACCGCGGCGTCCACTTCGGCATCTTCGACAGCCTCTGGCGCACGGACGAGCGCGCCCAGTTCGTCCCGAACCTCGCGGTCGAGATCCCGTCGGTCAAGAACGGTGGGATCGCGAAGAACGGGCTCGAGTACACCTTCCGGTTGAAGAAGGGCGTCGCGTGGCACGACGGCAAGCCCTTCACCTCGCGTGACGTGAAGTTCACCTGGGAGCTGGTGACGAGCCCGAAGTTCGGCGCCTTCACCAAGGTCGGCTTCGACGCGGTCGCGTCCATGGAGACACCGGACGAGTCGACGGTCCGCGTGCGGCTCAAGGAGCCTTTCGCGCCGTTCCTCACGGCGTGGGGCGACGCTTGGATCGTCCCCGCGCACCTCCTCGAGAGCGTTCCCGACCCGAACACCGCGGAGTTCAACACGCGGAGCCCGATCGGCACCGGGCCCTTCAAGTTCGGGAGCCGCGTCGCGGGCGACCACCTCGTGCTCGTCGCGAACCCCGACTACCACGGCGGGCCGCCGTACCTGGAGCGCGTCATCTTCAAGTACATCCCCGACCTCACGGTGCTCTACACGCAGTTCAAGACGGGCGCGATCGACGTGACGGGGCTCCAGGGAATCTCGGCGGAGTTCTACGCGGAGGCGAAAGGCCTGCCCGGCGTCACGCTCCACCTCCACCACTCGCCCTCGGTCGAGTACATCTACTTCAACTACGGCAAACCCTGGTTCAAGGAACGGCCGGTGCGCCAGGCGCTCTACCACGCGACGGACAAGCGCGCCATCATCGAGCAGGTCTACTACGGCGTGCCGAAGCCGGTCGAGGGCTACCTGCCCTCGACGTCCTGGGCGTACAACGCGGATTTGCCGAAGCACGAGTACAACCCCGAGAAGGCGAAGCAGATCCTCGACGAGGCGGGGTGGAGGCCCGGGCCGGACGGCGTCCGCGCCAAGGGGGGCGTGCGCCTCGGCTTCACCAACTCCACGACGTCGGGGAACAAGCTCCGCGAGCAGGCGCAGGCGCTCCTGCAGCAGAACTGGCGGGCGGTCGGCGTGGACATGCAGATCAGCAACATGCCGGCCGCCGTCATCTGGGGTGAGTTCTACGTGAAGTCCAAGTTCGACTCGCTCATGGTCGGCATCCAGGCCTCCGTCGGCGACGACCCCGACTGCCTGAACCGGATCCACTCCAAGTACATCGCGGCCGAGACGGGCTCGGGGCGCAACGTCTCGCAGTACAAGCACCCGCAGGTGGACAGGCTGCTGGAGGACGGCGTGCGCGAGGTCGACCGTGCCAGGCGCCGCGCGATCTATCTGAAGGTCCAGGAGGTGCTCCGCGCCGACCTCGCCTATCTGCCGATCTTCAGCTACGTGCGGATCGAGGGCGTGAAGGAAGGGCTCCTGAACTACAAGCCGAACAGCAACGTGCTCCACAACACCTGGAACATGTACGCGTGGGGGTGGAAGGCCTAGTGCCGCTCACGGGTTACGGCCGACGGGGGCGCTACCTGATGGGAACGGGCCCCGTCGACCCCTGTCGCACGCGCCCCTCGGCCTCGCCGCGGGATCGCTGACGTGACTTCGCGGACAGGACCGTAGCGCGGGCCGGCGATGCGCGCGTATCTCACGCGACGGGTCGTCCAGGCGCTCGTCGTGCTCGTGCTGGTCTCGCTCGGCGGGTTCACCGTGCTGCATCTGGCGCCCGGGGGGCCCGTCGCGATCTACGCGATGAGCCCGACGATGAGCGCCGAGGACATGGAGCGGCTCACGCGGCAGCTCGGTCTCGACCAGCCGCTCCACGTCCAGTACGCGAAGTGGGCGGGGAGCCTCGTGACCGCCAACTGGGGGCGCTCGTACCGTGACGGGCGCGTCGTCCTCGAGGTGATCGCCGACCGGATCCCCGCGACGCTCGTGCTGATGCTGAGCGCGTTCACCGTGGCGGTCGTGCTCGGCCTCACGACCGGGATCGTCAGCGCCGTCCGCCAGTACTCGATCTTCGACCACGCGATGACGCTCGGGGCGATGGTCGCCCTCTCGATCCCGACCTTCTGGCTCGGGCTCATGGGGATCTACGTCTTCGCCGAGCTGCTGCGCGTGCTCCCGCCGGGGAACATCGGCGCGATCGGCGCGCCCTTCGCGCTCGCCGACCGTCTCCGCCACCTCCTCCTGCCCGCCGCCACGCTCGGCGTGGTCATGGTCGCGACGTGGAGTCGCTACACGCGCGCCTCCATGCTGGAAGTGATCGGCGAGGATTACATCCGGACGGCGCGCGCCAAGGGCGTGTCGCGCGGCGCGGTCGTCCTGAAGCACGCGCTCAAGAACGCGCTGATCCCGCTCGTCACGCTGGCGGGCCTCCAGCTCCCGCTCGTCTTCTCTGGCGCGCTCGTGACGGAGACGGTCTTCACGTGGCCGGGAATGGGCCGGCTCTTCGTGGACTCGATCGGCTACCGCGACTACCCGGTGCTCATGGGCATCCTGCTGCTGACCGCGACGCTCGTCGTCGTCGGTAACCTGGCGGCCGATCTCGCCTACGCGGCGATCGACCCGCGCGTGCGCCACGCGTGAGCACGCACGCGGCGACCGCCGGCACGCTCGCCGCGCCCGGCGCGCGGCAGACGCTCTCGAGCGTCGTCCTGGGGCGCTTCGTCCGCCATCGGCCCGCCGTCGTGAGTGTCGTGCTGATCGTGCTGCTCGGCGGCGGGGCGGTCTTCGCCGAGCGGCTGAGCCCGCGCGACCCGGTCTACATCGACATGGGGCACAAGTTCGCGCGGCCGCTGACGCGCGGTCACCTCCTCGGCGCCGACGAGCTCGGACGCGACGTGCTGAGCCGCCTCCTCCACGCCGGCCGCGTCTCACTCGCCGTGGGCCTCGCGGCGATGGCGGTCACGGTCCTGATCGGCGCCGTGGTCGGCGCGGTCGCAGGGTACCGGGGTGGGCTGGTGGACACGCTGCTGCTCCGGCTCACGGACGCGATGCTCTCGTTCCCGCCGATCTTCATGCTCCTGGCCCTCGCCGCCTTCGTGCGCCCCTCGCTCGCGTCCATGACGGTGATCATCGGCGTGACCTCGTGGATGGACGTGACGCGCATGGTGCGAAGCCAGATCCTGACCCTCCGCGAGCGGGAGTTCGTGCTCGGGGCGCGCGCGCTCGGCGCGCCGGCGTCGCGGATCCTGGCGCGTCACCTCTTCCCCAACACCGTGGGGATCATCGCCGTGGCCGCGACGCTCGCCGTCGCGCGGGCGATCCTGCTCGAGTCCTACATCAGCTTCCTCGGGTACGGCATCCAACCGCCGTTCGCGAGCTGGGGAAACATGCTGAACAATGCGCAGAGCTACTTCGCCACGGCGCCGTGGGTCGCGATCTTTCCGGGCGTGATGATCACCGTGGCGGTGACGAGCTTCAACTTTCTCGGCGACGGGCTCCGCGACGCGCTGGACCCGCGCCACGCGCGCTCGCGTGCCTGAGGACGGGGCGGGCGCCCCGGGGAGACGGAACGATGGCTGACACGGCCGACGTGATCGTGGTCGGGGGCGGCGTCAACGGGGCGAGCATCGCCTGGGCGCTCGCCTCCCGCGGGGTCGGACGCGTCGTCCTCTGCGAGAAGGGCGCGCTCGCGAGCGGCGCCTCGGGACGCTCGAGCGCCCTCGTCCGCATGCACTACACCAACGAGACGGACGCGCGCCTGGCATTCGCGAGCTTCCCGATCTTCCGCCACTGGACGGAGCTGATGGGCGGCGGCCCGTCCGTGTTCACGCACACGGGGTTCGTCAACGTCGTCGCGCCACCCTACGCCGAGCACCTCCGGAGGAACGTCGAGATGCTGCGGCGGATCGGGATCAACACGGTCGCGCTCTCGCCGGGGGAGCTCAGGGGCCTCGAGCCCCACGCGAACGTGGACGACATCGGCGCCGCCGCGTACGAGCCCGAGAGCGGCTACGCCAACCCGGCCGACACCGTCGAGGGGCTCCGGTGCCGCGCCACGGAGCTCGGCGCGAAGCTCCTCCAATG
>Ga0209266_1000006_pt1 | contig 170410 bp, 153 predicted proteins | sample GraSoiAngelo_132_FD_185889 | JGI IMG/M metagenome (GOLD analysis project Ga0209266, IMG submission 185889) | Grasslands soil microbial communities from the Angelo Coastal Reserve, California, USA - 14_0929_02_40cm (SPAdes) (version 2) | ecosystem: Environmental > Terrestrial > Soil >...
AATGTTCTGGACCGTTCGAGGAGCAAACGCGATCCTGGCTCTCCGCTGCTGCCATCTCAATGGCGAGTTTGAAGATTACTGGGAGGCACGTCGCGCGGCTTAAGTTCCACCTGTAAGTCGCACACCCGTTTGCGCCCCGGATGGTTCTGCGGGGTACGATGTTTGTATCGCGGACGGTTCTGCGGGATGCCTCTTGCGTACTCCCGAATAGTTTCGCAGGACGTGGTGATTGCATCCCGTGTTGTTTTACGAAATGCCTCTCGTGATCCGGAACGTTTTGGCGGAGCCACAGCTTTGTAGCCTCCCGTCGCTCGCCTGCTCTTTCGTACGGGATTCGCTCGAGCGTTGCGTACCAGTAACGCCCCCAATCGTGTTGAGGCTACAGGGTTTGCCAACAAAAAAGCCGTGCTGCTGGCCGCGCGTACCATTGTTGGCCTCTGTCCCCACGCTTAACGTGCACTTCAGCGCGCGCCGAATGCGGAGCGCTCGCGCGACCCATGAACGACTCGACGGTAGGCATCCCTGGGGCCCTCCAGCCCGCTCCTCGCGTGGAACGGGCCGGTCATCGCAATTCGGCAACGCCGAATCGTTTTCCCAAGTACATTTCCTTGATGATTTTCCTGGCCGCCCTTTCGACTGTCGCCGGCTATCAAGTCGCGCGCATTGAAATTCCCGGGGCCCATTGGTTCCATAACAAAACTCTGCTGGCGCCCGCATCTACCCAGGCCCTCGGCCTCGTGCCCGCGTCCAATCCCGGCGTTATGAACGCCGACTTGGAAGCCATCAGCCACCTGGCGCCCCAGCAGCAGGCCGAGCGCCTTCTCGAACTTGCCGTCCAACGTCCTGACCAGTCTCTCGGCTTGATCCTCAAGAATCTCGCTTCTTGGCGCGGCCATCTCGCAGACACTGACCGTCTTTTCCACCTTGTGCTTGCGGCCTTGGACTCCCAGGATCCCCGCGTGCGCGTCGCCGCCGTGGAAATCGATCTGGCCGCTAACAACCTGATGAAATCGCCTCAGGGCCTTGCAAAGCTTCTCAATCAAATTCATAACGATCCCGACGCCCGCTATCTGGCCCTCTGGAGACTCGGCGCCCTCGGCAATCGCGGGGTTGAGCCTGCGACCGTCTTGTCCACGCTCCTTCGCTACTCTCGCGATTCAAATCAGCAGACGCGTTTCTGGGCCGTCGAGGGATTGGCCATGCTGGGCACCGAAGAATCCATCGGTCCTCTCCTTTCAATTCTGGCCCACGATCCTGCAAAACAAGTTCGCGAGCGCGCCGCAACTAACCTTGCTCGCTCGGGCATGCTCACGAGCGAGCAACGCCTGTCCACCGTTCCCCAACTCCTGAATCTTCTCGATGACGATTCTCTCGAACCACCAACCCAAGACTTAATCTACGCCGCTCTGCGAACCATTACCGGCGCCTCATTCGGCAGAGACCCGTCCGCCTGGCGCGGCTGGTGGGCGCATCATGATCGGCCTGAGAACCGCGTCCACGTCCCCAAAGGCCTTCTCCTCGCTTAATACTCAATTAGCGCCACTTATCGGTTCTAGCCGTCTTTCGAATAAATAAGAAAATGCTTGACCGCGGCCGTCATCATTCGTAAAACTATCTTTGCGCCCTCCCTGATTTCAAAATGATCCATTCCCAGGTCCAAAGGATACCCATGCCGGTGCCGGAGCGCCGTACTGCACGCCGCTTGATTATGAGAGTCCCATTGAGGTTCCGCCCCATACAGGAGACTGCCGACCCTGAACACGAAGCCGCCTCCATGAATATCTGCAATCACGGGGTTTACTTCGCCACGGATCGCAAGTTGCCTGAGGGTGGAATGATTCAAGTGCATTTGAGAATGCCCCGTGAAGTCGTAGGCGAGGACGTGGCGGAATGGTGCTTCACCGGCCGTGTCGCGCATGTCGAGTCGCTGGGGCCTCAGGGCAACAAATTGGGTGTGGGAGTGCAATTCCTCTATTACGAGGTTCCTAGGGCCTCGCTCTAGAAGCGTGCTCCTGGTAACCGATTGCCACCTTCGCGCGTCCATTGGGATAGACCGGCCCTGGAACGCCTCAGCAGGAGGCCCTCATGAAACGCCGCGATTTCATCCATCGCACTGCTTGCGCCGTTGGTGCTGCCTGGATCCATCCCGGTGCCTTCGCGCAGCCGGGGCTCCCTCTTCCCTCTCTCCCGCGCAAATTCAGCGCGTCAGATTCGGTGACCCTCGGCAAGACGGGTATCCAGACGAGCCGCCTCGCCATAGGCACGGGCACCGTCGGCGTCGGTCATCATTCCCATCAGACTGCCCTCGGCATCCGGGGCCTCTCCGACCTGCTTCTCAATGGCTACGACCACGGCCTGCGCTTCTTTGACTCTGCCGATTCTTACGGCAGCCATCCGCACGTTGCCGATGCGCTCAAGCATGTCCCTCGCGATAGAGTCACCGTGCTCACCAAAACGTGGGCGCGCGACGCCGCCACCGCTCGCGCCGACCTCGACCGTTTCCGACGCGAACTTGGCACTGACTATATCGACGTATGCCTTATGCACTGCCTCACCGAAGGCGATTGGATCGAGCGTTACAAGGGCGTCATGGATGTGCTTTCCGAAGCCAAAGAAAAGGGCGTCATTCGCGCTCATGGCTGTTCTTGCCACAGCATCGAGGCGCTTCGCGCCGCCACAAAGTCTTCCTGGGTCGAAGTCCACCTCGTTCGAATCAACCCCGTTGGTGCTTTCATGGATTCCGATCCCAATACCGTCGTCAGCGTCGTGCGCGAAATGCGCGCCGCGGGCAAGGGCATCATTGGCATGAAAATCCTCGGCCAGGGAGAATTGCGCCACCGCCAGGACGAAGCCCTCAATTTTGCTCTCGGTCTCAATCTCCTCGACGCCTTCACCATCGGCGCCGAATCCCAGTCCGAGCAGGAAGATCTCATCCGCCGCATCGCCGCCGCGTAAGAATCTGTCGGTTTCCGACTACGCCGTCATACGACCGGAATCCGGTCCGCGTTCGCGTAGTTCATCTCCGCGACGAAGGCGGCAGCAATCTTCGCTATTTGATTAGAGTTCCGTGCGAATACGGGAGGGGTGAAACACTGGGGCTGCGGCCCCCGTATATATCTCCAAGATGGGGCAATGTCCTATTCGCCCATACTGATTGCTCATATTTGCGGTGGGGTCGTGGGCTTGGTGTCCGGGACCGCGGCGATGTGTTTCCGCAAAGGTTCCCCCCGCCATGTGCTGGCGGGAAAGGTGTTTGTCGCATCCATGCTCACCATGGGTGCCTTTGCAGCGTACCTTGCCATTACGAGGCATCAACCCAATAACATTGGCGGTGGGATTCTCACCGTTTATCTGATCGGAACGGCATGGCTGACCGCCCGGCGCAGAGATGGGGAAACGAGCCGTTTGGATTGGGTTCTGCTCCTGATTCCCCTGGCGAATGGCATTCTCAGCTGGATGGCTGGTCTTAAAGTCCTGCGTAGCGGACACAGCTCACTCGACGGAGTTCCTGTTGGAATGATCCTTTTCATGGGTTCGGTGTGTCTGCTTGCAGCGGCGGGGGACGTTCGCATGCTGGTGCGCGGCGGCGTTGCGGGAGTCAAGCGCATCTCGCGGCATCTCTGGCGCATGTGCTTTGGGCTGTTTATTGCAGCAGGTTCTTTTTTCTTCGGAGGGTCAAACCGCCCGCTGAGATTGCTTTCGACAGTGGGGCTGGGAAAATATCTATCCCCGGCTTTATTCAACACAACCTTGTATTCGGTTCTCACCATCCTTCCGCTGATTTTGCTGATTTTCTGGTTAGTCCGAGTCCGCTTCACAAATGCATACAATGGAAAGACGATCGTCCCGCGTAGGCCTGCGCCATTCGTAGAACAAAACCCCGCACCCTGAAAACCGTGGGGTGCGACACCCGGCACACCCGCATTTAACAGGAGAATATCAAATGAAACAAAACGTGATGTTAACCATCGCGTCTCTGCTCTCGATCCTCTTCATGACGCTTCACCTGACGAGCGATACCGTCCACGCCAGGGTCGGAACGGCCGAGGCAGGGGGCTCAACCCTCATTGCGGTGCCCATCCTGGTCGTTTGGTTGCACGGAACGTTGGTGCTCGCCGAACGGCGGTCGGGGTACATCATCATGCTCGTCGGGTCGCTCCTGGCGTCGGGTATGCCCGTCATCCACGTGATGGGAGCGGGAGGCGTTTTTCGCGGCCAGATCGCCAAGTCCAGCCCAGCCTTCTTGTTCGTCTGGACGCTTCACGCGCTCGGCGTGACTGGGATCTTCTCCCTCATCCTCTCGGCGCGCGGACTGTGGAGCCTGCAACGGGGCCAGCCCCGGTAGTCGAAGAACCCGAACCATAGAACGCCGAATTTTGCCGAAGAAAAAAGATCCCGCCGCCGTCAGGCTTGGACGGAAGGGTGGGAAGGAGATCGCCAAGCGAGGCCCGAATACTTCAGGGAGTTGCAAGAGCACCCGACACGCTTCATTCCAGAGCTTCGATCTCGGGGTAAAGCGGAGAAGAAATGTTGAGCCGCGATACGCCTTTCCCCTTGAGATACGCGTCGAAAAAGCTGCGCAAGCAGTACGCGGTCATGGCAAGCTGGCGGCGTCCGTCGATACCGACAATTCCTAATATGCGGAGTGTCCGCAGCACGATATGGCTCTTCAGCAACGCTCCGTCGTCGCTGAAGAGAAAATGATTCGCGTGACGAATTTGTAAGAGCGCCCTTCCCTCCGGGGGCAGCCGATCGTAAATCGATCGGATATCAGCCATGATCTGGCCGCTCTCGGGGTCGGACTCGTGACCGTGGTCACTTAGAAGAAACAGGAATGGCCGATCGATCCCTGCTTGAATGACGCTACCAGGTGGAGCGCCGTCCACATCGATGCCCGCCTTGCACCTGGAATCCTCGTGGCAAAACAGTGCCGCCGTCGCCCCGCCAAAGGAGTGCCCGAAGACTCCCACTCGCGTCATGTCGAGCCGTCCCGTGAACTTGCCGGACGCGTCCGAGGCATTCAGCTGCTCCAACCGATCCAGTACGAACGCGATATCCGCGGTCCACGCAGTCAGCAGCCTGTTCGCGCAACGGTCCCGCTCCTGGCCGGTTTTCTCTAGGCAGAGTTCCGGGTTGTTTTCCGGAATCCGTCTCATCACCCGCCCGTCAGGAAAAACGACACTAGAGGTGCGGTAGGGCGCATCGAAGCCCACGACAACGTAACCGTGACTGGATAGATCCTCGGCCAGTGTCGAGTAACTCCACGCAGCGGCGGATGCCCCGCCGCGCATGATCACCACCGGGTACGATCTCTGCTCCGGCGACAAATCGGACTCGCGAGTACTGTGCCCGTGAACCTTCGACAGATCTCGGGTTAGAAGTCGGAGCGGACCTCCGGCGGGTCCAGCCGCCGCCCGCATCGAAGCGGGCAGATACTCGTCCACCGCAACAGATCGCACAGCCGCCGACGGGTACCACATCCAGATAAGGAGTTCCCGCTTGGTTCCTGGAACCGGCGCCAGCGTGTCCAGCTTCGTGTCGTCGGTCCAATCATAGATCGCGCGTCCAACCGCGAATGGTCCCGTGGGCGTCGGCAGTGTGATCTCGGTTCTCCGCTCCAGCCACAGCGATCCTAACAGCGCCGCGCTCCCGAGAACACCCAGCATCGCCAATACTGCGAAGCCTTTGAATATCCGGCGAGCCAGCCCCGGCCGCTTCATCGGTGCGTAGTCCATCAGAGCCCTCGCACCCCGTGACGTAGAGTGCAAATCAAAAGTACTTTACATTACAAAGTATTGTCAAGAAGGCTGTGCGGGCTCCGCTCCTCAGATGGAAATGAATTGGCTGGCTCGGCAGCACACTAAAGCTCGACACTCTGCATTCGCATCCGCCGAACGCCGGGCTAAGTGCGCTGACGTCGACGCGACAATCTCGCAGATAGTAGCGCCGGTATCGGGACGACTATGGCAATGAGCAGCAACGACGCTGGCGGGACAATCACGAATACGGGAACGGTCTTTGCCCCGAGCGGTCCCAACCCAATATCTCCATAAATGGCCAATGAGCCCAGCGCGACAACCAGCATCGCGCTATAGAGGGTCGCTCGGGTACTGACCGACCAACTCGTCGAAGCTACGTTAGTGACTACCAGGGCCACAAATGGTGATAGCACCCAGATCGCGAAGAGTGCCAAAAGGAGAGGCGGGGAATGCTTGCGCCGGCCCACTTGGAGCAGCAATCCGACCGAGCCTACGGCCCCAACCAGTGCTGCTATCAGGGCCACCGTGCGTAAAAGGGCGAGCAACCCACCCGCTGGCTTTTCTCCGCTCCCTTGAGAAATCATCTCAACGTCCATTGCCGCTCATTTTTTCCGCAGGCTATGTGGACAGTTTTCATTGAAAGTATCACACGTCGTAGCGCCCTTCTTGCTCTTCACATTCCTTGGATTCTCGGCCCCCCTGGAAACTCACTCACAATCCTTCACCCTTATCACAAACTTCTCCAACTCCGATTCCTCTAGCAACAACCATCCGTCCAAGGTACAATCACCCCATTGCAATCGTGTCCGTGAAAACCCGGACATCGGGCGCAGTCGTCACGCACAGACCGCGCCAAGGACAACGCCGATGTTCGTCCCGCAAGTCGCTGTGCTCAATTAATCCGCCCCGGCGGATCTGACCTTCTCTCCCGTTTCATTGAACTGTCGCACCGCGCGAGCGCGCCCTGCATTTCTAGGAAGCGCACGCGCAGAACGTAAAGGTCTATATGTCATTGGAACAAACTGCTGTCGCCGCTCCGCCACCCACGTTCTGGAGTTCCGTTCGCGAAGCTATTCGTGGCTCGCATCAAGACTTCACCGCCGGCAATCTCCATCGCGCCATTCTCCTGCTCGCCATTCCCATGGTTCTGGAAATGGTGCTGGAATCTCTTTTCGCAGTCGTCGACGTTTTTTGGGTCGGCCGTCTCGGCGCGGACGCCATCGCCACCGTCGGCCTCACCGAATCGCTCCTTAGCCTCGTCATGGCCATCGGCTTCGGCCTCAGCCTTTCCACCACCGCTATGGTCGCTCGCCGCATCGGCGAAAAAGATCCCGCCGGCGCGGCCGTTGCCGGCGTTCAAGCCATCGTCATTGGGCTCGCCATCGCTGCCCTTATTGGCGTTCCGTGTCTCTACTACGCTCCGGACTTGCTCCGCCTGATGGGCGCTTCCTCGCAAGTTGTTGCCGTGGGCTCCGGCTACGCCCGCATCGCGCTCGGCGGCAGCGCTGCGATCATGCTGCTGTTTCTCAACAACGCCATTTTCCGCGGCGCAGGTGACGCTGCCATCGCCATGCGTTTGCTGTGGGTCTCCAACATCATCAATCTCGTCCTCGACCCTTGCCTCATCTTCGGCTGGGGTCCTTTTCCAAAACTTGGCGTCACTGGCGCGGCCCTCGCCACGTTCACCGGCCGCAGCATCGGCGTGCTCTATCAGTTTTATCGCCTCATGCGCGGCACAGAGCGCATCCGCATCCTGCGCAGTCAGCTTCACATCAACTTCAGCGTCTTGCTCCGGCTCCTTCGCGTTTCGCTCACCGGCATCCTGCAATTTGCCATCGCGCATACCAGTTGGATCGGCCTCGTCCGCATCGTCAGCGTCTTCGGCTCGGCAGCCCTCGCCGGCTACACCATCGCCATTCGCATACTCATCTTCGTGCTGATGCCTAGTTGGGGCCTTAGCAACGCCGCCGCCACGCTCGTCGGTCAGAACCTCGGCGCCAAACAGCCTGAGCGCGCGGAAACTTCCGTCTGGCGCACCGGCCTCTACAACATGATTTTCCTCGGCGTCATCGGCATTTTCTTCGTCGTCTTCGCCGAACCGGTCATCCGCCTCTTCACCAACGATGCGCTCGTCGTCCCCCTTGCCGTCACCTGTTTGCGCATTCTGAGCTACGGCAACATCGCCTACGCCTACGGCATGGTCATGCTTCAAGCTTTCAATGGCGCTGGCGATACCGTTACACCCACGATTGTGAATTTCTTCGGCTTCTGGCTCCTGGAAATTCCCCTGGCCTACTTCCTGGCGATCACCGTGCATATGCGTTCGAGCGGCGTCTTTTGGGCCATCGTCGTCGCGGAAGCCGCCATCGCCGCCGCCGGCATCGTGCTCTTCCGCCGTGGCCGCTGGAAAGTCCAGCAAATCTAGCCACTAGTGCGCAGCTTTATTTCGTCATCTTTCCTTCCCTCGGCGTATAATCTCCCGCCAGCACGGCAGGAGGTGCTCAGATGGCCAAAACCAAGCAATTCACAATTTCAATTGATAATCAACCCGGCGCGGTCGCCCATATCGCGAAAACCCTAGGGGAAGCCAAAGTGAATATTCTTTCTCTCTTGGGAACCGCTCAGGGCGCGGCTGGCACCGTTCAACTCATTGCCGAAGACCCCCGGCGCGCGAAGAAAGCCCTCGATGGCGCCAGGATCTCGTACCAGGAAACTCCGGCGGAAATCTACGATTTGGCCAACAAGCCCGGTGCGCTGGCGCAATGCTTGGACAAGCTCGCAGCGAAAGGTGTCAACCTGAATTCCATCCACGCCACCGCCGCCAAGGGCGGCAAAAAGGCCGTCCTTGTCTACACTGCGGAAGTTGCCACAAAAGCGGCAACTGCCACTGCCTAGGAGCCTCTCTTTTCTCCTGTCGTTCCTGCGCTCGTCAGGCGCGAGCTTTTCGTTCCAGGCGAACGCGGGTAGTTTTGTCGTTGCGCCTTGATACAAAAATGTGCATACGCCGAGAGGGTGTCATGGAACGTTTTGCGAGAAGAATAATAAGTTGTCTGGCGCTGTCGTTCTTCGGATTTCTTTTTTGTGCTCTATCTTCGCGCGCCCTGGAAAACGGCGTGGCGCTCACGCCTCCCATGGGCTGGAACAGTTGGAACCGGTTCGCCTGCAACGTCACCGAAGACCTCGTCAAGTCCGCCGCCGACGCTCTCGTCAGCAGCGGCATGAAAGACGCCGGTTACGAATACGTCGTTATTGACGACTGCTGGCAAGTCAGCCGTGACGCTGCCGGCAACAAGAACTTTCCCCTCGGGCATCAAGTCCCTTGCCGACTACGTCCATTCCAGGGGCTTGAAATTCGGAATCTATTCCGACGCCGGCACCATGACTTGCGCCAAGCCTCCCGGCAGCCGCGGCCATGAATATCAGGACGCCCTCCAATATGCCGCTTGGGGCGTCGACTATCTCAAATACGATTGGTGCAACACCGGCACGCAAAATGCCCGGGCCGCCTACTCCACCATGCGTGACGCGCTGAAGTCCGCAGGTCGCCCCATCATCTTCAGCCTTTGTGAGTGGGGTTCCAACAAGCCCTGGCTTTGGGCCACTGATGTTGGCAACCTCTGGCGCACCACCGGCGACATCTCCGATTGCTGGGATTGCAAGAAAGGGCAACTCAGCCTTGTGCAGATCGCGGATTTGCAGGTTGGCCTGGAGACGTATGCCGGCCCGGGCCACTGGAACGATCCCGACATGCTCGAAGTCGGCAACGGCGGCATGACCACCACCGAGTACCGCTCGCACTTTGGCCTCTGGTGTATCCTCGCCGCTCCGTTGATGGCCGGAAACGATTTGAAGAATATGTCTCCCGAAATCAAAGAGATTCTCACCAACAAGGAAGTCATCGCCATCGACCGGGATCCTCTAGGGATGCAGGGCTGCCGCTTGCGCAAGAATGGCGACACCGAGGTCTGGGCCAAGCAATTGAAGGAAGGTGGCCGCGCCGTCGTGTTGTTCAATCGCGGCGCCTCCGACGCCGATATCTCCGTCTCCTGGGAAGACCTCGGCTATCCCGGGCATCTTTCCGCTGCCGTCCGTGACCTCTGGGCCAAAAAGGACCTCGGCAAATCTACCGGTTCCTTCACCGCCAAAGTCCCCTCCCACGCTGTTGCCATGCTTCGCGTCACCCCTTAGTTCCCCGATCGACGGCTAGGCCCATAGCTTACGGGAATGGAATTAAGCTGTTCCTCGCAGCCTCACGCCGTGGTAGTCTGTACACGCCCACCCACAGTCTCCAAGCTGAATCTCTCAGCATCTTTTTGTAAGTTGCTTGTTTTCTGATATTTATGGGAGCTGCTCTTCCTGGCACCCTAGTTGCATCCTATGGAGTAAAGGGCAGATGGAGCTTACCCTCAGGCAAAGGCAAGCGCCCGCAATTTGAGAGGAAAGGAGGCTCGAGCAATGTCAGGCAGAAATCTCTTTAGGAAGATCGTCAGAAACTTCCTCTGCCTCACCGCTGCGCTGCTGACGTTCACGGCCTGCGCCTACACCGACTACCGCCTCTGGCCTCTGGACCTGGAAGCCCCGCGATATCCCGCTCTTCCTGCGCCCAAATTCCAGGGCAACCGGTTGGCTCTGCCGTTTGCGCCCGGCATAGCCTCCGCCGAAGTCGCCACGTTTCACGACCAGCTCGAAGCCTTCCTGCATTTTGAGTATCTGCGCGGCCGCGAAGCCCGCGATGGCGACGATACCTCGCGCATCCTGCTGACCGCCTTCGATACCGCCAAGGGTCCTTCCTACAAGATTTTCATCGTCAGCGACAACGATCTGCTCACCGCCGTCCCGCGCCTTTCGCAGCTCGAGGGCCGCAACTTGATCAAGCATTACGACCTGAATTCGTGGACCGAGAAGGACTTTGCCTACTACCAGCAGCAAAGCCACACGTTCGATGTTGCCTACGGCGTTCCCACAGAGCAGAAGCTGGAATCTCTCAGCTCCTTCAAGCTTCTCCCTGCGTTGGCCCAGTTTCTGATTTTCAAGTCGCAAACGGACAATCGCGTTCTCGCGAGGGGTGATACAGCTCCTAGCCCGCTCACGCGTGAACAGGCCACCCAGCTCGCCACCGACATTCTCGACGTCGCCCAGTTCTATTCTCTTCCACTCGACTATTTCCTCGGCGTCGGCGCCATGGAGAATGACTACATGGACGTTAACGGCGACCTTACTCACGCTGTCTGGAAGAAGCGCGCTCAGCGCGACGACATCATTCTTCGCCGCGGCCGCAAGCGCGTCATGGTCAGTGACTACGCCATCGGCACCTGGCAAATCACGCGCGAAACTTTGCGTGCCGCGCATCAGCTTTATCTGAAAGATAAGCGCGACTATACCCAGCTCTCCGCCCGGCTGCGGCCTCCGCGCGTGCTCAACCTCAATTCCGTGGATGACGCGGTGCTCACCACCTACGCCGGATTGCTGCTCCGTGGCCTTCTCGATCATTTTGACGGCGACGTCAATAAAGCCATCGGCGCCTACAACGGCGGTGTCAAAACTCCTAATCCCGCCTACGCCGCTGGCGTGAAGACGGTCGCCGAATATGCCCGCCGTGTCCTCGAGCACGCCACCGCTCTGGACGACCCTTCGGCCAGCGCCAAGAGCCTGGCCGTCGCTTCGTCCGCTGCGCCTACTCAGGTCGCAACTCCCGCCCCAGCCGCCACCCCGCAAAAACAGCCTTGGCGCCGCGACGACGATTGAGCCTCCCGGCGTCGCCTTCCTGGCCTGCCTTCCTGCACATCAGCAAGACTCGCAAACCGCGCTTTCCTCCCGGTCTCCGGAGAGCCAGGGTTCCACATGAGCCGATTCGTAACATTCTTGGTACTCCTGAGAGTCCAAAACGGGGGGAATACTGCGTACTGCTATTTACATGCAATACCCGATTGCCGACGCGCGGCCTCAATGATATTTAATTGCCGTGCTGGGGTGGCTGAAGACTCCGGCTCTTCATCGGCTCACTTAGGACTCGGAGGGAGGAGTCTGTTGGCGCCTACCTCATCCCTCCCGCCCGTGAGGACCGGTGAATGACCGCAGTCCAGACACCATGTTTTTCGATCGCAGTCTCGAAGGCAGACACGAAAAGCGCCTCCCCTTTGTTGTTGTGGTTCGGCTCGCGGACCCCCAGGGCCAGCAAGCCTACGTTGAGGAAAAGACTTACTCGGACAATATCAGCCCGCACGGAGCGTGCGTAGCCTCCAGGCGCCCCTGGCAGCCCGGCGAAGAGGTGGAAGTCACTTCAATCACAAATGCCGTCAAGGCGTGCGGGAAGGTCGTCTACTGCAGGCACGGCAAGAACGGCCGCTATTTCCTCGGCTTGAATTTTCGGGAACGTCCCATCCGCTGGTCCAACTTTTCCTACGCCGGCTTCCCCTAGAACTTCTTATGACCTCTTGCAGCAAATCCGGCCGTACGTTCGCCGGTCCCGCCCCGCATAGTAATCTCCTGTCAGACACCCGCCGTTCGAGATTCTCAACATCGCCGTTCCATAGTGCATGTGCATTGTTTTCATCGCATCCGCGAGCGGCTGATTCTGGTATTGGTAGATCAACGCCGCCCCTTCGGGGTCGTCCATTTGAATCACCGCCGCACAACTGCGCGACATGGACATTGGTGTGGTGAGGTACACGATGATTTGCGTCCAACTCTGGAAAATATTGATTATCAAAGCGTAGCGCTTCGCGTGGCCGTCATAGGAGGTGATCAGGTAACCGCGCCAGCGTCCCTCGAGGTTCGGGACTCGCGCCAGCCCCAATTTACGCACAAGGCTGCTCCGCCAAAGGTACCTGTCGAAAACCGTGTACAGGGCGCCGTAAAACGCCATACTCGAGGGAGCATCCGCCCACCACGGGATCGAAAGGTGAATGGCGGAGAGAAATCTCGACGACGCCCATGCCAAAGCGATTGCCAGCAGCGCGAGCAGTAGAGGAACGGTCCTCCTTTCACTCGAGTCTGTACTGTAGCCGTGCATACTTCACCTGCTCGGCTCCAGTAAGCCGAACAGGCCTTCTTGCCTGCTTGGATGCGCCTACCACTCCCAAACTGCTTCTGGGGAGCGCTGGTTAAAGGAAATAGCCCTAGCGGCAGAGTGGCTTCCTGAAGAGTGGCCCGATGGTATTCCGAGTCTGAAGCAACTGCTAGTGGTAACGCCCCTTACACCCTCCATAGTACTCCACTTGGCAGCCCGAAGCTCAAATTACTGCTCTCGCCGGATGGGCAGGCGCGCGGAGCCGGACGGAGTATTGAAACGAAGACACTAAGGGTGCTATAGAGGAAGTAAGCGCAGAGTAGGGGCCCCAGCCATGACTCTGGAAGAGCAAACGCAACGTCAGCACGGCATCGTAACCGCCCACATCGCGGCGGAAAACGCGCACGACTGGAACGCAGCCAGCGCCGGTTTCACCGAGGCTGGAACTGCCTTCCGCGACATGCTCCTGGTTGCCACGGCTTTCAAAGGCGTCCGGGGCGTGCGGGCCTTCTACGATACGATTGGCAAGGCCATCCCTGACCTGCACATCGAAATCAAGTCCCAAAACGACCTTCCCGGTTGCACGGTGTGCGAAGGAGTGCTGACCGGTACTCACCTTGGCGAATACATGGGAGTCAGGCCTCGCGGGAACCCCATCCGCATGGACGTAACCATGTATTACTTCTTCGATGAGAAGACGGAGAAACTCGTCGCCCAACGAATGTATTTCGACCAAGCCAGCCTGTTGCAGCAGATGCAGGGCGACCGCCGCAAGAAACAAAAAAAAGAAATTCTCGCAGCGAAGCGAACTGCGGGGCGCAAATAGATTTAGGCGCCGAACGCTTCCAGGAATTCCAAGTCCGTAAACAAACGGGATGCCGACCGCATCCTCGCCGGACCTCTCCTTCTTTCCTTGCTTTCATTTCCATTTTGGTTCTCACTCATCCTAGAACGCGCTGGCGGCTCTTCCCGCCCGGTCTGCTTTTGCCGCGCCGTCGAAGCTGGAGCACTCCCAGAGCCTCGACCCTCGGCATGCCAGCCAGGAGGTCCGAATCGCGAGACAATCGTGGAAACAAATGTCTCGGCTGGCCGTCCTAACCGTTGAGCGGGGGTGGCGTTATGGCAGGAAACTTTCAACAGGATTTGCGGGGCGGTTTGCGCATGCTGAAGAAGAGCCCCGGCTTCACTTTCGTGGCGGTGCTCTCACTCGCGCTGGGCATCGGCGCCAACACTGCCATTTTCACCATTATCAACGCGGTGTTCCTCCATCCACTCCCCGTCGAGGAGCCCTCCCGCCTAGCTGAAATGTTCACCCGCGACACCCTGACGTTCAATGCCAATGCCAACTTCCAGCTCACCGGCACTTCGCTCCCCAACTACGAGGACTACCGCGACCAGAACAACGTTTTCTCCGGCTTGGCGACGGTTACCTTCCCCATTCCGTTGAATTGGGGCGGCCAAGCGGAGCCCCAACAGCTGAACGCCTCGCTGGTAAGCGGGAACTTCTTCGACGTGCTGGGCGTGAAGCCCTATCGTGGCCGCACCTTCATCGCCGATGGTGACAAGAAAATCGGCGGCAACCCGGAAGTAGTTCTGAGCTACAGTCTGTGGGCGCGCCGCTTTGGTTCCGACGAAAAGTTCATCGGCCAGACCATCCTGCTGAATGGCACACCGTACACTGTCGTGGGCATCGCGCCCCCCGGCTTCAAAGGCATCGTCTCGCTCGGCCGTCCCGATTTGCTCTGGATCCCCATCACCATGCGCGACTATGTGCTTACCGGGCAGCTCAAGGATCTCGAATCCAACCGGCGCTTCCGCTGGCTCTCCATCGTTGGCCGCCTGAAACCGCCGGTTGACCTTGTGCAAGCTCGCGCCGCCATGAAAACCGTCGCTGCCGGCCTCGAAAAGGAGTATCCGCGCGACAACAAAGGCCGCACCGTCGAACTCTTTTCCTTGAATGAATCGGCGCTGGGCATTAATCAGCGAAAGCAATTCTCTCTTGCTGGCGGCGTGCTCATGAGCGTCGTCGGCTTGGTCCTGCTGATTGCCTGCGTCAACCTCGCCAATTTGCTGCTCGCGCAAGCCGCCAAGCGCGAAAAGGAACTGAGCATTCGCGCCGCCATGGGAGCGGGCCGCTTCCGTTTGGTTCGCCAGCTTCTGACCGAAAGTACTGTCCTCTCGCTGCTCGGCGGCTTGGCCGGACTGTTCGTCGCCTATTGGGGGCGCAACGTCTTGTGGTCCTTCCGCCCGCCGTTCCTTCTCGATGGCTCGATTGATCTTTCCTTCGACGCTCGTGTCCTCGGGTTCACATTGCTCATTTCGTTGTTTACCGGTCTGATCTTCGGGATTATTCCCGCCATCAAAGCGTCTGGCACGGACATCAACGAGATATTGAAAACCGGCGGCCGTGGCGGCGCTCTCGGCTGGACCCATAACCGTTTGCGCGGCTTGCTGGTGATTTCGGAAATCGCATTGGCGCTGGTGGCGCTGGTTGGCTCAGGACTGTTTCTTCGCAGCATGCAAAACGCCCAGCAATTCAATCCCGGATTCGAGTCGCAGAACCTGCTGCAGATGAATTTCGACCTCGGCGCCTTGCGTTATGACGCCGATCACGGGCAGCAGTTCTTCCGCGACGCCATTGAGCGCGCCAAGACTGTCCCCGGAGTGGTGAGTGCCTCCGTGTCCTCGAACGGCGTGTTCGCCGGCGGCCTCGCGGGCACCATTTTTCGCGAAGGCGAGCAGACCGACCCCAATAATCGCGGCACCCTCGTCAATTTTGACGACGTGACGCCAGGCCACTTTGCGACCATGCGCATCCCGCTCATAAGTGGCCGCGACTTTACGAATTTCGATCGTGAAAACACGACTCGCGTAGCCATCATCAATGAAGCCATGGCCAAGGCTATCTGGCCGGGCCAGGAACCACTCGGAAAACGCTTCGCGATCGTGAAGGAACCAGAACTGCTCCAGGTTATTGGTGTTGTGGGAACCGCAGTCATTGGTCAGATCGGGGAAGACCCACAGCCTATCGCCTACGTCCCCATGCGCCAGCAATACTCGCCTTTCGCCACTCTCGTTGTGCGCACCAACAGCAATCCTGAACCGTTGATCGGTGCCGTGCGCACGCAGGTCCAGCAGATCGACAAGAATCTGGCGTTCACCAACGCGCAGACCGTGCAGCAAATTCTGGGACAAGGGCTGTGGGCAGCGCGCATGGGCGCGGCTTTGCTCGGCCTGTTTGGCGCACTCGCCCTCATCCTCTCTTCGATTGGAATCTATGGCGTGCTGTCCTATTCTGTGGCGCAGCGCACCAGTGAAATCGGCCTGCGCATGGCTCTCGGAGCGCAACCGCGCCAGGTCCTGGGGCTGGTGCTCAAACAGGGCATGCTCTTGGCCATGATTGGCGCGGCCGTGGGCATCGTAGTGGCATTGCCAGTGGCCTGCATGGCGGCGGGCCTGCTTTACGGCGTCAGCGCTACCGATCCGCTCACCTACTTGGGCATCACGGTGCTGCTGATGGCCGTCGCGCTCTTGGCGTGCTACCTGCCCGCGCGCCGCGCCACACGCATCGATCCGCTCATTGCCTTGCGCGTGGAATAGCGCCCCGTCAGGTGTGTATATGCGGCCTTCTTGTTGCGCGAGGATCAGCGCCTGTTGTGCCGTGCTGTTGGTGAATGAGTGGCCGCCGCGCGAAAATTTCGCCCGCCATTGACATGCGGCGCTAACCAGCATACCTTTCGGCACCGATGAAAACTTTCGTCGAGCGCCGATGAAAAACAAATTTCTCGCCGCGGCAATCGTCGCCGCAACGATTGCCATCGCGATAACCCTCCTTGCCGACGCTCACTTGCTGCCGCTCCCGGCGCTAATCCCCACGTTACTGCGGTGGCTCGCAATTTTCTTGATCGCGGCGTATGCCACGTCGCGGCGCTCGCTGACGACTTGGATTTTTGTCGGACTCCTCGCCGGCGCGGAACTCGGCTACGACGCGCCTGCCTTCGCAGTGAATTTGCAGTTGCTCGGAACGATTTTTCTCCGCCTCATCAAAGTGATTATCGCGCCACTGCTTTTCGGCGTCCTTGTTGTCGGCATCGCGGGCCACTCCGACTTGAGAAAAGTCGGGCGGCTCGGCATCAAGTCGCTCATTTACTTCGAAGTCGTTTCCACCGTAGCTATGCTTATCGGCTACGCGGCGATCCATATCAGCCGCGCCGGCGAAGGAGTCCACCTGCCGCCGTCTTCGGCGGCGCAATCGCTGAACGTTTCGCCGCACACCGCGACGCAACTGATCACCGACATTTTTCCAGAGAACATTGCCAAGTCCGTCGCGGAGGGCCAGGTTCTGCAAATCGTCGTTTTCAGTGTCCTCTTCGCGATGGCGCTGATTCTGGTTCCCGATTCGAAGCGCCGTCCGATGCTGGCGTTCGCGGAAAGCCTTTCAGAAACCATGTTCAAGTTCACGAACCTGGTGATGTACGCCGCGCCGCTCGGCGTCTTTGGCGCCGTCTCGTACACCGTTGGCCACTTGGGTTTGGGAGTTCTTCTTCCGCTGGCGAAGCTGCTCGCGACGATGTACGTGGCACTTGCTTTTTTCATCGTGTGCGTCTTGCTGCCGATTGTGTTGTGGGTCCGGATTCCTCTCAGGCGATTTATCAACGCTGCCGCCGAACCCGTTACGATTGGATTTGCCACCGCCAGCTCGGAAGCCACCCTCCCCAGCGCGATCGAGCAACTGGAATCTTTTGGCGTGCCACGCGAAATCGTGGCGTTCGTTCTCCCTACGGGCTACAGCTTCAACATGGACGGCGCAAGTTTGTATCAATCGCTGGCATTATTTTTCGTGGTGCAGGCTGCGGGACTGCACCCCAGCATCGGCCAGCAAGTTTTGATGATTCTGACGCTGCTGATCAGCAGCAAAGGAACCGCGGGTGTAGCGCGCGCCTCGCTGCTAATTGTCTTCGGCGCAGCCACTTCTTTTCACCTGCCGATGGAGCCGTTGTTTCTTCTCTTCGCGATCGATCAACTCATGGACATGGGCAGGACGGCAGTCACCGTACTCGGGAATTGCGTCGCGTGCGTGGTGATTGCGCGGTGGGAAGGCGAATTCCCCGCGAAGTCCGCCGCATTGAGCTAGCGTAACTGCCCGGCGTTCGAATCGCTGAGGTGCACACTCCCCTTCGGACAAGACCGCTGCTCAACTGCAGGAGAGCAACTGTTGTATATTGCAGTGCGCATATTGAGGAGGGATACCCATGGAACTGTGGTCAAGACGTAAATTTTTTCTGACTTCGCTGACGGGGAGCGTTGTTGCGAGCGCGGGAAAATTATTCGGAGGCACACGTTCGAACGGCGGCGGACCGACGGCTCTTTCGAATCTCGCGCCGGTAGCGCAGGGCAAGCGGCCGCTGATTATTTCCAGCGCTAACGGGCTACATGCGCTCGATAAAGGCATGGACATCCTGAAGAAGGGCGGGGACACGCTGGACGCGGTCGTGGCGGCGGTCACCGTCGTGGAAGACGATCCGAACGACGATTCCGTGGGCTACGGCGGATTGCCGAATGAAGAGGGCGAAGTGGAATTGGACGCCAGCGTGATACACGGGCCTACGCACCGGGCGGGGTCAGTGGCGAGCGTGCGGCGGATCAAGAATGTTGCGCGGCTGGCAAAAACGGTAATGGAGAAAACCAATCACGTGATGATTGTCGGCGATGGGGCGCGGCGATTCGCAGTTGCCGAAGGATTCGAAGAGGTGAATCTGCTGACGGAGCATTCGCGTAAGATCTGGCTGGCGTGGAAGGCGAGGTCTTCGTTCAACTGGCGGCCGGGAATCGATTCGCCGGAATGGAAAGAGCATATGGCGGCAATTTTCGACGGCGATGAAACCCAGATCGCGTATGCGGAGCGCGTGATTGCGCATCCGCCGACGGGGACGATTCCGTGCATGGCCGTCGACGCGAACGGCGACATTTCCGCAACCACGACCACTTCGGGCTTGTCGTGGAAAATTCCCGGCCGTGTTGGAGATTCACCGATTATTGGCGCGGGGTGCTGCGTGGACAATGAAGTGGGCGCAGCGGGCTCGACGGGCAAGGGCGAGGAAAACATCAAGATCTCCGGCGGGCACACGATCATTGAAATGATGCGGCAGGGAAAATCGCCGACAGACGCTTGCCTCGAAGCGATGGCGCGGATAGCGCGCAACTACAAGAACGACAAGAAAAAGCTTGGAACATTTCACATTTATTTTTACGCCATCAACAAGGACGGCGCGCACGGAGCCGCTTCGCTGTGGCGCAACGGGTACGAGCCCAGCAAACAGGCTTCTTATGCGGTACACGACGGGACGGAAGCGCGGCTGATGGCGTGCACAGCTTACTTTGATGCGGTCGGCGGGGATCAGTAAAAGCTATCTGATAAATGCATTTGTTGAGGAGAATGCCTTTCCTCGGAGCCTAAGGCCCGATGAAAGTGAGCTTTTCATGTCGCCACTAAAGCTCCGACCCCCTGAACAGTATTTTTCGATATTCTGAATTCATGGACCAGGCCAACATACTGATCATCGGCGGCGGCGTAATTGGATGTGCAATCGCCAACGCCGCCTCGAAACGCTGGCAAGATGTTTTTCTTGTCGAGCAATTTCCCAAGCTGGGCATGGCGACGAGCACGCGCAACAGCGGCGTCAACCACTCCGGCATTTATTACCCGAAAAATTCGCTGAAGGCGCGGTTTTGCGTGGAAGGCAACCGCCTTACCTATGAATTCTGCAAAAAACACAACGTGCCGTTCCGCCATTGTGGAAAACTGGTGGTGGCCGCGGATGCTCAGGAAGTAGAGGAACTCGCGGCGCTGAAAAAACGCGGTGAGGATAACGGCGTCGAAGGATTACGACTCGTCGATGCGGACGAGATTCGCAAACGCGAACCGCACATCAAAGGGGTGGCAGCGCTGGATGTGCCTTCGACGGGGATTGTTTCAGCGGAAGAACTAGTTCACGCGTATGCGCGGGTGGCGACGAATCAGGGAGCAAATATTGTCCCGCGCGCCCAGGTGATTTCATTGGAGCCTCTTGGCGCAACTATTCGCGTAGGGCTGCGCATCGGCGACGAAGAGGACGCGCAAAACGAAACGATTGAAGCACGATGCGTGATCAACGCAGCAGGACTTTATGCGGATGAAGTGGCGGCGCTGCTGGGAAATCATTCGTGGAAGATTTATCCGGTGCGGGGGGAGTATTGCGAAGTGCGGGGGCCGCGTTCGTCGCTGATCAACAATCTGGTATATCCGCTGCCGCACGCGGACGGGCTCAGCCTGGGAGTGCACTTCACAAAAACGCTTTGGGGAACGTTTCTACTGGGGCCGACGGCAACGTACGTCGAGGGGAAAGACAATTACGAGAAGAAGCGCTTGCCAATTGCAGATTTCGCGCATAGCGCAAAAACGCTGTTGCCGGAAATCGAGGAAAAGGACTTGCAGCTTGGATATTCGGGGCTGCGACCGAAACTCGTTCCGCCAGGCGGGAAAGGGATCGCGGATTTTGTGATTACGCGCGATGCGAATGTGCCGCAAGCCATTCACTTGGTGGGGATGGAGTCGCCGGGTCTGACGGCGGCGCCGGCGGTCGCGGAACATGTTGCAAAAATGGCCGCGGAAATCCTTGGGTAAAATTATTCGATGACAATTCGCAAGAATTTCTTTTTCCCCGCCCGGAGGAGAAATTCAAGCGGTTGGCTCAAATCGATATCTCTGCGCGGATCGTCGATGCGCGCTTCGTCAATTTCAACGCCGCCCTGCTTGATCAGGCGCTCCCCTTCGGCCTTCGACGGAGCGAGCTTCAGATCGACAAGAAGTGCTGCCAACTTTTTTGCCGGCCCTTTCGGCAACTTCACAACTGGCGCTTCCACAGGAGCCTGACGGTCGCGGAAGACGCGCTGGAAATTTTCGGCGGCCTTGCGGGCGGCGGCTTGACCGTGGAAATCTGAGATCACTTCCTCGGCGAGGCGCATTTTTGCATCCATGGGATGCAATTTGCTCCCAGCCACTTCCTGCTTCAGCGCCACGATTTCCTGCGGCGTGCGATCGGTGAGCAGTTCGTAGTAAGACCACATCAGCTCGTCGGGAATGGACATCATCTTGCCAAAAATTTCGCCGGGGGCTTCAGTGATGCCGACGTAATTGCCGAGGCTTTTGGACATTTTGCGCTGGCCATCGAGACCGACAAGAATCGGCATGGTGAGAATGGCTTGTCCCGGCAAGCCATATTCGCGCTGAATTTCGCGGTGCACCAGCAAATTGAATTTTTGCTCGGTGGCGCCCAACTCCACATCGGACTGCAACTTGACCGCGTCAATCGCTGTCAGCAGAGGGTACAGAAGCTCATGGACGGAAATGGGCTGTCCTTTGTCCAACCGGGAACGAAAATCCTCGCGCTCCAGCATGCGCGCCAGCCGATAGTGGGAACACAAACGGACAATGTCCTCGGCGGACATCTTGCTGAGCCATTCGCTGTTGTAGCGGACTTCCGTTTTTTCCTTGTCGAGGATTTTGTAGACCTGCGCGAGATAGGTTTTGGCATTGGCGTCGACTTGTTCGCGCGTCAGCGGGGGTCGCGTTTCCGAAACGCCAGTGGGGTCACCAATCATCGCGGAAAAATCGCCAATCAAAAAGACCGCGGTGTGGCCCATGTCCTGAAAATGCTTCAGCTTGCGCAAGACCACGGTGTGGCCCAGATGAAGATCGGGGGCCGTGGGGTCCACGCCGAGATAGACGCGCAGGGGCTTGCCGGTTTTCAGGGATTGTTCGAGTTTGGCCTTGAGTTCGGCTTCGGGAATGATTTCAGCGACGCCTTTTTTGAGGTAGGCGAGTTGCTCTTCGACAGGTTTGAATTTTGCTGGCGTCATGATTGAATTCAGCTGCTTCGAAGCACGCGGCGACCGACGATTTTGTATTTTCCTTCCAAGACAATTTTAACGGCTTCGGAATAGATGCGGTGCTCCTCTTTGAGGATTTTTTCAGAGAGCGAGGTCTCGGTGTCTTCGTCGAGAACAGGAATGGTGGCCTGCAAAATGATCGGGCCGGCGTCGAGATTTTCGTCGACGAAATGGACAGTGCAGCCGGCGAATTTTACGCCATATTCGAGGGCCTGGCGCTGCGATTCGAGGCCGGGGAAGGACGGGAGCAGCGACGGGTGGATGTTCAAGATGCGGTTTGGATATTTGGCGACGAAAAACGGAGACAGCAGGCGCATGTAACCGGCAAGGCAAATGAGATCGACTCTGTACTCGTCGAGAGCGGCGGCGACCTGGCGGTCGTAGACTTCGCGCTCGAGGCCCTTCGAAGGGACGACGCGCGTTTTGATACCGCGCGATTCGGCGCGCTGGAGGCCCGGGGCGCCTTCGCGATTGCTGATGACGACGGCGATCTCCGCGTTGGGAACGCGGTCTGCCGCGACGCTTTCCGCAAGGGCTTCGAAATTCGAGCCGCGGCCGCTTAAGAGCACGCCTATGCGCTTCTTCATAAACGAAAAACGTTAACACAATTTCGGCAGTACTCGAAATGCGGACGCGTCGCTTATACCGTGCTAACGCTGGTTTTGAACCAGGTGATCACAAAGAGAACGCCGAGCAACAGATCCGTTCCGGCAAAGACCAGGTCCGACTGGTGCATTCGTTGTTGCATGACGAGGACAATTACCGCTGTGCTCCAGCTGACTTTTTCGAGGATGGAAGGAATCATCAGGGGGCGATAGCGCACGGGGTCTGTAGCGACGATGATAAAGACAACCTGCCACACCAAAGCGACGCCCACGAATCCGTAGAAGAATCCTGGATGCGTGATGGGCGGCGGATCCTTCTGCCCGATGATGTCCAACATAAAGTAAAGCGGTGTAAGAACGAGAAAGCCCCAGATGCCCGCAACCCAGAATACGATCTTCGCAAAGTTCACTGCTCTCTCCGATTGCCGTTGTAACGATCTCAGGTGACGGATTTGCCGTGGAAGTTGCGAAGTCCCGTGAGGAGCAGCAGGGCGTTGAAAAATACCAGGCCAACGACTACCGCGAGCAAAGGGAGATGCGGAAACTGGGGAATCATCGTGGCGCGAAGGCCTTCGCTGGCGTACACGAGAGGATTTACGAGCACGGCTTTTTGCAAGAGGGGAAATTTCTCGAGCGCGCTCCAGGGATAGTAGGTGCAGCCGAAGAAAATCATGGGCGCGACGATGAGGCTGAACATCAGGCCGATGTGCGTTTGCTGCATGCTGCAACCGAGCGCAAGGCCGCCGGTGGCGGAGAAAAGAGCCACCAACAACGCTACCAACACAAAAAGCAGGGGATGGGGGACGTGGAGGTCGACGCCCGGGCGAAGCAGCAACCACGCGGCGGGAATGACCATGAGGCCCGCAGCCAGCGCTTGCAGCGAACCGGCGACGACCTTCTCAATGGCGAGCCAGGAAATTTCCATGGGAGCGAGCAGGCGGTCTTCGATCTCGCGCGTGAATTGAAATTCGGCAATCAGCGGCATGGCGACGGCCCAGATTCCGGTGCCGACCATGCAGATGGCCATGATTCCCGGGAGCAGCAGGCTCTTGTAGGACGGCGGCATGTAGCCGCTGCCGACCATAACGCGGCCAAAAATAAAGACGAACATCAACGGCTGCAAGAAGGTTTGAAACAGCAGCGCCACGAAGTTGCGGCGGGCGACATGAGCATCGCGCGCGAGCATAGCGAGAAACGCTTTCCAGTTCATTCGCGCAAGCTCCTTCCCGTGTGGTGGAGAAAGAGATTTTCAAGGCTGGGCTCGGAGATGTGCACGTCGCACAACTCGACGCTGGCGCCGGAAGCCAACGCAGCAACCTCCGCGACGAGGGAGCCGCCGCGGTCGGCGTAGAGGTCGGCACCGTTGCTGTTGTTGGCGCGGACTTCGCGGACGCCGGCGAGGGCCTGTAGACGGAGGAGGAAGTCCGGCGAGTGAAGGCCGAAGCGGAGGCGCAGCAAGTAGCCGCCAGGAACAGCCGCCTTCAATTCTTGCGGAGTGCCGAGAGCGATGACGCGGCCGTGATCGATAATGGCGAGGCGCTTACAGAGCGCGTCGGCTTCTTCCATGTTGTGAGTGGTCAGCAGAATCGTTTTGCCGCCCTGATTGTATTCGCGAACGATTTCCCACAAGAGGAGACGCGTTTGCGGGTCCAAGCCGGCGCTGGGCTCGTCGAGGAAAAGAACCTGGGGATCATGCATCATGGCGCGGGCGATGGAGAGGCGCTGCATCATGCCGCCGGAGAACCCGCGGACCATTTGGTCGGCGCGATCGGTGAGCTTGAAGCGTTCGAGGAGGGCTTCCGCGCGCTTGGCGCGTTCCTGGGAGGAAAGGCCGAAATAGGCGCCGTGAAACGTGAGGATCTCGCGAGCAGTGAGTGAAAAATCCAGGTTGGGGCGCTGGGCGACCACCCCGATCAGGCGCTTGACGGCGACCTGCTGTTGCCAGACGTCATGCTCGCCGATGAACGCTTGGCCACTCGTCGGGCGGACGCGCGTGGTGAGAACGCCAACGGTCGTGGACTTGCCGGCGCCGTTCGGGCCTAAGAGACAGAAAATTTCTCCTGGCAAGATGTCGAGGGAAATTCCGTCGAGCGCGACGATTTCCGGCTTGGGCTGTTTGCCCTTACCTTTTGGCTTTGGCGCACCAAACGAGAAGCCTCCCGTGCCGGCGGCCACGGGAGGAGCTGAGTTGTAGACCTTGCGCAAGTCGCGCGTGCGAATGCCAGCTACCATGCCCGAGTTCCGTTTCAGGGTTGCTCAAGACACGCGTGTGCGCGAAGGTCTTGAGGCGGTACCACCACTGGAATTAAGTACGCACGGAATGATTCCAGAGTATCGGGACAGAAGTCAATTTCGGGAAATAAGACTTAGCCTTGGCCATCGCGAGGGAAGCGGGCGGGGTGCCCTGCTCCAACGAATTGCGGCTTTCGGGGTAGAATGCCAACTTCATCTGGCACGAAATTCAACTTGGGAAGTGCAAACGATGGCAAATTGCAAAAAGAGAGTTGGCAAGAGCATGGTTGAGGCTGCGCTTTTGGCGCTGCTGGCGGTTGGAACGATTCCGGCGATGGCGCAACAGGTGGCTCCGCGAGACCCAACAGAGCCGGCGAAAGGAAAGCCCCAGCCGAAGATGCTGGCGCGTCCGGCGGGCAGCGTGGCACGTGCGTCGGTGGATGAAAAGTCGATGCGGGCGCTAATCGGGAAGCTGGTGGCGTGCGGGACGCGGCTGACGCTTTCTTCGTGGGACGACGCGAAGCAGGGGATCGGATGCGGACGGGATGCGATCACGGGGCGATTGAATGAGATCGCGAAGGATTCCGGCGGGAAACTGCAAGTGATCGTGGACAAATTCGAATCGACTTCGGAGCGGACTTCCGGGAAGCCGATCCCGCTGGAAAATGTGTACGCGATTCTGCCAGGAAGCGATCCGAAATTGGCGAAGACCATTTTCATTGTCTCCGGCCATTTTGATTCACGGCCTTCGAACGTGATGGACCCACAGGCGGATGCTCCCGGAGCGGATGACGATGCGTCGGGAGTGGCAGTGAGCGTGGAATGCGCGCGGCTGCTGAGTAAAGCCGGGGCTAAAGGGGGCACTTCGTATCGCGCGACGATCCTTTTCGCCGCGGTATCCGGAGAAGAGCAGGGGCTGCTCGGCAGCACGCACCTGGTGGATTGGGTGAAGCAGCAAGGTTACACGGTAGGCGGAATGTTGGACGACGACATCGTGGGCGCCGACCCGGCGGCCGGTGCGCCGCATCGCGTGCGGCTTTTTTCCGGAAATGGAGAAATAGATGACGCGGATTCGCCTTCACGGGAGCTGGCGCGGACGATTGAAGAGATTGATGGGCGCGGGGCGATTCGAATGATTTTCCGCGTGGACCGCTACGGCCGCGGCGGGGATCACTATCCGTTTTACAAGGCGGGGCTGCCCGCGGTGCGATTTACCGAGCCGCTGGAAGATTACAATCACCAGCATCAAACGCCGCGCACGGAAAACGGAATTGAGTACGGCGATTTCGAGAAATACCTGAACTTTACGTTTATGGGCGACGTGGCGCGGGACAATGCGGAAGCGCTGAGGCAATTGGCGATGGCTCCGGAGCCACCCAGCAAGGCAAGGTTAACGGGGGCGGTGACGCCGGATGCGAAAGTGTCATGGTCGGCTGACGATGATCTCGAGCGCGCGGGATTCGAGATTCTGTGGCGCGAAACCAGCGATACGCGATGGCAGGTTTATGATTTCGCGGCCGCACCGGGCGAAACCGTTTTGAAAGGCGTTTCGACCGACAATCACTTTTTTGCCGTGCGCGCCGTGGGGAAGAATGCCGCTCGTTCGATTGCGGTACCGACGGAAATAGAGCGCAGGCCGCCGCCGCAGCCAACACCGACCAAGTAGTGATCACCAAAAGTTATTTTTGGTGATGGTCGGGATACCAAAGTGTGGCGCACTCTGGGCACATGGTATGGGAAAACTCGACCTGGAAGCGATCGCGAATGTAGGATTCGATTTGCTGCCAACTCCCGTTTTCGGCACGGATTTTTTTGCAGGAAGCGCAGATGGTCAGGAGGCCTGTTAAGGTGTCCAGCTTCGCAATAGCTTCCTCCAGGGAGACCCACGAGCCGTTCGCGTGGCGCGCGCGATATTGGATCGAATCGCGAGCGCCCGGATTCTTCCAGAATTCGTTCAGCGCCGTTTCGACAATGGAACGGTCTTCGGGATGGAGCAACTCAAAGCCCGTGGAACCGATCATTTCCTCCTGCCGGTAACCCATAATCCTTTGAATGGAAGGGCTGATGTAGCGAACACGGGCGTCAGCATCCCGAATGGCGAGAATGTCGTGGCTGTTTTCCACCATCTGACGGAAGCGCTCCTCCATTTCCCTGACCGGCTGCGCGGAGTGCCCGGGACCAGTGATTTTTCGAAGAATGCAGCACACCAACGGTCCGTCCTGAACGTCCACGGAACACAAACTCATTTCGAGAAGGACTTCCGTTCCATCTTTGCGACGGCCGCGAAGTTCAAGCCCCACGCGGCCTGGCCGCAGTCCCGGAGCGCGCGTGTATCCGGCAATCTGCCGTTCGTACTCCTCGCGGAACAATTCGGGCACCAATACTTCGAACTGCAAGTCGAGGAGTCCGTCCGGACCATAGCCGAAGAGCTCTTCCGTTTGCGTGTTCACGCGAACGATTTGACCCTCGCGATTCACAACGAGGATTCCTTCCGGCGCGGCGTCGAGCACGGCTCTGGACGCAGCATCACTGAACGCGGATCTTTCTTGAGACATGATTCCTTTCGCTGCCGAACTAGCAGGCCTGAGGTTTAAATCGGTTCAGGAGGCCGCTGCTCTGGACGAGAACGAAGCGCAATGGGAACAAGCCTAGATTCGCGGACGCACCATGTCAAAGCCATGTGTACCGGTACCTCAACTGGTACGAGGACAGGTACCCACGCGATAGTACTCGACCCAATCAGGCCAGGGCTTACATCGCTCCCTTAGTGCTGCGCCGCAGCGACCGGTTGAGCGAAAGTGATGAAGTGGCCGCCGGGATCCTGGACGCCGAATTCGCGCATGCCGTAAAACGCAGTGCGGACAGGCATGACGATTTTCGCATCTTTCATGGCGGCCAACACAGCATCCAGGTTGTCGACCTCCATGTAAAGATACGTGGGGCCTTTTCTGGCTTGCGCAGACATGGACGATGGCGCGTCTTTTTCCACGCTGGCGTAGGTCTGGTACATCACTTCGGCGGTGCCTTTCTGAAAAGCGACAAAACCGAGTTTGTTGCCGTCGGGGACTTCGATGGTTTTCGCGAAACCGAGGCGATCGACCCAGAAGGGGACGATGGGCTCGATGTCCTTGACGAGCAGGACCGGGGTGATCCGTTTGACGTTCATGGATTTGATCTCCTGAGATGGATTGGCGCGACCGGAAGCCAAGGCGAAAGCCAGAGCGAGAGCGGGAAGAGCCGTGAGAAATGAGCGCATGGCCGAGAGTCTCCTTGACAGGCACACTAGTCTAATTTAGACTAGTTGAGAATAGCGCAGCAGAAGACGGAGTCAAGAAGATTTTTATGGCAGAAAGCACGCGGCGACTCGGGGACTTGATTTCAATCGGACCGGCGATGCTACGCGACTTTGAGCTGCTGAGGATTCGCAGCGTGGTGCAACTGGCGCGGCAAAATCCGGAAAGAATGTATTCGACGCTGAATCGCCTGACCGGCAAGCGGCAGGATCCTTGCGTGCTGGATACGTTTTGCGCGGCGGTGGCGCAAGCGAAGAATCCGCGGCTGCCCGCCGAGCAATGCGCGTGGTGGTATTGGAGCAAGAAGCGGAAGACGGGGAAGAAATGAAAAGACAGGAAAACGCAGAGGCACCGAGAACACAGAGAAAGGCGGAGAGGCCGAGAAGGTCCGCGCAGGCAAAGAAATTGGCGCTGACAACGCCGGACTTGGTGCTGCTTAGTTTGCTGGCGGAGCGCCCGATGCACGGGTATCAGGCGAATTTGGAGCTGGAGCGGCGGGAGATACGAGATTGGGCGAACTTGTCGCGGCCACAACTGTATTACTCTCTGGAGAAGCTGGCGCGGACGGGACTGATTCGCGCCGCCGAGACAGACAAACCAGCGGAGGGACCGGAGCGCAGCACGTTTGAGACGACGGAAAAGGGGCGCGTGGCACTCGCGGATGCTTTAGAGCACGAAAGCTGGACCACACAGCGAGAGCACCCGCCTTTTTTGACGTGGATGGCGCTTTCGTGGCAAGCGCGGCCGGGAGTCTTCCGGAATCAGTTGAAGCGGAGGCGGAAATTCTTGCTGAAAGAAATTGCGAGAGAAAAGAAAACGCTGCTGTCGATTTACGCCGAGGTAGGTCACAGGTATCACGAGGCGATATGGATGGTGGGCTTGATGCTCGACCAGATGCGGGCGGAAGTGCGATGGACGCATCAATTGGAGCGCGAGTTAGCGCGAAGGGCGCGGGCGCTCTATCCGCAATTCGCAGAAGGATTGCCCAAGTGAAGAAAACGTGGAGGAAACGGGTCGCGCTGCTGATCCAAGCAGTGAGCCTAGCGGTGATGCCGGCTGCGGTGTGCGGATTGGCAGCCGAGGCGCAAGAAAAGCGGCCGACGGCACGGGAAGTAATAGCGGCGATTCAAGAGCATGTTGGCGTGCCTTGGAACACGGAAACTGTAGACACGTTCAAGGCCGGGAATCCGGACACGCGCGTGACGAGGATTGCCGTGACGATGATGGCAACGATGGACGTGCTGCAACGCGCGTCGGCAAACGGGCAGAACCTGGTCATCACGCACGAGCCGACGTTTTACAATCACTTGGACCGGCCGCAAGGAATGGAGGAGAACGACCCGGTGTGGAAGGAGAAACGGGACTTTATCGAGAAGAACGGAATGGTGGTCTGGAGATTCCACGACCACTGGCACCTGCGAAATCCGGACGGGATCCTGGCCGGCATGGTACAAGCGCTGGGTTGGGGGAAATACCAAAGCGCGGAGAATCCGCACCTGTTCACAGTGCCGGAAATTACGCTGGAGAAACTGGCAGCGGATGTGGCGAAGAGGCTGAATACTCCGGTGTTGCGGGTAGTGGGAAATCCAGAAATGAAAGTAACAAAGCTGGCGTTGAGCCCAGGATCGGCGGGATTCGAACGGGAAACACACGCACTGGAAATGGACAACGTGGAAGTATTGCTGGTGGGAGAAACCAGGGAGTGGGAAACGGTGGAATATGCAGCGGACGCGACCAGCGAGGGGAAGAAGAAGGCATTGATCGTGATTGGACACGTGCCCTCCGAGCAGGCGGGCATGGAGGAGTGCGTAAGGTGGATGAAAACGTTTGTGAAAGACGTGCTGATCGAGTTTGTGCCGACCAAACAGCCGTTCTGGACGCTTGCGGAGAGAAGTGCCCGACACTAAAGGACCCATCATATGAAATTCAGACCTTGGCAACACGTGGTTTGCTCCATTGGGCATGCCTCGACGCGGTAAGCTAGTTTCGCGCAGGACAAAAAGCTACTCTAGATAAACAGCCCAAAGTACCCTCATACAGATTGGAGGCCTCATGTTTTTTCGTCTATTGCGCTATGGCGTTGCCGGCGTCTTAATGGCCGGACTCGTTTGCTGTACAGCTCTTGCCCAGGGGAACAGCCAGGGGAAAGGTAAAGGAAAAGGGCATAACAAACACGATGAAGGTGATGACCAAGGAAAACACGGCAAGTACGAGTTTGGAGAGCGCGACCGCGAAGTGATCACGCGCTACTACTCGAATCGCGGATCAAACCTGCCGCCCGGGCTGGCCAAGCGCGGAGGAAATCTCCCACCGGGACTCGAGAAGCAATTGGAAAGGAATGGCACGTTGCCGCCAGGATTGCAGAAGCGCGTGCAGCCGTGTCCCGTGGGACTCGAACGCCAGTTGCCGCCGCTTCCCGCGGAATACCGGCGCGGCGTGATTGGGGCGCACATCGTCGTCTTCAACAGGAATACGAATGTGATTGTCGATGTTCTGAAGGATGTGGCGCGCTAGAAATTGCCAAGTAGCGACGCGCCAACAAAGAATCGCGCGCGTCCTTACCCGAGATTGAGGGAGCCCGAGTAGCTGACGCGGGCTTTGCCGGATTCGCCGCGCTCGATGCGGCCGATGCGAAAGAATTTTTCGCGGTGCTTCTTCAGGTCGGCTTCCACGGACTTCACTTTTTTCGGCGGAACGACGAGAATCATTCCGACGCCCATATTGAAGGATTTCAGCAATTCGCCAGCGTCGATCTTTCCGAGTCTGGCAAGATATTTGAAGATTGAGGGCACGGGCCACGATGCCAGGTCAATTTCCGCTTTTACTCCACTGGGCAGGACGCGAGGCAAGTTTCCCGGGATGCCGCCGCCGGTGATATGCGCGAGAGCGGAGATCCAGCCCCGGGCGACGATATTCTTCAGCGCGGGCGCGTAGCACAGGTGAGGCTTCAGCAACTCCGCGCCGATCTTATTCCCGACATCCGCGACGTAAGTATCGGATTTCAGCTTTGCAACTTCAAAGACCAGCTTGCGTGCGAGCGAGTAGCCGTTGGTGTGAAGGCCGGCTGAGGGCAGGGCGATCAAAGCGTCTCCGGGCTGGACGCACTTTCCGGTCAGAAGTTTTTTGCGCTCGACAACGCCAACGATAAAACCGGCGAGATCGTATTCGCCGGGCGGATAAAATCCCGGCATCTCCGCGGTCTCGCCGCCGATGAGGGCGCAGCCGGCTTTGCGGCACGAGCGGCTCATGCCTTCGAGAAGCTGTTCGACGACCTGAGGTTCAAGCTTACCCATCGCCAGATAGTCGAGGAAGAACAGCGGCACGGCACCCTGGACAAGAATATCGTTGATGCAGTGATTGACGAGGTCCGCGCCGACAGTGGAGTGCACGCCCATAGCCATGGCGATTTTGAGCTTGGTCCCCACGCCGTCCGCGCTAGAGACGAGCACCGGCTCTCTCCATTTCTTGCGGTCGAGCGCAAAAAGCGCGCCGAAACTGCCGATACCGCCGAGTACGCCGGGAGTGAACGTGCGGCTGGCATGGTGGCGAATTCTTTGCTTCGCGTCATCCGCGACGGCGATATTCACTCCGGCATCGGCATATTTCATGAAAGACCCGCTCGCTTCCGTTCCGTTCTTTCTTGATCGGGGCGTACTCTGCCGCGCGCCGTCACCGATAGGAATTCTTTGAAGCGCCGTGGGGGATCGCGGCGCTATGCGAACAACGACTCTTCGACAAAGTTAAAACGTACGGAAAATCCGGCTCCAGCGCACGACTCGGGGATGCAGAAGGGCGTTCGCATAGGCAAAAAACCGCTCGCGAATCTGTCCCGGTTCCCAAGCCTCCGGCGAAACATTCAGCGACATGTAAATCATGACCGGCGTTCCGATGATGTCCTTTCGCGGAACGCAGCCCCAGAAGCGGCTGTCGTAGGAATTTGCGCGATTGTCACCCATCACGAAATAGCAGTCCGCGGGAACCTTGTACGGCGGGTGCAAATCGTAGGGCTCGCTTGCGCCGGTAGTGTATTTTTCGGTGAGTTTCTGGCCATTGATCCAGACGGCGCCATCGTGAATGTCGATGGTGTCTCCGGGCAGCCCGATGACGCGCTTCACGTAATCCGGCGTGTCCGGAGCGAAGGGCGGCTTGAAGATAATCACTTGCTGGCGCTTGGGAGAACGCCAGAGCGGCACGTGCCAATTGGTGAACGGCACGCCGGCGTCGTAGCCGATGCGGCTCATGATGAGGTGATCGCCGATGAGCAGCGTGTTCTCCATCGAGCCGGAGGGAATGACGCGCGCCTGGCCGATCGTGCCGTTGATGAGCAGAAACACGAGGCCGACCCAGAACCAGGCGATAATCTCCCGCTGAATCTTGGTTTTCACGGGCAAATTTGCTTCTTCCTGCTTTTTCTTTTTTTCAGCTTTCACGTTCCACCACCACCGGCCGCTCTGCGGACGCGGATTCACTGCCGTTGCCTGGCGTTTGTTCGCCGGATTTGCCGTTGGCGGCGCTTTCGCGCACTTCCAACTGGACCAAATCCGTCGGATAAATGCCCGTATAACAAGACGTACAAAACCGACCGGCGGTATCACCGACCGCTCGGCGCAATGCCGGGAGAGAAACGTAGCCCAGTGAATTGGCGCCAAGGAATTTGCAGATTTCTTCCGGCGTGTTGGAAGAGGCGATCAATTCCTCGCGCGTGGGCGTATCCACGCCGTAGTAGCACGGGGAAATCGTCGGCGGGCAACTGATGCGCACGTGGACTTCTTTTGCGCCGACTTCGCGGACCATGCGAACGATTTTGCGGCTGGTGGTCCCACGAACGATGGAATCGTCGACGAGAATCACGCGTTTGCCTTCGATCAAGCCGCGGATGGGATTCAGCTTGAGCTTCACCCCGAAATTGCGGATGGCTTGCGACGGTTCGATGAAGGTGCGTCCGATGTAATGATTGCGGATCAGGCCCATGCGGAAGGGAATTTTTGATTCGAGTGCGTAGCCAACGGCCGCGGGCACGCCGGAATCCGGCACGGGGACGACGATGTCCGCGTCGACGGGATGCTCCTGCGCGAGCAGGCGCCCGAGCATTTCGCGGCTTTCGTTCACGGAGCGGCCGAATATGATGCTGTCCGGACGGGAGAAATAGACATGCTCGAAAATACACTGCTGGAGCTGTTTCTCCGGCGCAAAGTGGATGGACTCGATGCCGGATTTGGAGATGCGCACCATTTCGCCGGGCTCGATCTCGCGGACATATTGCGCGTTGAGAAGATCGAAGGCGCAGGTTTCTGAGGCCACCAACCAGCAGACAAAGCCGCCGGGGGTAGTCAATTTGCCAAGCACCAGGGGACGGAAGCCGCGCGGATCGCGTACGGCGTAAAGCTCATCCTGAGTGAGTACGAGGAGAGAGTAGGCACCTTCCACTTGATTGAGCGCATCGCCAAGGGCGCCAGAAAGATTGCGCGCCTGCGAGCGGGCGATCAGGTGGACGATGACTTCGGTGTCGCTATTGGTCTGGAAGATGGAGCCACGATGCTCGAGCTTGCGGCGCCACTCCGCGGCGTTGGTGAGATTGCCGTTGTGGCCGAGAGCGACCTTGCCCTTGTTGCAGTCGATCATGATGGGCTGCGCGTTGAGAAGAGCTTTATCGCCGGCAGTGGAGTAGCGCGTGTGGCCGATGGCGAGGCTGCCCGGGAGTTGCGCGAGGACGCTCGGCTGGAAAATTTCTTCGACTTCGCCCATGGCGCGGTGCACGTGCAACTCTTTGCCGTCGCTGGAAACGATGCCGGCGGATTCCTGGCCGCGATGCTGAAGCGCGTACAGACCGAGGTAGGCGAGATTGGACGCTTCCGGGTGGCCGAAGACGCCGAAGACACCACACTCGTCGTGGAAATGATCGTCGGCGAAAGCGAGTTTTTGGCTCATTTTGCGGTTAGTGCACGTTCAAGAGAATGGACCCAGACGTCGCGCAAAATCTCGAGGGGGCTGTCGATCACGGTGCTCCCTTTATGTTCGATGCGGAAAGAACCTTCGCGGGTGACCTTGCCAAGCTCGCGGGCCGCCACATTGTATTGTCTCGCACTTTCGAGAACGCGGGCAAGTTTTGCGGGCGAGACGGAAACGACGGCTCGTGCGCCGTTTTCACCGAAGAGAACGGATTCCGCGGGGGCGGCATCTTCGAGGCTGACAATTGCGCCGAGAGCGGACGAGGCAAGCCCCGCCCCTGCAGAAGCAAAGCAGGATTCGGCGAGGGTGACGGCCAGGCCGCCGTCGGAAATGTCGTGGGCGGATTCGACGGCGCCTTCGGTGGCGAGCGCTACGAGGCAGTCTTGAAGGCGCTTCTCGGCGGCCAGGTCGATGGCGGGTGGCTCACCGGCGACGATGCCGGCGATGGCCTTTGAATATTCGGAGGAGGAGAATTCGCGGGCGAAGAGAGATTCCTCGCTTCGCTCGGAACGACGGGCCGGGGTCGGATCACCTGCGCCGTCGAGGAGGAGGATGAGGTCGCCTTCGTCGCGGAAAGCAATTTTCAGGACGCGGGATGCGTCGTTAAGAATGCCGAGGACGCCGATGACGGGCGTCGGGTAGATCGATTTGCCGAGGGTTTCGTTGTAGAAGCTGACGTTGCCGCCGGTGATGGGCGTTCCGAGTGCAGTGCAAGCTTCGGCGAGGCCGTCGATGGTTTCGGAAAATTGCCACATCGCTTCGGGCTTTTCGGGACTCCCAAAATTGAGGCAATTCGTGGCAGCGATAGGGTGCGCGCCACTGCAAGCCACGTTGCGGGCGGCTTCCGCGACCGCGTGCATTGCACCGACGCGAGGATTCAACTGGCACCAGCGGCCATTGCCGTCGGTAGAGAGCGCGAGAGCGCGCTTCACAACTCCCGTTTTCGGGTCCTTGATGCGCACGACAGCGGCGTCGCTCGCACCGGGGCCCGCCAAGGTATTGGTACGCACGGAAGTGTCGTACTGCTCGGTGATCCAGCGCTTGGAGGCGATGGCGGGCGAAGCCAGCAGCTTCCCGAGATTCGCCGTGAGATTCGCGCCTTCGGGAGCGAATGCGAACCAATCTTTTTCCGTCTGGATGCGCGGTGACGGCGCGGCGATGGGGCGATGGTAGACCGGACCTTCTTCCGCGAGCGGATGCGCGGGAATTTCCGCGGCGACGCGGCCATTGTTGTTGATGCGGGCGATGCCGCCTTCGGTGACCTGGCCCACAACGACGGCGTCGAGGCCCCACTTCTTGAAAACGGCCAGGACTTCATGCTCCAGGCCGTTTTCGGCGACCAGGAGCATGCGCTCCTGCGATTCGCTGAGCATGATTTCGTAAGGCGTCATGCCGGTTTCACGCTGCGGAACTTTGGCGAGATCGATTTCGATGCCGGTGCCGCCGCGCGAAGCCATTTCCATCGTGGAGCAAGTGAGTCCGGCTGCGCCCATGTCCTGTATCGCGACGACCGCGCCTGTTTGCATGGCTTCAAGGCAGGCTTCGAGCAACAGTTTCTCCATGAAGGGGTCGCCGACTTGCACGTTCGGGCGTTTCTGCTTCGACTCTTCGGTGAATTCGGCGGAGGCGAGCAGCGATGCGCCGTGAATTCCGTCGCGGCCGGTTTTTGCGCCGACGTAAATCACGGGATTGCCGATGCCTTTGGCTTTGGCGAGAAAGATTTCTTCTTTCTTGGCGATGCCGAGCGCGAGCGCGTTGACGAGCGGATTTTGTGAGTAGCAGGGCTCGAAGGCAACTTCGCCGCCGATGGTGGGAACGCCAAAGCAATTTCCATAGCTCCCGATGCCACGAACGACGCCGTCGAGGATGCGGCGGTTTCTCGCGGCATCTTCCGCGATGGTGTTTTTGCTCGGCGTGATTTCGCCGAAGCGTAGGGAATCGAGAACGGCGATGGGACGCGCGCCCATGGTGAAAATGTCGCGCAAAATGCCGCCCACGCCTGTGGTCGCGCCCTGGAATGGCTCGACGTAACTCGGATGATTGTGCGATTCGATTTTGAAGGCGGCCACGAGGCCGTCACCAATGTCCACGACGCCGGCGTTCTCTCCCGGACCTTGCACCACGAGCTTGCCGCGCGTGGGCAGGCGCTTCAGGTGGACTTTGCTGGACTTATAGGAGCAGTGCTCGCTCCACATCACGCTGAAAATGCCAAGCTCGGTAATGTTCGGGTCGCGACCAAGGATTTGCTGGATGCGCGCGTATTCCTCGCGCGTTACGCCATGTTCGGCGGCGATTTCGGGAGTAACTCGAATTTCGGTGCTAGCGGTGGCCATGTTTCAGACTTGCAACAACGAACGGATACTGCGAACGCTACATTTCACGCTGTAGCCTTTGCCGCGCCAACGAGCGCTTCCACCATGGAGCGGAAAATCACGAGACCGTCGGCGGAGCCGAGGGCGGACTCTACGGCGCGCTCGGGATGGGGCATGAGGCCGGCGACGTTGCGTTCGCGATTGCAGACTCCAGCGATATTGTGAACTGTGCCGTTGGGATTGCCGGCTGCGTCGTCTTTTCCGTCGGGAGTCGTGTACCGGAAAATCACCTGGCTGTTTTTCTCAAGCTCTGAAAGCGTCGATTCATCGCAATTGTAGTTGCCGTCGGAATGTGCGATGGGAATCTTGAGGATCTGGCACTTCTGCGCGGCATTCGTGAACGGCGTGTCCGTTTGCTCGACGCGAATGTGGACGTGGCGGCAGATGAAACGCAGGCCGCTGTTGCGCATCATTGCGCCGGGAAGCAGACCCGCCTCGCAAAGAATCTGGAAGCCGTTGCAGATGCCCAGGACCATACCGCCGGTCTTGGCGAATTTCTCGACGGACTTCATCACCGGCGAAAATCGCGCGATGGCGCCAGTCCTCAAATAGTCGCCGTAGGAGAATCCGCCGGGCAGGATGACGGCGTCGCAATTCGCGAGATCCTCGGATTGGTGCCATATGAATTCGACGGGCTTTTGCAGGACGTTGCCGATGGCGTAAAAAGCGTCGTGGTCGCAATTGGACCCGGGGAAAACGACGACTCCAAATTTCATGAGGTGCCAGCCCCCTGTGGGATTGCGCGACCTCCTATTTTAGCACAGACGGAACAGGGCTACTCGCCGCGATACCAGCGGCGACAACGTTGCAGAAAATGGTCGCCCACATCGGAACTGCCTGGAACGGCTTTCCCAGGCGGTTCGTGCCGGTTTCTCCAGCGTTCGCGCACCACGAGAATCGAAAACAACATCAAGACACACGGAGATCAATGCGGCATCGGCGGCTCGAGAATAAGGAGTGGCGGCGAGACTGAGGAGTAGCAGCGACCCAAGAAACAGAGTCCACGCTACTGCCTTTCTCCTCATCGCTGCGCTCCTGGAGGGGGATCTCTACTTTCGTTTCTTGGTTCTTTTGCGGCGCTTCGATTTCTTCGCGGCTTTCTTTGGTTTTTCAGCGGCGGCCAATTCGCGGCGTTTTTTTGCGGCCCAGCCAGGCTTGTTGACCTGGCGGCCGCGGGCGATTGCCAATCCATCGGAAGGGACGTTGTCCGTGATGGTCGAACCCGCGCCAACGTACGCGCCGTCACCAACGCGCACGGGCGCGACGAGGGCCGTATCGCTACCAATGAAGACTTTGTTCCCGATCGATGTCGGATACTTGTGGAAGCCATCGTAATTGCACGTAATCGTGCCCGCGCCGATGTTGCTCTTCGCTCCGATCTTGGCGTCGCCCAGATACGAGAGGTGCATGGCCTTGGTGCCTTCGCCGATGGTGCTTTTCTTGAGCTCGACGAAATTGCCGATGCGCGAGCCGGCTTTCAGGTGATTGTTCGGTCGCAACCGCGCAAAAGGCCCAATAATGACGCCGTCGTCGAGCCGGCTTTCTGCCACAACGCAATGGGGCTCGACGGTCACGTGGTCGCCGAGGATGGCGTCGGTGAGTACGCTGCCGGTTCGAATGGTGCAGTGCGCGCCGATTTTGGTTTTGCCCAGCAACTGCACTCCGGGTTCAATGATGGTGTCTTCGCCCGCGGTCACGTCCGGATCGATCAGCACCGTCTCCGGCAACTGGATAGTGACACCGCTATCCATCAGCTCGCTCCGCTTTCGCTCTCGGAATACGCGGTCGACTTCGGCAAGGTCCGCACGTGTGTTGCAGCCAAGCACTTCGCGCGAGTCGGCGGCCACCTGTGCCAGGACGGTCTCGCCCTTGGCGTTGAGCACGCCGATGGCGTCCGTCAGGTAGAGTTCGCGATGCTTGTTGTTGGGCTTCACCTGGGCCAGCGCGGGCCAGAGTTTCTCCAGTGTGAAGCAATAAATCGCCGAATTGATTTCATTGATTTCGCGCTGTTCGTCGGTAAGCTGCGAATCCTCGACGATGGCGGAGACCGCCGTCTCGGTCTTGCGGACCACGCGGCCGTAGCCGGAAGGATCGGCCAGCACCGCAGAAAGAATGGTCGCCGCGGCATTCCCGCTGTGATGCGCGGCGACCAGCGCCTTCAAAGTTTCCGGGCGCACGAGGGGAGCGTCGCCCGGAAGAACCACCGCAAACTTCGCCCGTCCTAAGGTGCGTTTGGCCACTTGCACGGCATGACCGGTGCCGTTTTGCGGCCGTTGCAGCACGGTGAGCGCCCCGCGCGGCGCGACAACCGCTGCGACCTGTTCCGCCTGGTGGCCGACTACCACCACGGTTTCGCGCGCCTTCAGCGGTTCGCAAGCCCGCACAATTTGCTCGACCAGCGTTCGTCCACCGGCGCGGTGCAGCACCTTTGCCAGACTGGACTTCAGCCGCGTGCCTTTGCCGGCCGCGAGAATCACAATGGCGAGATCATTGTTGGACATAGTTTCGAGCCATTCTGCGGGAGCGGCGGATATTTCGCAACGGAGGGTTGCTCGCGACGCAGCGAATCGCTAATCAGCGGCGGGGACGGGGGAGAGGGCGGTCAAGTAGGCTTCGCTTTCGGGGAGGGCCGCTTCGCCCGTCGTGATGGTCCAGAGCGAGGGGTCATCCAGGAGGCGGCTGACAAGCTGGGTATGCAGCGCATGGCCGGCCTTATGGGCTTCGACGCGGGCCAGCAGAGGCAAGCCCGCTAGGGCAAGGTCGCCAATCAGATCCAGCGCTTTGTGTCGTCCAAACTCGTCAGGAAAGCGCAGCGGCCCATTCATAACGCCGTCGTTGGTCAGGACGATGGCGTTCTCAAGGGAACCGCCGCGAATCAGCCCCATAGCCTTAAGGGGCTCGATGTCGCGCTCGAAACAGAAAGTCCGCGCCCGTGCCAAAAGGTGGCGGAACGTGTCCGGCCCCACCAGCATCTCCACTTCCTGCTGGCCCACCAACGGGTGCGGAAAGTCCACGTAGCAGCGCACACGAAATTCATCGGCAGGATAGATGCCGATCCGGCGGTCACCTTCGGTGACCTCCAGCGGCTTCAGCAATTTCAGATAGCGCCGCTTCCGGCGTAGTTTGCGAACACCGGAATGCTCCAGCATTTGCATGAAAGGCTCTGCGGAACCGTCGAGAATAGGCACTTCGATCGAGTCGATATCGATGTAAATATTGTCGATGCCGCAGGAATAGATGGCGGCAAGCACATGCTCTGTGGTGGAAAGCAAAACACCTTGCTTCATCAGGCTCGTGGCGTAGCTCACGCGAGCGACGTTGTGGCCTTGCGCTTCGATGTGGAAATTGTCCAGGTCCACGCGTCGAAACACGATGCCCGTTTCAGCCGGCGCGGGAACCAGACGGATGTGGCCGTACACCCCCGTGTGGAGGCCCACACCCTCGGCGAAGGACTCTTTGGCGATCGTAGTTTGGAACATTTCCCCAATAGTATTATAGCATGTTGCTGACCAATAATTTGCTTGCTTGTGCTTTATTATCAACGGCTTACGAGTTGAATACAGAGGCTGGAATCGCATACTGTGGTATTTGCGCAACATTTCATGGTTTCGACGTGTCTCATAAGGGAACGCGCTCATATTCTCTACTGCCCCATAGGCTTCCTTTTCGATTGCAGACGCGTCCCAATCTCTTGCAGTGGTACAATGAAGCTTTATAGTTTCTTGTGGAAGGGTGAGGCATGAGTCGAGCAGCTCGCATCGGCATTCTCTGCGCATCAGTAGCCATCTTTTGTTACGCAGGCATTGGTCACGTCTTGGGCCGTACGACGGACGACAAGGCTTATAAGTCGCTCACCGTGTACGGAGAAGTTCTGCAGAAAATCCAGCAGGACTATGTCGACGACCCCAACATGCACACGGTAACAGCGGGCTCCTTGCACGGAATGCTGGAATCCCTCGACGCGCAGTCCAGCTACCTCACTCCCCGCGAATACGACGAGTACAAAAAGAAGCTCGCAAATGCCGGTACTGGCGAGACCGGCCTGACGCTGAGCAAGCGCTATGGTTATGTCATCGTGCTTTCCGTGCTGCCGGATAGTCCGGGCACGCAGGCGGGAATTCGCAGCGGGGACATTTTCGAGTCCATCGGCGGGTTCACGACTCGCGACATGTCCGTTGGCCAAGCCATGAATCTTCTCGACGGCCAGCCCGGCACAGGCGTCAAGGTCGGCGTGATCCGGCGCGGCAAGGCGACGCCGGAGGAAGTGGATCTAGTGCGCGCGAAGCTGGCAACGCCGAAGATCATCGTCCAGAAAGTAGACCCCGATATTCTGGTTCTGCGCCTGCCAACACTCGACAGCGGCCGCGCGGATGAAATTCGTAACCGTCTTCTCGACGCGGAAAAGCAGGCCATTCACAAGGTCATCCTGGATGTGCGGGAATGCGGCCGCGGCCCGGTTTCCGAAGCGATCGCAACCGCGCGTCTTTTCGTTCCGTCGGGCATGCTCACAACGCTGCGCGGCCAGACAGTTTCGACGCAGGTTTTTTCCGCCGAGCCCAAGCAAGTGGTTTGGAAGAATCCCGTATCGGTTTTGATTGACGCCACCACGTCTGGAGCAGCTGAGGTATTAGCTTCCGCGATTGCCGCAAACCATCGCGGGGACGTGGTGGGAGAGCGCACCTTCGGTCTGGCATCCGAGCAGAAGCTCATCACCCTAGATGATGGCGCGGCGCTGATTCTAACGGTCGCGAACTACTACAATCCCGGCGGCAAAGCGATCCTGGAAGAGGGCGTGACGCCAACGGAAGTCGTGCGCGCCGTCCCGGAAGATGATTCGGATACGACCGAAGAAGATGCGGCGCCACCGCCTGAAGTGCAGAAGGAACCCGGGCTTGGACCGCGCCCGCTTTCTCCGGAAGACCCCATCTTTCATCGAGCACTTGACCTGTTGAAGGCCCCCGTGAAAAAGGCTGCTTAAGTTTTCCGTGGTCCGGCAGCGTGGCTCGGTTCAACCAATCCTGCATTGCTTTCGAATCAACACAGGGGATACGGCGCGTCTTGCGCTGCTGGGGATTTCTTTTCTGCTCGCCGTTTCCTTCGTTGGATGCAAGAAAAAGGAAGCGAACCGCCTCACACCTGCGCAAATCCATCAGATCACCCGCGATCTGGCCGCTGCCGCCTCGTCTGCGGCCCCCGCAGGGACAGCCATTAAACTCCGGCAGGGAACTTCCGGACAGCAACCTGGAAACACCGATTACTTGCGTATCGTGCTGAAGAATGACTCGCCGGCGGACGCGCATTGTGCCGCAGTCGCAAAGGTCGTTCAGAGTCTAAGCTCCGTCGCGACCCGAAATCATCTGACGCAAGATTCTCCGACGCAAACGGGAGATGTCCTGCAATTCAAGCTTCGACATGCGGGCGTGCCAACGGTCGGAATCGAAATTGTGATGCGGGGCGCGTCTGTGTCCAGTGCGGCCGCGCAGGACTCCGGCGGAAACGTCGCGAATCCGCGGCTTGCTATCATTATTGACGATCTAGGAAGCGACCGCGTGGCCGCCGAAGCAGTGTTCGCTCTCGGTTATCCGCTCACAATTTCTGTCTTACCCAATCACCAGCACTCCATGGACATCGCCACGGAAGCGCATCGCCGTGGGTTCCAGGTCATGCTTCACCTGCCGATGCAATCGGTTGCGAACGAGACGCCGGAGGCGCGAGAGTTGTACCCGGGCATGCCCGCGCCCGAAGTTGCCGCGATGGTCGACCAATTTCTGCAAAATGTTCCGGACGCTGCCGGCGTGAACAATCATCAAGGGTCGCACGCGACTGCCGACGCCGCGCTCATGGACGAACTGATGCCCGTATTGCGCGATCGCCACCTCTTCTACGTGGACAGCCGCACAACCGCCGCAACAGTGGCCTACGATACGGCGCAGGACTTCGGAGTGCGCTCTGCCTTCCGCAACGTCCCTTTCCTCGACGACGTCGCCCAAGTTGCTGCCGTCCGCAAACAACTCGAAATGGCGCTGCGTGGCGCCCGCGAAAAAGGCGAAGCCGTGGCCATTGGCCATCCTCATCCTGCGACACTCCAGGCTTTGCGCGAAGTTCTCCCACAAGCGCAGGCACAAGGCGTCTGCCTGGTGCCTGCCTCGGAGCTCACGCACTAAGTAGATTGGTTTTCTTGGATCGCTGCAGGAGCTGCTTTCTTCGCCGGGAAAAGGGAGGCAATCGCGAGCGTAAGAATTCCCATAGTCAGAAAGCTGAAGACGCTGCCTTCGGGCCCGACCGTCCCTCCGGTAAGCCATTTGGCACCGTGCAACGACGCATTCGAAAGGTGTCCTTCGAAGACGATGCCGCTATTCGGTACGGAGTAAAGGAATGTCTCGCCGAAATCAAAACTTGCGTGCCACCCGACAACCAGCCAGAGATTGCCGGTACGCCGCAAGGCAAATGCGAAAACCAGCCCGATCATTACAACACCCGCTGCGCCCACCCAACCTTCGCCAGGATTGCCCAAATGAACCGCCCCAAACGAGCACGAAAGCACAATAGCCCCAGGCCAGAAGCCGATGCTATCCGCCAGCGTGTATTGCGTGTATCCGCGAAACAAGAATTCTTCGAACAAGCCTACAAAGACAAAGAAAACCGCCCACAGTATTCCCCAACGCAGCAAATCCTGGCCGTGTAGAGCCAATCCTCCAAAGGAATACCCGCCGAACGCAGCAATCAAGCCAATTAATCCTGACACTTCGACCAAACCGATGAGGCAGCCCTGCCAGAACAATTTTCCGAACGCTCCTCTTATCGGCAAGCCATAAACGCCGGGAGATCGGACCTCGATTCGGGACATGATCATGGCAGCGCCAAAAACGACCAGGAAAGAAAACACTTCGTAGGTGAACGAATAGCCGAGAGAAAAGACACCGCGTGGGGGGTGAATAAAGCGCTGCAGGACGGTTCCACCGCCGAATCCGAGCACAGCCACGAAGGCCGCGTACATCAGCAGGCGCCAGCCGCCGCGCACTCCCTTGTCGTTCAGGAAAACCTTGCTGAGGATTCCGTCAGGAGGCGGAGCCTGAAGATGTGGAGCGGAAGAGGGTTCCGCCAATGGTTCGAAATCCAACAATCACCTCGAGAAAATATCCAAACCCGTAATGCTGTCTGACGCGCTGGGCACTTTGCCGTGAGCAGGATTGATTCTTGGCTGAGACGGATTTTATCGAAAGAAAGTCTCCGGCCGGATTCATTCAATTCTCTCTCACAAACCGATTTAGATAGCACCTGAGGAGAGCAGATTCCCGGAATAATCGAATAATACGGTTATCGCGCGCAAAGCTCAAAATAGCAGCGAATCTGTCTAAATTATTGTCCGATGCGGATCTCCGCAGCGCCAAGAATCCGCCTGCTCTTTTTCTCTTGCACCAAGAGCACTGCCTTCAGATTCTCGCGTTTCCATTCCTTCTGTAGCGGAACGCTAACGTTGCCAGCAAAGGAAATTTCGCCATCACCTTTCGCCTCGCCGACCTTGCGCATGGTCCTCACCACGGACGCATGGCGAAGCTCTTCGCCTGCGTTCTCGCCCCGCGTCACCGAGGAGTGCAATCCCGTTTCCGTAATGGCCAGCCAGACTTCCGCTGCATCATGTTTTGTGGGCTCCTGGAGTTTTCCCACCTTTACAGAAAAGTCCCCCGTCGCGGTCTTGCTCGCGTTGCCCTGCTCCAGGACCACCGATGCTTTTGGCTTGCCTGCGGCTTCCAGGATCGCTTGCCGCGCTTTCTGCGGGTGACTGCCGATGAATTCCACTGTCCCATCCACGACCATTTGCGGGGTATAGGGATTACGGTTGCCGAGGACGCCGGCATAAGTATTCTGCCGCCACGTCCAGTCGGGTGAAGAAAAAGGGTCGGTCCAACCCAAATCGTTCCAGTAATCGACGTGCTCCTCCAGCGCGATCAACTGCACGTTCTCGTTTAGCTGCGCTCCGTCCAGCCGCGCCAGCAAAGCGTCCGCAGGTGGGCAACTGGAGCAGCCCTCCGAGGTAAACAGCTCAACGACTACAGGTGTGCGACCTGCCTCCGCCGCGCCTGAAGAAGAAACCTTCACCTGTGAGCGAACCAGGGTCAGCACTGACACTATAGAAAGGGAAATGAGGGTGATACCTTCGAGTAGGCGTTTCATGAAAGTCGTTTCCTTATTACCATGATATCTGATCCTCTCGCCGGCAGAAAGTTACCGTTGGCATACGCACGAGCTACTTTCATCCACATAACCGTTATGATAGTGTTCAACGGTTATTCTGGGCAAAACTGGTTCGGCTTCGCACCCTTGGCGGAGGCTTCCCATGCCTTCTACCGACTCACGGCTACAATTGCTAGGCGGACGGCTTGCCGTCGATTTTGTCAATACTACTGCCTCCCACTCAGAATTGTCCTGGGAACGCCTAATCCTCTTTCTGGAGTCGACCAGCATTGTCTCCACCGAGCGCGGGGCCCAGCTTGTGAACCTGCCGCAATCCGACCCGCAAGCCGCGAAAGCCTTGCTCCTGAAGGCCCGGCGGCTCGGGAGCGCCCTGCGCAAGGTATTCACAGCCATGCTCCGAAAACAAAGGATTCTCGCGGAATGGATTGAACCGGTAAACGAAGTACTGCGCATCACCGAAGGGCATGACGAACTCGTCGGCCGGGACAATTTCTGGAAGATCGAATTTGTCGCCAGAGAGGCCGGCCTTGACTGGCTGCTCGCGGCCGTGGCCCGGTCCGCGGCGGAGACTGTGGCCGAAGGCCCACGCGCGCGCCTGCGGCTTTGTGCCAATCCGCAGTGTGGTCTGTTTTTCTATGATAATTCGCGCACGCACCGCCGTCGCTGGTGTTCGATGGCCGCTTGTGGCAACCGGAGTAAAGTAGCCGCTTTCGCGCGCAATCATCCCCCAGCGCGCAACGCTTCCAATTAAGTTGGATCCGCCCCACGACTACTTCACGTACTTTGGCGATTCCCCTTTCGACCATGGGTCGTACGTGTGCGCGAACACCAGACGGTCTGCCAGCGGTGGATGCGAATAGAGCCAGAAGGTGATAAGCGGCGGCGGATTGGGGTCTGCAAGATCCAGCTCTCCAAGAACCTGAAATGCGTGCGCCGCGATTTCGGCCGAATCGGGTACCAATCCGTGGATGACTTCCACTCCGTAAACGTCCGCGGCATGTTCCTGCATGCGACTATAGCCGTTGATGACCGGCGAAGAAACGAACAACAGCACTTGCAGAAGCAACAGCAGCACTGCGAGCGATGCCCAATCTTCTTGCCCGTAGAGCTTCCAATCCTTGGCCCAGCGATCCAGCGCCCAATGCAAGCCTCGAAAGAGGAAATAGAGCGCCAATAGCAGGCCGCCTGCTCCCGTTAAAAATCCCTGGCGAACGTGTCCAAGAACATAATGACCCAGCTCATGTCCGACAATGAAGAGGCACTCATTGTTGGAAGTCTTTTGAATCGTGGTATCCCAGATCACCACGCGCTTTGACGCTCCCAGTCCCGTTACATAGGCGTTGATGGCATTCGTTTTCTGGCTCGCTGCCATCAGGAAGATACGCTCCGGCGGAATAGGAACACCGGCATGTTTCGTGAGTTTTTCAATGCCGGCAACCAGATCGGGATGTTCCTTGCTCAGTGGCTCAAACTTGTTGAACAGCGGATCGATCACCAACGGAGTGATCACGATGATTCCGAAAAGAATCAGCACCGCGGGAAACCAGAAATACAGCCACCACCGCCGCGGGCTTCGCCGCATTACGGCAAACAGGATTAAGACCAGAACGATTCCAAACGCTGTGCCGAGAAATTCTCCCTTGGTCCAATCCCAGAACCACGAGCCCCAGCCTTGAATCGATTGTTCGTAATGCAGGGAAAGTGAATGCCAATACGCGTGCACAGGCAGGTCCAGAACGTCGAGGGTCACAAAAAGAAGCGGAATGAAAACCACGCCTTGAATCCATTTCTTGTCGCTGGCCCTTTCCGCGATGTCGCGAAACTTGGCGGCCCAGCCGAGCTGCAGGATCAGAAAAAGGAAAAGCCCCCCAAGAAAATAAGAAAGGAAGTAAAGCGTATAGCCCGCACGCGAGTACGCCACTGCCTTCGCCTGTCGGTCATGCGAAAGCGTGTATTGTTCGGTCCTGGCCTGTTCCGGAGTCTTCGATGCTGAAGGCGAACTCTGCGAAGAACCGGTTTGCTGCGGCGAGGCGAGCGCTGTCGGCGTTTCTCGACGTGCGGAGACCGCTGTGCCTGGCGAAGCGGGCGAAACGATCGCGAAACATAGACTCGCGCAAAAAATCAGTGCTAAACGGAAAAACCACCGCCGCAGAAGACGATCTCGCCCATTTGCAAACACCGCTCGCCGCGCTGTTCCGAAGGTCCGCACGCGGCGCGAGTATGCCGCAGTGCTATTCGAACCGCAAGATTTCATCACAATAAGTTAGACGGATTGTAGGAAGCTGCGTTTCCTTCCGCGCGGGCGATGCATAAAGCTAAGGAGTGGTCCTTGGATGCGCCGTCTTGAGGCAGTAGTTTCGCACCGCGCCAGTTGTGGCCAGTCCGAAGTGCACGATGGAGGTCCAGCGCTCCAGTTTGTGGTGCCCGTAGTGATGGAACAGATACGACGCTCCGATCGAAAGGCCCGTCCCGGCCGCCTCGACTACCGCAAAAGCCGCGTGATTGTCCACCAGGTCGTTGGTCACCAGGATTTCCTGGTCGCCGCGCCGCCTCAAATTCAACGTCGAAAAATAATCGAACGTCCGCGCCGCTCCCACGCCTGCAAACAACCAGGCATTCTTCTTATCCCAGAACCGGTGCAGCATTTGTTCTTCAGCCCGGTTCTTGCCGGCTGGTGCAACAACAGTTGGCGTTGGTGTTTGCGGTGTTTGCGCTGCCGTCGCCGGTGCCTGAGCGGAGGCTCTTCCCGGGAACATCATGGTTGCCAAAGCGAACAGAAGGATCATCCTAAGAATCAGCAATTCCTTGGCTCCCGGGCACAACCGTTGCTTAGTTTTCCCATCTAGTATAATCGTATCGTTGCGATTTCGGACCCCACCCTCCACGCAGGAGTCTCCACATGACACGCTTCCGTTTCGCGCTCTCGCTAGTTCTAGTTTTCATAATGGTTCCCCTGATTGCCGTACTTAGAAACCCCGCGACGGCTACTGAAACGGGTCAAGCGGCGCCGGCGCGGTCGTTTGAATTCACCTATCAGGTACATGTTCCCGCTAACGCAGATCCCGCTGGCCCCACCCATCTTTGGATTCCCTTGCCGCAGGCCGATGACTACCAGGACGTTTGCGGCTTGCACATTGATAGCCTTATGAGTCACGTCCAGGGCCACGATCCCGAATACGGAAATGCGTTTGCGGCCTTCACGCCAACAATGCAGCAATCCGCTGCTGGATTTGACGTGCGGTTGCAATTTACGGCGGTTCGGCGCGAGCACAAGGTTGCCCTGGAGTCGGCGGCACTGCAGAACGCGGCCACGCCAGCGCCCCGCGATGCGAACCTGCAACGTTACCTCGAACCCGACAAGCTCGTTCCTTTCAATGGCGCCATCGCCGACCTTGCGAGGGAACACACTGCCGGTGATGCGACTCCAATCCAAAAGGCCAGGCACATCTACGATTACGTGCTCGCCACCATGCGCTATGACAAATCCGGCGAGGGCTAGGGCCGCGGGGACGCCGTCTGGGCCTGCACTTCAAAGCGGGGCAACTGCACGGATTTCCATTCTCTTTTCATTGGCATGATGCGCTCTTCCGGTATTCCCGCGCGGTTTGAAATCGGATTTCCACTTCCTGAAAACAAGACCGAAGGCGACATCGCCGGCTACCATTGCTGGGCCGAATTCTATCTCGTGGGCGTCGGCTGGGTTCCTGTGGATGCTTCGGAAGCCTGGAAAAATCCCGCCAAGCGCGACTTCTCTTTCTGCGCCCACGACGTTAATCGCGTTTTTTTCACGTACGGCCGTGATATCCGTCTTTCTCCGGACCAGAAGGGCGAACCTCTGAATTACTTCATTTATCCCTACGCGGAGGCGAACGGCCAGCCGGTAAAGAACCTGCAGACGCATTTCTCTTTCCGCGAGGTTTCAGCGGCGCAACTCGCTGCGGCCGTGCGTTGATGGATCCCTTGTCTCGTCAAATCGGGCGTCGTCATACTAAGTCTGGCGTCGCGGTTGTTCAGTCTCGCTCCGTTTGCACATTCGCGTCGTTTTGACACTTCGAATTGTCATTCCTGCCCGACGGGCGTATCTTGAGATTGCCCCAGCTCTGATTGTCACGAGGAGTAGCACTATGTTTTGCCGCATCACATTGCATCTCGCTCTGCCGGTCGCACTGTCGGCAATGCTTCTTCCCGCAATTGCTTCCGCCCAATCGCAAGACACTCCGTCCGTTGCCGAAGCCGCGCGGCGCGCCCGCGCTCTGAAGAAGAACTCCGAAAAGCCTGCGAAGGTCATCACGGACGAAAACCTGGACGTAAGAAAGGGCGATGTGCAGAGCGCTGCCGCGGAGCAACTCAGAATGCCGGGTTCGCCGGAAACGCAGGCGCAGCCCGCCGCCGGTGCAGCAAATGCGCCCGGGCAAGGCTCCAAGCCGGTGTCAGAAGACGATAAGGCCCGAGCCGCTCTGAAGGAACGCGTCGCGTTGAAGGAGAAAATCAAGGAAGCGCTGAACGACCTCGATCTTCTGAAGCGCGAATATCAATTGGATCAGGACTCGTTCTATTCCAGTCCCGATTATGCGAAAAACACTTTGGGGAAAGAGAAACTGGACGCCCTGAAGCAGCAGATCAGCGATAAACAGCAGGATGTCGATCGGTTGAAAGAGCAGCTTGCCGCTCTGCCGGAGGGCCAGGAAAGCTCCACCAGCGTGCCGCCCAAGTCTTAGGATTTAATTCTTAGCATTACCGGCCGGGTTCGTTTCAATCAATTCCATGAATTTTGAGGCTCACGAGCTGCTCGATCGTCAGGTTCTTCATTCCCCGTGATTGCAGCCCCGTAATGAACCCGGGCGTCACTCCATGAATGCGCATGGCAATCAGTTGGTCCGGCTCCGGATGTGAATAACCCAGCTTCTGAAGCTGGCCGATAAAGTCCGGCGACACGCCATGAATCCGAAACGCGATCAGCTTGTCGAGATCCACGTGGTCGTAACCTTGTTTCTTTAATTCCTCCACCCACTCCGGCGTCGCGCCATGAATCCTCATGGCGATGAGTTTGTCCGCATCGGGCTCGTAGCCCGCCTGCTTGAGGCTGCGCACCATTTCAGGCGTCACCCCGTGAATACGGAAGGCAACCAGTTTGTCACCATCGGTAATATTTAGCCCCACCGCGCGAATCCCCGCGACAAACTCCGGCGTCACCCCGTGAATGCGGAACGCAATGAGCTTGTCGCTTTCGGAAACACTCACTCCCGCCGAACGAATGCCCGCGATGAACTCGGGTGTCACCCCGTGGATTTTGAAAGCAATGAGTTTGTCCGTGTCCAGCCCCTGCAGGTTCTGCGCTTTGATGTCCTGCGCGAATTTCAGGCTGACATCGTGGATGGCCATCGCCCATTGTCTGTCCTCGTCTATCCTTTCGAAACCGAGCGCCTTCATCTCCTGCGCATATTTCGGATCCACTATGAAAAGAAACAGCCCAGCGCCCTCGCCGTCGTGCAGAAATCCTTCGCATTCGAATTTGCCCGCGTCGCGCGAGATCGTGAAATGAACTTCCTGACGACCCGGCTTGGAAAAATCCAGCCCGGGAAAATCACTCGCCGGCCAGTCTGAACTGGTATGAAAGTGATGCCCAGCGCGTGAATCCATCAACGAAAATTCCACCTTCCCCGGAATTTCCGAGCGCCGGATTGTCCAGTCACCACTCTGCGATTCGTTGCCAAGCGCTTTCGCGACGCCCAGAATCACGCCCGCCATAACCAGTATTAGGCCAATCGTTCGTTTCAGACTCATGGGACCGGCTCCTCTCCTCAATTCCCGCGAAACCTACAAAATATCCGCGCGCTTGAGCGCCATCAATTTGTCCAGCGTCAGATTCTGGAACCCATGCTTCCGCGCCTTCTCGATGAACTCCGGTGTAATCCCCTGCACTTTTGCGCCGATCAGCTCGTCGCAATCCAGGTCCTTGAAGCCTGCCGCTTGCATCGATTTCACATACTCCGGGGTGACTCCTTGCACTTTCATCCCAATCAGCTCATCCGTTCCTGGTTTGAGCCCGATGGCCCGCATTTCTTTCACGTACTCCGGCGTCACTCCTTGCACCTTTAGTCCAATGAGTTCCTCGGCGCTCGGCTGCAGCCCCAGATCGTGGAAGGCGCGGACATATTCCGGCGTCACTCCCTGCACTTTCATTCCAATGGACTCCTCGACATTCAGGTTGGAGTAGTACTTCCGCATCTCGCTGATGTATTCCGTTGTAATGCCCTGCACCTTCATCCCGATCAGCTCATCAACGCCGACGTTGGAATCAAACTTCCGCATCTCGCGAACGTATTCTGGCGTGATGCCTTGCACGCGCATCCCGATCAGTTCTTTCGTGCTGGGTTGTAATCCAAGATCGCGCATCTCCTTGATATACTCCGGGGTCACACCCTGAATCTTCAGGGCGATGAGTTCGTCCACGTCCGTGATCTTGACACCGGCGGCCGCCATCGCGTCCATATACGATTGCTTCTTGCCATCGCTCGGCGCCTGAGGCTCATTGCCCGGATTTATTTGAGGCTTTGGCGCGGGTTGGACTGTTGGTGCAGGCACTGGTTTTGCAGCTTGCGTGGTCCGAGGCTTTGGCGCAGCAGGCTCGGGCTTAACGACAATCACGCTGCTTTCCTGTTCTTGTTTCGGAGACGCGTCGGCCCCCAGCGCCGCATGCGCGATTCCCAGAAACGCGTTGCCCGCTAGCAGTGCTGCCACCAGGCATACAAAGCTGCCCGCCAGTCCCGCCACGCGAATTCTTCCGCCCGGTCCATTCCATCCGAGCAGGCGCATCACGCGCTCCGCAAGCGGCCCGCGATTGGCCGCCATCATCAACGCCGGAGCCGTCCGCCACTCTTCCATCAACGTGAGCGCCCGCGCGTAATTCACGGCGTCGCCGCAAATTACAATCGCCTCGTCATCGCAACAGTTCTCGCGCTCGGCGCGAATCCGCTGGCTCACCCACCAGACCGCCGGGTGGTAGAACAGCAGCGTTTCCGTCGCAATCTGGAAAAGATTCACGAAGCAATCGAGTCTGCGGATATGCGCCAGCTCATGTGCGATAACCGCTTCGATTTGCGCTTCCGTCAAGCCCGTCAGCGCCCTCACCGGCAGCAGCACCACTGGACGGAACCATCCCAGCACTGCCGGCACGTCCAGCCGGTGGCATTCGCAATACCGAATCACGCGATCGAGCCCCATTCTTCGTTGCAGCGCAAGGCATTTCGCGTACAGCTCCGCTCCTACCTGCTTAATCTCTCTGCGCCGCATTCTTTCGATCAAAATCAGTCCGCCCGCCGTCCTCAGGCTCAGCAATAGAACGCCCAGGAACCACGCTTCCACCAGCCACAACATTCCCGTCGCCTGCTCCGTTCGAGACCCCGCAACAGGGGCGCGGGAGCCTGACAGCGCGGTCGCGTGTTGGGTGGACGTTTCCGCCCACGTCGAGGCTCCTTCTGCCCCAGTCCTAACGGCCGTATTCGCTTGCGCTCGCAACCAGATGAATGTCACTACCGGCGACGCCATCATCAATACCAGCGCGCTCACGGCCAGCGCGTAACGCCCCGATGCGCTTCGGCAAACCGCTGCCGCCACAACAAACAGGGCCGCCAGCCCCGCCCCCTGCCACAGGAAGTGCAACAGCGTCCAGCCGAGCGTCCGCAAAACCTCCGGCGAAATCCAATTCGCGAAATTGCTCATCGGTTTCTCCCCTCGTATTCGTCCAGAAGACGCCTCAGTTCATGCAGCTCTTCCTTGGACGTTCGCCGGCCCTCCAGCGCATGGATCATCAATTCGCTCGCCGAGCCCTCAAATACTCGTTGCAGCACGTCGCCAACCAGCTGGCGCTTAGTTTCCGTCGCTGGCTGGCATGCCTCATAAACGTGCGCCCGTTGCTCTTCGTTTCTGCGCACCGTGCCCTTGGTGGTCATGATTTGCAGCAGCTTTAGGACGGTGGTGTACCCGAGGTCCTTCTTTTCGCGTAGCGCTTCGTGGACTTCGCGGACCGTGGAGGGCCCGCGCTCCCACAGCACTCGCAGGATTTCCAGTTCCGACGCGGTTGGCTTTTGCGGTTGTTCCTTCGACATGCGGCGAGCTTAATACGAAGGTTTTCGTATTGTCAACGAAAATCTTCGTACTCTTGGCCGAGCCAGTTCCCGCTCACGACCCCGGACGTAGGAATGGGCGATAGAAACCAAGACGAGCATGAGCCCCATCCCGTTGCCAGCGTAGTTGAGGATGGAAAGTTTTTGCCTCTCATTTTGGGTCAGGTACACAACCACCCCGTGATTCACCAACGGTATGGTTCTTCCAGCTTCAACCTGCCTGGCTCTAGGCCGGGTTACAACGTAGTGCTGCCACAACGAGTACCAGGATGACCCGATAGTCAGAGTGCATACTAGTAGTGCCACTTGGAGATACGTCCACAGATTCCTGTTTTCATCACCGCGCACGTGATTTCCCATCTGTGCCGTATGCGTGCCTATGTGCCCTTCACCTTGGTTCCAGCACGAGTGGCAGGCCATTCTTCGGATTGCCGATAATCACCACTTTGGCGTTCGAGCTGGCCGCCAGTTTCTCCGTGGCTTCGATCCCTTTCCATTCGAGCAGTTGCGCGCTAATGCCTGTCGCCACGATCTTCTGGAAGTCCGCAATGCCCTGGGCCTCGATGCGTTTCCGCTCCGCTTCCTGCTTCTCCTTCTGCAAGATGAAACTCATTCGGAGCGCGTCCTGCTCCGCCTGCTGCTTGGCCTCGATTGAGCCTTTGAGCATCGCCGGCAGTTGCACATCGCGCAGCAGCACGTTTTCCACGATTACGCCACGTGGCGCGAGTTCCTTGGTCAGCTCATCTTGGATTTGCGCTTGCACCAATTCGCGAGCATTCGTGTACAGGGCGTTCGCGGAGTGCGCGGAAGTAGCAGCGCGAATCGCCGCGCGTAACGTCGGTTCCACGACCTTCTCAACATAGGGCTCTCCCATAGTCTGATAGACGTACGAGGCCTTGCTCTTATCCAGGCGGAACAACAGAGAAGTATCCAAGGCCAAGATCAGTCCTTCATTGGAAGGGACATTGGCGCTTTCCTTGAGCGACTGCGTCTGTACAGAAAGCTTCTGGACGGACTTCAATGGGTTGATTAGGTGAATCCCTTCCGGAAGCGTCTCGCCCGTCACCCGGCCGAACAGCGTCAGAACGCCCACATTCCCGGTCGGAATGGATGTGGTGCTCGCCAACACCACGATAATCACCATCACCAATATCCCGAGTTGCAATATTCTCTTCCCGGCCCCGCCGAGGTTTGGCAGTGACGGCAATCCGCTGCCGCCCAGATCGAATCTTGTTGTCGTTGGCATTTTTTCTCCGTCTGCGGCTCATTCGCTTGGAAACCAAGCCGCACAACCACTGCCTCTTAATACGCAGGAACTGTGCGGTCGATTTCCTTGCCGGTCCGCGCTCTTGGTTCGATTGGCCCGTGTTCCCCGGTCAGCGGTCGGTATTTGCCGGCCGCAACTTTCCACAACCTTACCACAATATCTAGTAGCCTTTTCTCTTGACACCACAGCCCGGTCGCGGCACAATCCCCGCCATCACGTTTGCTTGTGCTGAGCAGTTTTTGCGAAGCGTCAAGTCGGTGCGTTTTTGTGGAGCGTTACCGGGCCTTTTCACACATTGTCCTGGCCGCCAAGGGGAGCTCGGAAGTTTCAGGCGCCGCCTGCAGTCGGGTGCGCCTCGATTGGTCTGAGCTTTGCGGCTTCTGGGGGAGAGAACATGCAATACTTGCCCGGCTTCACGGTGCAGTGTATCAATCCGCTATGCGAAGCCCGCGGTCATTGGCTTCGCGCCGATGCCACCACTCCTCTTGGAAGCGAAGGCCGCTGCCCCTGCTGCGGCGAATTCCTCCGCAACGTTCCTCCGCCCCTTGGTCCGCGCTTCCGCATGCGCCCGCGCTCCCTCACCGCGCGCCCGCCCCTTCGTCCTCATCCCCGCTAACGAAGGAACTAGCGCCATTTCAGTGTTCGCGACCATGAAAAGCACTGCTCTTGTGTTTTTCTGAAGTTTTGGTGATGGTCACTTTCCTGATACCGCGCTCATGTTGACTCGCTTTCGTAGCGCGGCCTAATATGGCCACGCGGGTGCATAAGCCAAATCTTGGCGCACGGTGCTGAAATGGAAATTTATAACCCCGAGTCAGGCGCCTCGTCCATGACGATGAGTTTTGGAGCCAAACCGAAACTCCTATTCTTATTTCAGGGGTTCGCGCTCCTCATGGGTTTGGCAAGCGCGGCAGCCGCATTGCCCGTGGCCGTGCTTTCCTTCGGATGCCACGGGGCAGCCATGTTCTTTGGGAGGGTTCGTCCGCTACGCGATGCGTATGAACTTCTCTCCCGGGCGTACCACCGGGTCCTCGACCGGCTCGGCCAAAAAGTTCTTCAAGATTCCCGAGACACCCCCGCATTAAGACTGATGGTCTCTCTCAGCCTTACCGCCGTGCCAATTCTGGTGCTGCAACTCGTTTTAGGGAAACCTCGGCTGCTGCTGGCGATGGCTTTCTATCTTTCTCTTTACGGTCTCAAGTTTCAGCGGTTCGTGAGGATGTTCAGCGCCAGTCACGTGGAGGCACACCGGCGCCAGGGCTACTTTTCGGGGAAATGCGAAAAAGTCTTCGGCCGCTATCTCGAATTCTTCCTGGCGTACTTGTACGGAAATATTCCGGAATTGGGCCGGACGGCTCATGTGTGTCTCCACCATAGAGAGAACAGCGGACCCGACGACACCCGCAACACGATAGGCTACGATCGAACCAGCCGGCTCGATTTCCTGTGGTATCTCTCGGACAACATTTGGACGGTCTTGGGGCTCGCTCCTTACGCCTACTTTAAGGCGAGAAGCGATGAAAAGAACCGAAGACGCATGTTTTGGGGAATGGCGCGCTACTATGCTTACTTCGGAGCTGTGTTCGTTTACGATTGGAGAATTGGGACCATGTTCGTGTTGGTTCCTCTGCTCTGCATGAATTTCATCAACGCAATCACCGCATGGGTCCAGCACGCTTTCTGTGACCCGGAACGTCCTGAAGATTATTTCGCCAATTCCGTAACCGTTGTGGATGAGGTGAACTTCATGAACGAAGGATACCACCTCTGCCATCATCACCGCGCCAGCCTTCACTGGACCGAGATGCCAGTCCATTTCGAGCGGATTCGCGACAAGATGAGAGAGGCTGGCTCGTTGGTCTTCCGAGACTTGGATTTTATGGGACTTTTCGTCGAATTGACCCTCTTTCGCAGAATGGATGTGCTTGCCGAGAAACTTGTCCCATGGGAGCCCATGAATCACGAGCAGAGATTGGCTTTGCTGGCGAAGAGGACTAGCCTGAAGACTCCTTGAGTAAGATAAACCCCAGGCGAAGGCGCCCGCGCTCCTTCACCGCCCGCCCCTCTGTCCCGGCCCCCGCTGACGAATGAACCAGCGCCCGTTTAGAGTTGATTTATCGCAACTGTCGCTGGTGCAAAGGTTCCCCGCCAAGTTTCTACGCGAAACCTATACGTGCCACTTGAATGCTGGGCCTTCGAATTGTATGCCCACACAATAGCCGCCACCCTTCGGCCGAGAATCACAATAGACAACTCGCGCGTGCTTCGGAAAGTCGCCCATCAAGGGGGTAACCAGCGGTACTTCGTCGGGCTGCCAGTATCGTTTGGTGAGCACTCGAGCGCCGTGGGGACTGACGTCTTCCGTGACGGTGCGTTCGCGAATTCGCGGCTCATCCAGGTTCGCGAGGTAGATCTGAACTGGCACAGGCTCGCGCCTCTCAATTCTCGCATCGAAACTCTTCAGGCGAAGAATCTTCGGCTGCGTTTTGCGGTGATCAGCTTGCTCGGCTAAATTCTCGATGGGCTCGATCCTCTTTCGAGATTGCATGGCCTACCTCCGGCGCTGGTTCTGAAAGCGATGCGTATGGGCAGGGCATGGAAGCCAAAAGTCCCCTCACTGGAATGCCCAAGACCTTGCTTTGCTGCTTTCAATTGGAAAGGGAGACGGAGACAGTTATCATCAGGGCTACGAGCTTTGCAAGTCAGGGAAACACTGGAGTTGCCATGCAGGTGATCACCTTAGCCGTTTACGGTGTTTGGCGCGCTTTTCGGTCTTAGTCTCCTTGATTTCTGTGTTAATCAGACGCACGCAGTTTGCCAGCTACTCTTGTGGGTAGACGGTGAGCTCCAGGAGTTTCTTCGGCGGTTGCGATCCAATTAATATTTCCGAGAATTCCGTCCATTCACCGCGCTCGTTTATCCGCAATACGGAATTTGTCCTGACCTCTCCCAGGGCAAAGCCCCAGGTCATTCCCTTGCCCTCTTCCAACAGTTTCATTTGGGTTTCAAGAAAACGGCCATCGTTGAATGCCCGCAGGCGGTATGTTCCGCTTTCGTGTCATAGGAGATTATCCCAAAAGCCTGTAGAAGGGGCTGGCCGCCGGGTTTTGTCCGGCCGGCTCCCTCGATCCAATACTACCATTGGAGGGGACGGCTTCACCTCTCGGATAGCGCTTTATCAGATTCTGAAGTCCGCTACCTGCTGATTTATGCGGTCTCGGCGTCAATACTACTCTACGGGAGAGGGAGCGTAACGCGATGTTGCGCCCAGCCGTCGTATTAGGCGAAAGCCCCTAGGAGGAAAGAACTGAAACCGCACGCAGTCGTAAGAATCGGCTTGGTCTCCTTGATGTTAGTGGGCGCCTTCATCGCCGGGCAACACTACTCGCGCACTGCGGCTGCCCAGAGCCCCCAGAAGTGGGAATACCAGATTGTCGGTTGCGGCGTCGGCTGCTCCGGCCAAGTCGCCCAGATCAACAAGCTGGGCGCCGAAGGTTGGGAGGTAGTCACGCTGAACGCGAGTAATCGAGTTCTTCTAAAACGGGCCAAGTAGGGAAACGAGAGTTCTTTACACTCCAACAAGCTTCCTTGGCTACGATCCTATTTTCCGTTAATGCGTTGTTCAGGAGTTTGCCGTCGGTTTTCTGCCAATGCCGCAAATCCATCCTTTGTCGTGTTCCTCGATCACCTGAACATCCGAGTAACCGGCGTTTGTGAAGAGTGCGCGATGCTCATCAACGCTCAGGAGCGTCAGGCCCGTTCGCGAAGCGTATTTCTCGGCGAGCTTTGCGGCCGGAGTGTTCGCTCCTTTATAGATTTCCGCGATCAAGATGAGCCTGCCGCCGGGCTTCAAGACTCTGAAGGTTTCGCGCATGTCACCGGGCAAGTTGGGCCACCAAAAGTGTGTTTCCACGGCGGTGACCAGATCGAACATGCCGTCCGGAAACGGCAACTCAGACACAGAGCCGTGCCGGATCTCGACGCGGCCGAGCTCGATCCATTGCGCATTCGTTCTTTTGTTGCGGCCACGCTCGCGTCGGAATAATCGATGCCGTAGACCTTCCCCCGTGTGGCGATCGCCGCCAGCTTACTGACCGTCCTGCCGCCGCCGCAACCTACATCGAGGATCGTGCCGTGGTTCTCTATCGCGATGTGCTGTAAGCCCCAGTCTGTCAGCTTGGAATGGCTCGAATTCATTCGCCACAAGGTGAATCGGCCCAGCCACCCTGTCGGCTTGCTGCATTGATTTACCGGTGCGCTCCTGCTCGTCACGGCCGTTCACCCTGTCAGGCAGTCTAACGTTAAAATGAGCGCCGCCGCTCAAGCACTCCGATGCCCGGTTAGCTCTTTGTTTTGATATTCTCTTTTAGTTTGAAACTCTTGCGCACTCTTTACGCTCGCAGAAATCACAACTCTTTTTTTTCAGCGGATTGCGCACTCTTTGAGGAAAACCACCCGGGGTGCCGTATCCCTGCGGCAGTTCCACTGCTCACAAATCAAGACTCGACGAGGCCCTTCTCGAGCATCTCCTCGTCACTGAGCCACAGATCGGGGATGTTGGCTGAGCCGAGCCGAAGAATATCTTCCAGTGCGCCGCGCACATCGCCGAGCCGAAAGTCCACGCCGATGCGTTCGAGCAATTCGATCAGCGCCTGTGCCCCTTCCGCAAGAACCGGCTTGGGCGGCGCACTTGTCCCGCTTGTTCCCGGCGGAGTCGAGGGAAGCGCAGCCGAAGGAAGCGAAGCGTGTTCTTTGTTCTCCGGATGGTTTTCCACCGCCGAAGGGCCGTCGTGGCTCAGCCGGCGATACGTCACAACGTAAATGGCGTGCGGTCCCGCGCCGTGTCTCACGATGTGGAGAAACCCGCGGGTCTTGGGTTTTGCCGGGGCCAGCCGTGCTGCTACTCCTGAGCCGGAGGGGAGGGCGCTCATCGCTGTTGTGCTCTCATCGCTCCTTTGCAGCTCAGCTGCAGCCGCTGGTGCTGCCGCAATTTTCGCATTTGTAGCAAGCGCCGTTCGGCACCATCAGCATGCCGCACTCGCTGCATGTCGGCGCGCCTTCGTGGGCGTTGGTCAGCTTCGGCTCAGCCACTCCGGCGGGGAGCGAAGTAAGCGCCGCCAGGATCGCCGGAGCGGGAACGGCCGCACCAGCGTTTTCCGCGGGGGCTCCGCCATTGAGCTTTAGATAATCGGACGAGATGAATCGTCCGCCTAGCCACCGGGCTATGTAGTCCAGCACCGACGATACAAACCGGATGTTCGGGTTTGCGGTGATGCCCGAAGGCTCGAACCGTGTGTTCAGCAGCTTGTCCACAAACACTTTCAGCGGCACGCCGTATTGCAAGCCCAGCGAGATGGTCAGCGCCAAGCCGTCCATCACACCGGAAAGCGTCGACCCTTCCTTGGACATCTTGATGAAAATTTCGCCGGGACGATTGTCCTCGTACATCCCGACGGTAATGTACCCTTCGTGCCCGCCCACGCTGAATTTGTGCGTAACCGACGCACGCTCCACCGGCATCTTTTCGCGTACTGCCCGTGCGAAGAGTTCGCGTTGCATTGGCTCAACGTTCGCCGTCGTCACCGCCGCGGGCTCGGCTTTCTTCTCTTCTTTCTTTCCGCCGGCATTGAGCGGCTGCGAACGCTTGGAATTGTCGCGGTAGATGGCCACGGCCTTCAGCCCCAGCTTCCACGATTCAATATACGCGTTCATGATGTCTTCGACCGTCGATTCCTCCGGCATGTTGATGGTCTTTGAAATCGCGCCCGAGAGGAACGGCTGCGCCGCCGCCATCATCTTCACGTGCCCTGTCCAGGTGATCGAACGACCGCCGCCTTGCGGCGCCAGCGAGCAGTCGAATACCGGCAAGTCTTCCGCCTTCAGGTGCGGCGCGCCTTCGATCTTCCCGTTTTTGTCGATGTAGGAAACGATTTCGCTGGTCTGTTCCGGCGTGTAGCCGAGCTTCATCATCGCCTGCGGCACGGTGTTGTTCACAATTTTGATCAGCCCGCCGCCCACCAGCTTCTTGTACTTCACCAGCGCCAGGTCCGGTTCGATTCCCGTGGTGTCGCAGTCCATCATGAAGCCGATGGTACCCGTCGGCGCCAGCACCGTCACTTGCGAATTCTTGTAACCGTACTTTTCGCCGTGCGACAGCGCCGTGTCCCACGCTTCCTGCGCGCCCAGGAACAATTCCGTCTGCACGTGTTCCGGCTGGATCCCGCGCATCGCGTCGCGGTGCATGCGAATCACGTCCAGCATCGGCTCACGGTTCACTTCATAGCCTGGGAACGGACCCATGCGTTCCGCAATTCTCGATGACTGCGCGTATGCTTCGCCGCACATCAGCGCGGTGATCGCGCCGGCCACGTCGCGTCCTTCCGGTGAGTCGTACGGCAGCGCCATGGACATCAGCAGCGCGCCCAGATTGGCGTAGCCCAATCCGAGCGGACGGAAGTTATGCGAATTCTCTGCAATCTTCGGCGTCGGGTAACTGGCATTGTCCACCAGGATCTCCTGCGCCGTGATGGTCACATCCACGGCATTCTTGAACGCCGCAACGTCGAACTGCCCGCTGCCGGTCGCGAACTTCATCAGGTTCAGCGAGGCTAGGTTGCAGGCCGTGTCATCCAGGAACATATATTCCGAGCACGGGTTGCTGGCGTTGATTCGCGCCGTGTTCTTCGAAGTGTGCCAGCGGTTCACCGTCGTGTCGTACTGCATCCCGGGATCGCCGCAATGCCAGGTCGAATCCGCAATCTTCATCATCAGGTCGCGCGCGCGCAGCTTCTCCGCCGGCTGGCCGTCCGTGACGTTCTTCGTCCACCAGTCCTTATCTTCAATCACCGCGCGCATGAAGTCGTCCGTCACGCGCACCGAGTGGTTTGCATTCTGGAAGAAGATCGAAGCATACGCATCGCCGTCGATCGAGCTGTCGTAGCCTTGCTCGATCAGCACGTGCGCCTTGCGCTCTTCCTTCATCTTGCATTCGATGAATTCCACGATGTCCGGATGATCGATGTTCAGGATCACCATCTTTGCCGCGCGCCGCGTCTTTCCGCCGCTCTTGATCACCCCCGCGAACGCATCGAAGCCCTTCATGAAGCTCACCGGCCCCGATGCAATTCCCCCGCCGCTCAGGGTTTCCCGGCTGCCGCGCAGCGTCGAAAAGTTCGTTCCCGTGCCGGAGCCCCACTTGAAGAGCATGCCTTCGGTCCGCGTCAGCCCCATGATCGACTCCATGTTGTCGCTGACCGAGTTGATAAAGCACGCCGAGCACTGCGGCTTCGGCTGCACGCCCACGTTGAACCACACCGGCGAATTGAAGGCCATCTTCTGCTCGACCAGCAAGTGCGTCAGCTCGTCGCGGAAGGCATCCCGCGACGCCGCATCGGCAAAATATCCGCCCTCTTGGCCCCATCGCACAATGGTGCTCACCACGCGCCCGATCAGTTGCCGCACCGATCCTTCGCGCTGGGGTGTCCCGGGCTTGCCATGGAAATATTTGCTGGTGACGATGTTGGTGGCCGTCTGCGACCAGCTCTTGGGCACTTCCACGTCTTCCTGGCGGAAGATGGTCACACCTTTTTCGTTCCCGATCAGCGCGGTGCGCTTTTCCCATTCGACGGCATCGCAGGGGGACTTCTTCCCATCGGTGAAGTACCGTTCAAAAGTCAGACCTTTCCCTGTGTTGACCGCCGTTTTCTCGGCCGCATCTGTCGCCAGAGATTTTCCGTTCAATGCATGCTTCACCGTAGCCATCCGTCCCTCCGCGCTCCAGGGTTCCCACTCGCGGAGGGAACCCTATTATTTTACTCCTCTGCGTCCCGCAGAGGCGTCGCGCTTCGCTTCAGGGTCTGGGCTGAAGTTAACGCATCTTCCGATTCGATGGGTTCGTGAAAGCGGGCAGCGAAAAAAAAGCCGTATTCCAGTCGCACTCAAGTTCCAGCGCAAAACGCCAATGCTCTGCCACTGGCCGGTGGTTCGCACTCAGCCAAACAGCAGGGTGCCCCGCCTGAAATACGGGCGCGGAGCAGGTATTCGCGCTCGATTTTTTTCGCTTAGAACCCGGGCTGCCTCGTGGTCTGGCCCCCACGGACCTTGGTCCATCCCCGACTCGGTCCGTCTGGCGCTTCCACGTCCCCCCGAATCTGGATTCGCAGTATCAACGGAAGAAAATTTTCTGTCAAGAGAAAAACGCAAAATGTGGTTGACGTTTTCGTACTGCGTCTATTTGTAGTGGTCCGATTTCCACTCGGTTTCCACCGTTTTTCCACTCCAGCGCTTCCGCTTCGACATTTTTTTAACATTTCTTGCCGCCTTGCCTTTCACGCCGCATTCTCTGCATCCTATTGAATATGCAGCGCACTTTCCCAACTCTTGCTCTTCTCTTTGTTCTTCCACTTCGCCTTTTCGCGCAAGCCGCCGCGCCCACCAATACATCTCCCCTCATGCAGCCCGCTCTTGGGGAGAAATTGCAGATCGCCGGTGTGCACAACGCCGGCAAAATCACTGACTTTCTCTATCGCGGCGCACAGCCCAAACAAACGGGTCTTTCTGAACTGAAACTCTTGGGGATCAACACCATTGTCGATCTCCGCGGCGAAGACCGCGAAAAAATCGACTGGGAACGCAAGCGTGCCGAGTCCCTTGGAATACGCTTTGTGCACATCCCCGTCAGCGGCTGGTCACCGCCTACGGACGAGCAAGTGGTTCAGTTCTTGTCTCTGTTTCGCGGCGAACCGGGGCAGAAGGTTTTCGTCCACTGCCGCTTTGGCGACGATCGCACCGGCGTTTTCGTCGCCACTTATCGGATGGCTCTCGAAAAGTGGTCCGCGGAACAAGCCATGAAAGAAATGTATTTCTTCGGCTTCAACGGATTCTGGCATCCTGCGATGAAATCCTTCATTCGCGGCTTCCCCGCACGGCTGAACTCTTCGCCGTCTCTCGCGTCGCTCCGCAGCCCGCCTTCGAAACGATGATCCGGCGGACCGGCTATTCGCCAGGATGCTCTCTGCTCGCCTGGACGCTTAGAACAAAGGACTTAGAGCAATTTTTCTCCTAGTACCTCCGTACCCTCTGAAACAGGACGCTTGCTTCATTTGAGAGAACCGCTGCTCCCTCTATCATTCTGCCTATTCCAAACTTAGCGGTCTGAGGGAGTTGTCCCCGTGCAAATCGGACGCTACGAGATTCTCGAAATCATCGGCACCGGCGCTCATGGCCGGGTGGCACGCGCCCACGATCCCATGATCGGCCGCCTGGTGGCCATCAAGCTGTTCCCCAAGGAATTGGCCAGTGGCGAAGCGCGCCAACGCTTCATTCAGGAAGCGCGCGTCGTCGGCCAGCTCTCGCATCCTTCGATCATCACACTCCACGATATGGGCATCGACGAAGCCACGCAAACGCCCTATCTGGTCATGGAATACCTGGAAGGCCAGCCGCTCGATCGCATTCTAGAGAAAGGCAGCGTGCCCTATCCAAGAGCTTGCGCCTGGGCTGCGGAAGTAGCTTGCGCGCTCGGCGTGGCGCACCGCAAAGGAGTGATTCACGGCGACGTCAAGCCCGCGAACATGCTCATCACCGATGATGGGCGCTTGAAATTAATGGACTTCGGGATGGCCCGGCTGGCGAGCCGCGATTCAAAAGCTACGCCGCTGGTGGGCACGCCCGCTTATTGGTGTCCCGAGCAAATCATGGGCAAGCCGCAGGATGCGCGCTCCGATCTGTTTTCTCTCGGCGTCGTTCTCTACGAAATGGTGACGGGCAAGCGTCCCTTTGACGCGGATTCGCTCCAGGCCATTTGCAGCCGCGTTCTATCTTCGACACCGTTGCCGCCATCGCACGCGAATCCGTCCGTGCCGTCGAACTTTGACGGCATCGTAGCGCGTTGCCTGGCGAAAGATCCCGCAGCCCGGTACGCACCGGCCGAAGCTCTCGCAGAAGAACTGTATCCGCTGGCGCGCCGCAAAGAGACTCCGGTTCCCGTGACGCAATCCAATGGAAATGGACACGGCTTGCGTGACCGCGCAGCGAGGCTGCTGCGCTCAGCATAATGATTACCTTGCAAAAAGGCCGTTACGAATGCATCGAGCCTCTCGGCTCCGGCGCTACCAGCCGCGTTGAAATGGCGCGCGACAACGTCATTGGCCGCGTCGTGGCCCTCAAGACTTTTGTCAATGGCTTCGGGGAAGGCCAGGAGCAGCAATTCCTGCGCGAGGCGCAAATCATCGGCCAACTCTCCAATCCTTCCATCGTGCAGCTTTACGACGTGGGCATCGACGAGCAGGGCACACCATTCCTGGTGATGGAATACATCGCAGGCAAAACGCTGGAGCGCCATCTCGATCCGTCCACGCTGACGCCGCAGCGGGCCTGCGCCTGGGCGGCCGATCTGGCCAATGCGCTGGCACTGTCTCACCGCGCCGGAATTCTCCACGGTGACGTCAAGCCCGGGAACATTCTTGTGACGCCGGAGAACAAAGTAAAACTCGGCGACTTTGGCATCGCGCGTTACGCTTCGCAAATCTCGGGCTCGGGCCGCCTGCTGGGCACGCCAGCGTACCTGGCGCCGGAACAAATCCAGGGCCAGCCGCAGGACGCCCGCTCAGACCAGTTCGCGCTCGGAATTGTTCTGTATCAGATGTTGACGGGCGCGCGCCCCTTTGATGGAAGTTCCATCGCGGCCGTTTGCGCGCAGATTTTGCAGGCTGCACCCGAGCCGCCGTCACGGCACAATCCGGCGGTTCCGGCGGCGCTCGATCGCATCGTGGCCCGTTGCCTCTCAAAAAACCCCGCGGACCGCTTTGCTTCCTGCGATGAGCTGGCGTCCGCTCTGTACCCGCTCGCTCGGGCCAGCTCGCAAGCAGCGACTGCCAAAATCAAGAAGAGACCGTGGTGGTCGAGGCCCACGCGCCCGCAGGATATCTTGATCGCGGCAGCCGCGTGCCTCTTGGTCGCATTCAGTGTTTCGGCGATGCGCTCCGTCCGCGCCCGGCTTGCTGTGCCTCCGCCTCCCGCGGGTGTTCGTTTTTCGCTGGCGCTGCCGCCTGACGCGTTGATGCACACCTCGCAAGACGTGGCGCCCGTTCCCGTGGCTGACGCCTCGTCACCGGCAGATGAACGGAAGAATTCTCCAGCCCGGCTAAATCGTTCCGCAAAAAATTCCCGCGCTCATGAAGAGCATCCTTTGCGGAACTCCTCATCGAAAACGCTTGTTGCAGCTCTTCCCTCTTCGCCTCCCGTCAACCAGCCCACCGCTACTCCCCATTCCAGCCTGCAAATTGAAATTACTTCAGCGGTCCGTGAAGGCACGGTGATTGTTTTCGCGGATCGCGAATTGCTCTTCTCGGTAAATTTGGCGGAAGAGAAGAAAGGCCAGCCGGTGCATTTCGAACACGCGCTCGCCGCGGGACCGCATCAATTCCGCGTGGCGCTGTACAAAGCGGACCGGAGCTTGCAGTTGGAAAAAGAGGGCTTCGCGGAAACGGGCGGCGACGGCGCAAACACGATGGCTGTGCACATCACGCGCCGCGCCAAGCTGCTCATTCGGCACGAGCTGGCGCTCGACGTCACCTGGCCCGGCGGGGCCGCGCCAACCGCAGGCGGGCGCTCGGGTGAACGCACCTCCGGGAGTGTAAAGTCCGCCGCGTTGCTCAAGTAAACGTCTGCTGAATTTTGTTGAAAGTTAAAAAAAGAAGAGCGTCGCGCTATTCGTAGCGGAGGGCCTCGACAGGATCGAGTCTTGCTGCTTTCATCGCCGGCCACACGCCAAAGACCAGACCTACACAGACGCTGACGACAATTCCCGTGGCCGCCGCCCACACGGGCACGCTTCCCGGCCACTTCAAGCTGAACCTCACGAGCAGCACCAGGCCATTCACCAGGATGAGCGCGAGCACGCCGCCAACTCCCGTGAGTGCCATGGCTTCCAGCAGGAATTGCCAGGTAATGTCGGCGCTCTTCGCGCCGATGGCTTTGCGAATACCAATCTCGCGCGTGCGCTCGGTAACGCTGACCAGCATGATGTTCATCACGCCTACGCCGCCAATCAACAGGCCGATTCCACTGAGGACAAACGTGGCGAGCGCGACCATCCCCAGGATGCTGTGAAACTCATCCACGATTTGCTGGGAAGTCTGAATGGAAAAAGAATTCTTGCCGTCATAGGGAACATTACGGCGCCGGCGAAGCACTTCGGTGGCCTGGTCCACGGCCTGGTCGAGCATGTTTGGATAGGCCTGCAGGCGAATGTTGTGTTCGTACGCGCCCGGGTAAATTTTCCGGAAAGTATTGTAGGGAATCAGAACGCGGCGGTCTTCGTCATCCTGGCCAAACATGCCCTTGGGCTTTTCCACGACACCGATGACGCGAAACGCCGAACCGTCAATCATCACGTCCTTGCCAACGGGTGAAACATTGGGAAAGAGCACGGGCGCGGCATTTTCACCAAGCATTACGACTTTCTCGCGGTGCAGGTTGTCGCCTTCGCTGATAAACCGGCCGTCCAGCGTGGCGGCGTTGGCATAGACTAGGCCAAAGTTCGGCTGCACCCCGCGGAAATCAATCGCAGTTACTTCGCCATCCTTGGTGCGGACGGAATGGGGCTGCTCCCACCAAATGACAAAAACCGTGAGGTCCTTCACTGCGGGACACAATTGCTTGATGGCCTCGCCATCTTCCAGGGTCAGCGGTTTGCGCTCGCGTTCTTCCTTGGGACGCCGGCCGCCGCCGTGCGGGCCCTGGTCAAAGCGCGAAATGAACGCGGTATCAGCGCCGTACTGCTTGATGCTCTCCTGGACCTGTTGATCGAATCCGGTAATCAACGCGGCCACCAGCATGATGACGCTCACGCCGAGGACCACGCCGAAAACAGTAAGAAAACTGCGCAGCTTGTGCGCGCGGAGCGTGTCCATCGCCTGCTTGAGATTTTCGCCGTGCTGTTGTGCCATGGTCGTTTTGTGGCGGCCCGCTTAAACGAGCCACGATTCCTTAGCCATCCGCCCGAAGGGCTTCGATGGGATCCAGCTTTGCTGCGCGCGTCGCCGGATAGATGCCGAAGAAAAGACCGACGCTGGTGGAAACCGCCAGCGAAAGAATTACGGCGCTCATTGGCGTGCGCATGGGAATGGAAGTCAGAGCGCGCGCCACGGCGACCACCACGTAGGCAAGAATGATCCCAATCAAGCCACCTGTCGCCGCGAGCACCGCCGATTCCGTTACGAATTGCAGGACGATGTGCATCTTCCGCGCGCCCAGCGAACGGCGCAAACCAATTTCGCGCGTGCGTTCTGTAACGCTGGCCAGCATGATGTTCATGATCACGATTCCGCCGACCACGAGGAAAACCGCAGTAAGCCCCACGGCCACCATGAACAGATTGCCGGTCAAGGATTGCCACAGGCCCATGATGGAGTCCGAACCGATGATGCCGAAATTGTCCGGGCCGTCCCAGGGAATGTGCCGCCAGGCGCGCAACAACATGCGCGCTTCATCCTCGGAGGCCGACATCATCTCCGCGCTTTGCGCCTGGACAAACAACACCAGCGAGTCGCGCTGCGTGCCCCATTCCTTGCTGAAGGTTTCCAGGGGAATGAAAACGAAATTGTCCTGCGACTGCCCGAGGGCACTGCCGATCACGGCAGACACACCGACGATTTCGTAGCTGTGCGTTCCGGCGCGAATGGTCTTGCCGATGGGATCCACGTTGGAGAAGAACTTTTTGACCAAATCCGTGCCGATGAAGCATACAGGAGAGCGGTGCTCCTGATCGGAGGCAGTCAGGAAACGGCCCGATGCGACGGAGAACCCGCGAACATCGGAAAAGTTGGAGGTCACTCCTAGAATGCTGACGTTCTCAAGCAGGTCATTGCCATGGCGCACGTCGGAGTTGGTGCCCAGTAGGCCGGCGATCTGGATGACGGTGCGCATGCCGGTCTTGAGTTTGTCGAATTCGTCCAAGGTGACCAGCGGGCGCTTCTGAGCCTTTACCCAGGCGTCTTCACTGGTGATAATCCCGAAGCGGTTTAGAACGAAAACGTTTGCGCCGAGATTGGCGATGCGGTCGGCGACGTAGAAATTCAGTCCGGCGACCACGCTCATGACGGCGACGAGCGTCGTTACCGCCAGGATGACCCCCAGCAAAGTGAGGAAACTCCTCAACTTGTGGGCGCGAAGGGCGTCAAGAGAGAGGCGCAGCGTCTCCGTCATGGTGATCAAGCCGCTGCGGAAGCGCCCGTGTTTCAGGCGCAGACCGGCGGCCCGCGGAGCGACACGGGTAAAGGCGCCAAATCCATCGATGGGGGTTACGCCCAAACAAACCTCCAACTTTCTCTAGTTAATACGAGTACGCCCGCCGAATCGTTCCTTGGTATATAGACGTGCAGACCGGCACTTTGCTTTCGCTATTTCTTGGAGTAGCCTTAAGTCCGGTTCCAAGGGGTTAACGGAGCAACACAGTATTGTATCGTGTCGGGCCACCGACTTGGGACGGAAGATTGCTCGCCAGGCTCAGCAGAGTTAGCCTCGCAAGGAGGGCGCCATTCGTCGTATCTATCATTATCTTCTTGTACTTACAGCATTCGGCTTAATTCTTACGCCGTCCGGCCTGGCACAGCAGAGTTCCGACCATAAGGCTCAGGCGGTGGCGTCCGCTGCGCCAACTTCGGGCTTCCGGGCCGAATTCCTGGAAGGAATTGCCTACTATGAGCAGCGCTACACGCGGTTGGCCGAGGCCATGCCTGCGGAAAAGTACACTTGGCGCCCCGGCGAGGGTGTTCGATCGGTCGGTGAAGTGTTCACCCACATCATCGGCGCGAACTATGCGTCGCCCGGGCCTTGGGGACCGCGCCGCCCAGCGGCCTGGATTTCAAAGCCATCGGCGCTCTTTCCAACGACAAGTCCAAGGTGGTGCAAGCATTGAAAGATTCGTTTGCGCACCTTCGCGGTGCCGCGCTGGCGCTGAATGACGGCGACGCGGACAAGCCGCAGAAAATGTTTGGGCGGCAATCCACGCTGCGCGGATCTTTCACCATGATTATTGGGCACTTTGGCGAGCACCTCGGCCAACCCATTGCCTATGCGCGCATGAACGGTATCGTGCCGCCCTGGACGGAAGAAGCTCAACAGCAACAACCGAAGCCCGCCGACAAACCCAAGCCTTAAACATCTCGCGAAAGTAAACAGCCAGTGACCGTTTGACATCCAAGGGATTATTTCGGTGCAATGGCGGTGTACAACAATTGTGTGCCCAGACGAATCCAATCAGAGTTGGCTTTGACGGATTTCTAGCCACTTTACATCATGCGCAAATATGCTTTTGTCCCCATGGCACTGCTGTCGCTGGCTTTCGCTGGCGACGCCGCCGCGCAATCCGCCGTACCCGATACCACTCCCACGATTGGGCCTGCGAAGCCGGACCTCTTCAAGCGAATTATTGCAAACCAGAAAAAAGGCGAGGCCGCGCTAGATCTCTACGAACGCATCGAGCGCGTCGAGACCCGCAAGAATCCGAACGACCCAAAGCCATCGACTGTAAAAATTTCGCGCGTCATTCCTTCGGGGACGGGCATGGTGCGGATTTCCCTTGGTCCTGACGGCAAACCCACGGACTCCGCCGCGTATCGCGCCGACCTGGAGGGCCTGGCGCGGGCGCTGGCGTTGCTCATGGAGGACAACCGATCCCAGCGTGAAGCCCTGGAAAAATACGCCAAGAAAAAGAAAGACCGCAACGATCTGATCGATGCCACGCACAATGCTTTCCTTTTCACGCTTGTTGGCAACGAGCCGCGCGGCGATCGCACACTTTCCAGATACAAAATGGATCCCAACCCGGCCTTCAAACCCACAACACGCTTCACTTCGATCTTTCCCAAGGTGCGCGGGCTCGTGTGGATTGACGAAGCTTCGGGCGAAGTTGCGCGCATCGAAGGCGACGTCATGGAAGACATTTCCATTGGCTTGTTTCTGGGGAAAATCTACAAAGGCAGCCACTTCATGCAGGAGCGCTACGAATTTGTGCCTGGGCTATGGCTCACCAGTTTCTCACAGTACGATTTCGATGGGCGCAAGTTGTTTTCCGGATTCTCCGTTCACGAGCGCACTTTTTATTCAAATTACCGCTACATCGGCCCGCCTAAGGAAGCACTCGCCGCCATTCGCCAGGAGCTCGGACATGCCGAGTCGGACAAACCACTTGCGGACACCGCCGATCCTTGAAACTTTCCCCTTCAGTGTTCCCGCGTTTGACTAACGGATCAGACTCCAGGGGTACACGCCGACATTGATCTTCATGATGAAGTAGCTGAAGCCACCGGGATCGGGCTTGGGCTGGTGCGGCGTGTCTGGCGGAATCAACAGCCAATCGCCGGCCTTCACTTTGTAGGTTTGTCCGCCAACGACCGGCTGGCCGCGGTATTCGCCGGGGATGATACCGTCCTTGTCCTGGAGGTTCTGACGGTTGGCGATTTTGCCGCCGAGAATCATTTCGCCAGTGCCCCCGGTGAAAATGTAGAAATCGTAGGCTCCGGCGTGCTGCTCGGCGTCGTCGAGGACGCTGTTGACTTTGGTCAAGCTCAGGACGGGCTTGTCACGATACATACGGTAGAGCATGAACATGCTGAAGTTGCGCGTCTGGACGTGCACCGGCCCTCCGCCAAACGATTGGGAACTCCCGCTGCCCGCCTCCTTTACTAATCTGGCGGCTTTCTCGGCCATTTCAGTGTGCGCTTTGCGAATGTCGTCGATGTTCCAATAGGTGATGGGTGGAGCATCGGGCGCGAGAGGCGGATCGTGTGGAGAATTGAAGCCGAAGGGCATGACTTCTTTCTTGTTCTCCTGAGCGTTGACGCTGGGAATCATGGAAAGGCCGTCGAGATGGCCGGTGAGGATCGGTTGCGGAGCAGGCTTCGAGGCGTAGCCGGCTACGTAACCGAGAAGGGCAGCGCCGACCAGAAGTACTGGAAGCATTCTTTTCATGAGGCAATCCTCCATAAGTGGAAACTCGAAAACCCCGATTGCGTTGATGCTGGCGGAACCAAATTTTCATTCTTGCTATTTCTTGGGAGCCGGCTTCTCCGCTTCAAAGCGAATTTCTTTGAGCATCTCTGATTGCCGATAGAGTTCCGTTTTGCCGGCGGGAAACTTGTTGACGCTCAGCATGAAGGCCAGAATGTCTGCGTCTTGCTGGCGGGTGAGATGGCCCGGGTTGGTTTGCGGCATGGTCTTGCGAATTCTGTCGAACAAATCGCCCACGGTGAGGCCGTTCCAATTCGCGAGGAATGCGCCGCCCGTGAGCGGAGGCGCGGATTCGCCACCGGTAAGCATGTCGCCGTGGCAAGCCGCGCATTCCTTGTGGTAGATCGGCTCGCCGCGCTTGGCTTGCTCTTCGGTGTATACGCCGTCCCAGACGGAACGCGACTCCGATGCTGGGGCTTGCGCGCGAAGCAAGCAAAGCGGCGCAGCGATCGCTGCCAGAACGAGGATGGCCGCCGAATATTTCCGCCTCACGTCTTCATAACCTCTCTGGTGGATGAATCATCTTTGCGGCAGCGCACTCATTCCCCGTTTGACGGCAGGGTGTAGGCAATGTATTCGCCGGAGTAAGGCCCGCCGCTGACGGCTACGACGATGTACTGTTTTCCGTTGACCATGTAGGTCATCGGCGATCCGGTTTGCGGGGCGGGCATATAGACGGCGCCGACTTCTTTGCCGGTCATTTTGTCGTAGGCGCGCAACAAGGCGCCGCGCGGATGATCCGCTGTCGTGGTGACATTCCCTTCGCCCGCAATGACCAACGTCTTGGTGACCAACGTACCAATGTTGTACGTGGCCTGGCCGGTGCGCGGAATGTTCATGCCCTTGAGGATCGACGAATTCCTGACGACGTCCGGAGTTTCACCGTGCGCGATTTGCCAGACAAATTCGCCCTGGTCCAGATTGATGGCTGTAATTGTTCCGTACGGTGGCTTGACCAGCGGCAATCCATCGACATCCATGCGACTGAAACCGCCACCGGCCGGTTTCTTCGGCGGCTTGGGAGAGTCCGCTCCGGCGTTTTCGCCGGGACCGTGGAGAATCTCCACCTCTCTGCCCGCGGTACCGGCGATGTAAGCGATGTCGGAGACTTCTTTGGGAGCGGGGACCAGTCCAATCGGCTCGATGCACGAATTGCAGGCGTAGACATAAACGTTGTGCGTTTCGGGATCGTAGGATCCGCCCGGCCAGTTGGTGCCGCCGGAAGCAGTTCCCATCGTGAGCGTCCCGAGCGGCCCTTCCAGTTTGCTTACGGTCGGAGGGGTGAAAACGGGGCCGAGATGATACTTGGAGGCAATCTCTTTCGCGCGCTCGCGAAGAGCAGGGGTGAAATCGATCAAGTCGTCGATCGACACGCCATTTCGGCTGTAGGCCAGAGGTTTCGTCGGAATCGGCTGAGTACGTGAATACCATTCGCCGGGGACGCTGCCGACTTCGACGGGACGCTCCGGAATGGGCCAGACGGGCTTGCCGGTCACACGATCAAAGACATACAGAAATCCTTGCTTTGTGGGCTGAGCCACGGCTTTGACCGGTTTCCCGTCAATCGCGATATCAGCAAGAATCGGCGCCGAGGAAATATCCATGTCCCAGAGTGGGTGGTGCACCAATTGGAAGTGCCACTTGCGCTCACCGGTTTTCAAATCGACGCAGACCAGGCTCTCGCCGAACAAATTGTTTCCCGGCCGGTGTCCGCCGTAAAAATCGCTGGTGGGCGACTCTACCGGCAAATAAACCAAGCCGAGTTGCTCATCCACGGTGATTTGCGTCCACACGCCGGTGTTACCGGTATACTCGGCGGAACCTTTTTCCCAAGTGTCGTAGCCAAACTCGCCTTTCTTTGGGATGGTATGGAAAATCCAGAGGAGCTTGCCGGTTCGCACGTCGAATCCGCGCACGTAACCCTTATTGTTCCGCATGCTCTTTGGCGTCATGCCTTCGCGGAAAGCCGCGCCGATAATCACGGTATCCTTTGCAACGACCGGCGCGGACTGGATGCCGATTTCTCCCGTTTCGAGGTCGGGGAGAATATCTTGGTCATCGTTGAGTTTGAGGTCCACTAGTCCGTTCTCTCCAAAGGAAGGAACTCGCATGCCGGTCTTCGCGTCCAGGCAGATGAGCCGGAATCCGGGCGTCACATAGAAGATTCTTTCTTCTCTTCCGTCGGACCAATAGGCAAGCCCGCGGCCCGAGAGTTGCCGCGGGGCGGCGCCGCCGCGTTTGCCTTCATGCTCGCCATGGATCCAGAGCAACTCTCCGGTGGCCGGATCCAGCGCGATCACGGCGCGGCGCGATCCTGCGGTCGCATACAAAACGCCCTTCACCATGAGCGGAGTTCCTTCGAGCTTGTACTCGGGCCGGTCGCCGAAATTGTCCGTCTTAATGCGCCAGGCGATCTCCAGATCGCTGAAATTACTGGCATTGATTTGGTCCAGCGGACGATAGCGAGTGCCCGCAAGATCGGCGGCGTAAGAAGGCCACTCCGTATCCTTCGCATGGAACTGAGCGGATGCCGGCGCGGGCCAGCACAAGCCTGCCGCAAAAATCAAAAACAATAGAGTGCTCAGCCGTCTCGATGTCTTCTCGCGCATATTCGACCTCCCTGAGATTCCGGGCCGTGTTCTTCCGCTCGCGCCATCTGCTTGATTTGTGTTGGTGCTGTCCGCAGGAGTAAGCCCGCGGAAGTCTAAGCCACTGCAAGCAAAGAAACAAATGTTTCGTTTAGAACCGAGATGTGCGCAGCAATCAGCAGCGTTTCTTTTCCATAGCCCCTGTTAGAATGCACACCATGCGTGTTCCTTTGTCATTTCTGCTTTCTCTATTGTCTTGCGCAAGCGTGCAAGCGCAGTGGTGGAAAGTGCAGACCAGCGGGATCGACACCAACCTCCGCGGAGTCAGCGTGGCCGAAATGCCGGATGCCAAGGGCGTTCCTGGGCCGGTGGTTTGGGCATCGGGTTCGAATGGCGTGATTCTGAGATCCGTCGACGAGGGTGAGACGTGGAAGCGACTCCAAGTCACCGTTGGCGACGCGCTCGACCTTCGCGGGATCGTGGCGTTCAACGAGAAGATGGCCTATCTGATGTCCAGCGGAGAAGGCGAAAAGTCGCGCATTTACAAGACGACCGACGGCGGCGAAACGTGGAGGCTTCAATACACGGACAAGCGCAAGGAGTTTTTTCTCGACGCGATCGCCTGCCACACGGAAACTCGCTGCTTCGCGCTTAGCGATCCCATCGACGGCAAATTTCTCCTGCTGAGCACATTTGATGGCGAGCATTGGAATCCACTGCCCAGCGCAAACATGGCTGCGGCGCTGCCCGGCGAAGGCGTATTCGCCGCGAGCAATAGTGGTCTCGTAGTCTCCGGCGAGGAGATTTTCTTCGGCACCGGCGGTCCCGCAGCCCGAGTCTTTCACTCTCCCGATTTGGGCCATACCTGGACTGTCGCAGAAACTCCCATTGCCAGTGGCAAGCCTTCCGCCGGGATTTTTTCCCTTGCCATTGATGACAATGATCGAATCATGGCAGTGGGCGGCGACTATAAGGAACCCGGCCGCCCGTACCGTGCGGCAGCCTACTCCGTCGACGGAGGCAAGACCTGGCAGCTTGTTGCGCGGCAGCCCGGCGGCTACCGCTCCGCGGTAGCTCACATCGATGATGGACGCTGGGTGGCCGCCGGTCCAAACGGCGAAGACTTCAGCAGTGATTCGGGCGTCCATTGGAAGCACACGGATTCGCTGAATCTCAATGCCGTTGCCCTCTTAGATGTCTTCACGGGTTGGGCTGTCGGGCCCAACGGCACCATCGCGCACTTCGTCAATCACACGCAATACGAAATTCGTTTCCGCCGTCCGAATAGCCCTGCACGACTGGCTTCCGTCAACCTTGCCGAGTGAACAAAGAAGGTATACTCTCCCGCGTTGAAAACGAGACGACGATCCCCAGCTTCTGTCTCGGCACGAAAATCTTTTGCGGAGGCTGCCATGCCAAATCTTTCGAACTCCAATCGGGAACCTCTCGGCGACGAGCGTGAGAAAAACAATGCGAATTCCTCAACCCTTCGCTTGCCTTCCGACCGCCGCACCTTCCTTCAAGCGGCCGCCGCCACTGCTACAGCCGGCGCAGCCACGTTCGCCCTGCCCGCCTGGGCCCGCGGCGCCGCTCCTGCCAGCGATCTGGACGCCATCCGCGCCGAAATCGAAAAGCGCCACGACGAATCCGTCAAGCGATTGCAAGACTGGATTCGCCAGCCATCCATCGCAGCGGAAAACCGCGGCATGAACGAAGGCTGCGACATGATGATGCGCATGTTGCGCGAGGCGGGCTTTCAGCAAGCCACAAAAATCACCACCGACGGCCAGCCAGGCGTCTTCGCCACTCTGGATGCTGGCGCCCCCCGAACACTCGGCCTTTACTACATGTACGACGTGAAGCAAGCCGATCCCGCCGAGTGGTCCTCGCCCCCGTTTGAAGCCGCTCTGGTCGATAAGCCCGGCCTCGGCAAAGTCGTGATCGGCCGCGGGGCCGTCAATCAGAAGGGGCCTGAAGCATCATTCCTTGCCGCGCTGCACGCTGTACATGGCGCCGGCAAAAAGCTTCCGGTGAATTTGGTGTTCGTGGCTGAAGGTGAAGAGGAAATCGGTTCGCCGCACTTTCCACAAATTGTGCGGCGGCCGGAAGTACTTGCCGCGTTGAAAAACTGTCTTGGAATTTTTATGCCGAGCGCGTCTCAGGGGCTGGATGGCGAAGTCACCATGACCTTGGGAGCAAAAGGTGTGATCGAGTGCGAATTGATTTCCAGCGGTGAACTCTGGGGCCGCGGTCCGCGCAAGGACGTGCACTCCAGCAACAAGGCGCGGCTCGATAGCCCGGCATGGCACCTCGTCGAGGCGCTCGCCACTTTGGTCTCGCCCGACGGTAACGATCCTGCCATCGAAGGCTTTGCCGCGAAGGCTCGACCCATTTCTGAGCCGGAAAAGAAAATGATCGCGGAAGCGGCGCGCCGTTTGAGCGAGGCCGAAGCCAAGAAACTTCTTGGCGTGGACCACTGGGTTCACGATGTGAACTGGAACGAGGCGCTGGAACTCCTGATGTCGCGACCAACCGTTAACATCGAAGGCTTGGTGGGCGGCTACACCGGTCCAGGCGGAAAAACGATTCTTCCTGGAAAAGCCACCGCGAAGCTCGACCTGCGCCTGGTTCCGGACATGACCGCAGCGGAAGCGCTCGCCGCGCTCAAGGCCCATCTTGCGAAAAAGGGTTTCGGCGACATCGAAGTCCGCATGACGGGCGGCTATGATCCCAACAGCACGCCCGCCGACGCAGCGCTGATCCGCGTGGAGACCGACGTGTATCGCAAGGGAGGAATCGATCCAGTCATTCTTCCGCGCAGCGCTGGGTCATGGCCCGGCTACGTTTTCACCGGCGCGCCGCTCCATCTGGCGGCGGGCCCGTTTGGACTGGGCCATGGAAGCGGTGCGCACGCTCCCGATGAGTATTACGTCGTCGAATCGAAGAATCCCAAGGTCCACGGCATGGATGGCGCCGTCCGGTCTTTTGCCGAATTGCTCTATGCATTGGCACAGACAAGCTGAACGAGGGCAAGCTTATTTTCGCTTAATAAAGATGAAAATATCCGTCGCTCCGGCCCAGCCGGACGGCAACCCCGAACAATTTGGAAAGATGCTCCTCGGTGAGCACGGCGGACTTCGATCCGTCGGCAATGACGCGGCCTTCGCGCAAGAGAATTACCCGCTCGATCTCTGGAATGATTTCGGATACGTGATGCGTCACGAGCAGGATCCCCAGCCCGGATTGCGCAAGTTGGCGCATGGTGTCGCGAAGCTGGAGTTGCGCGCCGATGTCCAAAGCATTGCTCGGTTCGTCAAACAGCAGGGTCCACGGATTGTGCACCAGGGCTCGCGCAATCAACGTTCGCTTGGCTTCGCCAGAGGACATCTCTGCGACCGCGCGATCGGCGAGATGGGCGATGCCAAGCCGCGCCAAAGTTTCCTCCACACGCGCAAGATGTTCTCGGTCGGGATGATGGTGCGGAAAAATGCGCGTGCTGCTAAAAAAACCAGAAAGCACCACGTCGCAGCCGGTGGCATCCGTGGTACAGGAAGCCAGCAGGTCCGGCGAAACGATTCCGAGCAGCGTGCGCAGCTCGAAAATATCCCATCGCTCGCGACCCAATATGGAAACGCGGGACCCCTCCCGCGCAAGTGGATAGCACTCCCTCGTAATGGTCTTGATCAGCGTCGATTTGCCGCAGCCGTTCGGCCCCAGGATGCACACGTGTTCCCCGCACGCAATCTCCAGGTTGATGTCACGGAGAGCTTCGCGGTCGCCACGCACTACGGTCACGTGGGCCAGAGAGAGTAGTGGCGCCGGAATGGAATTCATTCTGAGCTCAAGAGCATGAGGTGTTTCCTGGTCCCATGCCATTGCAGGGATGACAGCTCATCTTAACCGAGGGCGGGTCTTACAAGGGAGCAGGAGAGGCAACAGGCGGTGAGTCGACGAGGGTTGCAGTGAAAGAGCCAGGAAGAAGGCACCATGTTTCACCTTGAATCAGCCTATTCTCGCATTCCGCGCGAAAATAAAAAGGAGGTGAAAACAGCTTCGTTCTCACCTCCCGGGGTGGTGGGGTGTTGCTTGACAACACTCTTGGCGGCTCAGCAGGCCTGCCCTGCCAGGCAGGTCTGCGGCCTCACTCGCGACTTTTGCAATTCGTTAGGAGACTCACCACCAAAGAGCTTGTCTTTCAGCGGTTTGTAGCACCGCAAAACGCATGTGTCAACGACAAAAAAGTAAACGAATCGATGAGAAAAAATGTGGCCACTTTCACTTCCTTGGTGCTCGCAAGTACGCGTTTTTCATTGCTGGCGCCGGCTTTCCATTATGATGTTGAATTCGGCTCCTTTCTATTTCTTGCTGCGTCGAGAATCTCCCGCACTAGCCGGCCAAGAGTCGTGGGGGGTGTATGCGGCGCACGGCGTCCAGCGGTTCGGGCGGCGTGAGCGATAAATCGAGGAAGATGACCTCTGGACTTACCATTTCGAGCCTGGCGATCAGTGTCGAGACCGAGGAAACGTTGGTCAATTCCAGGCCGTCTTGCCCTTCCGGGTAGAGTGTACGCAAAGCTTCAGCAGTCTCACCAGGAGGCCCCTCTGCGAGCAATACGTACAGCTTGTTTCCGTTCATCGGCGCCGCCTCGCTTCCATGGCGGCTCGCCGAAAATGGCGGACGCCCGGTGCACGAGCTGCGACCGATTCGAGTCGGGTATGCATCCACTTGAGAAGACACTTCATGGCGAGCCAGCTCAATTCGCGAGGCTGGAGAGGGCCGTCCTCTAGCAATCCGTTGTATTGGAAGGGGTTTGTCCATTTGCCTTAGGAATGGCGGGTGGCAAACAAACTTCGCCGAGATTGAGGGAAACGCTAGGAGTCCTGGGGGCGAGTGTGCAAATACCTCAAAACAAATGCAGTTAGTCCTGCGAGCAGCCCTGCAGTGATAATCACGCCCTCCCAAACAATTCCCGTCGCAAGAACCTGCGACGCCGGTGCGCCGAAGGGCGCCAGAAGCACGACGAGCGCCGCCTCGCGAACTCCAATTCCGCCTTGGGTGATGGGCATTACAGCGGCGATCTTGGCAAGCGGCCACGCGAAGAGCCAAACGCGCAACGGCAAGCGGAGTCCACAAGTGATGCCCAAGAGAGCGGTTAGCATCACATAAGTTCCTTGCACGGAAGTCCCCAGCAGCCATCCAAGAACCAGCCGCCAGGGACTTCGCGAAACTGCGCCGATCGCATGGCGAAGTTGCGCCAGGCGCCGCCGGATTCGAATGGAGCGTCCCCGCAAGAGCGACCGGTGCAATGCCACTGCAAGACCAAGAAAGACTGCTGCTGCAGCGACGCCGACAAGAAGCAAACGCTTCGCAGGCCCTTGCAGCGGAACCGGCAAGGAACCCGGCAGCAGCATCAACCCCAGCGAGACGAGCGTGAGTTGTGCAGCGACATCGAGAAAACGGTCCGCAACGTTCCCCGTGATCACCGCGGCAGGATGCGGGCTGCGCGAGATTCCCACCGCGAGACGGGCCACATCGCCTCCGATAATCGACGGCAGAAACAGCGCGCCGAACAAACCGCTGGTGTAGCACTGCGCGCTGGCGGCGAAGTTAAGCTGTGCGCCCGCCGAATTCACTACCGTGTGCCACTTGGTGATGCCGCCTGTCAAAGCCACCAGATAGATCAGCAGCACCGCGACGAAGCGTGAGGGGGGAACGCGCGCCAATGCGTTGCGCAGCGGCGTCACCGGCAGCAGATAGAAAAGAATTCCCAGAATCAGCAGTGCCGTCGCCCAGCGCAACACCAGAAAAATCCAGCCACGGCTGGATTTTTGCGGCTGGCAGTCTGCGCTCATTTTGGGGAGTTTGTTTTTCGATGGATCGAAATCACGCGCCGAAGATTTCGTTGATTTTTTCCGCCAGCTTGAAATCGTAATCGCTGATGCCCTTCACGCTGTGCGTATTCAGGTCGATAACCACTTTGTTCCACACGTTAAACCACTCTGGATGATGGTTCATGGCTTCGGCCACCAGGGCGACACGCGTCATGTTGCCGAACGCCGTGACGAAATCCTTGCACGTGAATTCCCGGTGCAGCTTGCTGTTCACGAGACTCCATCCCTTGGTCTTGGAAAGCTGCGCGGTTATTTCGGGATCGGAAAGTTTCTTTGCGGGCATGTGTCATTCCTCCGGCTTGTCTGGCGTTCTCACCAGCCATTATGCGGTGCAAGCCCAGCTCCGGCAACAATTCCGGCCTCGCCGGGCGCGAACCACGGGCCGTTCGAACGCTTGGAACGCTTCTTCGTTGAATGCGCGCGGAAATTCCATTATCGTAGGGTTTCTTTTGCAGCGAAAATGCGCGTTGTGCGCATACAGACGGACAGCGGAGAACGACGTGAAAAAGAAAATTCGCGCCATCCAGTATGGCGTGGGCCCGATTGGCGCATCCATTGCGCGCCTGATGCGGGAGAAGCAGGCCATTGAAATTATCGGCGCCATCGACACGGATCCTGCAAAAGTCGGGCGTGACCTCGGCGAAGTAGTCGGCGCAACGGATGGGCCATGGGGCGTAAGCATTTCCGCGGATGCCCAGGAAGTCCTCGAACAGAATGCGGATGTGGTTATCCATTCCACTTCTTCGTCGCTCGCGAAAGTGATGGACCAGTTGCTGATGTGTCTGAAAGCGGAATCTTCCATCGTTTCGACTTGCGAGGAATTGTCATATCCGTTTCGAACGCATCCGGAACTCGCCGCGAAGCTGGACACTGCGGCGAAGGAGTCTGGCGTGGCGCTGGTGGGCACGGGCGTGAATCCGGGCTTCGTCATGGACAAGCTGGTCGTGACGCTGGCAGCCGTTTCGCAGCGCATCGAACACGCGAAAGCGCTGCGCGTGGTGGACGCTTCGAAGCGGCGGCTGCCGCTGCAGAAAAAAATCGGCGCGGGAATGACCGTTGAAGAATTTCGCGCTCAAGTGAAAGCCGGCGTTATCAAGCACGTTGGTCTGCCGGAGTCCGTGGCCATGGTAGCGGACAGCTTGAATTTACCCGTCGAACAAATTACGGAAACGATCGAGCCCCAAGTCGCCACCGAGCGCGTGCAGACGGAATACCTCACCGTAGAGGCGGGCCAGGCGGCGGGCGTGCACCAAATCGGCCGTGGCCTCTCGAAAGACGGAAAAGAACTTGTCTACCTCGAGTTGCAAATGTATGTCGGCGCAAAAGATCCTGCCGATACCATCACGCTGACGGGGCATCCCACCATCAGTCTGGTGATTCCCGGTGGTTCGCACGGCGACATCGCCACAGCTTCGGTCGTGGTGAATTCGATTCCCGTGATCCTCGATGCTCCGGCCGGCTTGCGCACTTCGCGCGATTTGCCGATTGGTTTCTTCTCGCCGCACGCCCGGCCATAACGGCCCCGGGCTTCGGCTCTTACCCTCACCCTGAACTTTCGTACAGCTTCCTAAAACGAAGCGGCCATCAAGATTTTTGATCCAGAAAAGCGCAGCGGAGCGATGATTGTGAGCAGGCGCGGAAAGGCAGGTGCGCTATGAAGCTCACAGACATCAAGCAATCGTGGATCATGGTGGGGGCCGTTGTCGTTGTGGTTGCCGGCCTCCTCGGCGCGCAGTTTTTCATCGTGAAAGCCTCGCAGTGGTACAAAGATTCCCGGGACCACCGCATCACCACGGCTAGCGATAGTGTGACTCCGAATCGCTTGATCGCGCGCTGCGGCGCGGCGCTCGAGGACACCACCACGGACCTGTACCCCGTTGTGAGACGCACGATGCGCTACAAATTGAGCGGCCAGCGAACGGCTCTTTTCACCTTCACCAGGACGGCCGACGAGCCCGAGGGTTGGGTGCTGCTTTCCATGAAAGACTCAGTGGGAGACGTATCGTACGAAACTCCCGAAGCGATGATTTCCGCCATGTCATGCCTGGACTCGACCAAGTAATTCGCACGGTCAATTAAGAACGATCGGCTTCTTCAGTTGTGTTTCATGAACTCGCCCTTATGGCCGGTCACCGAGTTGTAGAGCGTCTCGATAAACGCATCCGTATTGACGAACTGACCTGAAAACTTTTCCCACGGCGCAAGGATTTTTTCCTGCTTCATCTGGTCCAGTGTTTTGTGGCCATCGAGTGCTTTCTGCACGACTCCGGAAGTTTCCTTTAGCATTTTGGTGAACGCCCGCACATCGTCAAGATTCGACAGCGCACCGTGGCCGGGAATAACCTTTACATCTGCCGGAAGTTGCGCGGTGGCTTTTTCCATCGCGTCGATCATGCCTTGCACGCTGCCCCCGCTGGCCACGTCAATGAACGGGAATCCATAGCGCACGAAGTCGTCGCCCATGTGCACGACATTATTTTTTGGAAAGAAGATGATGGAATCGCCGTCCGTGTGGCCGGATGGAAAATGCAACGCGCGAATATCTTCTCCGTTCAAGTGCACGGTCACGTCGTGCTCGAACGTTAGGATGGGCAGGGCCGCCTTCGGCGCAGGTTTGTTTTCCATCTTGATCGAGCCGCCATTGCCCGCGGTGCCGCCGGATTCGAGGCGCTTGCGGACGTTATCCTGCGCGATGACCGTGGAACCGGCGTTGCTGAAAGGTTCGTTCCCGCCAGTGTGGTCTCCGTGATAGTGCGTGTTGATGACGAAGCGTACCGGCTTGTCCGTAATCTTCAATTCCTTCAGCGTTGCCTGGATTTTTTCCGCCAGCGGAGCGAATTGATCGTCCACGATGACGATGCCGTCCTCTCCCACCGAAGCGGCGATGTTGCCGCCCTGGCCCTCCAGCATGTAGATATTGCCGGAAACCTTGGTCGCCTTGATTTGTACCTTGGAAAAATCCGGCTGCTGCTGGGCCACGACGGCTGACCCGTTAACCAGGGCCGTCCCGGCCAGGGAAAGAATCATCCAAGTCCGTTGCCTGCTGCTCATTTCTCTCCTCCTCAGGAAGGCGCGGAGGATTCTATCATTGCGGGCGCCGGAGGACCGCCATTTGGATTACCCCCAGGACGGCAGAGCGCGCCGAGCGAGTAGGGCCTCTGCGGCCCACGTGCCGAGGTAGGCGGAGAGCGCGACGCCATGGCCGTTGTAACCGGCGAGGACGATCACCTGTTCGCTTCGCGGATGGCGCCGGAAGACCGGACGCATTTTCTCCGTCAAGAGAATCGGGCCGCCCCAGTGGTGCGTAATGCGCACGGATTCGAGTGCGGGGTGCAAATGGCGGACGCGGCTTTCGAGCCAGCGGAGGCGGTCCGCGGATTGGCCCCGGCGCACATCGTAGTAGCGCAAATCGCGCGGGGCGTTTTTGATCGAGCGGTCGCCGAGGGGAAAACGGGAAGGCGCGCCGAGGTAAGGAGGGACAAGGCCAGCGCCGAAGATTACGGCGTTTGATTCGAGCAAGCGTCCCCACAAGTAGGGTAAGTCGATGGTGTAAAACGGGCGGCGGGACCCGAGGCCGATCGCTCTGAGCTGCGCGGCGGACAGCGGCGCCGTGGCCAGCGCGAACGTGAGTTTCGGCACGGCCGCGGCGCGCATGCCAGACATTTCCAGAGAGAAAGCGTTGGTGGCGAGAAGAACTTGGCCGGCGCGAATTTCCTTTTCTTGGATCCGGCCGCGGAAGTTGTGGCGGACACACAGGCGCGGAGGATTCGAGAAGTCCATCGCGCGAACTTCCGCGTGCTCGACGATTTGCGCACCAGCGTCTTCCGCGGCGCTTGCCAAGCCCACCATCACCCTGCCCGGGTCGACCGTGCCGCCGGGCACTATCCGGGCGACTCTCAGTTCGCCCGAATCGTTCCAAGAGATGAGCGAATGCTTTCGGACAGGGTCGGAATCTTTGGTTGCCTGAACGGAGCGGCCAAGCTCCCAAACGCCGGGAAGCGTTAACCGCGCGTCAACGCGCAAAGCGCGGAGAATTTTCTTGTAGCCGGCCAGCACATCGCCGAGTCCAGGGAGATCACCGGCGGCCGTTTCCGCGAGCGCCATGCCGCCGGTGCGGCCGCTGGCGCCGTCACCGAGAGAAGCGGACTCCAGCACCAGGACGGACTTCTCAGGAGCAAACCGCCGCAACCACGCGGCCGCCGAAAGGCCGGAGAAACCGCCTCCAACAATAGCGAAGTCCACAAAATCCGGAAGAGCGCGCGGAATGGGACGGAAATCAATGCTCCAGGGCGGCGTGCCCCAAGGATGAGGCTTGCGTATCTCGGCATTGCATTGAACTTTGCGGCGCATAGCATTTCTTTGATGCAGAGAGAACAGAGTTGTGTAGCGAGAATCTCCGCGGCCGTCGTGAATGACGTTTTCGTGCCGCCGGCTGATCAACTTTTTGGTGGCGACACGCGGGCGAAGAGGACAGCCGCGATGCCGAGAGCGCTCACCAGGAGAGGAAACCACACCGGGGAAAGCCATGGCACAGGGATTAAGAACAGCACGTCTGGATCCCTCACCGAAAGAGGCCAACGCACCGTGGCCCAAAGAGCGGCGTAGTACGCGATGTCCCAAATGGCGAAGGTCCAAAGAAACACAGCGGAGCGGGCTCGTGAGTTGGCGGAAGTCAGCAAGGCAACGGTAAGCAGCATGAGGATGGTGGCAGCTTCGCGAAGGACTTCAAGCGTGAGCAGACTCTTCGGGAATTGCGTAATCGCCTGGGATTGAACGTAATACTGTCCTGACATGCGAGCAACTTCGGAGAGCGTTCCCTGAAATCCGGGGAGCAGGCCAACGGCCGCGCGCAGATAGATAACCACCACGGCTTCGAGGAATCCAAACGCCGCCGCGAAGATTCCGCTGATTGCTAACTGCCGCGCAGTGACGGGGACGCCTCCCCGCTGCCAGGAGAACCAAGCCAGCGGTGGAATCAGGACAAGCAAGTTTACCCACCACGGTTGAGCGACGAGTACCACGATCATGGAATGATTTTACTGTGAGTTGAGGCAAATGAGCGAAGGGGGCAAAGAGAAACAGGAGTGCCGGGATGCGCCCTACTGTCCAGTGAACTGGTGAAAGTCTCTTTTCTTGGACGAGCCCTTCTTGAGATACAGGGCCCGGTCGGCGGCGCCAAAAAGCTCGGCGATGGTCTTGCCATCGTGCGGATAGACGGCGATGCCCGTGCTTACAGTGACGGGCGGCTCGTCGCCATCCGTGCTCAGGCGCTCGGCAATTCGGTTGGCAACACGCTGAGCGGCCTGGGAATCCGCCTCGGGGAGAACCAACACGAATTCGTCTCCGCCGTAACGCCCGGCGATGTCAACGGCGCGGCAATGAATGCGCAGGATGTTTGCCAGGCGGCAGATGGCTTCCGTACCCACGAGATGTCCGTGGGTGTCATTGATTTTCTTGAGCCCGTCCAAATCGGCCAGCACGATGGCAAAAGGCCGCCCGGTGCGTTCGTAGCGTTTGATTTCAGAGTCCAGAGTGTCCAGCAGCCGCCGGTAGTTGGCAAGCCCCGTGAGCGGATCGGTGACCGCCAATTGGCGCACGTATTCATCGGCGCGCTTGTGCTCGGTAAACTCGGCAGCCAGCGCCATGGAGGTCACCGCCATGACGCCAATAAAAGATTGCAACAACAGCAGAGATGTATTTTGCGAGTCTCTTGCAAACGGGCCAAACCCATGTGCAGTGCCCCACGTGGCAATCGCGGCCAGGGCGCAAGTGGCGGTTATCGCCTTGCGGCGGCCGAACCGGAATGCCGCCCAGACCAGGAAAGGAATGCAAACGTATTCCAATGGATAGTTTTTCACCGAAAATTCGAAATGGCCTCCAAACACAATCCAGCCGGTGAAAAATAACCCCAAGAACAGCAAAACGAGCTCGGCGATCTGCCGGCGGCTCCAGTGCACACGAGGATTCTCCCACCAGAGGAGCACCAGGGGAGTGACAACCACAGCGCCGACCGCGTCCCCTAGCCACCACGTTGACCAGATGGAGCCGTAATTCGTCCAGCTCGCAAATCCGGCCAAAGCAAGACTAGTAACTCCGGCCGTCGCGCCTACCACCGGGCTCAGCACCGCCGCAAAAGTCGCAAATTTGAATATATCCTGGGCCCGTTGAAAGGCTTGTTTGCCGGCGGCAAATCGCGTGACCAGATAGCAGCCGATCAGCCCTTCCAGGGTGTTCCCCACAGCTATGGCTAGGGAGGTAACCACAGAGCCCGCCGTGGTCAGATTGACAAGGAAGGCTCCGGCCAGGATGGCGGGCCAGACGCGATATCCGAGCAGGAGGAAGGCCGCAAGGGCGATGCCGGTGCAGGGCCATACCGCACTGGCGCTGGCGTTGACAAACGCCAGCTTTAGCCCAAGTTTTCCAGCCGCGAAGTAAACCGCGGCCAAAGCCACGAGGGTGGGTACGTTTCCCAGAAATCGCGGGCGGACCATTCGCCTCCTCGATTCGCAGGGTGGCCTGCTTTACTCTTAGCCGGACACAGAGTTCTGGTCAAGCGTGAAATAGGGTACCAGAGCACTCTCTGTTTAGTGTACTAGAACTATCAGAACTTATCTACCATGTCGTTTCCTTAACTGCGCGTCTTGGCGATCCCGTGCTCACGCCGGCTTACTCCGCTCGTCTATGTCGTTGCACGACATAGTTGGGTGCCTTGTTTTTGATGCGAACGGAGTAGAGGCCACCTGAATCTCAATCACCCGGTTCTTCCGCTTTTCGGACGGCTGAGGATGACCTACATCTTCGCGACCAATGGGCTCGGAAAGATATCCGGACTGAGGCAGCAAGTCTTCATGACGGCAAAGTCGTCGGGACCTTTCCCGGCGGACGAAATTTCCTAGGGAAAACACCTGAATCTAACTTACAGCTTTCCCTTCCTTGCCTGCGCGGCTGGGAGGTGTTACGGATTCATAGCGAAACCAGGGTTCTCGCGAAGACCGCCAGGAGCTGTCGCGAGTTTCGATTCTGGAAGGCATCTCGGGGGCACAATGTCAAAAAGAAACCTCTTTGCTATAGCCTGCTCGGCGGTTGGGCTTGTCCTGGTGATCTTCTTCATGACGCATGCCGCGGCGTTCAAAGGCTCGCCCAGCGATACTTCCAACAAATCCTGGAACGCGGAAGCCATCAAGGCGAGCTACATCGCAAGCCAGCTCAAAGAGACGGACAAAACTCGTTCCACATTGATCCTTTCCTATGATCTGGAAAACAAGACGGATCTTGATTATCGCCTGGACGCGGGCCCCGGAGTCGTGATCCTCAGCAGGCTGGAGGCCGACGGAAGTCTGAGCCAGCAAGAACCGGTTCGCTTGAGCTACCCAGTGTTCCTGCCGGCGAAGCAGCATGCGCGCCTGGCCATTGAAATTGTGCAGCCATTTGCTTGGCCCACTGCGGACAACCCCGCGTATATAGACAAGCTCAGGGAATTTGTAAAACAGCGGCTGGCGAACGTCCACGAGTTTGTTCTTTTTGATCAGACCAGCCGCACGGAAGTCAAGCTGCCGGGTGTCTGGCAAGAACTGCAGGATACGGCGCAGGCGAGTTACTAATGCCGCGCATGGGAGTTGAAAGTAGCAGGATGCCGCGCAAACACTCACCCAGAGCATTGTTGGGTCTTGTGAACTTGTTTGAGTTTGCTACGGCGGGAAATTAAATTTATGTCCATCGCAAAGGCAATTCATAATCACGAAAGGCAGACCGCCGAGCGCCGCGCTTGTTCGAGGGAACCGCTCAAGTGGGTAGTCCTTACCTATTTCGGCCAGGACAATTGGGGCAAGGTGATTGACTTGAACGAAGGCGGAATGCGCTTCGAGTTCTATCTGCCCCCTTCCAATGGCGCGCGACTTAACTTTACCTTCGAAGCCATGGGCCTTGCGTCAGCTTCGTTTGGAGGGGACAGCATTAATGAGTCGTTTCACGCGGAAGGCGATGTCCGATGGATGCGCGATTTTGAAAGGACCGCCGGCGTACAGTTCGCCAATCTAGCCGAAGGCAGTCGCGAACAGATTCGGAAATGGCTTTCCATCAAATCCTCAGCCGATACCGCTCCTGTGAGCGGCAAAAAGAAAAATGAAGAGCCATTGTCATTGCCAACACCGCTGGAACCTCCTCCGCCTCCTTCCGAAGCAATGCTCAAGATAGACGAAGGCGGATTGGCCCTTGACCCTGAATATGCCGTCTCTCGCCGGGCGCCGGCCACGGATCCAAGCTCACCGCTTGTGGCGAATATTCTCGAAGCCACGACCTTCGAGGCTTACTCCAGGATCTGGGAAGAAGAAGAAAAGAAACCGCCGAAGAGTTCTCGCTCGACTCCACAGATGAGCCGGTCTCAAGGGGACGGAGCAATGATTGCCCTGGCGATCATAGTCGTAATTGCCGGCCTCGGAATGATCCTGCCCCGGTTTGCCCGAAGAAACCATGCAGTCGAACAAACCTCGAGTCAGTCCGTTGCCAGCATCGATCCTGCTGGCGCTGAAAACGCTTCAGCCTCCCGGAATCCGCGCCCTTTCCTGGTCGAAGTGGTGGATACCAACAACCGCCGATGGCTCTTATGGTTTGTCAATAACGGCTCCAGCAGTGAGACCACTCAAGCCGTGTACAAATCCCCGCTGCCCTCTTCTGTGCCAGCCACAAAGAATGACAGCCCTCAAAAGCAGCCCGCTGTCACCGCGAAGCCTGCCGTGCCTCACAAGTTCACTCTGATTGTGCCCGAAGCACGCAGGCCCGCAGCGAGTAGTTCGCCCGCGAATTCTGCCTCTCTTCCGGTCCCAGCAGTTCGCGATGACCTTCAGATCCCGGCAGAGACGCCGATGGCAAGTATTCTTACGAATCACGCGCCACCGAAACCGCTCCCTGCGCCGCCGCCTATCGGAGGACGCGTTCAGCCGGCGCTCCTGCTCAAGACGGTGCGTCCCGTCTATCCGCCATTCGCCCGGTCCAGCCATACAGAAGGAGACGTTACGGTGGACGCGCTCATCGATCCAAACGGCGATGTCACCGAAGTGAAAGCCCTATCTGGTCCGCCAATTCTGCGGCAAGCGGCTATGGACGCCATACGGCAATGGAAATACGATCCGGCCCGGCTGAATGGGCAGGCCGTCTCCATGCGCCTGACGTTGACGGTAAGGTTTCACGCCGAGTAGAACTCCCCGGGCGGAAAATCCGGCACGTTCGATTTGAATCCGGTTCAGGCCTGCGCCGCGTATCAGCGCTTCCAGAATCTCATCACCGCGGAGTAGTCGAGGTCTTCCTTGGCGGCCCCCTTAACGTAGTTGTAGGTTTCGCGGGCCGCGGCGGTTGCCGGCAGCGCGACGCCAAGCTGATTGGCGAGGTCGAGTGCAAGGCCGAGGTCCTTGTGCATGAGTCGCAAGGGGAAACTCGGAAGGTACTCGCCCTTCAGCAAATTCGGGGCTTTCACGTCGAGAACGCCGGACCGGGCCATGCTGGATTGCATGACTTCCACGAGTTTCTCACCCGGAATATCCGCGCGGGTAACAAGAGCAAGCGCTTCGGCAAGCGCGTCCACCTGCAACGCGAGGATCAAGTTCATCGCCAGCTTGACGGTTTGACCGGCCCCGTTTGGGCCCAGGTGAAACCATTTCTTGCCCATGACACCAAGGATGGGTTCCACGTCCTTAAGCGCACCGGCGTCGCCGCCAATCATGAAAAGCAGCTCACCCTTTTTTGCGCCCCAATCGCCGCCCGTGACTGGCGCGTCCAGAAAATGCACCCCGCGTTCCGCGCAAGCCGCGGCGATCTTGCGGGCTAGCGCCGGCGAAACGGTGCTGGAATCCACGTACGTGCTGCCGCGCTTCAGCGCCTGCAAGGCGCCGTTTGAACTCCACAAGACTTCTTCCAGCGCCGGAGGATCGCTCACAATGGTGAGAAGGAAGTCGGAAGCTGCGGCAACTTCCTGCGGGGACTTTGCCAGCTTCGCGCCAGCGGCCACCAGTTCATCGGCGCGCGAAGCGGTGCGGTTCCATACGGTGAGAGAGTGCCCGGCCTTGATGAGATTCATGCCCATGGGGCGACCCATCAAGCCAAGTCCGATTAACCCAATTTTTTTCGTTCCGGCGGAAGGTTCCAAAGGAGGCCTCCTTGAATTGGCGGGCGCACTGCCAGCCCCGCTCATTTCTGAAGAAAAAGAGGACACGATTGTAGCCGAATCCTAATTAGAAAGCAGAGCCGGGTATCATTTCGAACCGATCAGGCGAACGAATCAGGCGGTATTGGGACGGTGGGAGAGAGGAAGGATGCCCGAGGCACCGCCTGCGGAAGCCGTAGCAGCCGCGCTAAGAGGCTTGTCGGCAGTGTTGGACTCGACGGGAGCTTCGCGTGCCGTTTTGGGGGCGGCTGTGACGGTAGTGGTGTTTGCAGAGGCGCCGGAATCTGGCTTTTCATCGATGCGTACCAGATATTGGTAAGGGATTTCCCAGCGAAAATGCTTGTGCTGTCCCCGCTGCTCGAAGTTTTGTTCGAGGAAGATGGAACGGCCGGAATCTGCCACGAAAATGCCGGAGGCCGGCAGAAGAATATCGCCGGCGCGATATTGCACCTCCACACGGCGGCCGAGAAAGGCTGAGTACCGAGCCATCCTGTACTCAGTGTCGGAAACCAGTAGTAACACGGTCAATAGTACGAAAGGACCCCCTCCGCCAAACTGTGCAAAAACGACGGCTCGAGTGTGGAAAAAACTGAGGGAATGATGCTGAAAAGTGAATCAGCGGCGGGAAAGTTTAACTGCGCCGTGGCTGGATTTTTCCAGCGCGTCTGATTGGAGGTATTGTTTGGCCCGCGCGTCGCCCTTCAGGTAAGCGTCCCAGAAAGCCAGCGAGGCGGAATTCGTGTATTCGAAAATATTTCCGCCTTGCTCGGCCCGTCCAGGCAGGAGTGTGCGCGGCCTGATGAACGACATGTGGTTCGCGCCTTCGATGAACAGGTGATACTTGTCGCCGGGCTGGCTGCGTTCGAACGGAGTCTTGTGCCACGCGGGGCTGGCAACGGGGCCGAGGCCGTCGAGCGATCCGGTCATGCCCATGTACGGCAGCGAGATTCGATCGAAGGAATGATCGCTCAAACCGAATTGGCCGGGGCCTTGCGGCGAAAGGCAAAGAACGGCTTTCACCCGAGGATCGCCAAAATTCCTGCCGGGCTGGCCGGGAAGATCCACGAGCGCGCCGGCGATGGTTTCTGTGGTGTAGGAACCCATGGAATGGCCGCCGACGCCCACACGGCCGGCGTCAATTTTTCCTAAGAGTCCGGGCACGCGGTTTCCCACCGCAGGCAGCGCATCCAGAACGTAAGAGATGTCCAGCGGACGGCTCTCCCAAAGCGCAGGCTTCTTCAGCGCATCGCGAACCGCTTGCAGGAAGCGGATATTCTCCTCGCCCTGGTTGCGGCGCTGCGCCGCGGAGTCACCGTGAGTGGGCTGGATGGTCACGTACCCATAGGTGGCCCAGTGACGTGTAAGTCCAGCGCAGCAGGTCTGCGAACCGCCGGCGCCGTGCGAAAAGACGATCACCGGAAATTTCCCCGCCACGTTGGGATAGAAAATTCGTACATGCAGGTCTTTGTCGCGGTTCGCATCGTGCAAGACGAGGTCTTCGACTTCGGACACCGTGTAGGGACCTGGCTCCAGCTCATAACCGTTCGCTTCATTCGAGGGCAGCGGAGCAGCGGATGGAGGAGCGGCAGGTGAAGATGACACCGGAGACGCAGCGGGTGCAGCTTTCGCCGGATGATTGTGGGCGGGGAAGCCGGTGCCGCCGGTGGGGCGCGTGATGAAATACGCAGTGATCAAGCTCAGCGAGGCGATCAGGAAAACATTGGTGATCCGGCGCACGGCGCGGCGGCGGCGTATGTAGTCGCGCGGCAGAGGAGGCAAGAGCCTTCGAACGTGAGCCAAAAGAAACATAGCGCGTTTGAACTTCGACGAATCTTCCGCGGACCGGGTTACAAACCCAGTCCAGATCAAGAAGTTTCGGAAACTGATTCTCCAACTGGGCTTGCATCCTCGCCAGGTTAGAGGCTGGGGAAACTCGGTGAGCGGGCCCTCATTATTGTAGGAAGAAAAATCTGCTTCGTCCGGCTGCTCCGGCTGCTCAAATCCTTGACTTTTTCTGGAGGAAGGCTATTGTCTGCGTGCCGGGGTTTGCACGGGCATCGGTCCGGAAAATTGCGCGGTGCAAAGAGGTAGGTCCTCGTTGACGGCGGAAGTAAGCGAAACGGTTGGAACGGGGCTGGCGGCGTACTACGAATATGTCGCAGCTGATTTGCACAAATGGGTGGATCCTCTTTCGAACGATCAATTCTGGCGCAAACCGTATCCTTACGGAAACACCGTCGGCCACCTGGTGTTGCATGTGACCGGGAATTTGAACTATTACATCGGAGCTCGTGTCGCGAAGACCGGCTACGTGCGGGATCGCGACCGCGAGTTCACGGAGAAGCAGCCGCCCCACAAGGACGAGGCGCTGCAAGCGTTCGACCGGACCATCGCCATGGTCGTGGCGACCATTCAAAAGCAGAGGGCGGAAGATTGGGGAAAGGCGTACACTGCCGACCGTGAGCCGGAAGCCGAGGACCGTTTCCAAATTTTCGTTCGCTGTGCGGGTCATGCGTATCATCATGTAGGGCAAATCGTTTACCTGAGCCGAGAGTTAGCGAGAACTTAAGGCCGGGAAAAAACGCCGGTGCGATGCAGAGTGGGCCTCGCGGCGGCGAGAACTGAAGCGCGAGTGGTCGAACAAAAAAAGCTCACGAAGGGCCGGGCTGCCCTCTTGCTGATGCTGTCCGCCTTGGGCGCGATTGTGTCGGCAACGATGCTGCACGGATGGCACGTTTACCTGGGGTTCGCCATTGTGGGAATCGGTATTTTCATCGGGTTCTTCCTCTGGAACCGCAAGTACTAAGTTCATGTCTCTCGCAATAAATGGGGGTATCGGGCGATGCGCAAGGTGTCTTTGATTCCGGTTGCGTTGGTAGCGTGCGGGTTGTTTGTGATTTCCGCGAGAGCACAGGAAACGGGGAAGAGTGCGAAGGCAACAGCTTCCTCCACGACCCCGACGACTGACCAGTCGCTGGAATGGAAGAGCGCGTTCAATCCCAAGATTTCACCGGATGGAAAGCGCGTGGTCTACGAAGTGCAGAAGGCCAATTGGGAAGAAAACGCGTTCGACAGAAACTTGTGGATCGTGGACATTGCCACTGGCGAATCGCACGCTCTGACTTCGGCGAAAAAATCGAGCAGCAATCCAGCGTGGTCACCGGACGGGAAATGGATTGCATTTCTTTCCGACCGTCCCGGACAAATCAAGGACACGCCTGAAGGCAAGAAACAACTCTATATTATTTCGGCGGACGGCGGCGAAGCGCAGCAAATTACCAAGACTGAGAGTGACGTGAACGCGTTTGATTGGGCGCCGGATTCCAAGCGCATCGCTTTTTCCATGTCCGACCCGGAGCCTAAGGCGCTAAAAGACCGCAAAGAAAAATACGGCGAATATTCCGTGGTTCATGCGGATTACCAGATGGCGCACCTGTGGATCGTCGATCTCCCGGACAACTCGGCAAGCGCCGCGCCGGAAGCAAAGCGCCTGACGGAGGGAGATGCGTTCAGCGTGGGGAGTTTCGCATGGTCTCCCGATGGAACGCGCATAGCGTTCAGCGCGCAGAAGGACCCCGACTTGATTTCGTCGTTCTCCGAAGACATTTACCTGGTGAACATCGCGGACAAGTCCTTAAAGAAAATTGTGGACACTCCTGGGCCGGACTCGAATCCGAAGTGGTCGCCCGATGGAAAAAAGATTGCCTTCGAGACCGTCGCCGGTGCGAAGTTTTTCTTCTACACGAATGTAAAAATCGCGGTCGTGCCCGCGGAGGGCGGAACCCCGCAGATTCTGACGGAAACGTTCGATGAAGATCCGGGACTCGTTGACTGGGGGCCCGACGGAATTTATTTTGCTGCTGAGCAAAAGACCTACGCGCATCTTTTCCGGCTGAATCCCGCGACAAAGGCAATTGAAAAACTGAGTGCGCCGGATCATCTCGCATCTTTCTCTTTTTCGTTCTCGCAGGACTACAAAGTCGTGGCGTACCGGGCCGCGCTCGAAAATCAATATGCGGAAATCTATTCGTCCAAGGCCGCGCCGTGGGAAGGCAAGAAGCTGACGGCCATGGGCGATCAGCTCAAGGGGTTTGCGCTAGCGCACCGCGAAGTGATTTCATGGAAATCGGCGGACGGAACAACGATTGAAGGAGTCGTCTACAAGCCGGCTAATTTCGATCCCAACAAAAAATATCCGTTGCTCGTGGTGATTCACGGCGGGCCTACGGGAGTGGATCAGCCGATCGTGAACGCGGATCGCTACTACCCGATCGAGCGCTTCGTAGCCAAAGGAGCGCTGGTGCTGCGGCCCAATTACCGTGGCTCGGCGGGCTACGGCGAAAAATTCCGCGCGCTGAACGTGCGTAATCTCGGCGTGGGAGATTATGCCGACGTGATTTCAGGAGTAGACTCCCTCATCGCCAAGGGCTGGGTGGACAAAGACCGCGTGGGATCGATGGGCTGGAGCCAGGGCGGATACATTTCCGCGTTCATCACGGCGTCGAGCGACCGCTTCAAAGCGGTTTCCGTGGGCGCGGGAATTTCCGACTGGATGACCTACTACGCCAACACGGACATCACGCCGTTTACACGCCAGTATCTCCACGGCACGCCGTGGGACGATCCGGAAATCTATAAAAAGACTTCGCCGATCAGCTACATCGCGAAGGCCAGGACGCCGACGCTGATTCAGCATGGGGAGAATGACCGCCGCGTCCCGATCCCCAATGCCTACGAACTGCGGCAGGCGCTGGAAGACCGCGGCGTGCCGGTGAAGATGGTGGTGTACAAAGGATTCGGCCACGGGATCACGAAACCCAAGCAGCAGCGCGCGGTTATGGAAGAAAACGAAAAGTGGTTCGCGCAATACATCTGGGGCGAAAAACCGGAGGAACCCAAGACGCCCGAGCCGAAAGCCGAAGAAAAGAAATCAACCGCCGCAATGAATCCTTAGAAGCCAGCTAGCGGATGCAATCCCTTCGGGGCAGCGACGTTTCGAGTTCAGGCAGACACCCCGTTCTTTTAGCAGCGCCAACGGCATGAACACTGCATGACATCTTTCGCCGAACTTCCAAACAAAATGAAGGCACCCGCAGGATTTCGCGAGTGGCTGCTCGCGCTGGGCGTTTCGCTGGGAACGGCGCTGCTGGTGATCGCGCCGTTTTTCTGGCTGGGAAACGCCTCGGGGCATGATTTCGGATTTCATGCGGCTTCGTGGCTGGACGCCGCAGGACAGTGGAGAGAAGGGATTTTTTTTCCGCGATGGACGGAGTGGGCCAACCACGGATTCGGCGAACCGCGGTTTATTTTTTATCCGCCACTTTCGTGGATGCTGGGCGCGGCGCTGAGCTTTGTGGTTCCGTGGAACGCGGTGCCGGAAGTTTTCATTGTCATTGTCCAGACTTTGGCAGGGCTTTGCTCGTTCATGCTGGCGCGGCGATTTCTGGCGAGAAGCGCGGCGCTCTTTGGAGCGGCTTGTTACGCGGCGAACCCGTATGCGCTGCTTGTCGTTTACATGCGCAGCGACTTTGCGGAACAACTGGCGTGCGCGCTGATGCCTTTGGTTGTGCTGGCGGCGTTGCAGCTTTGCGGGCTGGCGGAGAATCGCCACGGTTCCCTCTCGCGAGCGTTGGCGTTCTTCGCCGTAGTGTTCGCGGCGGTGTGGCTTTCCAATGCGCCTGCGGCGGTGGTAACGAGCTACAGCGTGGCGTTTATTTTTGCGTGGGCTGCGCTCGTTGAGAAATCGTTGCAGCCCCTGTGGCGCGCTGCGGGCGGACTGGCGCTGGGCTTTGCATTGACGAGCTTTTACTTATTGCCGGCGGCTTACGAGCAACACTGGGTGAACATCTCGCAGGTGCTTTCCTCGGGCCTGCAACCCGCGGACAATTTTCTCTACACGCAGGGCAACGATCCGGAACACAACGCATTCAACTGGATCGCATCGAGCGTAGCGGTGCTGTTGCTGGTGATGACAGGAATCGCGGGAATTGCGGCACTACAAAAGACTACGCAGGGGCAAGAAAGCGACGACAGAAAGAAACTTTGGCGCATGTTGCTGGTGCTTTGCGCGGCGGCGGCGATTCTGATGGTCAGGCAGAGCGCGTTTCTTTGGCTGTACCTTCCGAAGCTGCGGTTCGTACAATTTCCGTGGAGATGGATGGCCATCGTGGCAGTGCCGTATGCGTATTTTTCAGCGGCCGCGATGACGCGGCGGCGGGTGCGATGGATCTGGTGCGCGCTGGTGCTTGTCGCAGTTTGCGGGACGGCGACGTTGCTCGTCAAAAATACGTGGTGGGACTCCGATGACATTCCTTCGCTACAGGACGGGATTGCCAACGACCAGGGTTTCGAGGGGACCGATGAATATGACCCTGCAGGCGACGATCACACCAACTTGCCGGAAAAATCGGTACGCGTGCAGGTTCTTCCCGCCGACGAATCCGGAGGAAAGATTCCGCAAGCGGAGATTCGCATCGAGCGCTGGACCGCGGAAGAAAGGGTCGTGCGCGTGAACTCGAACGAGCCGCTGCGAGTGGCGCTGCGGCTGCTGGACTATCCGGCGTGGCGCGTGGAAGTGAACCGCAAGCCAGTGGCGCCAGAGCACGCGGAGAACAACGGCGAAATGATCGTGGCGGTCGCTCCTGGGATAGAGCGCATCACGGTACGGTTTGTGCGGACACCGGATCGGACGCTGGGAAGCGCGATTTCCTTGCTGGGTGTGCTGACGCTGCTTGCGCTGCTCAATGCTGGCGGAGTGCGGCTGCTTTCGGCGAGCCCTTAGTGCGGGCTAATGGATTGCTCATGGAAGAAAAGCGGCGTCAAGCCGCTGCACTCCAAAAGCAGATTTCTACAATTTCTACCTAACAATACCCCCTCCCCTGTTTTTTGTAAGTTCTATAAAGGACGGAGTCAAGAAAAAATACACCTCCGACGGCTGGAGTTTTTTCTTGCTTCGCAGCCCACGTGATTGAGCAGGATCTGTTCTGGCCTTCGCGCCACGTGCCCGGTTGCTGAGTATGGCGGCCCAGCGGTTTGGATTTTCTCTGTCAGCGGTTTTCATCGCTTGTCTGCAACGAAGCCTGTCAGTTCCGAAACCAACAAAGCAGAACGGCGGTCAAGTGGCGACCATAGTTCTATCGGGGACTCGTGGCCCATAGCTTTTTCTGGTTATCCGAGAGGGCCTAGGGTGTTGCTGAGACTCGTGCCCGGAGGCACACACGCCTAACTTACAGACTGAGACTCGCTCTCGAACCAGAGTGTCTCGGGAACCCAACGACCACCGCCAGAGAAAATCGCAGGGTGGAGCGGATTCGATCAGAGACACTCAAGCTGTTTAGCTCGCGCCCTTCTCGAGCTCCGCTTTTAGATGCACATTGCTGCCGCTGCTAACCTTTAGCTTCTTTTCCCAAGGCTTAAAACCGGTTTTCTTCACGGTAACTGTGTGCTCGCCTGCAGGCACATCGATGTCGGATGGTGTGTTGCCTACGAAGCTGCCGTCCATCTCGATGTCTGCGCCGTCCGGTGTCGATGCCACCGATAATTTTGCCGATGTGGGTGATGCCACGGCGACCGATGCGGCAGGCGATTGCGCGGCTGCAACTTTGCTCTGTGCTGCTGCGGCGGCGGCGCGAATGGCGGGGCCGTGTGCGGTCCAGTCCTGATCGATGGCTTCGCAGGCGGTTTGGACCGAACCGCCGAGCGAAAGCGTAGATTTACTGACAACAGAATCCCCGCTAACCCGGTTAAATACGGCCACCTTGTTCCTGTGTCGTAGGAGGCCCTTTCCGCCCTCATGGTCCAGAACTACAACGTAGTCGGTATTTGCCTGAATATTGTTGGTCACCACCTGCGGGCAACGTTCACCGAAGGTCTTGATGATTTCGGCAGTCTGTGGGCGTGCCCCACCGTGCACCTCGCCGCCGAAGCCAGCGCTGGACCCACCACTGTGGCCGCTCATTTCCCAGGATGTGCTATCAGTGATGAAAATTCGGGCTTTGTCTTGTGTTGGGGGCGCGTTTTGTTTGTCTTGAGCAACCGTAGTGGAGGCCAAGAAGGATAGAGACGCTAGACATAGTGAGACAGGGATGGGGCTTTTCATCGGAACACTTCCTCCGTATATCGCCCATGGTAGCACCTCCATGACTCCTCGCTGCCTTCTCCCGAGAGTGGAGCGTGCGAAAAGTAACTAGCGGCGGTCGACGGTGTTGTGGCGGATGTCCTGGCCCTGGACGAGGTAGATGACGTCTTCGGCGATGTTGGTGGCGTGGTCGCCGATGCGCTCGAGATTCTTGGCGACGAGGATCAATTCGAACGCGGGAAAAACGACGCTGGAATCGCCCATCATGTAGGTGAGCAATTCCCGGAAAATCTGGTCGCGGTAGTGGTCCACCTGATCGTCGGTGGCAAGGACGCTTTGCGCGAGTTCGACGTCGCGGCGAACGACGGCATTGAGGGCGTTGCGAACCATTTGCTCGACGAGTTCGCTCATGCGCGGGAGATCGACGTAAGGCTTGACGCGCGGGTGGCGGAGGACGCGGAGGGCGCCCTGGGCGATGTTGACGGCTTGATCGCCGATGCGCTCGAGATCGTTATTGATGCGGGAGACGGCCAGGACGAAGCGGAGATCGGTGGCCATAAGCTGGTGCAGGGCGAGAAGCTGCACGACGCGATCGTCGACTTCCATCTGGAGCTCGTTGATGGCGTCTTCTTCTTCGAGGACGCGCTTGGCGAGCTGTTCATCGGTTTCCAAGACAGCGTGAACGGACTGGTGAACGGCGCGCTCCGCGAGGCTGCCCATCCAGAGGAGGCGTTCTTTTAATTCGTTCAGGTCTTTTTCGAAGTGGCGTTCCATGGGTCCTTTCGTTGCGTGCCCTCCGCTGCAAAAAACTAAGAGAGATTTCTCGCTCCGCAAAAGCACGAAAAGCGCGCTCCGCAAAACCGACCGGAGCGCAAAGCGCGCGCTCCGCTCGAAGTGACAATCAAGACAAGTCCTCAGCCGAAGCGGCCGGTGATGTAGGCCTCCGTGCGCGGATCACCGGGAGTGGTGAAGAGCTGCGGCGTGGGGCTGAACTCGATGAGCTGCCCAACGAGCAGGAACGCCGTGAAGTCGCTGACGCGCGCGGCCTGCTGCATATTGTGGGTGACGATAGTGATGGTGCAGATGTCTTTCAACTGCACCAGCAGTTCTTCAATTTTGGCAGTGCTGATGGGATCGAGCGCGGAGCAGGGTTCATCGAGGAGGAGAACTTCGGGCTCGACGGCAAGAGCGCGGGCGATGCACAAGCGCTGTTGCTGGCCGCCGGAGAGCTCGTACGCCGACTTGTGGAGATGGTCTTTGACTTCGTCCCAGAGCGCCGCGTGCCGCAGGCTTTTTTCGACCGCTTCGGAGATGGGAACTTTGGAGCCGTTGATTCGCAGGCCGTAGGCCACGTTGTCGAAGATGGACTTGGGGAAGGGATTAGGGCGCTGAAAGACCATGCCGACGCGGCGGCGAAGCGCGGTAACGTCCTGCGCGAGAATGCTCTGGCCATCGAGAAGGATTTCGCCGCGAAGTTGCGCACCGCGGACGGTCTCGTGCATGCGGTTGAGGGTACGAAGAAGAGTGGACTTTCCACAGCCGGAGGGGCCAATGAGAGAAGTGACCTTATTGGTGGCGATGCCCATGCTGACGTCGAAGAGGGTCTGCTTGGCGCCATAAAAGAAATCGAGTTTGGAAATGGTCATGCGCATGGCGAGGGCTTCCGGCGTCTCTCGCGCCGCCGCGCTGGTCACGATGGGAGGTAAATTCACGGACAAGGCTGGCCTCACAGAAGCTTGCATACGTTAAGACCTCGGGACCGCAATGCCCCGGGAAAGAATCGCCCGAGCAACGATGTTAATGACGAGAATTAAAACAAGCAAGACAAGCCCCGCTGCCCAGGCCTGGCGGTGCCAATCGTCGTAAGGGGCGAGCGCATAGGTGTAGATCATCACCGGCAGGGAAGCCGTGGGATGAGTCCAGCCCGGGCTCCAGAATTGATTGCCAAGAGCGGTAAAGAGGAGCGGAGCAGTTTCACCGGCGACGCGGGCAAAGGCGAGAAGAACAGCGGTGAGAATGCCGCGATACGCGGCTGGCACAATGACGGTGGCGATGGTCTTCCATTTGCTGGCGCCGAGGGCCATGGCCGCTTCGCGCAAAGGGTTCGGAACACCGCGAAGAAATTCTTCCGTGCTGCGCAGGGTGATGGGAATCATCATGAGCCCGAGAGCAAAACCACCGGCAAGCGTGGAGTATTGCCTGAAAGGATGAACGACCAGGCTGTAAGCAAAAATGCCGATGACGATGGAAGGCACACCGTTGAGCAAGTCCGCAGCATAACGGACAACAAAAGCGATGGAGCCGCTACTGAATTCGGCAAGATAGATGGCGCCAAAAAATCCGATAGGAACACCAAAGAGGGTAGCAAGCAGCAGCATCTTGGCGCTGCCGAGGATGGCGTTGGCCATGCCGCCGCCGGTTTCACCAACGGGAACGGGCAATTTGGTGAAGAAATTCCAGTTGACGGAAGTGCCGCCATGAACGGCGAGATATCCAAGGATGAGGAAAAGGACGGAAACAGCGACCATGGCACACACGCCGGTCATGGTCAGCATGAAGCCGCTCACAAATTTGCGCCAGCGAAGACGAGGGCTCATACGTGCCCCATTCCGCTGCCGCGCTTGGAAGTGGCGACAATCAGCAAGCGCGCAAAGCCGTTGAGGATGAAGGTGAGGATGAAAAGCACCAGGCCAAGCTCGATCAGGGATTGCGTATGGAGTTGACCGGTTGCTTCGGTGAATTCATTGGCGATCACGGCGGCGATGGAATATCCGGGAGAGAGCAGAGAAGAGCTGATCATAGGCGTATTGCCGACAACCATGGTGACGGCCATCGTTTCGCCGAGGGCCCGAGCCAGGGCCAGGAAAATAGAACCAAAAATGCCCGCGCGGGCAAAAGGAACGACCACTTTCCATGTGGATTCCCAGCGCGTGGCCCCGAGAGAGAGTGCGGCTTCGCGCTGGTCGCGCGGGACGGAGAGAAGCACCTCGCGAGAGACGGAAATGATATAGGGGATGACCATGATGGCGAGGACGACGCCGGCGGTTAGAAAGCCGACGCCGTAGGCCGGACCTTGAAATAGCGGAAGGAAGCCCAAGGAAAGTTTGAGGGCTGGCTGAACGTATTGGCGCATCAAGGGAACGACGATGAAGATGCCGAGGACGCCGTAAATGACGCTGGGGACGGCAGCGAGAAGATCAATGAAGAATTCGAGCGTGTCGGAGACTCTTGCAGGGGCCAGCTCGGCAAGAAAAATGGCGGCGCCGATGCCCAGGGGCACGGCGATCAACAGAGCTATCGCGGCGGTGACGAGCGTCCCGTAAATGAAAGGCAGAGCGCCGAACTGTTCGAAGATGGGATCCCAGACCGAGGTGCGAAAGAAATTGAAGCCGAACTTGTGGCGGGAGAGAACGGAACCTTGCCACAATTCGAAAACAAGAAGCACAGTAATGAGAACGACGGACGCGGCGAACAAAAAGGTGAACATGCGGGCGATTTCATCGCCTTCGCGCAACCGAGAGAGAAACGAGCGCGAGCCTGCGACGGGACCCGCGCTCGGAACGATGGTGGTCGTTGTGGCCACGTTACTGGACGTTGTTCAGGGCCTTCAGTTCCTTTGCTACGACTTCTTTCGGAAGCTTGGCATAGGATAGGGCCTCTGTGTAGTTCTGGCCGTCCGCGAGCATCCACTTCACGAAGCCCTTGATGGCGTCGCGCTTGGTGGCGTCGGAGAACTTAGCAGGAACGAGCAGCCAGGTAAAGCTGGAGATGGGGTAGGCCGTCTTGCCGGGAGCGTCCGTAATGGAAACGCGGAAATCGTCGGGCATGTTCTTCGCCGCGCCAGCCGCCGCGGCAGTGACGCTCGCGAGGTCGGCCTTGATGAAAGCGCCCGCAGAGTTTCTCACCCGGCCATAAGGCATGTGGTTCTGGATCGCGTAGATCAATTCGACATAGCCGAAAGAATTTGGCGTGTTCTTGATTGTGCCCGCAACACTCTCATTGCCCTTGGCGCCCAGACCCACAGGCCAATTGACCGACGCACCCTTGCCGACTTTAGTTTTCCACTCCTCGCTGACCTTTGAAAGATAGTCGGTCCAAATGTAGGTCGTGCCGCTGCCTTCGGAGCGATGCACCACGACGATCTCGTTTGCAGGGAGGTTTACTCCTTTGTTCGGGCCGGCAATCGCGGGATCATTCCATTTCGTAATCTTGCCCAAGAATACGCCTGCGATCGCTTCCGGGGTGAAATTCAGCTCTGAAGTGACGCCGGGAATGTTATAAGCCGGTACGTCAGCGCCCAACACGGTAGGAAAATGCAAGATTCCGAAACCGTGCTTGTCCTGGTAGGCCTTGAGTTGGTCATCGTTCATGGGGCCATCGGTGGCGCCAAAATCCACGGTGCCCTCGGTGACTTGCTTGATGCCGCCGCCAGAGCCGATCGATTGATAGTTGATCTCGAGATTTGAGTTCTTCTTGTGGTACTCGTCAAACCATTTGGAGTACATAGGGTAGGGGAAGGTGGCGCCGGCGCCGGTGATCGAGAGCGCACTATCCGCCCACAGAACGCCAGCGACACCGAGAACCACTAAGAGCATTCCTGCGATTCGCTTCATGGTTCATCTCCGTCTGAAAATGATTGTTTTCCCAGAGGTAGCAAGTATGCGGAGCGATTGTTACGGCATTGTTACAACGGGTTGATTGTTGCTTGAATCGGGGAATTGTCGCGGTCAGCAAGCTTCTAAAGTTCTTCACATGAGAGATTTAGGAACCGTGCGGGGATCGCGAAATAAAAAAGGGCAGCTCGGTGACGAGCTGCCCTTTTTCCGTCCCCAGGGGAGGGACGAGCCGCACATTGCCTGGCCTGGACTACGGCAGGTAGTAGCGGAAAGAGGTCCAGACCATGTTGTCGACGGCGTGCGGACGAACACTGGGCCCTGCCACGCCAGTGGCGGAATTGAAGTTGTTACCGGACCAGCCGTACTTGGTGATGTAGGAGTAAGTCAGCCCCCATTGCACGCGGCCCTTAGGTCCGTTGTAGATCTTATGCCAGAAGCCAAGGGTTCCTTCGACGATATGGTGAATGTCGCCGGCGCAGCCGGCAAGGCCACCGGGGGCTGTTGGCGCAGAGGGCTGGCCTATGCCAGTTCCGGATGGAACGGGGAAAGTTTCGGTACTGCAGCCTGAGTTGTTGAACAAGGCATTGCCGTAGCCTACGGGGACTGGATTGCCGGCGGCATTGGTAAAGTTATAGGCGGTGCGAGCAGCGTATTCACCGCCGAAGTAGGAGAAGATATCGAACTTGGGATTGGCGTGAGCTTCTAGAGTCCCCAACCAAGCGTAGGAATGAATGGGAACGAGTGTGCCATCGGGCCGGGCGGTCAGGTCCGCTAATTGAGCGGAACTGTAGCGACCGATTCCGTCGCCGCCTTGGGCGTGCAGCGCGAGATCCAGTTTTTTGGCGAAGAGGGGGAAACGAGCAGTCGCGCCAGCCCCGCCTCCCATTCTCGAATCGTTGATTGCGCCGGTAACGGAATTGGTGGCAGCGCAACCGGCTGGAAGAGCGATACTGAGGGCACCGCAAGGATAAAGGCGGTTCCGGAAACTGCTCAGGATGCCTACTATTTCATAATGGCCCCAACCCGGATCCGCAGCAATCTTAAAGAGGAAGTCGGGCGCTCGATTTAGGCTATAGCCGCTGGTGTCGACAAAGTTGTAGAGCCCCCCGCCCGCGCCGGGCGCATTGATGAAGAAGTTGTTGGGGAAGCCACGACCGCCGATGGTGGTCTGTGGCCCCTCGATGGAGAAGCCGACGGCGAACTTGTCCCAATTCTGAGCGACGCGGAATTGGTAGGCGCGCTGCCAAGCCCAGCCGACGATATACTGCGGATCGACCATCAGGGGAAAGGCTTCCTGGCGATTCTCAATGCCCTTCTTGCTCTCTGTGACCAAGCTCCACATCTGTCCGCCGGAAATATAGAGTCCGCTATCGAACTTCACGCTAGCCCACAACTGCCGCTGGCGAAAGACATAGCTGTTGCTCTGGCGGTTGTTGGAGGTCACGCCGGTGCCGAGGAAATCGCCCTCGTAATAGGCGCTCACTTTGGCGCTGGCAACTTTGCTCTCAGCTAAGAGCGTGAGACGCGACTGCCGTGCCGTGAAGTTGTTCTCCGTCACTTTTCCAATCGCCTGGCCAGGGTACGGGATACCCGTAAACGGCGTATTGATGTCGGCGCTCGTAGCGCGAGTGCGGGTAACGGTAGCCGCCTCAATCCATCCGCCAGGAGTGATGCTGACACCCTTGTACTTGATCGTGGACGGGCCGGTTTCTTCGGCCTTTTGGGCGGCGGCCTGCTCCGTGGCCACGGTGGTCTTGAGGGCTTCGTTGCTGGCCTTCAAGTCGCTGATCGTGGAGTTGAGGGAAATGGCGGTGGACTTCACCTCGGCGGTCGTGTTCACCGCTTCGATAGCCTTGGTGCTGGCTTCCGCCGCACGAGCGTTGGCGGCCGCCGCAGCTTCGCGCGCTTCGTCAATCTGACGGTCGCGCTTGGCGAGTTCCTCCTTCAGCAGCTGGAGCTGCTCCTGCTGGGACTGCAGGGTCTGACGAAGCTCTTCCAGCTGTGCCGCGATGGCTGCATTGGAGTTCTCAGCCTTGCTGGCCGCTTTGGGCTTCGCCGGTGGAGCCCCCTTGGCAGGTTGTGCGTCGGCGTCTTTCGGAGTATCGGCAAAAGCAGTTCCGGAAACGAGGAACAACGATAGTGTAAGAGCTGCTAGTTTTTTCATTTCCTCTCTCTTTGGAGCAAAATTCGACCTGGGTACCGAAACGAATGCGTACCACCCCGCGCCAGAAGGTAAAGGCCCCGTCTTACAACTACGTCAACTGAATGTGAATATCCTGTAACAATCGCTGGGAATTCACGGGAAACCATTGACGTATCAGAGGTTGCGAAACTCTCGGAATGTTAACAGCAACACGCAGAGATCGAGACGAGCCGAAAAAAAGATGTCGCATCTCGGCCGCTGGCGGGTTGTAAGACAAACCAAGTCATCCGCAATCTCCAAAGAGCGGCTTCCCCTCTGCACCGCGAGGAAGGACCTATTTCGGTGAGGAAATCGTATAGGCGAGAACGATTGGGGTCAAGCTGTACATTCCGCATGCAGCAGATTTGTTTTTTCCATAGGTGTTCGTCCGGGACATTTCTTGACAAGGGACACCTCTGGGCGGTTATGTAGAGGGCGTTTTAGGGCCCTTCACGTCTAGATAATCAGACTCGCACTCCATCGCGAGTTTCAGGGGGATAGTCCAGATGAGAATGAAACCATTTCGTTTCGTAATGTTCCTGCTGGTGTGTTCGTTCACTATCGCAGGATGGTGCCAAAACGGGCTTGCGCAACAGCGGCCGGACAATACGCCTAGCGTGAATCCGCTGGTTCGCTTGCTCCAAGTCAAAGGCATTCTGACGGAAGAGGAAGTGGCGCGGATTAATCAAGCGTCATCTCCGGTCGATGCCGACCAACAGCTTGCGAAGTTATTGCTGATAAAGGGGGTCATCACCCAGGCTGACTACGACCATACGTTTGGTGTGGCAACCGTGATCAGCGCTTCCACTGCGACGGCATCCACCGCAAGTGTGATTCCAGCCGTCTATCGCGTGCCAGCAAACAGCGGGGCCGGCATCGGACTCACTACTAATGCGCCGGGCATTCCGACACCGCAGGGCACCGCGGCCGCACCGGCGGTAATACCCGCGATTACGCCGACTCGCGTGTTTCCCGTTGGCGGCCTCCCGCGGGAGGGGCTCAAGCCTGCGTTCAGTATCGGGACGTTACGAGTCACGCCGTACGGTTTCATCAAGGCCACATTCGTTCATGACAGCTCCTCGCCGGGCGGCGACGATTTTCCGCTTCCGGGGTTCTTGACAGATACCGGACCCGAAGGGTCGCCGGAATTTCACATTAAGGCGCGCTCCTCGCGGTTCGGTGCCAACTTCGAATGGCTGGATCCCTCGCCAAATCTCACCGTGACGGGAAAGATCGAGGCTGATTTTGAGGGGAATTTCAGCCGCGCCGACAACAGGAACCTGTCGTCGATTCGCTCGAGCATGCCCTCGATTCGATTGGCGTATGTGCGCCTGGACTACAAAGCTGGGGAGAAAGATACCTTCTCGACGGTCCTCGGCCAGGACTGGACGCCGTTCTCTTCCTCGACGCTTCCCAACCTGCTGGAGACGACGATACTGGGTGGCGGCTACGGGACATTGTGGGAACGTGATCCGCAGGTCCGCGTCGGATGGACGCATGACTTCGGCGGGTTCAAGCTAATGCCAGAAGTTGCCGCCGTGCTGCCAGCTTCCGGCGACGTGCCAGGCGCTAACAACCTTGCCAACCAACTCGGATTCGGCGAACGACAGGGACCCGATTCTTCTAGGCCCACCGTGGAAGGCCGGATTGCGGCGCAATTCCAACTTGACCATGCTCCAGGCGTGGCTCCGGCGCAGATCATCTTTAGCGGCGAACAGGGAGAGCGGAAGGCGATTGTGTTACCCTCGGCGTTCGCAGTCGGCTCACCGCTTAGGACAGCATTTCCCCAGGGCGCGACCGTGACGAGCAACACGGACGGCTGGACCGGGGAGCTCCAGTTGCCCACGCGCTATTTCACTTTGCTTGGGAAGTACTACACCGGAAGCGATCTGCGGTGGTTCTTTGGTGGCCAGTTCTTTTCGAACTACAACGACACGGCTGGCCTCACCCCCGGCAGTGCAGTCTCCGTAGCCTCGATCGACGGCGCTTCCACCGTTGTTTTTGGCACGAACGCGAGCGGTGCATTCGTGGTCGCACCGCAGCGCCCCGTCCGCGCAGCTGGAGGATTCGTCAACCTCGGAATCCCGCTCTCGCGGATCTTCGGGGCCGATCCACAAGGCCGGAACATGGGCTGGTCGCTCTATATGCACTACGGAGTAGACTTTGCCAAGGCACGAGATGTTGAGCGCTTCAATCCAGGCGGCGCGCGGCACAAGAGTCCTCTGTACGCAGGCACGCTGTACTACAAATTAAATAATTGGGTCACGCTTGCGTTTGAACAGTCACTCTACGAGACAAACGCAGTAGCAGGTACGGCGGGGGCATTGCCGCTCTTTAGAGGAATTCCCTCTCGTACTTGGCGCGACCTCCGCAGTGAAGGCGGAACGATCTTCACGTTCTGATTGACGAAACTCTGGCGTTGCGTGCCGAACCAGCCCAGGCCAGGAACGAGCGGAAACTGAGGCGAGGAATGTTGCGGCCTTGCCTCAGTTGCGTGTAGGGCCGTGTGATCCCCAAACTACCGAATGGGCTTTGTGTTCTTCGGTTGAACGTAGGGCCTATTTTGGCGCGGCAGTCGTGTAGGCGAGAACGATTTGGGTCAAGCGATATTGGTAGCGAGCATCAGTGTCGGCGATGTCGGCCTCGGTTTTTTGGAGCTCGGCCTGGCTGAATTCGACGATGGAGCGCAGACCCAGGTTGTAACGGGACTGCGCCAGATCGAGGGCGAGGCTGGCCTGCTCGCGCAATTGCTGGGCGACAGAAAGGCGCTCGTAGGCGCGGGCAGTGTCCTGCCAGGAAGTACGCACGTCGCGAGCGATATTGTTTCGGAGGTCGGCAAGCTTCTGACGATTGACGTCGGTCTGGAGGTCGGCGGCTTTCGCGCGGGCGTTGAAGAGAAACCCGTTGAAGACCGGGATGTTGATATTCATGCCGACTGCGCCATACCAATTGGGGATATGGTCGTCGCGGACGGGAGCTTCGCCGACAACGCCGAGAGCGCTGACGGTGGGGCGCCACAGGTCGTGCTCGGCGCTGCCGAATTTTTGCGCGGCCAGGACTTGATCCTGAAGTGTTAGAACTTCCGGGCGCTGCCGCAGAGCTTGCTGAATTAAGGGGCTGACATCCAGCGCAGGAGCGGAGATGGTGGCCTGCTCCTCGACAAGCTGGAAATTCTGTTGCTCTGGGTAGCCAAGAATCGCGGAAAGTGCGGCGAGCGAAGCTTGGTAATTGTTGCGTGCTTCAAGCAGCAAGAGCTTCCCCCGTGCCAGGTCGACTTTTGCGAAGCTGAGGTCGAGATCGGACTTCAGCTTGGCATCGGTGAGCGCCTTGATCTTGTCGACGAAGAGCTGGCGGGAATCGACGGTTTGCTGCGCGACTACGACGAGGGCCTTGGTTTCCAGCACGTTGTAAAAGGACTGGTCGACCGCGAGAACAATTTGAGCGGTAGTGGCGGCGGCGTTTTGGTCTTCGGCCTTGGCCTGAGATTCGGAACTGGAGAGAAGATTGGTGGAACGGCCAAAATCGGTGATCAACTGTCCGACACTCGCGCCCGCGGCCGCGCGTGGAAAGAGGATGGGATTATTTAGAGCGCCTGCAGCGAGACGGCTTCCGGGATTGGAATCGACCGCGGTGACGCTGAGATAGGCGTTGGGCAGCAGCGCCGAGCGCGCTTCCCGGACATACTGGCGAGCAGCCAGGGCGCGCAGTTTTCCAATCGTGATCTGGGGATTGTTTTTCAAAGCAAGGGCTTCGGCTTGAGCCAGTGTCAGTTTCTTGCCCTCGGAGGCGGGCGGAATAGCGGCAGGCGAAGCTTGCGTTGCCTCCGGCATCTGCGCCTGAAGCGGCGCACACATCAGAATCGAAAGAAAGACGGAAGCAAGAATAGTGCGCATCACGCCTGCGCCTCCTGAGGATTCGTTTCTTTTCCGCGGTGCACGATGAGGTAGGCCGCAGGCACGAGATAAACGGTCACGACGACGGAAACGAGCAACCCGCCGATAATTGCCCGGGCCAGCGGGGCGTACTGTTCGCTGCCAGCCTCTGTGCCAAGAGCCATAGGGATCAAGCCAAGAAGAGTTGCCAGGGAAGTCATTAAAATGGGGCGAAGGCGCAAACGAGAAGCGGTGGAGACGGCTTCCTTCAGCGATTTGCCTTCCTGATGAAGATGGCGTGCGAACTCGACGATCAAGATGCTGTTCGAAACGACGATGCCAACCATCATCACTAGTCCCATCAGGGACATGACGTTGAGAGTTGTGCCCGTCGCGAGCAAGAACAAAAGCACGCCAGCAAGGCCGGGAGGTATCGCCAGGAGGATTATGAAGGGATCTTTCCAGGAAGCGAACTGAGCCACCAGAATGAGATACACCAGCACGACCGAGAGGATCAGGCCGATTCCAAAGCTCTTGAAGGAAGCGCGCATGCCCTGCACCGAGCCTCGCAGATTCACGCGTACACCTTCGGGGAGTTTCGTGCCCTTGATAAATTTATCCACTTGGCTGGTCAGACGGCCCAGGTCCTCGGTCTTGGGCGAAACGTACACGTCGATAACACGAAATAACTGGTAGTGATCCACCTCCGTGGGAGAGGGAATGGTGCTGACTTTCACGACGCTGTCCAGGAACGTGGGTTCACTGCTTTTCACACCGCGCAGAGGAATTTGCTTCAGGTCCGTCAACGTCTTTACCTGATCCTCGGGGTATTGAACGGTCAGCATGTAGGGGTTACCGCTTTTCGGATCAATCCAGTAGTTCGGCGCGATCATGCCGTTGGAAGTGAGTGCGGTGATGACGTTGTCGACGATTTCTTTCTGCGAAAGACCGAGGAGACTGGCCTTTCCGCGGTCCACGTCGAGCTGCAGGGCGGGATAATCGATATCCTGGGGGATGAGCACGTCGTTGACGTCGCCAAGCCCGCGAACCGGCGCAGCGATTTTTGCGGCCGTGGCGTAAACGCTGTTGAGATTGTTGCCGCTAACCTGGATGTCGATGGGAGCAGGCAAGCCGAGATTGATGACCGCATCAACGAGCCCGCCGGACTGAAAGTACGTACTGAGCTGCGGAAGCTGCCGGCTGAGTTGCCGGCGCACGCGGCGCATGTATTCGTAGCTGCCGACTTTGTGGCCTTCCTTGAGGCTGACCTGCACGAAGGCGGTGTGTGGCGCGGAGTTCGGAGTGTAGATGGCGGAAAAATCGGTGGTGATGCCGATGTTCGAAACGATGATTTGAAGCTCATTGGCAGGCACCACCTGGTGAACGATTTGCTCCACCTGCTTCACATAATCCTCAGTGAACTCAACGCGGGTCCCGGAAGGCGCCTTCAGGTTGATGACGAACTGGCCGGGATCTGTTCTGGGAAAGAAAGAGACCCCGAGAAGAGGGTAGAGAGAAAGAGAGAGCAGCGAAATGCCGGCAAGCCCAACAACCGTGTGGACCGGCCTCACCAGCGAAGCCGCCAGCGTGCGATCGTACTTCTCGACCATTTTCTCGAAGTAGAAATTAAACTTCTTGATGACCCAGTTGTGGTGCAGCGAAACGTCTTCTCCCACTTCCTCATCGGCCTCGTGTTTCTTGACCAGCTTGGCGCAATAGAGCGGAACAACGGTCATTGCAACAAAGTAGGAGGCGAACAAAGAAAGAACCACGGCGGTGGCGAGCGCCATGAAAAGGAAGCGGCTGACGCCGTAGAGGAAAACCACGGGAAAGAAAACGATCGCAGTGGTGATGGTGGCGGCGAGGACGGCGAGCGCGACTTCCTGGCCGCCTTTTTCGGCGGCAACTTCAGGAGGCTCTCCCATCTCGAGATGACGGAAGATGTTTTCCAGGACGATGACGGAATTGTCAATCAAGCGCGAGAAAGCCAGCGCGAGGCCACCGAGCACCATGGTATTCACGGTGCCGCCGCCGGCGCTGATGGCCAGAAACGCGGCCAGCGCGGAGAGCGGGATGGAAAGGAAGACCGCGAGCGTCGCGCGCATGCTCCCGAGGAAGAGAAGAATCATCAGGCCGAAGACGAGACCGATGGAGCCCTCGCGGAGCAGATTGGAAATAGCCGTCTTGACAAAGAGAGATTGGTCAAAGACGACGCGAGTGATGAGCTGTTTCGGGATATCGACAAGGTGCTGGAGGGCATCCTTGATGCCATCCACGACCGCGATGGTGTTGGTGTCCCCGCCCTGCTTCAGGATTGGCAAATACACGGAGGGCTGGCCGTCGACGCGCACAATGTTGGTCTGAATGGCGTTGGCGTCCACGGCTTTGCCAACATCGCCGACGAGCACGGAAGATTGACCGACGGTTTTCAGCGGCATGCCGTTGATGAACAACGGTGTAGCGGCCCAGATCCTGAAGATCGGTTTCGTTCAGGCCCTGGCCTTTGAGGGTGATCAGGCAGACGGGCAAGCTGGAGGCGTCAAACTTCAGCACCACCGGAGGCAACGTGCCGGGAGGAAGACGGCGGAGATCCGCCATTGCGAGATTGGAAACCGTGCTGAGGTCGGCGTCGGCGTTTGTACCTGGCTGAAAATAGATTTTGATGAGGCTTACGCCGGGAAGCGAACGGGATTCGATGTGATCCACGCCACTGGCCAAGGTGAAAAACCGTTCGAAAGGGTTGGTGATGTTCGTTTCAATCTGCTGAGGCGGCATGCCGGAATAAAATGTGGCGACGACCACGACGGGAATGTTGATAGGCGGAAAAAGATCAACCGGCATACGAACGAGGGTCACGGTGCCGACAATGGTCACGACCAGGCAGGCAACAATAATGAAAAATGGATATTTAATCGAGAAGCCGGACATCAGTTTTCCCTCCCGTTTTCGAGGTGTCTGCGGTGACGTCTTTCGGTTGAATCTTCTGTCCGTCACGGAATTGGCTGCGGTTGCCGATGACCACGCGATCCTTGTCCGTCAAGCCGGAGAGCACTTCGACGCGAACGCTGTCTTCGAGTCCGAGCTTCACGTGGCGTTCTTCGATGATGTTCTGTGAGTTGACGGAGAAAACCGTCGCGTCGTCACCGTTGCGCGTGACGGCCTCAAGTGGAATGGTGAGAGCATCTTTTTTCTCGCGGAGTGAAAGCCGGGTTTCCGCGTACATGCCGGGAATCAGGCGACCGTCGCGATTGTCGAAATCGATTTGCGTCTCCATGGTGCGGGTCTGCCGGTCGAGGGAATCCGCGAAGCGTGACACCTTGCCAACGAAATCCTGGTTCAGCGCCTGCACACGCGCCTCCACCGGGTCGCCTAGATGAATTTGCGCGGCAACCGACTCGGGAATGGGGAGAACGAGGCGAAGCTTTGAAATCTCCGCCAGCCGGACGACGGGCATAGATTGCGTGCTGCTGGATGTGCCCGCGGCGATGAGTGCGCCGGTATCGGCGTAACGTGCGGTAACCACACCGGAGAAGGGCGCGACGATTCGCGAATAATCGGAAAGCGCGGCGTACTGCTTTTGATTTGCTTCGGCTACTTGAAGCTGCTGCTGGGCGGCGGACAGCGCGGCGCTCGATCCAGAGACCTGGGCTTCCGCTTCAAGATCCTTCGCTTGCGAATCGTCGATTTCTTGCTGCGCCACCAGGCCGGCACGAGCCTCGGCAGCCTGCTTCAATCGCGTGTAAGCGGAGTGAGCGGCAGAGTGCGCCGATTGCGCGCGCGCCAAGTCTCCTTCAGCGCGGCGGATTTCCTCTTTGGAGCGACGTACAGAGGCGTCGGCGCCGGCAAGTTGCGCTGCAAGTTCGGGGATTTCCAGGATCGCGAGCGTCTGTCCCGCCCTCACATGGTCGCCGACATCGACGTGAATCACCTTGATGTAGCCGGCTACCTTCGCATGAACGTCGACGTCCTGGAATGGCTTGAATTCTCCGGCGATGGTCAGTGTATTCCCCACACCGTGGCGCTCGGCGCGCGCAACTGCAGCGACGACGTCGCCTGAGGTGCCCGGCGGATGCTTCTGATCATCCGCCTCCGTCGGCGCACGCTCCGTCCACCGCCAAGCGAGGAAGACAATCACGAGGAGGGCCCCCACAGCAAACCACAGTCTTTTTCGTGTCATAACCTCTATTCCTGTATTCCTGGCAGGGCGCCGACACGGCGAGTTCAGCCTTGTCGAGATCCAGACATCTGCAGAATTTTCTTACTGGCCTAACCAACGTTGGGGCGGCGACGATTTCATCGGGCCGCGGACACTCTTCTTTTTGATTAAAGCGAAAACCGGCTATTGAGCGGGCGGCGGTCGGAACCACAGGCCCGAGCCGAAGAACTGCTGGGGTGGAGAAACCACCTGCGGAAAAAACTCGAATACTTGCGAGCAAGCTTCGGGAAGCGGCGCAACTGGCACTACGGCGCAAGCCCCAGGTATCGAAAGTTCGTCGCGCCCATCCGCAGGAGAGAAGTGCTGTAGCTCTGAAGCGCCTACTGTGGCGCGGTTGCTCGCCGGATGCCGAACATTCAGTCCGCCCTGCGAACTCGTCGCAGCCATGAAAGGGTTGTAAAGCAGGAAAAGGGCGAGGCAGAAACACAGCCAGGCGCGCGATAGCGGCGCCATTGAGCGTTCGGGAGATTGCGTGAACGGATGCATCTCGACCCTCTTACGACGATAGTAGGACTGCGCGACGCGGTCAAGGGGATGCCTGAGATGCCTGGAGGGCGTTGCGGACTTGCGTCAGGGAGGAGATGGGGACCGGAGCCAGGGGTGCACCGGTCCCCGAGGTAGGACCTTACTTGAAGATCAAGCGCGCTCAGTGTCGCAGGCTGCGGTCACGCCCGAATGAAGGACGTGTGAATTCTCCGTGAGGGCAGAATCCGCTGCGAAAGACGAATCGAGCTGGTCACTCTGGCCGGGGCGGACTGCGAGACCACGGCCATGGCGGACGTCAAGTCCGCGGACCCAGAAGATGATGTCTTCGGCAATGTTGGTAGCGTGGTCGGCGATGCGCTCGAGGTGACGCGTGGCGAGAATGAATTGCATGCCGGGGCTCACCAGCTTGGGCTCCTGAGTCATGTGCTGGAGCAACTTCTCGAAAATGCGGTCGCGGTATTGACCCACGACATCGTCGCTTTCGAGAACCTGCGTGGCCATCTCGAGGTTCCGGAAAATCAGGGCGCCAAGACTCTTGCTGACCATGGCGCGTACGGCGGAGGCCATGGGAGCCAGCTCTTCGGGAATCTGCGCGCCCTGCAATTCACGGAGAGAAACGACGCGTTCGGCGAGGTTCACCGCGATGTCGCCGATGCGTTCGAGATCATTGGTGATCTTCAGAGCGGCGACGATGAGGCGCATCTCGTCGTCCGAGAACGAGCCGCGGCGGAGCAGCCGGATGGCGTGTTCATCGATGACAATTTCCATTTCGTTGATGCGGGGCTCGAGGAGAAACACCTCTCCGGGGAGAACACCGGTGCGCGGATTTTCCAGGCTGACAATGGCATCGAGCGCGCGGTTCATGGCGCCTTCGACAGTGCGCGCCATGGAAACGAGATAGTTCACCAGCGTGTCATAGAGCACCACTTCGGTGAGTCCGGCAGTTGTTGCCATGTATCTCCTCCCGGAGGGGAAGACGGAAAGTCACACTCTCCCTCGTACGCAAAATTCTGCGCCGCAAATGGTTACAGCTTGTTCAGACAATTGTGAAAATGATGCAAAAGAGGGATTTAGCGGGCGGCGGGACTTTGGCCGATTTTCCACCATTTGGGTCAACGCGTGGGGCGCGAAGCTGCGCGCTCCGGATCGAAGATGGGGACGGTGAAATGAAACTGTGAACCTTGACCCACTTCGCTTTCCACCCAGATGCGGCCACCGTGGACTTCAACTAGATGTTTAGCGATAGACAGTCCCAAGCCGGTGCCGCCGACTTCGCGCGAGCGCGCCACGTCAACGCGGTAGAAGCGCTCGAAGATGCGGGATTGATCCGCCCGCGGGATGCCAATGCCGGTGTCGGAAACCGTAAAGATTACTTCGGTGCCGTTCGCAGAAGCACTAACCAGGATCTGGCCGCCGGCGGGAGTGTATTGCATGGCGTTGTCGAGCAAATTCTGCAGTACTTCGGCGAGACGACGGCGGTCGGCGGCAATGTCCGGCAGATGTTGCGGCAGGTTGACGGAGATGCGCAGATCTTTTTCAGCTGCCGGGCGCTGCGTGGTTTCGATGCAGCTCTCAACGAATTGGGAGACGCTTAGGCGGCGAATCTCCAGCTCGAGCCGATCAGCGTCCATTTTCGAAAGCATGAGCAAGTCTTCCGTGAGGCGAGCGAGACGCCGCGAGTGTTCGAGAATGATTTCGAGGAAGCGGAGGCGATTTTGCGGATCGTCGATGGCACCGCCAAGAAGCGTTTCCGCAAAACCCTGAATCGCGGTAAGCGGCGTCCGGAGTTCGTGGGAAACGTTGGCGACGAAATCGCGGCGCACGCGCTCGAGTTTGCGCAGCTCGGTGATGTCATGCAGCACGATAACCGCGCCGGAAGTTTCCGCGGCGCGGACGGATGCGACGGTAGCCGCAAAAAAACGCTGGCGCAGTGTACCGGTAACAATCTCGGTCTCAACGCGAGGCTCGCCTTTCAAGACGCCGCGCACCGCCTCAATCAGTTCTGTTTGACGCACCACTTCAACAAGGGCACTGCCGGATTTCGGCGGGAGGTCCAGGCCCAGGATTTCAGCGAATCCTCCATTTGAAAAGAGCAGGCGCTCGGAAGCGTTCACTACGGCGACGCCTTCCACCATGCTTCCGAGAATCGCGGAGGAGAGGTTACGCTCTTCGGTCAGTGTTCGAATGGTGTGGTCGAGCTGGGCCGCGGTTTGATTAAGCGAGACGGCCAGCGAATCAAGAGTGTCACCGGAACGATCCGCTTCGATGGGACGAAAATCGCCTTCAGCCACGCGGAGCGAAAACTTCGTGAGCCGGTCGACGCGATCGGAGAAGGACCGCGAGATGAGCAAGGATGCCGTCCCGGTGACAAGCAGCATGACCAACGACGCCAGCCAGAGGCGCCGACGGAATTCACCGATCACTTGATCCACGGTTTGCAGGGGCAGAGCAAAGCGCAGGACCACAGGCGCACCGCCGGCGACGGGTAAGCGCACAGCGTAATACAAGAGGCTGCGCCTGAGGGTTACGCTGTAGCGCCCGGACTGGCCGTCGCCTTTTGCAAAGGCATCGCGAATCTCGGGGCGGCCCGCATGGTTTTCCATCGTTGAAGGGTCGGATTGCGAATCTGCCAGCACCTGGCCGTCGGCATTAATGACAGTGACGCGGACGTTGCTTGCCGCCATTTTGGCAACCCAGCGACGAAGAGACGCGGAAGCCTCGGGATTAGAGGGAGGGAGCGACGAAGTCTGCGGCGGATTTGCCAGCGCAATGCGCGCAATGGCGGCAAGCTCGTCGAATCCAGCACGCTCGTAGTCGCGCCGGAGGGCGCGCTCGGCATAGAAATCGACGGGGAGCAGGACCGCGATCAGCAGGGCGAAAAAGGCAAAACCGAGTTTCCAGAAAAGATTAAGCCGCACGGGTTTCAAACAAGTACCCCGCGCCCCGAACGGTTTTCAAATGCACGGGGTTTTCCGGATCGGACTCGATTTTTTCACGCAAGCGGCGAACATAGACGTCCACGCTGCGCGGCGTAACGAAGCGATCCGTTCCCCAGACTGCATCGAGCAATTGATCACGGGTAAAGACACGGTTGGGGCGCGAGGCAAGGTAATAGAGCAGCCGGAATTCGAGCGTGCTGAGCGGTACGGGTTTCCCGGAATGGCTGACACGATAGGACGCCGGATCAATCGCCAGCTTGCCGATCTCAATGGTTCGCGGTGCGTCGCCGGGCGGCTCGGCACGGCGGAGCAGCGCCTTGACGCGCGCGAGCAATTCGCGCGGACTGAAGGGCTTGGTCACGTAATCGTCGGCGCCCATTTCGAGCCCCACGACGCGGTCGGCTTCTTCGCCGCGGGCCGTGAGCATGAGAATAGGCAGACGATTGAGTGAATCATCCCGGCGAATCTCCCGGCAAATCTCCAAGCCGGAAAGTTTCGGGAGCATGAGGTCGAGAAGCAGGAGATCCGGTGGCGTTTTTTTCAAGGTGGTCAGGCCGGTGCTGCCGTCATGAGCAGAACTGACCTGAAAGCCTTCGTTTGCGAGATTGTAACGGACCAGTTCGACGATATCGCGGTCGTCTTCGATAATAAGGATGCGTTTCATGCCATTTGAGCGTACCGCACACCGGCTTGGCGGCAGTGTACCGTAGGACGGCGAGTTGCGGTAGGTATTGGGAAGTATTTGGTCACTCGAGATTTGACGCGACACACCTAATTATCGCAGGAGAAAAGGCCGCTTAGGTAACGCGACGTTTACATAAATGTGAATGTCATGTTAAAGCCGGGAAGCCTAAGCGCTGCTTGAAGTTGTGAATGCCAGGGCCAGGAGCGTCTTTTGCTCCAACTCATGGGCCTTGGCGGAACCGGTTGCCGGGCTGGCGCTGGCGGAGCGCTTGACCGACCGGAAGTTGAGCCCCCGGGCCTTCGCGATACGTTCAAATCGGGGCAGGATGTAACCCGCTGCTCCCATGTTGCCGGGTTCCTCTTGCACCCAAACAATCTCGCGCGCGTTGGGATGCTCGTCGATGGCCGCGGCAATTTCCGTGCGGGGCAACGGGTAGAGCTGGTCGAGGAAGAAAATAGCGGTATTCGTGTCTTTGCGACGGCGGCGTTCGGCGCGCAGCTCGTGGCCAACTTTTCCGCTGGCAATCAGAATGCGACCCGCGTCCCGCACTTCGCGGTCGGGAACGAGTGGCAGGAAGCGCGGTTTCATAAACTCCTCGATGTTGGAGCTAGCGTCTGGATGGCGCAGCATGCTCTTGGGCGTAAAAACGATCAGCGGCTTACGCCACATGCGGCGCACCTGGCGGCGCAGCATGTGGAAATACTGCGCGGCGGTCGAGGGCTGGCAGATTTGCATGTTGTCTTCGGCGGCGAGCTGCATGAATCGCTCCATACGCGCGCTGGAATGCTCGGGACCCTGGCCCTCATAGCCGTGCGGCAAAAGCATCACAATCCCGGCCGGCAAATTCCATTTATCCTCGCCGGCGCTGATGAACTGGTCAATGATGACCTGCGCGCCGTTGGCAAAATCGCCGAACTGGGCTTCCCACAAGACGAGCGCTTCGGGATAGTCGCGGCTAAAGCCATATTCAAATCCCAGGCAGCCCGCCTCGGACAGAGAAGAATTGTAGATTTCGCAGAAAGCTTGCGTCGGCGAGAGGTGGGAGAGCGGAAGGTAATCGTGCTCATTCACGGTGTCTACCAACACGGCATGGCGCTGATTGAACGTGCCGCGCTGCGAGTCCTGCCCGGTCAGGCGGATGGGGTTACCTTCGAGAACGATGGAACCAAACGCCAGCGCTTCCGCGAATCCGTAGTCCACGGCTCGCTTTCCGTGGCCCATCTCGGAACGCTGTTCAAGCAGCTTGACGATTTTTGGATGAACGTGAAAACCATCCGGCACGCGCACGAGTCCGTCGGTGATTTCCGCGAGCTTTTCCCGTGTCAAACCGGTATCGACTTCATACTCCGGTTTGTACCGGCCATGCGAATAGGGCGCCCAGTATTCAGGCAACTTGCGAAGGTGGGGGATTTTCTTTAGCGCGCGAGCCTTGGTCTGTTCTTCCTCGTATTCCTTGCGGACTACCTCCGCGATCTGCGTCGAGTCGATACCGGAGCGCTCGGCGTAGATTTTCCAGAGTGGCGAATGGTTCTTGATGCGTTCATAGAGAAGCGGCTGCGTGATGGTAGGATCATCGACTTCGCTGTGGCCGTGACGGCGATAACCGATGATGTCAACGACGACGTCGCTGCCAAACATGGCGCGATACTCGGTGGCGATTTTGCCTACGCGCACAACGGCGTCGGGGTCTTCCGCGTTCACGTGGAAGATGGGCACGGACTGGCGTTTGGCAATGTCTGAGGCGAAGCGCGAAGAATGTTCCTGCGCCGGCCGCGTCGTGAATCCGATGAGGTTGTTCACGATGATGTGAATCGTGCCGCCCACGGTGTAGGCGCGCAGGTCGGCGAAGTTGAGCGTTTCCGCCCAAATTCCCTGCCCGGCAAAAGCTGCGTCGCCATGCATGACGATGGGAACAACTTTGTTGAGAGTTTCGGGCGAACGGTCCACATAGGGACCGCGCAAGCCATAGCGCGTCTGTTTCGCGCGCGCGCGGCCAACGGCGACCGGATCGACAGCCTCCAAATGGCTAGGATTCGAAACCAGGTGGATGCCGATCTCCTTGCCGCTGCTGGTGACGTAAGTGCCCGTAGCGCCCACATGGTATTTCACGTCGCCCGCGCCCAAGACGCTGCGCGGATCGACGTCTTCGAATCCTGAAACCACTTCGTGCGGCGGCTTGCACGCGGCGTGCACCATCACGTTCAGGCGCCCGCGGTGGCTCATGGCCATGATTGAGGATTCCGCGCCGTGCTCGCCTGCTGCGTCGAGAATCGAATCGAGAAGCGGAATCAGCGCGGTAACACCTTCGAGCGAGAAACGTTTTGTGCCGAGGTAGCGCGCCTGCAAGACTTGTTCAAAGAGATCGGCGCGGACCAGACGCTCGAGGATTTTGTGCTGATCTACTTGGCTTGGAGGAGCTTCGAGCCGCTCGGCAATCCAGCGGCGACGCTCCGGCTCCGGCAAATGCATGAAATCGGCGCCGATGGTATTGCAGTAGATACCACGGGCCTCCTCGGCGGCTTCGCCGGCCAGTGCTTCCAGGTCAGGATGCTTCAGCGTCTCGAACAAGCCGAGCGGGTCGAGAGGTGCTTCCAAATAGCCCCAGCGGCGGAAGGCGTCGAACACGCGTTCGCGCTCTTCGTTGCCGGCTGCTTTCGGGGAGCCGACAGCGTTTGCGAGGGTGCCCCCAGCGGGCTTCTTGGCCGCCTTCGGCGTTTTTGTGGGACGCTCTTCTGACAGTGCTGTCCGGTGTGCCATAAGTCCAGAGCTATGAACTTTCTATTTTGCCACAGAAGCAAACAGGCCGCTTGCGGGTGTGCGAGACGCTTCGCTCACATCTCTTTTAGATGCGCGTGCGAGACGCAGGACTACAGAGTTTCACCGTTGTGTGTTCCCCGCTGGAAATCGAACAACTTCCCACCGCGGGCTCTCTTATAGCGAGCGCACCAGCGATTCGAGGCGATTCGCAATTTCATCGGGGGGCGTGCCGGGGACGAAGGTAACCGGGGCGCCGATGCGAACGGTGATTTCGCCAACGTGGGCTAGCCGTCGTCGTTCATGCTTCATTTGCCAGACGCCGTCCAGACGCATCGGGACGATCGGGATACGAAAATTTTCTCCGAGGAGGCCGATGCCGCTTTGGAAAGGAGCCATGCGCCCATCTTCAGAATTGTTGACTTCGCCTTCGGGAAACACGAGCACGCTGTAGCCGCGATCGACAGATTCGCCGGCAAAGCGGAAGCTCTCGCGGAAGCCGGACAATTGCGGCAGGGGGAAAACGTTGAAGAGCAGTGTGGCGAGCCAGTAGCCGAGTTGGTACGCCCAGCGGCGGACGAAGGTCCATTCACGCGGCGGACGTCGCATGTTTTGCAACGATTCGCCGCCCATGGCTGTGGCAAGGTGATGGCGGTATCGCAGCGGCAGCGCGGCAAGAATCAAGCCGATGTCAGCGCGCCGCGTGATGTGGTTTGAAACGATAAGGACCGGCCCAGGTAAGTCGCGAAGATTCTCGCGGCCCACGATGCGCGGGTGGCCGAGTATTTGCGTGGCGGGCCAGGCAAGCGCGTAATAGACCGCTAGACGCAGCAAGCGGATAGGCTCGCGCTGCGTCCAGCGCGGGTAAATGTATTCGCTGCGACGTGCGGCAGGCTGTAGCAGGACGCGCTCGACGTCGGCGACGGTTTTGGTGTCGGCGAAGGCGGTTTCATTTAGTTCCACGTGAAACTTTTCCTCCAGGGCGCTCAGCAGTTCTACGCGATCGAGGGAGGAGAGGCTTAGCTTCTCTTCCATGTGAATGTTCCCTCGCGAGTCTTCGCCCCTCGCGGTGTCAAATCGTTCCAAGAGTTGATCGATCGCACTACGTGAAGAAGAAGAGGTGGGGCCGAAGCCCGCCTCTGCATCCGATTTCCCGCTATCGATGATTTGTGCGGTGCGCGCGGCGATCACGGACAGACGCGGCTTGCCCGTGGAAGTGCGCGGAAAATCAACCTCGGGCCAGGCGATCCACATCCGCATTTGTTGGTATTCGGCAAGGGAGGAGTTGGCGCTTTCGACGACTCCAGTGGCAGCAGTCCTCTCTGCCTCCTTCAACAGAAGAACGGCGCAAGGTTCCGCGTTGCCTCCGCGTTCGAAAGGAACCACGACGCAATCCTGCACACCGGTCTGTTTGCGGAGAGCGGTTTCGAGGTCCTCGGGATAGACGTTTAGTCCGGCGGGCGTGACGATCACGTTTTTCTTTCGGCCACGGAACCGCAGATTGCCTTCGGCATCGAGTTCTCCGAGATCGCCTGTACGCAGCCATCCCTCCTGATCCGCTGGCCGAACAGCTCCTTGTTCCCAATAGCCGCTGGAAACATTTTCGCCACGAACAAGAATTTCGCCATCTTCAGAAAGTTTGAATTCACGGCCCGGTAGAATCTTTCCGACGGTGCCTTCCGTTGCGCGAAACGGATGATTCAGGCTGATTAGCGAAGCCGTCTCCGTCATGCCATAGCCTTGAACAACGGCATAGCCCATGCGCTTGAAAAATTCCTCGGTTTCAGGGGATAGGGCTGCGCCGCCGGAAAGGAACGCCCAGAATTTCCAGCCAAAGCGGCGGTGGATTCGGCGAAAGATCCAGGCGCGTTTAAGAAATTTTCCGCCCTTCGCATTTTCAAGCGTGTTGTTCAGCCACTGTAATTTGCCCTGGCCCTCGAATTCCCTCTCGATTCCCGCGTGCAGAAGATCCAGCATGCGCGGAACCGCGATCAGCGCGGTTGCGCGTTCTTGCTTGATGGTACGAATGATTTCGGCGGGGTTGCTCGACGGTTCGAATACAACTGCGGCTCCGAGCAGCGGCGGAACAAACAACGCCAGGAATTGGCCGAAAACGTGGCTCAACGGAACGAGGGTGACAAAACGCAACGGGTGGAACCAGTGCTCATATTTTCGATACTCTTCGATGCCGCGTTCCAGCGGCTCAAGGTTTGCCAGAAAATTGCCGTGCGTCAGAACAACGCCGCGCGGCTCGGCCGTCGTGCCCGAAGTATAAAGAATTTCCGCAATGGTGCTTCTCGTGGAAGCATCGCCGGGATCGACGCCGGCATCTGAAGGCGGCTGATCGTTTGCCAGTACATCCTTCAGGTCATTGATGATCAGCGACGGTGGCGCGCCGGGCAGCTCCACCTGTTGACGATCGCGCAAAATGACCTTCACCCCAGCATCCTTAATTGCGCGTTGTACGAAATCTGAGGCCGCTGCAGCATCCATGGGAACAACCACAGCGCCGCGCAAAAGAATTCCCCAGAAGCAGGCCACCCATTCGGCGGAATTGGGACACCAAAGAAGTACGCGATCATCTGGGAGGACGCCCCGTTCCGCTAGTGCCTGACTCCAGAAATGAGCGTGGGCGTGAAGCTCTCTATACGTCAGCTTTTCCCGACGGTAGCCGCGTCTTTGGACGACAGCGACATCACCGCCGAAGCGAGCAAAATTCGCGAAAAGGCTCAGCAGATTCTTTCGGGGCATAGTCGCAGCCGTAGTTTTGCCTCGAATATAGCTCGATTCTACGCCTGAAGTAATGATGTGGCCTTCCGTGCCCGCCAGGCAGCCGGTTTGCGGAGGAGGATGCATCCCGTGCCATGGTGCACTTACCGTGCCACAAAGGAACACGCCGTTGCATCTGAATAAAAGCAGCCGAGCGGTTTTCGCTGGTTCTCGGTTACAATAGTAGCTTGTGATCTCCGTTACATGAGAAGACACCGGGGTTTTATGTAGATGGCCCCATTCATTAGATAGGCAGGAAAGATGCCGGTACCGATTTCACAGATGTGGACGGTCGCAACGTACGTCCTGAAGCAAAAGCTGAAGGGGCGGAAGCGCTATCCGTTCGTCTTGATGCTGGAGCCACTATTCCGCTGCAACCTGGCTTGCGCAGGGTGTGGCAAAATCCAGTATCCCGCGCACATCTTGAAAATGGATTTAAGCCCCGAAGAATGCTTCAAGGCTGTGGACGAATGCGGCACGCCAATGGTTTCGATTCCGGGCGGCGAGCCGCTAATGCACCCGCAGATTGAAAAGATTGTTGAAGGGCTCGTTGCGCGCAAGAAGTACATCTACCTCTGCACCAATGCGCTCCTGCTGAAAGAAAAGTTGCATCTTTTCAAGCCCAGCAAATACCTGACGTTTTCCGTGCACGTGGACGGGCAAAAAGAACATCATGATTTTTCCGTCTGCCGCGAGGGTGGCTACGATTTGGCCATCGAGGGAATCCGGGAAGCGATAAAGAAGGGCTTCCGTGTCACCACCAACACAACCTTGTTCGATGGAGCCGATCCCAAGAGCGTTCGTGCGTTTTTCGACGAAATGATGGAGTTGGGTGTCGAAGGGATGATGCTTTCTCCCGGGTATTCCTACGACAAGGCGCCTGACCAGAAGCACTTTCTCGGCCGAGCCCGCACCCGGCGCCTGTTCCGCGTGATTTTGTCCAATCGCAAAGCGAGCTGGCAGTTTAACCAGTCGAAGCTGTTCCTCGAATTCCTTATGGGCAAGCGAACCTATGCTTGCACTCCGTGGGGCATGCCTACCTACAACGTCTTTGGTTGGCAGAAGCCCTGCTACCTGCTGCAGGACGGATACGTGGATACGTTCCAGGAGCTGCTCGACACCACGGAGTGGCAGAATTACGGCACCGAGTCCGGCAATCCGAAATGCGCGAACTGCATGGTGCACAGCGGTTACGAAGCTTCGGCCGTGGATCACACTTTCAGCGGCTTGCGCGGCCTGTGGGCGACGGTAAAGGCTGAGCTGTCCACGAAATACGATGATCCGGATGCGCTTGCGATGCTCAACGAGCCGGTGAAGCCCGTGCACTCCTACAACCCACTCGTGCAGATCCAAGCGGATAAGAGCCAGCTTGAGGAAACGCACGCGTGACGGGTCCTCGCCATGCCGATCGGCCAAGCCATGTCGCTCCTTTTACGAGCGCCAGTAGCTCGGAGGGTTCTCCTCTGAACCCAGACACTTTGGAAGTCGCTCCCGGTACGGTTCACGAAAGCGTGCAAGGCTGGGTACCCAAACTGGCGACCGAAGAAGAGTTGCGCATCGCGCTGGAGAAAGCCTTCGACTATCGCGGCGATGTAACGCTAACGCTCAAAGATAATTCAAGTATCGAAGGTTATTTGTTCGACCGCGTGACTGGCCCATCTCTTACGAACAGTTTTGTGAGAGTTCTTCCCAAAGATTCCACGCAAAAATTGAAGATTGCATATGCCGATATTGCAGCACTCGCCTTCACCGGCAGAGATCCTGCTGCGGGAAAGAGCTGGGAGGCCTGGGTGGGCAAGTATTGGCAGAAAAAGGCCTCCGGGGAGGGCGATTTGACCCTCGAGCCCGAATCCCTGGAGTAAGTCATACGCCCCTAGGAGTGAGTCATTTCGAATCCGAACTCATCATAACCTGTTTGTTTTGTTTTGCTTAGCTCCATAGCTAGGGCTTCCATCCTTGGTCGGCAACCGTGGACAGAACGACTTTTTTATGGTACTCTTTACATAGCGTTTGTTGCTCTTGCATTCCCTTTTGACCCGCTCAGGAGGCTGCAAGCACAAGCCTTGCCGCTGCTGGAAGCGGTCCAAGAGACGCAACGCAATTCCAATATTGGCAACTCCGGCCCACGCCGGAGTTGCGCATGTGAGGCTTGCACGTGAAGGAACAGGGAACAGTGAAGTGGTTCAACGCTTCGAAGGGGTTCGGATTCATTCAGCGCCAGACCGGAGAAGATGTTTTCGTGCACTTCTCCGCGATCATGATGGACGGTTACAAGTCCCTCAACGAAGGTCAGGCAGTGGAATTTGAAGTCAAGAAAGGCCCGAAGGGCCTTCAGGCTGAGAACGTTACAAGCCTCTAGCCTCTAGCGGGAGAGCCTCCGACTGGTTCGGAGGCTCTCCTCCAAGAGATTCGAATCGAGATTATCAGCGAGAGCGGTCAAGGAGGAAGTTGTGCAAGTAATGCAGGAAGGTCAGACCATTAAGCATGAGATGTACGGCCTGGGTATTGTGACCGCTTCCGACCAGGAGCGCACTGCCGTGGACTTTGACGATCATGGCCCCAAGCTGTTCGTCACGAGCATCATGACGGCCGAACTGATCGGAGAAGCGCCTGCGACCCCGCCCAAGACCAAGCGTCGCCGCAAAGCCTCCACGGCAGCCAAAGCCGCGAAGAAAGCCGCCGCCGCAGCCAGCCGTTCGTAAGTCTCCTTAGGCCAATCAGGAGAGCTCCGCGCCGAACCGGCGCAGGAGTGTCCCTGTTCGCATTTCTAACGCAAACGCCAATCATTGTGATACGTTTCTGGCCTATGAAGCGCATCGTGATTGTTCTGGGAGCCATACTTCTGGTTCTTGGTGTAATTGGACTCGTCCACCCCAATTTCACCTATCACAAACAAGAAGAAGTCGCGAAGATCGGTCCCATAAAAGCCACCGTAGACGAAGAGAAAACCACGCAAGTCCCGGCCGCGGTTTCGATCACGCTCCTCACTGTCGGCATGGTGCTCGTAGTGCTGGGGCCGCGCATGAAACAGTAGCTCTTTGTCATTTACAGCCTTCAGCTGTGCCATTTGGGTCCTCCTCAATGTGATTCAATACTTACCGCTACGCTCCGCAGCACGGCAAACTCATTGACATCCTCTCAGCACAAGACTAAACAAGACGTATAGAAGTTCCGTCTCCAGGGGCCGCGTTTCAAAACGGAGAGAGAGATGAAAAAAGATACGCCGAAGTACGTCTTGGGACTGGGTGTGCTTATTGGGTGTTTTTTCGCGATTTCCCCTTCCACGCCGGCGCAAAACGCAACCGGAGTCACCGACAAAGAGATTCTCATCGGATCGTGTTCGGCCTTGGAAGGGCCGTCGCATTTCCTGGGAACGGAAACGGTGACGGGAGCGAAGGCCTACTTCGCCATGGTCAACGACGCCGGCGGCGTGGATGGGCGAAAATTGAAACTCATCGCCTACGACGATAGCTACGATCCGGCCAAGACAGAAGCGTGCTTCAACCACTTGATGGAGCAGAAAGTTTTCGCCTTGGGGTTTTTTGTCGGCACTCCCACAGCCGTGAAGTACATTCCGATGGCGGAGAGCAACAAGATTCCCGTGGTCGGGCTTTTCACCGGAGCGCAGACGCTCTACGCTCCGCTACGGCACTGGATTGTGAACGTTCGCGCCTCCTATTACGATGAAACACGCGAGCAAATCGACGGCATGTGGGGAACACTGGGGTACAAGAAAATTGGCGTGATTTATCCTGAGGATGCCTTTGGCGCGGCGGTGCTCGACGGTGTGAAAGCAGCGCTGAAAGCCCATAGCGCCGAGCCGGTTGCGGCTGGGTCGTACCAGCGGCAAACGGCGCAAGTGGGTGGCGCGATCGACACCGTGAAAGCCGCAAATCCGGAGGCCGTCGTTTTGGTGGGACCCGCGAATACGGTCGCCCCCATTCTCAAACAATCTCATGCCAAGGGCTGGAAGCCTCTCTTCCTGACGGTGTCTTTTGTCGGCACGGATGACTTGATACAGGAAGCCGGCCCCGACTCGGATGGTATGGTCATCACTCAGGTCGTACCACCGTACTATCTGACCGACTACAAGACGGTCGCCCTTTACCGCCGCGAACTGACGAAATACTTCCCCTCCGCGCAACCGAACTTTGTCAGCCTGGAAGGCTTTGTTGACGCCATGGTGCTGGCGGAAGGGCTGAAACGAGCGGGAAAAGAATTAACACGCGATGGGCTGATTCGAGGTATCGAATCCATCCATGAATTCGATCTGGGCCTTGGTCCGCAGCTCAAATTGAATTACTCCTCGAAAGAACACAAAGGATTCAACCACGTGCTTCCCACGGTCATTCGTGGCGGCCGCGCCGTCCCCTTCACCGATTGGTCGACTGCCGCTCCGAAGTAGTTCCAAGGCCGTGAACAAAATGCCTTCCCGGAGCTCTCCCCGGTAGGAAGGGATGAGGTCCGCAAGATTTTCTCAGTATGATTTGACTGCGGATTCCGCTTGGTCGAAGGCGTGATACGAAGAACGCACCAGCGGGCCTGCTTCCACGTGTTTGAAGCCCAGGGCTTCGCCTAGCACCTTGTACTCGGCGAATTCGTCGGGATGAACGTAACGAATGATGGGTAGATGCTCGCGAGTGGGCTGCAAATACTGACCAAGCGTCAGGATATCCGTACCCTGGGCGGCGAGATCCTGCATCGTGGCCAGGACTTCTTCCTTCTCCTCGCCAAGCCCCAGCATCAACCCGGTCTTCGTCGGAACTTCCGGATGCGCTTGCTTCGAACGGCGCAGCAACTCGAGCGAGCGCTCGTACACCGCGCCTTTGCGGACCTGCCGATAGAGCCGCGGCACGGTTTCCGTGTTGTGGTTGAGAATGTCCGGGCGCACGACAAGGATCGCGTCTAGCGCGTTCCAATCCCCGCGAAAATCAGGAATCAGCACTTCGACCTTGCAACCCGGAACGCGCCGGCGAATCTCCTCAATGGTGCGCGCAAAAATGTGCGCGCCGCCGTCAGGCTGGTCGTCGCGGTTCACCGAAGTCACTACCGCGTAACGCAAACCCAACTTTTGCACCGCTTCCGCCACGCGAAATGGTTCTTCTTCATCCGGGGGGCCAACGGGCTTGCCCGAAGGCACGGCGCAGAATCCGCAAGCGCGCGTGCAGATGTCGCCCAGAATCATAAACGTCGCGGTGCCATGTTCCCAGCACTCGCCCATGTTCGGGCAGCGCGCGCTCTCGCAAACCGTGTGCAAATCCAGCGTGCGCATGGTGCGCTTCAGATCCTGATAGCGCTCCCCGCCAAAAAATTTGACGCGCAGCCAATCCGGTCGCGGATGCGCGTTCGGCGAGTGCACCATCGCCGGTACACTCGATAGGATATGGAAAGGAGAAGCCATGGGGCTCGACCGAAAATCCTATTTTACGCTCATCCAACACATCCTACAAACCGCCAGTCGAAACTGTGTTGCGGAGGCCAAGATTCCTTTTTGTCGTATAATCGGGCGGCGTGAGAAGGACCATGAAGTTCTTTATCCCGGCCTTATTTCCCCTCCTACTTGTGGACATTGCCTCCGCGCAGACGGCTTCGAGCAATCCTCCCGTAGCGAGGCCCAAGACCGAAGAATGCTCGGTTTCAGGCATCGTCGTGAAACTTGCGGGAGGCGAGCCGGTGAAAACCGCGACGGTACAGCTTCAAAATCTGCAGGATTTGGCTCGTACCACCTCTGTGGTCACCGACGTGAGTGGCCGGTTCGAGTTGAGGGGAATCGATCCGGGGCGCTACTGGCTGAAGGTAAGCCGCACAGGCTTTGTCACGCAAGAGTATGGGCAGAGAACACCAAATGATCCCGGGGCGGAGATTCGTCTCTCCGCAGGACAAAACTTACGCGACCTTCTTTTCCGCCTGATTCCCTGGGGTGTAATCTCCGGAAGAATCCTGGATGAAGAAGGCGAGCCGCTTCCGTGGGCGCAAGTCAGCGCCTTACGCGAAGTCTATTCGAGCGGAAAGCGCAAGCTTTCACCGGAAGCCCTCGTGCCGACAAATGATCTTGGAGATTTTCGCCTTTTTGGCCTCAAACCCGGCAGGTACTTTGTTAGCGCCAAGTACAAAGCGGGCCTGCACATCGTCGGCCGGGGAGAAGTACGAGAAGATGACAACGACGACTTTCGGCCGGAGTTCATGCCCATCTATTATCCCAACAGCCCTGATCCAGCGAGGGCTTCAACAATTGCGCTGAAAGCAGGAGAAGAGATTACCTCAGTCGAAATTCTGTTGCGGCCGGTTGCCACGTATCGGATCCGCGGCCGCGTCTACAACATGGTTGCGGGCAGGCGTTCAAATACCGGTGTCATCGTTCAGTTGGAGCAGCGCAACAGTAACATCACTTGGGGTTCGCCCGATCGTCAGTTAAATGTCGAAAAAACTGACGGCTCCTTTGAAATTGCCGGGGTGCTCCCTGGCTCCTACACTCTGAGCGCCTTTTGGTTTGAAGACGGGCGGCGATATCAGGCCCGGCAATCCATTGAGGTAGGCAACGCCGATCTAGAGGGCGTAAACCTCGCGATCATGTCCGGGATAACCATTCCAGGACGAATCGTTTGGGACGGGAAACCGAGCTTGGAGCGCGACGAACTCCTTGTCAGCATCGCCGCGGCGGACTCGATGGTTTCTTTCAACACTCCCGCAAGGGTCGTGGGAGGTTCGTTCGTGCTGAGGGATGTTTTCGACGGAACTTATCGTTTGCGAGTGATTGGGCAATCGAAGGACGGTTACGTCAAGTCCGTCCGTTACGGGTCGAGCGAGTCGCTCGACAGCGGTTTCACCGTTTTCCGTGGAACACAATCTTCCTTGGAGGTAACTATCAGCTCGCGCGGCGCTCGCATTCAGGGAGCCGTTATGGACAAAGACAACCTTCCCGTGACAGGTGTGTGGGTCGTTCTGGTGCCGGACGAGGCGCACCGTGATCAATCGCGTCTCTTCCAGAAGGCAGCCCCGGATCAATTTGGACATTATCTTCTGAGAGGGATTGCACCCGGCGACTATAAAGTTTTCAGTTGGGATGAAGTTGAAGACGGGGCTTGGGAAGATCCAGATTTCCTCAGGACGTTTGAGGATCGCGGTCAGAAGGTTTCCGTAGAGGAAGGGGACACCAAAACGTTGGATATTGTCACGATCGGCAAAGCTTCCGAAGGATTGAAACTCTGCGGCGGCAATTACAGCGGCTGCCGCGAAGAGCGGATGAAGTCGCGCAGAACAGTGACGTTAGGGCCATACGCGCCGATGCGCCCGGCGTCCACGGGCAGCCCGAGACTCTCGGGCTGGTCCAGGTCCACGCCCGCGTCGTCCAGCTCAGACAAGCTGAAACCCTGCGCGGGCAGCACCCGATTTATCCCCGTCGGATACACCGGCCGCGGCGGGCGGTGACGCCGCCACGGGCGCCGCGCCAATTCGTAGAATTGCTTCCAATCGCGTTTGTGCCAAGTCGTCATTTCGCTCTTAATCGCAGCCCCGTTCGAGTCCACTGATCCCGTAGTGCGGTTGCCTCAATCCGTTGGATGCCGTTCCAGCCGATAAGGTTCACCAGATTCCTGCCGCCCATCCATCCTTCACAGAACCGCTCCCTTGTTCTCCGGCCTATTCATATACTTCATAAACCCGGCTGCGGCCAGTTTTCCTTACCTGTTGTTTCAAACACGTTACGGGACGAATTGTTTCGTGAAACAGGACAGACAAGACGGGGCAAGAAGCGTCATCAACCACGATCCGAAGTCGGCAATTTTTCTGCTGCAAACCGCTAAGGCGATCGCGTGTCGTGGGACAAAACGCCACTGCGTAATGTTGCGTAGATCGAACAGCGCCTTTTTCCGTCCGCGCAGTCACGCGGCCAACAATTTTCTTCCCGCTACTCTTCCATTGGATTGGACGGGCCGAATCGCCGAACGTGAGGGTGATCGCGACTTATGATTGACACAAATCTGCCACAAAGGACTTCCAGAGAGGACTGATACGCCCGATCGGAGCCAGCGCACTGCGCTCTTAGATTCGAAATGCTTGGTTACCAGCGGTTGCCTCGGTCGCCGCGATCTCCGCCGCGCCCGCCGCCACCGCCATGGCCGCCACGACCACCGCCGCCACCGCCATGGCCGCCGCGTCCGCCTCCGTACCCGCCGCGCCCGCCCCCACCGCCACTGCGTTCTGCTTGTGGACGCGCTTCGTTCACTACCAGGTTTCGTCCGCCGAAATTCTGACCGTTCAGGGAATTCACGGCGCGGTCCGCGTCTTCGTCATTGGTTACTTCAACGAAAGCGAACCCGCGCGACTGTCCTGTAAATCGATCACGAATCAGATTGACGCCCGAGGGAGTTACACCCACCTGAGAAAACCACTCGTTAAGCTGGTCTTCCGTCGCGGAAAACGGAAGATTACCGATATAGAGCTTCTTCACCTCTTACTCCTTCTGCCCGGAACCTAAAATGCGAGTCGCGGAGCGCGCTGAAGAGACAGCTTTCCTTTTCCGGCAGACCGGTTGGCCGGGCCACCGCAGGCGCGAAACCGTTGCTTCAGCCGTCCGTTGCATGGTCGCGGAAATTAACCCACTTTGCAACAGAAATTGTCCCGAATCGGGAAGCCGCATCCCCTTCTCGGTCATCCTCCGCGCCTTTCCCCTTGGCTGCGGTTTAGTGGTAGCATGCGGCCAAATCCGCCCCGCCCGGGAGGGCCCCATGCGCGGCACGATGATGGATTTTCCGTTGACGCTGCCCACCATCCTGGAGCGTTCCGGAAAGATTTTCCCGCGCGTCGAAATCGTTTCCCGCAAACCGGACAGGTCCATCCTGCGCACCTGCTATGGCGAATTTTACCGTCGCGCGTGCCGGCTCGCCGCTGCACTAACGAAACTCGGCTTGCGGACGGGTGACCGAATCGCCTCCATGATGTGGAATCATGCCGGCCACCTGGAAGCCTTCTTCGGTGTTCCTTGTGCCGGTGGCATCCTGCATACTTTGAATCTTCGTCTCCATCCGCATGAAATCGCTGGCATCGCCAAACAGGCCGGCGACCGGTTTCTTTTGATTGACGACGTCCTCCTCCCGCTCTATGAAAAATTTCGCGAAGATGTTTCTTTCGAACGAATCATCGTTGTTCCGTACGGTTGCGGCACCTTGCCGGAAGGCTTTCTGAATTACGAAGAGCTGCTCGCCGAAGCGGATGATAATTTTCAATATCCGGCGATCGATGAAAACGACGGCGCGGCCATGTGCTTCACGTCCGGCACAACCGGTCATTCCAAGGGCGTCATCTATTCGCACCGCGCCCTGGTGCTGCATTCTTTTTGTTGTGGCCTCAACGAGGTTTTCGGCATGAGCCATATGGATACGGTGCTTCCGGTCGCTCCCATGTTCCATGCCAACGCCTGGGGCCTGCCTTACGCATGCACCATGCTGGGCGCGCGCCTGGTTCTCCCCGGTCCGAATGTCGATCCAGAAAGCGTTCTTGGCCTGCTGGTCAGTGAGCACGTTACCATCGCTTGCGGTGTACCCACGGTTTGGATCGCCGTGCTCGACGCACTCGAGAAGAATCCCGACCGTTGGAAATTCGACAATCCAATCCGCGTGGTCTGTGGAGGCACCGCGCCGCCTCTCGAAATGATCCGCCGGCTCGATCGCTTCAATCTGCAAATCAAGCACCTCTGGGGCATGACCGAGACAACTCCCGTCGGTACTTCGGGCGGACTTCGTCCCCATATGCGCGACTTGTCGGAAGAAAAGAAATATGAAGTCCGCGCCAAACAGGGTTGGCCTGCTCCGTTCGTCGAGATTCGCTTGATGCGTCCCGAAGGATCTGCAGGCAAATCAACAGAGGTTCCTTGGGATGGCGTATCTTCTGGAGAGATTGAAATCCGCGGCCCGTGGGTTGCCGCCAGTTATCACGAATCGCCCGACCAGGCCCATCGCTGGACCGCAGACGGCTGGTTCCGAACCGGCGACGTCGCCACCATGGACGACGAAGGCTACGTCAAGATCGTGGATCGGGCAAAAGACTTGGTGAAGTCCGGCGGCGAGTGGATCAGCTCTGTCGATCTCGAAAACACGTTAATGGGTCATCCTGCCGTCAAAGAAGCGTGCGTCGTCGGCATCCCTCACCCGAAGTGGCAGGAGCGTCCGCTTGCCGCGGTTGTCTTGAAAGATGGCGCGAGCGCGACGCCGCAAGAGTTGCGTGCCTTCCTCGCTGAATCCTTCGCCAAATGGCAGCTCCCCGACGCCTTCGTCTTTCTCGACGCCATTCCCCGCACGTCCGTCGGCAAATTCAAGAAAATCGCACTCCGTGAACAATTTGCCAACTGGAAGTGGGATTCGTGAGGGTCGCCCCGCCCGCATTCTTTCCATCTGTAGGAACAATAAGACTCTTGTTCAGCAAACTGCACACTTTCCCTGAATAGCCCTCAGCAATTCTCCCCACTCTGATTGCCACGTTCAACGGATTGCTAGAGCCTCTCGTGCTTGGTACTAGCTAACCTGGAGATTTAAGATTTCCGGACGCTAGCCGCGGGCCCCAGCAGGAAAGCCTTGGCTTTAACGCCTGAGTTGTCCACCCGCATACCCCGGGGAAAATTTTTCAACTGATCAGCACTGGAGAGCTCTCTACAAGATCTGTCGGATCGCCGCTCTCCGCTGATTCCGATTTGACCGAACCCGGAAAGGGGCTGTCCATGTTCAAGTTAAGAAAATCGTCTTTCTCTAGCTGTTCTCTCTGTTTGCTCTGCGCTGCCGCGGAAACTACTCTGCAAGCCCAGAGCGCTGGCTTCGTCTACGTCACAAATGGTGGCGGTAACTCCGGCCCAGGGGTTGGAAGCATTTCCGCCTACTCCATTGACAACCAAACCAGCGCCCTGTTACCCGTCCTGGGCTCGCCGTTTCCAGATCCGGGAGGCCCTTCCTCCATTGCAGTAAACCCTAAAGTTCGGTTCGCTTACGTCGCCAATCGCGGGGACGATACCATCAGCGCGTACTCGATCAGCGGCACAACCGGGGCCCTCACGCCCGTTCCCGGCTCACCCTTCCCGCAAGATCCCGCAGGGAGCAATGAAATGCCCGTGTCCGTTGCCGTCGATCCGGCGGGAAAGTTCGTCTTCGTCGCGAATTATAATTATCGAACCGTCCGCGCTTATCAAATTGACCAAAATACCGGCGCACTAACCCAGTCCCCCGGATCGCCCTTTCCCGCAGGAATAAATCCTCAATCGGTAACCGTGGACCTTTCTGGCAAGTTTGTTTACGTCGCCAACGGCTATCACAACGGCAATGGCACCGTTTCTGCCTACAGCATTGAACAGAGTACGGGATCGCTGACGCCTGTTCCGGGCTCGCCCTTCTCCGTTCCCATTGATACAACGAAGCCCCGCTTTCCCGCCCCGGGGTCCATGCCTGTCTCGGTAACCACGCATGCCACGGCCACGGGACAGGCCCTTTATGTGGCGGATTCTTTTCAAAATTACATTTGGGAGTACCTCATTGAGGGGATGACAGGAGCACTAGCGCTTTCTCCCGCCTCTCCTTTTTCCATGCCTGGTGGGCCCTATTGCGTCACGGCGAACTCAAATTCGTATTTCCTCTACGCATCGAATTCGTACCCGAGCTATCCAACTGGCAGCGTGGCCGGCTACACCATCGATACAGTCACCGGTTCGCTGACCGCGGTCCCGGGCTCTCCTTTCGTCGGAGGGCCCGTCCCCGTCGGCGTGACGGTCGATCTCGCAGGCCGGTTCGTCTTTACGGCAAATCAGGGTTCCTATCTGACTAACTACTCCGGTACGGTTTCTGCCTATGCAGTCGACGCGAATACCGGCGCGCTCACTCCTGTGCCTGGCTCGCCCTTCGCAGCGGGACTGGAGCCTACCTCCGTGGCCACTGCTCCTGGCCCGAGCTCCACGACCGGAGACCGGCAGAAACGAAGGCGCCCCGATCCTCCCGCCAAAAGGCGAACGAACGCGAACACCAACACCAACGCCGCAACCCCTTTTGTTTTCCGGGATTCTGGCGCTCGGCAATCCCCCAAGGCGGGAGCTCTCCGGAGTACGGGCACCCTCCCCTTCATTTAACAAGGTGTTCCTGTTAAGTAAGTTTTAATTTACGTTTATATGTTTCTGGTAATATACGAGTCGGGTACTTCCATGCCCCGTATGGAGTGCAGCTGCCTGACGGTCGCGTTTCCTTTGTTTTGGATGTTTCCGTGTCTTAATCGCTCCCAACAGCTATCTAGGTGCGATAACTTGCGTTGATCCGCACGTACTCCGCGGTGAAGTCGCAGGTCCAGTAGCGGGCTTTGGCTTTGCCCGCGTGCAGGTCCACAACCAGCGGAACGTGCTCGGCGAGAAGTTTGTTGCTGGCGGCGCGCTCGTTGAACTCGAGCGGCCGGCCGCGCCGCAGGACGGGGATGCCGGCCATCTTGATATCCACCAGCGCGGTGTCAAACTTCACTCCCGAACGGCCCGCGGCCGCGAAGATGCGCCCCCAGTTGGGGTCGCCGCCCGCGAAAGCTGTTTTCACCAGCGGAGAAGTCGCAATCGTCTCCGCAATGCGCTTCGCCGCGGCTTCCGTTTTTGCGCCGCGCACTTCAATCTCGATGACGCGCTGCGCGCCTTCGCCGTCGGCCACGATTTGCAGCGCGAGCGAACGGCAAACGTCTTCGAGCGCCGCGGCGAATGCGCGGTGCGCGGACGTGCCCGCTTTAATCGAAGGCGCTCCCGCTTCGCCATTCGCCAGCACCAACAGCGTGTCGTTCGTCGAAGTGTCGCCATCCACGCTGATGGCGTTGAACGTACGTCCTGCGACCTCGCGCAGCGTTTTTTGCAGCAGCGAAGGAGCGATTGCGGCATCCGTCGTGACAAATGCCAGCATCGTCGCCATGTTCGGATGGATCATCCCCGCGCCTTTGGCGCAGCCCACAAAATGAATGCGCTTCCCGGCCATTTTGAAGGAGGCCGCCGCGGTTTTCGGGCGCGTATCCGTGGTACAGATTGCGAGCGAAGTCTCTGCGAAGGAACGCGCCGAAGGACGCCGGAATCGCGCCACCACCGGAAGCGCGCGCAGAATTTTTTCTAGCGGCAGCCGCACGCCGATGACGCCCGTCGAGCAGACGAACAGTTCCTGCAGTGGGCAGCCGAGCCGCTTCGCGGCTTCCTCGACCATGCGCAGAGCTGCGGTGTGGCCCGCTTCTCCGGTGGCGCAATTCGCGTTTCCGGCATTCACCACGACGGCGCGCATGCGGCCTTTCGAGATCCGCAAGTGTTCCTTGGAAATCAGAACGGGCGCGGCTACGACAAGATTTTGCGTGAAGACTGCGGCGGCTGAGGCTGGAACATCGCTCGAAAGAATCGCGAGGTCCAGCGCGCCGGTTTTCTTCAAGCCGCAAGCAGTGGCGGCGAAGCGGAAACCACGCGGCAAGGCTGCTTCGGAGAGAGCTTGCTGCATCAGCGGAGCGTCCTTACGTCCGGCGCGACGCACCCCGAAGGAACCTCCGACCCTGCGCAACGGCAGCGGGGAAGGATTGCTGATTCGTAGCCTGGCTTGCATTCATGGTTTGGCTCCTGTTTTGATGGCTTTTTTATTGAGACGTCTTTCCAAATTCGCGATGGCCTCCGCAACGCTCTCGGGCGCAGTTCCGCCGGGAACTTTCTTCGCGGCAAGCGCTGCGTCAACGCCCAGGCTCTTCGCAAAATCACTGTCAAATGCAGGCGAGATTTTCTTAAGCCCATCGAGAGGCATCGCTGTCCACGAGATATTTTGCTTCTCGGCTTCGCGGAGCACTTTGCCGATGATGTCATGCGCCTGACGGAAGGGAACGCCTTTGCGGACCAAATAGTCCGCCGCTTCCGTTGCTAGGAGCGCAGGATGGGATGCCGCAGCTTTCAACCGCTCGGTGTTGAATTTCGTTGCAGCGACAGCGCCGCCCGCAATCGCGAGCATGTCTGCCACTTGATCGTGCGCGGCAAAGAGCGCTTCTTTGTCTTCCTGTAGATCGCGCTGATAGCCCGTCGGCAAACCTTTCAATGTTGTGAGAAGGCCGAGCAGTGCACCGGTGATGCGGCCGGTCTTACCGCGAATGAGTTCCCATGCATCCGGGTTCTTCTTCTGCGGCATAAGGCTGCTGCCGGTGGAAAACTCGTCGGAAAGAATCACGTAAGAAAATTCTTGGGAAGCGAAAATCACGAAATCTTCAGCCAAACGCGAAAGATGCGTCGCGATCCCGGTCAGAGCGAAAATATAATCGAGCGCAAAGTCGCGGTCGCTGACGGCATCGAGGCTGTTCACCGTAATGCGCGAAAAACCCAGTTCGCGCGCGATGGCGTTGCGATCGATGGCAAACGAATTTCCCGCGAGCGCGCCGGAGCCCATCGGACACGCGTCAGCGCTTGCAGCAGCGTGTTGGAGTCGAGCGATGTCACGACTGAACGCTTCGGCGTGCGCGAGCAAAAAATGCGAAAGCAGAATCGGCTGCGCATGCTGCATGTGAGTCATGCCCGCCATCGGTACGCCGAGATTTGCTTTGGCTTGAAGCAAAAATGAATTCAGCAGGGCTTCGAGGCCGCGCTGAACTTGACTGGCAGCGTCCATGACGAATAACCGGAAATCAGTTGCGACCAGCTCATTGCGGCTGCGCGCAGTGTGCAGTTTCCAGCCGAGCGGGCCGAGTTCTTCAACGAGTGCCTTTTCGACGAAATGATGCACGTCCTCGGCGGTCGCGCCGAACGATTCGAGCCACGCGGAATCGGTCCTGGCACGCTCGGCAATCTTGTCCAGTGCCGCGAGCGTTTGCTTCACTTCTGCCGCCGTGAAAATACCGATGGGCTGCAAAGCTTTGGCCCAGGCACGATCGACTGCAATTTCATACGGCAGGAGTCGCCGGTCGAACGCAAAGGAGCGCTGGAACGCGTCGAACTGTTTGTTCGGTTCGCCCTCGAATCGTCCGCCCCACAGCCGGTCGTCTTTACGCTCAGTCATTTGGTTCTCGTGGCACAGGCATTCCTGCCTGTCCCGGTTTCGTCGCCGTTTGCAAACAGCGGACAGACAAGAATGTCTGTCCTACTTATTTCCTTCCGCCTTTGCCTTGGGCCGTACCGTTACCGGCAACGCAAACAAATTGATGAAACCTTCGGCGTCCTTGGGGTTGTACCGGCCCATGGTGAAGCTGGCCAGATCGGCGCGGTAAAGCGAGAAAGGTGACACGCGCTTGGTGACGTTTAGCGTTCCTTTCCAAAGTTTCAAGCCAACGGCGCCGGTGACGCGCTGTTGCGCGAAGCTGAAAAATCCGTCGAGCGCTTCGCGGAGGCGCGCGAACCACAAGCCGTAGTAAACGAGTTCCGCGTAGCGCAGCGAGAGCGCCTGCTGGAAATGCGCGGTCTCGCGATCGACGGTGAGGCGCTCGAGTTCCTGGTGCGCTTTGACAAGAAGCGTTCCGCCGGGAGTTTCGTAGGCGCCGCGCGATTTCATTCCGACGAGCCGGTTTTCGACGAGATCAGTGCGGCCGATGCCGTGTTTTGCGGCGATTTCATTGAGCGTGTTCAGCAGATCGACGGGGCCAAGTTTCGAACCGTTCACCGAAACGGGAGTGCCGGCTTCGAATCCGATTTCGACTTCTTCGGCCTTGTCCGGAGCTTTTTCCGGGGAGACGACCCACTGCCACATGGCCTCGTTCGGCGCGTTGGCGGGATCTTCGAGTTCGCCGCCTTCGTGGCTGAGGTGCCAAATGTTGCGGTCGCGGCTGTAAATGTTTTTCTTGCTCTGCTCGACGGGAACGTTGTGCTTCTGCGCGTAGGCGATGGCGTCTTCGCGAGAATCGATGTCCCACTCGCGCCAGGGCGCGATGATCTGCACGCTGGGAGCGATGGTCTTGTACGCCAGTTCGAAACGCACCTGGTCATTTCCCTTGCCGGTGCAGCCGTGCGAGAGGCCGTCGGCGCCAAGCTTCAGCGCGATTTCCGCCTGGCGCTTGGCGATTACGGGCCGCGCCATGGAGGTGCCGAGCAAGTAGGTGTGCTCGTAAATGGCGCCGGCACGAAGCGTCGGCCAAATGTAGTCGCGGACAAATTCTTCGCGCAGATCTTCGACGTGCGCGGAGGAGGCGCCGGTAGCGAGCGCTTTCTTGCGGGCGGCTTCGAGGTCTTCCTGCTGGCCAACGTCGCCGATCACGGCGATGACTTCGCAACCATAGTTTTCCTTGAGCCAGGGAATAATGATGGAAGTATCCAGGCCGCCGGAATAGGCGAGTACAACTTTTTTCGGTTTAGGCAATTGTGCTTTCACGATTCCTCACTTGCATTTTGATGTTGCTGAAAGGGGGCGCAGAAATCCTGCGCTTCTACAGAAAAAACTTTAGGCGATGCATTGGAAAACATCGCCGGACTAAAACAGAGTACGCAGGATTGCTTTTTGCACGTACATGCGGTTTTCGGATTGGTCGAGGACGACGGACTGCGGGCCGTCGAGGACTTCCGGAGTGACTTCGAGCCCGCGGTGCGCCGGAAGGCAATGCATGAACACGGCGTCCGGAGCGGCGAGCGACATCAGTTCGGGGTTGACCTGATACGGCTGAAAAACCTTGTTTCGGACTTCCCCCTCGGCTTCAAACCCCATGCTGGTCCAGGAATCGGTGTAGACGCCCATCGCGCCGCTGACGGCTTCGCGCGGGTCGGTCATCAATTCGATTTTGGCTTTTGTTTCGCGGGCGACGCGTTTGCCGTCGGCGACGACTTCGGGCAACGGCGCGTATTCCGCGGGCGTAGCGACGCGCAAGTGAACGCCGAGCCGCGCGGCGAGGTAGATCAGCGAGTGGCAAACGTTGTTGCCGTCGCCGACGTAGGCGAGCTTGAATCCGCGCAGCGCGCCGAATTTTTCTTCGAGCGTAAAGAAGTCCGCAAGCGCCTGGCACGGATGAAATTTGTCGGAGAGCGCGTTGATTACCGGAATATCCGCGTTGGCGGCCATTTCCTCGAGGACGCGCTGGTGGTACACGCGAGCGACGATGCCCTGCACCCAGCGCTCGAGGTTGCGCGCGACATCGGCGATGGATTCGCGAGCCCCGAGAGAGGCGGACGCCTGCGTGTGGTCGAGAAAAACCACGGAACCGCCCATGCTCTGGATGCCGACGTCGAAGGTAACGCGCGTGCGCAACGAAGGCTTTTCAAAAATCAAGGCGATGAATTTGCCCTGCAGCGTGGACGCATAACGGACGGGGCGGGCTTTAATATCCGCCGAAAGCTGGAGCAATTCGCGCGTGTGCGCGGGGCTCCATTCCGCTCCGGTGAGCAGATCATTCGATAAAGAAATAGGCGCAACGAGAGTCGATGTAGTCATTTTTTCACCTTGCCACAGCATGGACAATGCGCCCGGGGTTCGCGGACTTCGCGGAATCCGAGGCGGAAGCCTGCTGCGGAGTTGCTGCAAGAACAAGTTCAAAGAGCCGCAGAAATTCGCGCACCTGCGCGCGAGTGATGATGAAGGGCGGGAGCAGGCGCAACGTTAAATCGTGGGTGCAATTAATGAGCAAGCCGCGCTGCATGGCTTCGCTGACGAAGGGGCCGCCTTCGACGGAGAGTTCGACGCCGATTATCAGGCCTTCGCCGCGAATTTCGCGGATGAAGCCGAATTTTGCAGCAAGTTTCGAGAGGCCATCGCGCAGCTCCGCACCTCGCGCGCGGATATTCTCGAGGAGCTTTTCTTCCTCGACGATCTTGAGAAATTCCAGGGCCACGGCGCAAGCCAGCGGGCCGCCGCCGAAAGTGGTGCCGTGCATCCCGGGAGAGACGCGCGAGGCGACCTCCTGTGTGGTAAGGATGGCGCCGAGCGGAAGACCGGCGGCGAGAGGCTTGGCAATCAAAACAATGTCCGGTCTTGAGGGAAATTTCTGATAGGCGAAATAGCGGCCGGTGCGGCCGAGCCCGCATTGAATTTCATCGGCAATCAAGAGAGCGCCGTGCTGGGTAGCAAGCAAGCGAGCGCGATTCCAGAATTCTTCGCTGACGGGATAAATTCCGCCTTCACCCTGGACGGTTTCCAGAAGGATGGCGCAGACGGTGTCGTCGAATTTCGCTTCGAGATCAGCGACGTCGTTGAAGCGGACGAATTCCGCGCCGGGAACGACGGGCGCGAAAGGCAAGCGGTACTTTTCTGTGGAGGTGACGGTAATCGCGCCAAACGTGCGGCCATGAAAAGAATTCTCGAGAGCCAGGAAGCGGTGCTTCTTCGCGGTGGTCCCGGGAGCCTCATTCGACTGTCGCCCAAAGAGGCGGGCGAGCTTCATTGCGCCATCGATGGCTTCGGTGCCGCTGTTCGAAAAAAAGACGCGATCCATGCCGGACCATCCGGCAAGTTTGCGCGCGAGCGGGCCCTGATAGGCGTTGTGATAAAGATTTGAGAGATGAATGGCGCGGGCGGCTTCGCGACGGATGACTTTTACGATGCGCGGATGCGCATGGCCGAGAGCGTTCACAGCGATGCCGCCAAGAAAATCGAGATACTTTTTGCCGGTGGAATCGAAAACGCAAGCGCCGCGGCCGTGGGTCATCACCACGAGCTGGCGCTTGTAGGTGGGCAGAAGGAATTGTTCAGCGTCCAGCAGGCGCGAGTCCGGTTTGGCAGTTTTCGCAGGTCCCTGTTTGGGCTTGCTCACAGAATGGATCAGGGACTTCTTTTTGGATGATGCGCCCATCATGCCGCAGAAAGAGCCGCTTGCGCGGCGGACAAGGGTTCCCGGAGGACGCGTGTTCCGGGGATCGACGCGACTCCATCGTTGGGTGATGTTTCCGCCGCATGCGAAGCGAGCAGCAAAGCGTCCGACGAAGTGCCGCCGACAATGCGAACTTCGCGGACGCCGCCTTCGATAGCGCGCTTGGCGGCTTCCAGCTTAAGAACCATGCCGCCGGAAACGACGCGGCATTGGACCAGTCGTTCGATTTCCTCGCAGGTGACGGCGGAGAGAACTTTCTCACCATCGAGGACGCCCGCGACATCCGTGAGATAGATCAACTGATCGGCGCTGAGATATTCGGCGCAGGCCGCGGCCATGTGGTCGGCGTTGATGTTGTACAGCTCATTGTCTGAACCAAGACCAAGGCACGGCGCAACCGGCAGGAGCCCTTCGTGCCAAAGAGATTCGATGAATTGGGCGTTCAATCCGGTGAGGTAGCCAACGAATCCCAGGCCGCCTTCGACTTCGTTGTGCACCATGGGCTCGGCGACGAAACACCGGGCGTCGGCAGCGGAGATGCCAACGGCAGGCTGTCCTTCCGCGGAGATCGCTGCGGCCAGCCTCTTATTTAGCAAACCGGCGAAAACCATAACGGCCACGTCGCGCGCTTCACGATCGGTAACGCGCAAGCCGGAGACGAACTTGCTTTCGATGGCCATACGCTTGAGAGTAGCGGTAAAAAGACGGCCACCGCCATGGACGACGAGAATTTCGTGGCCCTGCTGCGCGAGGGCCGCGACCTGGCGCGCCAGAGAGCGCACCGTGGCGTCGTCCTCGAGCAATGCTCCTGCGAACTTGATTACGATTCTCATTGAAGTGCGGTTTGCTCCTCTATTCCCAACATGTGATTGAAGTTCTGCACGGCCTGCCCGGCTGCGCCTTTTCCCAGATTGTCGAGGCAAGAAACGATGACCAGGCGGCGTCCGGATTTGTCCAGAGCGAATCCGATATCGCAAAAATTCGTGTGCGCTACGTGTTGCAATTCCGGCAGCGTGCCTGCGGGCCAGATGCGGACCATCGCGCGGCCAGCATAAAAGCGCCGGTACAGCGATTCGACAGCCGCAGCGGTTTGCGGTTCGCCGAGGGTGACGTAGATGGTGGAAAGGATACCGCGGGAGAGCGGGAGCAGGTGCGTTGAGAAAACGACCTGCGATTCGCTCAGACCAGTGTGCTCGAGAATCTCCGGCGTGTGGCGGTGCGCGAAGAGGCCATAGGCTTTGAAATTTTCATCCACTTCGACGAAATGGAGATCGCGGCGGGGGTCTTTGCCTGCGCCACTGGCGCCCGACTTGCAATCGCAAACGACGCCTGCGCCGGGAGCAAGCAAACCTGCTTGTGTAAGAGGCCGCAAAGCCAGAATCACGCTGGTCGCGTAACAGCCTGGATTGGCAACCAGACGAGCTTGAGAAATCTCGCTGGAATAGAGTTCGGGAATGCCGTAGACAGCTTCCGTCAACCATTCGGCGTGAGGCGCGGGCAGTTTATACCAAGAGGTGAAGGTTTCCGCTTCGCGAAAGCGGAATGCTCCACTCAAATCGACGACCCGAAGACCCGCGCGGAGCAAATCGGGCGCCAGCTCCGCGGAGACTTCGTGAGGGGTCGCAAGAAACGCGGTGCCCGCCTTGCTTGAAGTAATGGCCTCCACCGAAAGGGGGCGGAGCGGCGCTTCGCCCCAGCCGCGGAACTGAGGAAAGAGTTCGGCGAGGCATTTTGCACCATTCGGTTCGCGGACGTAGAAAACGGGCGGCGGAAGCTCGGGATGGCGCAGGAGTATCCGCGCCAGCTCGAGACCGGTGTAGCCGGTGACTCCCACGACCGCGACTTGGCGGGGGTTTTTCATTTCACCAGGGCTTCGATTTTTCTCTGGAGGGATTCGCGCGCTTTCTTGTTGGGCGTGATGATCAGGACGGTGTCGTCGCCGGCGATGGTTCCCGCGATTTCGGTGAATTTAGCGCCATCCATGGCGGCAGCAAGGGGTTGCGCGCCGCTGGGCGGCGTTTTCAAAACGAGAAGATTTTCCGCGGGGCGAATATCGAGAAGAAATTCGCCGAGCGCGCGAGCAAGCGGAGGCAGAGGCGCAGACTCTTCGGGCAACACGGTGGCCGGCTTGTAGCCTTCCTGGGTCTTAATCAGGCGAAGTTCCTGGAGGTCGCGCGAAAGGGTGGCTTGAGTCACACGGAGTTTTTGCGCTGCCAGGCTGCGGCGCAACTCCTCCTGATTGGCAATCTGGCGATCGGAGATCAGCCGGAGTATTTGCCCGTGACGAAATGTCTTCTGCGTGCTCATTGTGCATGAGGCCGGGGGCCTCTGTATTTTTATACAGGCGATTGCATACTTTTGTCAAATGATTTTACAAACTTTGTTGCCGGAGGAACAGCGGCGATCCAGAAACGCGAGAGGCGCAGAGGGGCATGATGTAAGATTCGCACCACCGGCGCGACGCGGACTGGCTTTTCCGCGCAGGAGAGGTAACCTAGTCTTTCAGCGCCATCGGCCCATGGGAACGTCTTGCCAAATTGCGGGATGCAAGAACGACACGCCTGCGGCACTCGCCGAACAGCGGCTGTGCGTGCTGCACTTCACGCTTTCGCTGGAGGCCGGCTGTTCGGAGATGCGGCGGGAGACCGCGCTGGGCAACGCGCCGCATGAGCGCCAGCGCGAAATCATGAAGTTCATCACCGAGCACGGAGAACGCCTGGCGCGCGTGGCGACGAGCGGACTGCACTTGACGGACGACCTGAAGGCGCGAATCCTGAGCACTTTCCTAACGCTGATGAACCTGCGGGAAAACCTCGACCGATCGAACATGCGAAGCTCGTTTGGACGCTCCGGGCACCTGCCCCGCTGAATCACGAACCCGGAAGCGGAAGCGAGATCAGGCGCCGATGTACCTGGCGTAAAGGGAGCGCGCCACAGCAGGGTCCTTGGTGCCCTTAAGAATGGCGCGACCGTCGACGAAGACGGTCATTTCATAAGGCGCAATCCGGAAGCGAAGCAGATAGTTGTTTTGGCGCACGCTGTCGACGAGCGGCCGCAAGCGAGACTCAAGAACGCCGAGGTCGATAGCCCGGGCGCGCTCGTGAATCTGTACAGAGTCACGCCCGCAGAGAGTAATGCGAGGCTGAGCTTCTCCTTCCAGGTAGGTGAAATCGCGCCGGACACACGCGCGGCAATCGGGATTGCGCGCTACGCCGATGGATTGCATGCGGCTGGTCCAGACGTCGCAAGAAAGCAAGCGTCCTTGAAGGGTTTCGGTGTGGCCGGAGAGAATCTTCAAGGCTTCAGCTACTTCCAGAGAGGCGATCAGGTTGACGATCGGGCCGAGGACGCCGATGGTGTCGCAAGTTTCCTCGAGGCCGTGGCCGGCGGCGCCGGATTCGAGAAGGCAGGCGAGGCAGGCCGTTGCCGCGGGAAGAACAGTCATGGTCAGACCGTAGCTGGCGACGGCGGCTGCGTAAATCCAAGGACGGCCGGATTTCACGGCAACGTCGTTGACCAAGAAGCGCGTTTCGAAATTGTCGGTGCCGTCGAGAAGCAGGTCGACTCCATCGAGAAGTTCTTCCGCGTTGCGCGGGCTGAGATCGGCGACAACACCTTCGACGGAAATAGAAGAATTGATGGAGCGGAGCTTGCGCTCGGCCGCAACGGCCTTGGGGAGAACGTTGAGGGCATCGGACTCGTCGAAGAGCGTTTGACGCTGCAAGTTCGCGGGCTCGACGAAATCGCGATCGATGATTCTGAGGTAGCCTACGCCGGCACGAACGAGAAGATTGGCGGCGGCAGCGCCGATAGCACCGCAACCGACAATGGCCGCCCGCGAGGCGAGCAGTCGCTGCTGCCCTTCCGGGCCGATCCCGGCGAAAAGCATCTGGCGTGAGTATTTTTCCTGGAGAGATTCGTTCACGAAAGATACGGTCCCGGCAGGCGCAGCGGAAGAGCCTGCTAAAGTACATGATAGCGCCAAAGGGGACAGGTCAGGCAACGCCGCTGTGCTAGGCTTCGTCTGAGCGAACGGAAACATGAAATCGGGCTGGGGCAATGGGTTGCGAGGGATTGTGGCGCTCGCGCTCCTGACTGGAGCCGCGCCGACGCACGCACAGATCCCGCAAGACGGGTCAACGGGAGGCGTTGGGAAAGAAGAACCGAAAATCGTGGCGGTCCGCATCGTCAAAGAAAACGGCGAAGTTTTGTCCAACGCACCCGCGGGAATCACTGTGCAAACCGGCAAGCCGCTGGACCGGGCAAAAATCGCAGAGAGTTTGCGGTCGCTCTACCGGACGGGAGATTACGCCGATTTACGCGCGGTGGTAACTCCGGAAGCGGATGGCGCGCGATTGGATTTCGTAGTGCGGGAGAATTTGTTTTTCAACCAGGTGCGGATTGAGGGTCTTTCCGCGCCGCCGAGCGAAGCCTCGGCAGCGGCGGCGATGCAAATCGCGCTGGGGCAGACCTACCGGCGCGCGATCGTTGATGAAGCGCTGGAGCGGTTGCGAGAGACGCTCCGTGATGAAGGCTTGTATCGGGCGGAGGTTTCCGCGGAGACGGCGCCGCACCCGGAGATCCACCAGATGGATATTATCGTGCACGTGAAGTCCGGACCGCGCGCCCGCGTCGGCAACATCCAAATGAAGAACGAGACGGAGTACCGCGACGCGGATATTCTCTCGCGTTTGAAAATGAAAGCGGGAAGCGAAATTACGTCGGCCCGGCTGCAGCGCGGGACGGACCGCATCCGGAAGTATCTGGTCAAGAAAGGGCACCTCAGTGGGCGGGCGGCCGTGCGCCGAGAGGACTACAACGCCGCAAAGAACATGATTCCTCTGGAACTGGATGTAACGGAGGGGCCACGCGTGCAAATCACTTTGACGGGGGCGAGCTTTTCTCAGGGCGAGCTGAAAAAACTAATCCCCGTTTATCAGGAGGGTGCCGTTGACGCGGACCTTCTGGAAGAGGGAAAACGCAATATTCGCGAGCGCCTGGAGCGGCAGGGGTACTTTGACGCGGATGTGAATTACACGACCGAGACGCATGAGGCGAAGACTACTCGCGGCGGAGCGCGGGGCACGGAAGAAATAATCACATACAAAGTAGAGCGGGGCGACCGCCACAAGCTTGTCGGGATTGAAATAACGGGGAACAAATACTTCGACACCGAATTGCTGCGGAGCCGATTACAAATCTTCGGTGGCGCCTTCGCCTCAGCGGGACGCTTCAGCCGGAAGCTGGTGGATTCCGACGCACAATCGATGCGCGATCTGTACCAAGCAAATGGCTTTCTCGATGCCCGGGTCGAGGGGCAGGTCGCAGACAATTACAAAGGCAAAGAAGGCGATGTGTTTATCCGTTTCGCGGTGCAGGAAGGGAAACAGACGCGCGTGGCTTCGCTGTCGATCGAGGGGATTCATGCGATCAAAGAAGAGGAACTCCTCGGGGTAATCGGCTCCACTCCGGGGCAGCCGTACTCCGATTTCGGCGTGACGACCGACCGGGACAATATTCTGGCGCTTTATTTTAACGAGGGATTTCCCGAGGCCAGTTTTTCGGCAACAGCCGACCGCGTCTCCGCCGCCGCGACGGAGCAAAAACCGGAAGCCGGAGGGAGCAGCGGTTCCGCGAAGGGAAATGTGGACAAAACGCAGAAGGAGAAAGAGTCCAAAACCGAGATTGAACAGGCCGAGGCCGTTCGGCTGATGTACCACATCCAAGAAGGCCCGCAAACGCGCGTGCGGCGCATTTTGATCGGTGGATACCGACACACACGGCCGGGAGTGATCCATCGGGAGGTGCACATAAGAGTCAAGGAACCACTGCGCGAAGGTGACGTCGTGGAATCGCAGAGGCGCCTTTATAACCTCGGGGTCTTCAATCGCGTTACGATCGAACCGCAGAATCCCAACGGAACAAACCCTGAAAAAGACATCGCCGTTCTCGTGGAGGAGGCCAAGCGCTACACCGTAGCGTATGGCGGAGGGTTCGAAGTGCAGAGGCTGGCGAGTACGACGAGCCCGACAGGAGCGCAGATCGAGGCCGCGCCGCGCGGAATTCTCGAGGTTAGCAAGCTGAATCTCACCGGCCGGGGAGATTCGCTTTCCTTTAAACTGCGCGGCAGCACCTTACAAGGGCGCGCGTTGCTAGGGTATTCGGCGCCTAATGCTTTTGCCAATCCGCACTTTAGCTTTCAAGCGACGGCGTTCGCGGAAAAAACTCGCGATATCAATACCTTTACAGAAGACCGCTACGAGGGTTCGGTGCAATTGACCGAGCAAGTCACACCACTGACGACCGTACTCTATCGCTACGCCTTCCGCCAAGTTCGTGTTTCCAATCTGAAAATCCTGAGCGAGGAAGTGCCGCTCTTCAACCAGCCAACTTTGGTATCGCAGTTTGGAGTGACGTGGTTCCGCGATTCGCGTGACAATCCCGCCGAGGCGTCGAAGGGAAGTTTCAACAGCGCCGACTTCAGCGACGCTGATACGAACGTTGGTTCGAGCGCCAGCTTCCTGCGATTTTTCTTTCAGAATTCCACGTACTACCCGATCAAACGACGATTCAGTTTTGCGCGTTCCACGCGATTGGGCCTTCTGGTGCCTTATGGCGACACAGTTTCCTTGACTTTCCCAGCGCCGGCACCCGGGCAGTGCATTCCAGGTACGGCGCCTTCGGGCCCGACTCCCACGATCATTCCACTCCCGGAGCGATTCTTTGCCGGAGGCGGAACATCGCTGCGTGGCTTCGCACTCAATCAAGCAGGACCGCGCGATGCCTGCACGGGCTTCCCCGTCGGCGGCCAGGCGATGCTGGTGCTCAACCAGGAATTTCGCTTTCCGATGCGCTTACCGTTCATAGGAACATCTTTGGGCGGCGCCATCTTCTACGACGGCGGCAACGTGTATAGCCGGCTGAGCCGGATCTCGCTCCACAGCATGTTGCCGGCGCCCACGTTTGCCCTACAAAATCCGGCGCTGCCTGCAGGACCGACCAACGTGCCGGTGTGCGCCACCAATTGCACGAACGAACTCAACTACTTTGCTCACACCATTGGTTTGGGCGTGAGGTACAAGACGCCTGTAGGGCCGATCCGCATCGATTTTGGATACCAGCTCAATCGTCCGTTGTTTGTTATTCCGATCCCGTGCCCGAGCGGCGCCGCGAATTGCCAGGTAGGCTCCCTCGGGCAGCAAAGCACGCGGCTGCCCGGCTTTCAAATCTTTTTCAATCTGGGATCGAGCTTCTAGTGCGCGGGCTTGAGATTCGCGTTCTTGTGGTCTCGCTGCTCACGACCGTTGCGCCGGGATTTCTGGCCACGCAAGAGATGGTGAACCGCATTGCGGCGCGAGTTGAGAACGACGTCATCCTATTAAGCGACATCCGCGAGCTCAGCCGCTACCAGCAATTCCTTGACGGAAAATCGGAAGGAGATGCGCAGATTCTGGACCGATTGATCGATCAATGGGTGGTTCGAACCGAAGCCGAAGTATCGCGTTTCCCCCGCCCGTACGACGCGGAAATTGAGCGCGACCTGGAGCGCCTGCGGAAATCGTTCGTGTCGGCGGAGCGGTACGAGGCCAGAAGAAAGCAGAGCGGGTTGAGCGAAACCGAAGTGCGGAGCATCGTGGCGTCGCAACTGTACTTGAGCAATTACCTCGATTCGCGGTTTCGCCCATCCGTGCAAGTCGATTCCAAAGCAATTGAAGACTTTTATGCAAATGCAGTCGTTCCAGAGGCCAAAGCGCGTGGGCAAGAACCTCCGACTTTGGAGGCCGCGCATGACCTCATCCAGGAAGCGCTGGTGCAGCGCGGAATCAACGAGCAAGCTGAGAAGTGGCTGAAGGAGAGCAGGGCGCGCCTGCACGTCGAGATTCTCCTGGATGGAGGGTCAAAGTGACGCAGGAGACCCGCCGCCGGAAGTGGCGCTGGCTGCGTCACGTCGCGTGGGTCCTTGGCGCAAAAATCGTTGTGATCGTCACGGGCGTGGCGATATTTTTCGGCAGCGGGGTCGGCAACCCATTGCTGACGCGCCTGCTAGTAAGCCGATTGGAAAAAGCGACCGGCGGGAGGGTGGAGTTGCGCTCCTTGTCGATTCGCTGGTTTGCCATGCAGGCCACCATAAAGGGTCTGGTGATCCATGGAAAAGAGCCGGCCGGTACGGAACCACTCTTCACGGCGGAGGAAGTGCAGGCTGGTTTGCGCATCGATTCGTTCTGGGGCCGCAGGATTTCCTTGGGCGAGCTTGTTGTCCAGAAGCCGCATGCGCACGTCCTAGTTGAAAAGAACGGCAACACAAACTTGCCGACGCCTCAGCGGGCGACTTCCGCAAACAAACCGCTGCGCGATTCGCTATTCGGACTGCGCATCCGGCGCCTGGTATTGGCTGACGGGTGGGTCCTCTACAACGACACGAAGACTCCCATCACCGTGCATGGGGGAGATTTGCGGTTCGATCTGGACGCCGGCGGCACGTTGGATCGTCCTTTGTACCTCGGCAACCTGAACTGGCAAACCCTGCAGTTCACATCTAGGCGCTACGCGCCTTTGCCCGTGGGTTTGTCGGCGAAGTTCACTGTTTGGCGCGATGGATTCACACTCGAACAGGGAGTACTTAGCGCCGGACACTCGCATCTCGATGCACAAGCGGAAATGAACAACTTCTCGAATCCCTATTGGAGTTTCCGGTACAGGGGCTGGGTCGAACTGCTGGATTTCCGGGAAACGCTGCGGGAACCCACGGTGCCAACGGGGCGGGTTGATTTGCGAGGAGAAGGACAGTTCGCGGCTGACCAGTTTAAGGGCAGCGGAAGCTATTCCGCGCAAAACATCGCGCTTCCTTATGACGACTTTCATGCGACCGGGCTCACCAGCACGGGCAGCTATCAAATCGACAACCGCGGCTTGGAAATTCCGGATTTTTATGCCGGGGCTTTCGGTGGAAAGGTAACGGGGCGCGTAACGATGCGTTTCGACAAGGCGCAATTCAAAGCGATCACCCATGTGCAAAACGTGAGCCTCGCAGGCGTGCTGCCGTCGATCGAACATCACGACTTTCCCATTGACGAACTGCACTGGGACGCGCGGATCAATGCGGATACCGTGGAAACCTGGAGCGGACCCTTCCAGCACTTTGAAATCTTCGCGAACACTGTTTGGGAAAGTCCAGAGCAACCGGCCGCACGGCATGAACCGGTGAGCGCGGCCTGGAAGTTCCGCTATCGCTACGATCCCAATGTCTTGACGATCGATTCGGGTGAATTCGAAACGCCGTCGTCACGCGGCACCATCGACGGAGTTCTTGCGCCGAGCAACACGATGATCAATATGCGCTTCGATACCGGGGCTCTGGAAAACTACAAGGATTTTATCGACGGTGTGCGTGGGGCAAGGCCAGATTCTGCGGAGGCAAAGAAACAAATTTCGGGGAGCGCGCGATGGGACGGCAAAATCCTGGGACCCTCGGGCGCACCGACGTTTCAAGGACACCTGCGGGGAGAGCGGGCGCGGTACGACGGCTACTTTGTGGATTTCGTTGAAGGCGATGTGACGTATTCGCCTTCGGAACTTACGCTCGAGCGCGGACACGCGCGAAGCGGCAACATGGAAACGGACATCGAAGGATCGCTCTCCCTGACGAAATGGAATTTCCTGCCGGGCAACGGTTGGACGGCTGAGGCGAATATCGAAAAAGTCCCAGCCGAGGGTCTCGAACAATTGCTTGGGATGACCTTGCCGGTGAGTGGCTCCTTGACCGGCCAATTTCATGGGCGAGGCACGCGGGCGCAACCTTCCGTCACCGGCCTTTTCGATCTGGCGGATGGCAAGCTGTACGGAATCTCCTTCTACCGTCTTCGTGGACAACTGAACATATCGCCGGATGAGGTGCGCATCGCGGACGCCGAGCTGCGATTCTTCCCCCCAGGGAAAGAAAATGGCCGCGGCGCGGGCATTATCACCGGGGCGTTCAGTTACCGATCCGGGGATGAAACGATCTCCACCAACCTTGTAGGCGCCGCTCTCCCGCTGGAGAATTTTGAAAAACTGCAATCCGCTCGCCTCCCGGTGGGGGGACAGGTGACTTTCCGGTTGAGTGCCAATGGCGCGTTGAAAGCACCCCTGGGCGAGGGGACATTTCGCGTCGTGGACCTCCGAGTTGGGCAGGTGATTGTAGGGAGTTTCAACGGCAATCTGACCTCCGATGGGCGCACGGCGCACTTGGAACTGGGCTCCGCCATGACCACAGGGGAAATTTCCGGCGGGTACACTCTGGGACTCGCCGATCCTTATCCACTGAGCGGAAAGGTTTCGATCCAGAACGTTGACCTAGACCCTTTCCTGCTGGCGGCCTTGCACCTGAAAGAATTCAGCGGGCATGCCAACGCGGATGGCGAAATTTCAGTAAATGGTTCGCTGAACCAGCCGCAAAGCATCGTGGTGGATGCGAACCTCTCTCGCTTGACAATGAATTACGCGAATGTGCGTCTGGAAAACACCGGTCCGGTTCACTTCCGTTCGACGAAGGACAGCCTGGAAATCAACCCGGTGACGCTGCGGGGAGCGGACACCAATTTGCAGATTGCGGGTTCGGTGCAGTTTGCCGGGCGGCGCACCGTGGGATTGCGCCTCAACGGCGCTTTGGACTTACGGCTGATCAGCGGGTATGTACCAAATGTGGACGCACAGGGTCCGGCGCAAATCAACGCGTCCTTCGAAGGGACGCTGGACCGCCCGCGCATCACCGGCCGCGTTCACATCGAAAACGCTTTCGCGCGCGCCGCGGATTTCCCAACTGGACTCAACGCGATTCAGGGTGACGTGGTATTCGACGCGACGCGCCTGTATTTCGAGAACATGAGCGCGGAATCCGGGGGAGGCACGTTGCATCTGTCCGGCAGCGTGAATTACGCGGAGAGTCCGCTTCGCTACGACGTGAGCGTGCGCACTGATCGCGTGCGCATTCGCTATCCGGAAGGCATGAGCTGGCTGGTGGGAGGAGCGTTAAGGCTGACCGGCACTCCAGCCGCGGGTGTGCTCTCCGGACGAGTGACGATCGAGCGGGTCACTCTTACGCAAGGCCTGGAAGTCGCAGGCATGCTGGTGTCGGCAAAGCAAGGCATCAGCGGTCCGACAACCAGTTCCCCGTATCTGCGCAATCTGCAATTTGATGTCGAAGCCCTGTCGGCGCCTGATGCGCGCATGGAATGGCCCGGCGCGCAATTGCAGGCGGATGCCAATCTCCGCGTGCGGGGGACCTGGGAGCATCCGATTCTTCTCGGGCACATCCACATCCTGTCCGGTGATTTGTATTTTGCAGGCAATCGTTACCGCGTCTCACGCGGAGATTTGAATTTCTCCAATCCTTTCCGGCTTGATCCGGTCTTGAACGTGGAAGCGACCACGACAATTCAGCAATATGAGATCACGCTGAATTTCAATGGTCCGGCCAGCAAGCTCACGTTGGCGTATCGCTCCGATCCGCCGCTTCCTGCGAACGACATTGTGACATTGCTCGCGCTGGGGCAAACCAGTTCTGAAGCGACGACGCGCAGCGGCGGGACGACTCAGAGCGGGACGGCCGGGGCTTCGGCAATCCTTTCGGAAGCGATTTCCAGCCAATTAGGCGGGCGCCTGGAGCGCTTGTTTGGAATAACGCGGTTTCGCGTTGATCCGGGCCTGGCGGGAGTGGGCTCGACGAGCTCCCAACAAAGCGCGGCGTCGCGTATTACCGTCGAGCAGCAGATTACTCGCAATCTCACCATTACCTATGTTTCGAATGTGAGTTCGACGCAGCAACAGGTCATTCAAGTGGAATACAACGTGGACCGCAACGTTTCTATTGTCGGGCTGCGGGATCAAAACGGAACGTTCGGCATAGACATAAAAATCAAAAAGCGCTTTCAGTAGCCTGAAAGCGCTTGTCGAGTTGCAAATCCCTTTATTGGGGATCTTGCTGCTGGGAAGCTACCTGCTGGGGCAATTGCGCTTGACCGCGCTGTTGGCCGCGGCGCTGCTGCCAGCGGCCCTGACCGTTTCCGAGGCGCGCTGATTGTCCAATCTCTGGATTCTGCTGCTTCAACTCCGCTAGCGAATCCTTAGCCGCCTTGGCGGCGGCTGCACGGACTGCTGCTTGGGTTTCACGCCCGATCTTGGGCATCTCGGCGGCGACCTTCTGTCCCAGCGGCGAACCGTAAAACTGCAACAGTCCCTTGATTTCGTCATCCGTAAAATGCTTGTCGTAAAGCACCACCAGTTGATTTGTTACCTGGCCAACGTCAAATTTCTTCTGGTAGCTGGCGGCAAAGGCATTTACGAAGGCTTGGCCTTTGTCGTTGTTCGGAACAGTGGCGAGCAGTTTTTCCCGGGATTGCTCGATGGCGGTGTTTGCGCCGTCTTGCACGAGGTCGCGAGCGCCCACCAGCTCCATCAACGAACGAATGTCCGCTTCTTTTGCTGGGTCAATCGAGGAGTTTGCCTGCTGAATTGTCGCATTACCTTCCACCGAGTTCGCGCCTTGCCGGGAGGCCGGTACGGAGTTCTGAGATGCTCCCTGAACGACTAGGAAAAATGTTCCGATGTAGATAAGGACCAATGCCAGGACCGCTTTCATGACTTCCTCCGGGGCCGCTTCGCTTGCGTTCGCACCACGCCAACGATTTTAGAAAGCGCATCGGAGCGGCGCGACTAGATCGCAGGACAGTTGTGCCGCGCCGTTCACTGGCCCGACGTTCAGGTCCGAGTACAGGTAGTGAATTTCTGTTACGATGCCTCGCCATGCAGAAAATGGGAATGCAGACTGGCGCAGCCGTGGCAGCGCCTGACCCCGCGGCGATCGTTGAACGCGAAACAGGCCTTCATCAGAACCTCTCGCCGCGGCAGGTCGCCATGATCGGGCTGGGCAGCGCCATCGGAACGGGATTATTTCTCGGGAGCGCCATATCCGTGAAGCTGGCTGGGCCGGCGGTGATACTCAGTTTTGTCGGTGGAGCGTGCATCGCGGTGACGATGATGTGGGCGCTGGCGGAGATGACCGCAGCGCACCCGGCGGCAGGATCGTTCGGACTCTATGCGGAGATGTACCTGCATCCGTGGGCGGGATTTGCGGTTCGACTCACCTACTGGTTCTGCATGATGGTCGTGGTCGGCAGTGAAGTTGTGGCCGCGTCGATCTACTGCAAATTTTGGTTTCCGGGAACTCCCTCGTGGGTTTGGATCGGATTGTTCTCGCTTGTGATTCTTAGCATTAATTGCGCGAGCATTGGAAATCTTGGAGCATCCGAATACTGGCTTTCGATGATCAAAGTAGTGACCATCGTCGCCTTTTTGATTCTGGGGAGTGCGCTGCTTTTCGGCGTGGGATTTCCGAAGGTCGGCCTGGCAAATTACACGGCTCACGGCGGTTTTCTTCCAAATGGGTGGAAGGGCGTGGGGCTGGGTGTCATTTTAGGGCTTTTTAGTTTTTTCGGAATCGAAGTGGTCGGGAGCACGGCCGGCGAAGCGGCTGATCCAAAAGTGGCGGTTCCGAAGGCGCTACGCAGGACCGTCAGCGCGCTGGTGTTGTTCTATGTTGCGGGGCTTGCCCTTGTTGTTGGCATTGTACCGTGGACGCAGATCGAAATCGTCAAGAGTCCCTTCGTCCATGTTTTTCAGAGTGTGGGTATTCCGGCTGCGGGTCACATCATGAACTTCGTGGTGCTGACGGCTGCGCTTTCCAGTGCGGTGGCCAATCTGTATTTTGCAGCGCGGCTGGCTTTTTCACTGGCGCGCGGCGGGTATCTTCCAGCGGCGCTTGGACGATTGAGCGGGAAGAACATGCCGGTGGTCGCGGTGCTAGCTTCGGCGGGAGGAATGGCCGCGGCATTATTTCTGTCCGAGTACTTTAAGGATTCACTTTTCGTTTTCATGATCGGGCTCAGCTCATTTGGAGCACTGTTTGCCTGGCTAATGACGTTGTTGACGCATCTCGTATTCCGCCGTTTTCACAAACGGCACGCAATTCCTTATCTTCAGCTGGGGCCTCCTGGGCCCTGGGCTTCCCTCCTAGGACTGGGAGGTGTATTGGCGGTCCTAGGCTCGACCTGGTGGGTTCCGGGATTTCGCATCACCTTGCTGGCTGGCGCACCCTGGCTGGCGTTCGTCACGGTGTGCTACTTTGTTTGGAGAAGAACCCGAACCCGCAATCCATCCGAGAGAGGAGCGCGCGATGGATGAACTTCTGCAGTGGCGCGGGGAATTTCCGATCCTGGACCGCACCACTTACATGATCAGCAATTCGCTGGGCGCGATGCCTCGCGGCGTCTACGAGGGCTTGCGGTCGTATGCCGATTCCTGGGCGGAACGCGGAGTGCGTGCATGGGAGGAGGGCTGGTGGGATATGGCGGTAGGCGTTGGAGATAAGATCGCCCCGCTGATCGGAGCGGGCCCGGGCGAGATTTCATTGCACCAGAATGTGACGCTGACTCAAGCAGTGATTTCGTCCTGCTTGGACTTCCGCGGACCTCGCAACAAGGTCGTGATGGTCGATCTGGAGTTTCCTTCGATTCAGTATTTCTATCACGAGCAACGACGGCTCGGCGCGCGCGTCGAAGTGGTCCGGACTCCGGACCATATACGAATTGATTTGGACAACCTGCTCGCGGCCATCGACGAGACAACGCTCCTCGTGCCAATTTCGCAAGTACTCTTCCGCAGCTCCTACATTGTGGACGCGCATGCGATTGTGGAACGCGCGCATCGCGTTGGCGCGCACGTGATACTTGATGTTTTTCAGGCCGCGGGAACGATTCCCATCGACGTGCGTGGACTCGGCGTTGATTTTGCCGTGGGCGGAGTCCTGAAGTGGCTCTGTGGAGGGCCGGGCGTCGCTTACCTTTACGTCCGCGAAGATTTGCGCGCCAAGCTCGGTCCCACGCTTACCGGGTGGATGGCACATCGCAACCCGTTCGCGTTCGAAACCGGCCCCATCGATCTCCGCGATGACTCATTCCGCTACCTGAACGGCACTCCGCATATCCCCGCGCTTTATGCGTGCCAGCCCGGACTTGGAATTCTTAACAACATTGGCATTGTGGCAATCCGCGAGAAATCCATGCGCATGACGGCGCGGCTAATCGAAGGTGTCCGATCTCGCGGCTGGCGTGTGAACACACCGGAGGACCCCTCGGAACGCGCTGGAACGGTTTCGGTCGAATGTCCGCGTGCCTACGAGGTTTGCCGCGAACTCCTCGCGCGGGACATCCTCGTTGACTACCGTCCCAAGGCCGGCGTACGTGTCTCGCCACACTTTTACAATCGCGAGGATGAATGCGATTTCACCCTGGCGCAGATGGAAGAAATCCTAAAAACGGGCGCATGGAAAAAACATGCTGCGGTGGTTACGCATGCTTGAGAAAAAAGAATACGCGGCTCAGTGCGCGGAAATGATTGAAAAGCAGTTGCGGCGACGCGGCGTCATTGATGTGGCTGTGCTTGTGGCGATGACGGAAGTGCCGCGACACGAATTTTTGCCGGCGGAGCTGCGTTCGCACGCGTATGATGACCTCCCCTTGCCCATTGGAGGAGGTCAAACTATTTCGCAACCCTACATCGTTGCGGCCATGACCGCTGCACTGCACTTGCAAGCAGGAGACCGGGTTCTGGAAATTGGCACCGGCTGCGGGTATCAAGCCGCAGTTCTCTCGCGTTTGGCCAGGGAAGTTTTTTCCATCGAGCGACGTCCGGAGCTTGCGTCGGGCGCTGCGACCAAACTGACTCAGCTTGGCTACTCCAATGCGCATGTGCATTGCGGCGACGGAACACTTGGACTGCCGGAACTCGCACCTTTCGACGCCATCCTTGTCGCCGCTGCTGCTCCTGCGGTGCCGAAGCCGCTCCTTACGCAGCTTGCCGAAGGGGGGAGGCTGATTCTCCCTGTGGGAGACGCTGAGCATCAGGAATTGCGGCTCATCGTAAGACGCGGTGATGCTTTCCCCACCAAGATGCTGGAAGGCTGCCGATTTGTGCCACTCGTCGGCTACCATGGCTGGCAGGAATCTTCCTGACGATGAGCTCAGCAGTTCCCGACCTCTCCATCATCATTCCCTCCTACAACGAAGAATTGCGCCTTCCCGCAACGCTAGAGCGGATTGCGGAATACCTTGCGACCGCTGGGCTCAACGCCGAAGTTTTGGTGGTGGACGACGGCTCGAAGGATGGCACTGCCGCGGTGGCCGAATATTTTTGCATCAAGATTCCCACGCTGCGCGTGGTTTCGAATGACGTTAATCGAGGTAAAGGCTACAGCGTTCGGCATGGCATGAAAGAAGCGCGCGGGCGCATCGCACTTTTCACGGACGCTGATCTTTCGGCGCCAATCGAGGAAGCCGGAAAACTTATGGAGGCACTGGAAACCTTTGACGTGGCGATCGGCTCCCGGGCGATAGACCGCAGCTTGATCAGCGTACACGAGTCTCCTTTCCGTGAATTCGCGGGAATCATTTTCAACAAGATTGTGCGTGTCATCTTGTGGCTACCGTTTGTGGATACGCAGTGTGGCTTCAAGGCGTTCCGTCGCGAACGCTGCCGCGTCATTTTCGAGCAGCAGACCATTGAGCGATTCGGGTTTGATCCGGAACTGTTATACCTTGCAAGGCATCATGGGCTGCAAGCGGTGGAGATTCCCGTGCGCTGGGGGCATTCAGCGGCCACAAAAGTGAGCATGATGCGAGACAGCATCCAGATGTTCATGGATGTATTCACGATCCGGTGGAATTCGCTGAGGGGACGTTACCCCCGGAAAGCGTGAGCCCCTGCTCACCTGCTTTGTTACACAAAGTACTTGACAGCTCATATCTTTCTGCTGTAAAGTATCTGACATGGCGAACCTTGGTCCACTTCGCTCCCAGCGCGAACCCATCCCCATCGACGCTCGCGCCGCCGATCATCTTCGATATATCCGCGAAACCATGGAGAACGCTGCTGAATTTACGGCCGTGCCCGGCTGGGGCGGCGTGGCGATGGGTGTTACCGCACTGGTGGCCGCGTTTGCAGCTTCGAGGCAGACCACACCTCGCGCCTGGCTGGCCGTTTGGCTGATCGAAGCGTTCGTCGCCGTGGCCATTGCAGCGCCAGCCGCCGCTACCAAAGCGCACCGTGCCAACTCCGCACTTCTTTCCGGCCCAGGCCGAAAATTCCTTCTTAGCTTTGCGCCGCCAATTGTCGTTGGCGGCCTTTTGACATTCGCGCTTTTCCACGCCGGCATTGTTGCGGCGCTGCCGGGTGTCTGGCTCCTGTTATATGGGACCGCCATTGTCACAGGCGGGGCATTTTCCGTGCGCGTTGTGCCGGTGATGGGTCTGTGCTTGATGTCACTCGGCGGCACCGCGCTTTTCGCTCCGGCAATCCTGGGAGATGCGTTTATGGCCGCGGGCTTTGGGGTGGTGCAGATTGGTTTTGGCTGGTGGATCGCGCGGCATTATGGAGGCTAGCAGGAAATCGAATGGCTAAGTCATCTGCAGCACGTCAAGAGAGATTACAGCGGTCCCGCGAGCGAGAGGCTTCGCTAGAGGCTATCCGGAATCCGGCGCAGGAAGCCACGCCAGCGGATCTGGATCGGCTGATTCACGAGCGAATACGTCTGGGGATCGTTAGCGCGCTGGCGGTGAATCGTTCGCTGACCTTCAACGAACTGAAAGCTCTGCTAAAAACCACCGACGGCAACCTGAGCGTGCATGCCCGCAAACTGGAAGAGGCCGATTACATCGTGTGCACCAAGTCTTTCGACGGCCGTTTGCCAAAAACCGAATACCGGTTGGCGGCAGCAGGACGGCGGGCGCTGGAACGCTACCTGAATCACATGGAAGCGCTGATTCGCGCGACGCGAGAAGGCTGAGCGGCATTTTTTTTGTCCCTATGCTTTGTATTGCAGAGTAGTTTACACGACTTGCTTCACGCCGGAGAAAGAACATGCTCCTGCAGCACAAGACGGTACGGCAAATTCCCCTGACGCAGCCGGCCCCGGACCAGCTCCGCGCCTGCACGTGGCCATCATTTCGGACGGCAACGGCCGCTGGGCCGTTGCAAGAGGACTGCCTCGCTCGGCCGGCCATCGCGCCGGCGCTGAAACCGCCCGCCGGGTCATTGAAGCCGCGCCTCGCATGGGCATTCACACGCTGACTCTTTTCGCGCTCTCCTCCGCGAATTGGAAACGTCCGCCAGCGGAGGTCCAGGGGATCCTGCGCCTGCTTCACGAATACCTTCTTACGGAAACGACGCACTGCATGGAAGAAGGTGTGCGGCTCAGTATCATCGGGCGGCGTGACCGATTACCTGCCACGCTCCGTCAGGCCGTCGCGGATTCCGAAGCAGCCACTGCAAAAGGCACGCGGCTGCACCTCCGGCTCGCGGTGGATTATTCGGCTCGGGAAGCCATCTATCACGCCGCCTGCCGCTTCTATAAAGTCACCGAGCTTTCGCCCGAATCCTTCAGTACCGTGCTGGCAGAGGTCCTCCGCGGAGGCTCGACGGAAGTCGATTTGCTGATTCGTACCGGCGGCGAACAGCGGCTTTCCGATTTTCTCCTGTGGGAATGCGCGTTCGCGGAATTCGTGTTTCTGCAAAAACGCTGGCCGGACTTTACGGCTGATGATCTGGAAGCCGCCGTAAACGAATTCAACAGGCGCGAACGTACACGCGGAGCTTTGCCGGACGCTATCGCTGGTTAGTCCCGCAGGATCTGTCCAAGGGAGTTACTAATATGAAAGATTTTTCTCGTTCTTCAAACAACGTTTCGGCGGTTGTGGGGGTTCTTCTGTTGATGATACCAACCTATTTCGTTACGATGTCCGCCCTGCGGTACGACGCTTCTGGCTTGCAATTCTTCAATAGCCCCATTCTCATCCTCGGGACTTTGGCAATCGCATTCGCGCTGAACGCACGATCTATTCTTTCACTGAAGCTCGAACGGGAGAAGCCGCCCGTATTGAAGATTGCTCTGTCGCTCCGGGTATGGAACCTCGTGGAAATCCTGATTGCATTGTTTCTCTTAGGTGCGTTGCTCACATACGCGTTGGTAGAGAATTTTGAGCCACGCTAATCAGATAAGGGATGACGCCATGGAGAACGTATACAAACAACAGCCAGGATTATTCCGATTGCGAGCCCTTGTCATCTGGGAGTGGTTAATGGTCTTGCCTGCCATGGTGCTGCTCGCCGCGGCGGCGTTACGCGTGCTGCAACCTCGTCAGTACGAACCTGCTCACACAAGCTGGATCATCTTCGAGTGGACGATGACGCACGTCTCGCGCCTCGGCGCGACGATTCTCTTCATCGGGATGCCCGGGGTCGCTGTCACTGCGGGTTGCGCCGCGCTCCTGCGAAACTGGGGTCAGGATCAGCGATTACGCAAAGATTTAACATTCGCATTTGCGATTTTGCGGCACCATTTTGGGTTCGGCTTGCTCGCAGCTGCCGTGCTATTTGCAGGAACAATTCTCGCCGTCGTAGCGGTCCACCTGGTCACGGACTGAGCCTGCCTCCCGACCGAAGACAGATCCATGGGGAGATGAGCGTCAGCCTGAGCCAGTCTCTGCTGAGTTGCAGGAAAAAACCACGGACCCCAGCTAACTTTCGCTGGCTGGGGCCCGGCGGTTAGCGATTATCCCGGTTATCCCTTCACCGGAATGGTCACCGGCTTCGCGAGCTTGAACGTCAGCTTACTCTTGGCAGCGAGTAGGGTTACGTCCTTGTTCGCCTTGGCCTTATCCACATTCTTGGAATCGGTCTTGGGGTGGCTTTTTGGTCCGGCAATCGAGTTGGTGTCCAGCGGGTAGGATTTTCCGTGGATTACCACCGAAGCGAGCGTCACCTTCAGTTCGTGCTTATTGACCTTGACGATGCGACAGTTTACTTGGGCGCCCTTGGGAATCACCGTCTTTCCATTTACTTGGATCGGCTCGGTGAGGCTGGCGGCAAAGGTGTCACCGACCTTGTTCTTGTCGGTGGCTAGCGTTTGCCTTGCCGCGGCGCTGATCGCGGTGCCTTTCGGCAAGGTGATCATTGTCGTCGGCTCCGCTGCTTTGGCTACGGCGGCAGGCTTTGGTGCCGGAGGTCTCTTGGCAGCGGTGGCTGTTTCGTTAGTAGCCTTGTTCGAGCAGCCAGCTACGGTTAGGACAGCTGCCGCCGCCAAAGCAAGCCTTAGGTTCCGATGGAATTGAGAATTAGACACTTCACGCCTCCAAAGGGGCACCCTTAGGGTGGACGGGGTGAGGTGGCTGGTTGGACCCGTTCCCCGCTTATAAATCAACTGCGAATCGGCGGGTACCCTGCTTTCGATAAATGGTACAAAATTCAGATAGATGGAGTCTTTGGGCATTTGTGACAGGCGTTTCCTTCCCGGCACCGGCCTATTGGCCAGTAAGCTCATTCCACGCCCTACACTTTCTCAAACTAAGTTCCCAAATTGAAGGCCACGAGTGCGTTCATCGCGCGGTTCCTGCCTTTCTTGAACTCGAGACTGCCCGCTAACCACCATAAAATGAATAGATTGGCAGCGCGGGCCCGACTTGGACGTCGGCCAGACGTTACGCCTTCCATGGTCGTCTATACCTCAGGAGCCAGGAATGGGAACTATGGGACTTGCGCTGCCCTGGAGGGCTAGAATCTCTTCCGTGCCGCGCGAACGGGGGACGCGAGTGGAACCTTCCGAGCACTTTGCCGGCGGCCCCAACCTAGCCGCCGTGGATGCCCAGGGTGAAGACGCCGCACTGGCCGCTGCCTGCCGGTCCGGCGACCTGCGCGCTTACGAACGCTTGTATGCGCTGCATGGCGCGCGCATGAAAAATCTGGCGCGGAATCTTGTTGGCAATCCCGTTGACGCCGAAGACGCGGTGCAGGAGACGTTTCTGAAAGTGCATCGCAGCATCGCGAGCTTTCGCGGACAATCAAGTTTTATCACCTGGACCTACCGGATACTGATTAACACCTGCTACGACGCGCGGCGCAGCCGACGGCGCAAGAAAGAAGTCGCAAACGAGGATTCCGAGGAGTCGCCAGGGCTCGAGCCGCGCGCGCCTGGGGCACACCCTGCTCTCCGTATGGCTCTGGAGCGGGCGCTGGCTAAGCTCACGCAACATCAGCGCGATGTTTTTCTCCTATACGAAGTCGAAGGCTTTCGTCATGCGGAAATCGCCGGAATGCTGGAGATGACGGAAACGGCTTCGAAGAACACACTCTTTCAAGCGAAGAAAAATCTTCGCCAAATGCTGGAACCGCCGCGCACCAGCGCAGCGGGATCACGGTGAATGACGATGAATGTCACTTGTAGCGATCGAGAGCGGATTTTTGAAGATGGAACGCCCGCCGAATGGGCAGCGCTTGAGGCGCATGCCACTTCTTGCCCGTTGTGCGCGCAAGAGGTTCGCGGCTGGAAGTCGCTGAGTGTAGCGGCGAAACAGCTGCGTGACTATTCGGATAGTCCTTCGTTCTGGCCACGGATCGAACGCGCGCTCGCCGAACAAGCGGGGCGAAAAGCACAGAGCACCGGGCTCCGTCGTTGGTTGTTGTTCTTTCCAAGCCTTTCCATTCGATGGCAAACGGCTTTGGCGGTCACATTTGTCCTGATTCTTACCATGTCAGCAGGCTGGGTTTATTTTCAGAGACCGGTTGAACCGCGCGACCCATCGCTATTGAAGAGCAGCGCTTTGAAGGAAGTGGAGAGCGCGGAAACGGCCTATGAGCGGGCGATCGACAAACTCGCCGCGGAAGCCAAGCCGCAACTCGACAATCCCGCAACGCCGCTGCTTGCGAATTACCACGAGAAATTGCTGGTATTGAATAGCGCTATCGCGGATCTGCGGGCGCAAGCCGGAATGAATCCATCAAACGCGCAACTGCGTTATCAACTGCTAGCCATGTACCGGGAAAAGCAACACACGCTGGAAGAAGTCTTGGAGGCAAGACAACGATGAATCGCACCCAGTCCATCTATCGGAGGAGATTGCTGCGTCTCGCAACAGTTGCAGGACTGCCCCTCGCGACGCTTCTCTTCCCGGCAAAGCCGATGCTCGCGGCAAATGTCGCCCAAGAACAGGTCACGAAAGATTTTCAGAAGACCCTGACACTGAGCGCCGGACAGTCCTTGCGCGTCGAGCACAAGTTTGGCGAGGTCCGTGTCCATGGCGAGCCCGGCAGAGAGGTGAAAATCTCCGCGACAATTCGCGTGCAGGCCAACTCACGCGACGAGGCCGAATCGTTCGCACAAAAGATTCAGATTGAAGTGCAGCAGACGGGCGAAGGCGTGCGCATCAAGACGAATTATCCCGACGAGGAAAAGCATTCGTTCTTCCGCTTGAGCAAGAACCCTTCGTACTCTGTCAATTACGACATCGCGATGCCGGCAGACGCTCCCCTCAACGTTCGGAACAGCTTCGGAAGCGTGGACGCCAGTCGCATTCATGGCGCAGTAGACATTGAGAACAGCCACGGGTCACTTACGGTCCACGATGCCGGGGGAGCTCGGTTGTTCAACTCTTTCGGAAGCATTGAGCTCATGGGAGCTGCAGGAAGTGTGACTATCAATGACAACAACGGGTCGGTGCAGGCTGCCGACGTCAAAGGTACACTCGAAGTTCACAATCGGTTTGGAAGCATTACCACGCGAAACATTCAAGGCGCCGCAACCATCACCGGAGGCAACGGCACGGTTTTGTTGATCGATGCCGCCTCGGCGAACATCACCACTTCTTTTGGAAGTGTGGAGGCGCGCAACATTCGAGGCGACCTTCTGGTCCGCGATAACAACGGCAACGTAGAGTTTTCCAACATTGGCGGTTCCGCTGACATCACCAACAGTTTCGGTAACGTCACTTTTTCCGACGTGCGCGGCCACCTTAATTGCGTAACCAACAACGCGCGCGTGCAGGGCAGATCGGTCCTGGGGGCTTCCGTGACGATTCGCGATTCCTTCGGCAACATTGAGCTGGACACGATTAGCGGGGCGCTTGACGCGGAAACTTCCAATGGTAAAGTGCTGGTGCGCGATGCGCGCGGGAGCGTGACGCTCAAGTCCTCTTTTGGCGCCATCGAAGCGTCCAACATCCCGAAGGGAATTCGTGCCGTCACCGGCAACGGCGGAATCACGCTCACCGACATCGGCGGAGACACATTTGCAAAGACGAGTTTCGGCAGTGTGCTGGCCGAGAACATTGGTGGGAGTCTAACGGTGCAGAACAGCAATGGCTCCGTGACGGCGCGGAACGTGAAAGGCGACGCCGGCGTGAATACTTCCTTCGCGGGTGTGACGCTGGACACGATTGGCGGTCGGATCACCGTTGATAATCAGAACGGGGCAATCTCCGTGACGGCTATGCGTCCTGCTAATGGTTGCCGGGACATTTCGCTCAAGACATCGTTCTCATCCATCCGCGTACGCGTTCCGGAAGGGCTGGGCTACAATCTCACGGCGAGGACGTCCTTCGGCAGGATTTCCTCCGAGTTGCCGGTCACTTCGACGGGCAGCATCGGCGGCGATACATTGAACGGCACTATCGGTTCGGGGGGATGCCAGCTACAACTGACGGATTCGAACGGAAGCATAGAGATCGCCAAAGCTCCTTGATCGTGTGCAGCATCATGTTGCTGCACGTCGCGCGCGATCCATCGCGAACGCTTTCTTCAAAACGCGTGTTGCGGTCTCTGTGAGATGAAATCGAACGAGTTCCTCCTCGCGCGCGAACGCGACATCGGTTACATCGCTCCCCGCGCGGGGCTCGCCGCTAAGGCGTTCGCAAAGATAATCAGCAATGACAAAGTGAAACCGCGGTTTTCGTTTCGCCTCCGCATTTGTTGCCCCATCCTCAGGGAAAATCCGGTCGAACACTTCGATCAACTCAAGGACGCGAACCTCAATTCCTGTCTCTTCCAGCAATTCACGAGCCACGCCTTCTTCCAAACTCTCGCCTAGCTCCAGAGTTCCCCCCGGAATAGACCATTGGCCGAGGAGCGGCTCGCTGCCGCGGCGGATCAGCAGTGTTCGCCCTTGATCGACGATCACGCCACCGATGCCAACCACTGGCCGTTCGGGGTATTCTCTGGAAGCCGCCATTCGAAAGATCCTTCCTGCCCAGGGATGACCGTCAAAGCAGTGTTACCATGCACGGGAGTTGACTTCATGCACTGCGGTATATAATACGCTGCACAGTGGGGGCACGGTCCTCGTGCCCCCACTTTAGAGACAACTTTACGGAGGGTGGAGCCGTGATCCGTTGCCCCGAATGTTCCGCCGAGATCGATGTCGACGAAGACGAAGTCGAGGAAGGCGAGATTCTGAGCTGTCCTGAGTGCGAATCCGAGCTTGAGGTCTCGCAGACGCATCCCGTCCACCTGAATCTGATCTCCGATGACCTGGACGAAGAGGACGACGAAGACGAAGAAGACAAGACTGGGGAAAATGGCGACTTGATCGACGACGATGATGACGAAGAAGACGAAGAAGATGACGAGGAGTGATCGGCAGGCCCCACGCAACCCGGCATCCCACTGCGCCGGTGCTGCCATCTGAGTATCTAAGGAGCAACAAAATGCACCGCTCGCAGTGGATTTCGATTCTCTGCACGGCAGCGCTTGTCGCTTCCTTCGGTGTACCGTTCGGAATGGCTCAAGAACCCGCCCCACCGTCTGGTCCTACCAGTGCTCCGCGGTCTCCCGCAGCCTCGACCAGCAAACCAGGCAAGAAGAAATACAGCCATGCAAATGATTTCTTGATTCGTGGAACCGTCTTTACGGAGAAAGCCCTTTCTTTTCCGGGAGTCCAACTTCGCGTCCGCAGGGCCGGCGAAAAGAAATTCCGATGGGAAAGCTATACGAACTCCCGTGGTGAGTTTGCAGTCCGTGTGCCCCAGGGCTCAGACTATGAGATGGTGGTCCGCGCAAAGGGTTACTCAGACCAGACCCGCGCTGTTGATGCGAAAGTCGGCGGAATCGAGCAGAGCGTAGTGTTCCGTATGCAGCCGAGGGCAGGAGGCAAGGAATGAATGTGCGGCAACGCATTTGCGGTCTGGCGATGATTCTCACGCTGTTTGCTGTCGCTGGGATTGGTCAGGACAAGAAGCGCGAAGCCCAGCTCCGCACGGTCCGCGGCGTGGTGTCGGACAAGTCCGATAGCCCCCTCTCCGGCAGTGTTGTCTTTCTCAAGAATGTGCGCACAAATTCCGTCCGCAGCAGTTACACCGATGACACCGGCAGTTACCGTTTCAGCGGCCTGGACCCGAATGCGGATTACGAACTCCATGCGGAGAAAGAGGGCGCTAAATCCCCTACCCGCACGGTTTCGAGCTTCGACAGTCGCAAGGACATCGTTCTGAATCTCAAAATCGACAAGAAAAAGAGCTGAGTTTCGTTTCCTTCGTTTAGTCAGTGATGTCGGCGAGCTGCGCGGAAGTGTTCGTGCCTGGTCTTGCCCTTGAGTCATTCTTAAGGAAACCCTTGCTTGTAGCGGCGTGCCAGTAAAACCATTTCTTCGCATGTTGAATCTAAGCGAGAACCTGGCATTGTGGAACGGCATCATCCTTTGTCAACTGCTTTTGCATTTTTGATCCTGTATGACCGTCTGGACAACGGACTAAAGGAATTTTGGTCTGATATTCGCCGTTAAGGTGTTTCATAAGAGCACGCCATAGTTCAGTTTGAACTACTGCTAGCAAGAGCCGGTATTGGCGCCCCGATAGGTAGTTGGGCACGCCTTTGTGAAAATATCGCGCAACTCCCAGGGGTATCGAAACAGCACTCTAGGGTGGGGGAATTTTTGTCTTCGTCGCGAAACGCATGATTCACGTTTGGAGATTGACTGCAACCACAATGAGAATCGCTCGGAGAATTGTCTTCCATACTTGCTGTGCGACTTCCATAGCGCTGATTCTGCTCGCGTTTCCGACTCTGGCTCGGCAGTCGCAGAGCGCAAATTCAACTATTTCCAAGGCCTCTGTGACCGGCAGGATCACCGCCGTATCCGGGGAGGGTGCAACCAACATTCTTCCTGGAGTCACCGTAAAACTGACGGGTCCGTCCGCGGGACCAGCACCGCAATCGACAGTGACCGATGCGGAGGGGCATTACGAGTTCACGCAACTTGCCGCGGGAACCTACACCATCGAAGCGAGCGCCGACGGCTTCAAGACATGGTCCGGCACAATAACGCTCGGCGCAACCCAGGCCCTCGTCAAAGACATCGTTCTGCAGATCAGTTCCGTCAATCAGCAGGTTGAGGTGCAGGGAGAAGCCGCCGAAATTGCCACCCAGAACGTAGCGATCACTGCCACGGTCAACACCGATCAATTGGAAAGCCTGCCTTTGCCGACGCAGAAATTTACCGAGGCTCTGTCTTTGATACCAGGAGTTGTTAGGACCTACACTGGCAAGCTGACGTTCAAGGGCCAGGCGGAAAGCCAGGGGATGCTTGTGGTGGACTCTGCAGAAAACGTGGACCCTGTTTCCGGAAGCTTCTCGATCCCCATTCCGGTTGACATTATTCAATCCATGACCGTCTACAGCTTGCCCGAGAGTTCCCAATACGGGGGTTTCACAGGTGGTCTGACAACCATTGAAACCATGCCGCCCTCCGGCACATGGGAATACAAGCTGCGGGATTTTATCCCGGCGTTTCGCGGGAAAAACGATAGCCTCGTTGGTCTGGCCAATTGGACTCCGCGGTTTTTGTTTGGTGGCCCGCTGATCAAGAACCAGATGAATTTCTCCGAAGAGGTTACATACGAATTGCGGAGACAACCTGTGCGAGGGTTGTCGTTTCCCGTGAATGAGATCAAGACGCGAAGCGTTTCTTCGCTCACCAACGTCCAAGTGATTCTTTCCCCTCGTCACGTGATGAACTTCGACGTCAACACTTTTCCCTTGGAACTCGACTTTGCAAACATCAATGCGCTGATTCCGCAAACCGCGTCCACGAGCTATGGCCGAAGCGGTGTATCCGCCGGGTTCTCCGATTCCTATCAGTTCGTCTCAGGAGCGGTGCTGAACACCCTGGTTCGGTATACATTGTTCGATAGTAATGCCCACGGGCAGGGGCCCGCCAACATGGAAATCTCACCGGAAGGATGGGGCGGCAACTACTTCAATCGTTGGAACCGTAGGGCGAACCAAGTGGAAGCCTTGCCCGCGTATCAGCTCTCAGCGAAGTCCTGGCATGGTAGCCACGAAGTGAGATTTGGCGCTGACGTCCTATATCGCAGTTACACCGGCAGCAGCATTTCGCGTCCGATTGAACTGCTGGCCCAGGATGGCTCAGTCTCCGAGCGAATTGATTTTCAAGGCGCGGGCCTGCTAAGCGCGACGGATACAGAGGCTGCAGAATTTATCCAGGATCGTTGGACGCTCAACGGTCACTTGACGCTCAATTATGGAGCACGTTTGACCACACAATCCATCGGCCGCACTGCCGCGTTCGCCCCGCGCATCGGTGCAGCTTATTCGCTGAATGAGGGAAACACAGTAATTCGTGGCGGCGCCGCCGAGGTGTACGGCCACGTCCCATTGCTGGCCGCAGACTTCACCAGCAATCAGGAACGCGTGCTTGGCTTCTTCGATTCTACCGGTGCGCTGATAGGCCAACCCATAGTCCTGGTAAATTCCTACCTTCTTTCGGGCGCACCGCCAAGTACGCTTGGAGTTCCGCAGGACCCTGGATCAAGTCCTCGCACATTCAGTTGGAATGTTGTGCTCGAACACCAATTTCGGAAAAATCTTAACCTCAGGGCTAGCTGCCTGGACAGCTATACTGTGGACCTTTTTCTTCTGGATCAGATCGTCGATATGGCCAGTGGAAGCCGCTTGCTGGCTATGAGGAACACGGGGATTGCAGACTATCGCCAGGCTGACATCACCGCTCACTACCGATTTGGAGACCGCGCCGACATGAGCCTCTCCTACACCTGGAGCCGGGCGCGCGGTGACCTCAACACCTTGTCGGACACGCTTGTACCTTTCCAGATTCCGGTAATCCGACCAAATGTCACGGGCATCCTGTCTTCCGACGTTCCTCACCGCGTTGTGGCATCGGGGTTCTTTCGTCTCCCCTGGAAGATGGTCATCAGCCCGGTGGCAGACGTACATTCCGGACTGCCATATTCAAACGTGGATGTTCTTCAGAATTATGCCGGTGTGCCCGATACCGAGCGTTTCCCTATTTATTTTTCGCTGGATGTCAGGCTGTACCGGGAGTTTGGCTTCCACATACCACGGACGGAGCGCTCCAAGACTCACAAGGTCCGCCTCGGCGCATATTCGACCGACATTACGAATCGCCAGAACCCGCACGACGTATTCAACAACACTACCTCTCCGTTCTTTGGACAGTTCGCGGGCTTTCAGCGCCGATACACCGGCCTCGTATTGGACCTCGTTCAATAAGGTTCGACACTTGGCATAATGCAGCTCGGTGCCGCCTACGATAAGCAAGTGTCCTAACGCGGTGCGGACGCCAAGACTTGGATGGCACCGGGCATTACTTCGATTTCCAGCGGGGTCGATCCAATGAGCTCGCCGTCCCCATGGAAAGCGCTAGCACGGTGCGTTGTAAATCGCACCTTCTTCACGCGCCAGCGCTTCACGCGTGAGGTCCGAACTTCTCCGCTTCCCATAAGTCGAGGTAATAGGCGCAAAACTGCCAAAGTGCCGATGTCTTCGATAAGAACAACATCCAGCCAACCGTCACCAATCGTCGCTTCGGGCGCCAACCTGACACCACCTCCGTAGGTCGGTGAATTCAACACTGCAGCCAACAATGCTCTCGCCTCCCATGAGGGGATATCAGTCTGCGGAAAGTCCACACGCACTGGGATAGGCACGAACCCCACTAACGCTCGCAGCGCTGATGCGATATAACGCAATCGACCGGGAAGCCAGCGGTACGCGTCACTTGCATAGCGCGCGGCCTGGGCGTCTAGTCCAATCCCTCCTCCACCAGCATACAAGCGCGTTCGACCCTCGGCCGTTCGGACTCGCGCAAGGTCCACAAAACGTGGATGTCCGCGCACAATGGCTTGCGCCGCTCTTAGAGGATCTGAAGGCAGACCGAGCGCGGCGGCAAAATCATTTCCTCCCCCGACGGGGAGAACACCCAAGACCACGTCGGCCCCGAAGGCTGCATTTGCCAGCGCTTGAAATGTCCCGTCGCCACCCATGGCAATTAGCACACGCTGCCCTTGCGAAATCACATCTCGTACGGAGGCCTCGAGCTCTGCTGCACCGTTCGACATGACGAATTGCGCTTCAACGTGGAACGATTCGAATAGTCTCCGGATTGCCGAAAGGCAAGAGCTTGCGCGTCCTCCGCCAGCCACAGAGTTGACGAATACAGTGACCGCAGATTCAAGCAGAATGGAGGAAGCTTCCGGGCGATCATGCATGCAGCTGTTCCTCGGTTACAGGTACTGGTATCATGTGAGGTGTCGCTCAACAGATCTTTGAATGTCTGTTTGCACATTCGCCCTTAGGGACAAGTTGAGCATAGTACTTCCAATCCCATCGTGCCTGCAGTTGGTTGGGACCAGAATACTAAGAGCAGATTCCACGCGAGGGTGAATACAAGCGGTCTGCTCGGCGGGTTATGGCTCTCCTCCTACTGATGGTTGTCTAACTGAGTAACATCGTGGTGGAAGGGGATCAGCATCTCAAGCGCTCGATTACGACGTCGCGTCCGGATCGATGAGGG